>Ga0315308_1000004_pt1 | contig 176581 bp, 177 predicted proteins | sample TDP3_MG_FD_203078 | JGI IMG/M metagenome (GOLD analysis project Ga0315308, IMG submission 203078) | Freshwater sediment microbial communities from Lake Towuti, South Sulawesi, Indonesia - TDP3 | ecosystem: Environmental > Aquatic > Freshwater > Lake > Sediment | place: Indonesia: South...
TTTGTTGAGAGTGTAGTTGGCTCGATAAGAGCCATAAACTCTTTATCCATTTTAGCCAATGCCTCATCTTTTTGCATTCTCTTGCTACTTCTTTCGTAGTCTGCCAAACTATCATACTCCACCAGTGCAACATAGGCACCATAGATGCCTCCGAATGTTTGAGTGAAGATTTTCTGTGATTTAATCTCTTTGAACATTTTTGGGTTATCTTTCATGTATTTTAGAGATTTTTTCAGCAATTTCGTGAACTCCTCTTGTTTTTCTGGTTTGACTATCCATTGATCTACCTGAAAAACGGTCATTCTGTCACCTCCTTTTCTTTCATTCCGTCATCTCCATTACGTGATCTCAACTTACATTAATAATTTAAGACCACACACCCAATTTGTCTGTCTGACTGACATTCTCTCTGAGTCACGTTGAGAGAGACACACACAAAATCAGAAGGTAGAAAGTGAAAGGATGCGCTCGCGGTTAAGTTTCTTTGTTGCCAAGCGATGCATCTTGTGCGCGAGTAAGCCACTCACGTTTATACCAAGATTCTATTGCCCTCACAGCAAAGCGAACCTTTTCATGTTTGGTTGCATCTAGAAGTATCGTCATGCCAGGTCTGTTACCTGCCAAATCGATGAAAGTGAAAAGCACCTTTGTTTCCCTTCCTGATGGCTTTTCATATTCACATATGAGGCATTCAAATTCTTCTATATCGGTTTTTTTAACTTTGTATTTTCCTTGGTCTAAAAGCGCTTTCCGAGATTTCATATGGTCCACGTAAGTATCTCTTTCCACTCTATTGGGGTTTATGAGACGTTGAACGTGTAATCTTGGGTCCCTTTGAAGAATAGCTCCTTCTTCGGCGTAATATTCTGGTTCGCCGCCAAATCTTGTGCACCAGAGAGCTTGGATTAGTCTGCAACTTGGGTCTTGCCGCATTTCCCTGACTGTCTCCACAATTTTGTCCTCTCTGAGAATAATCTGCACTGGAGGTTCTTCCTTTATCGCGAGTTCAATATACATTTCCATAACTATGCTTAAGATTAAACCCAAAGTCCCGTAAGTAAGTCCCCAAAAGTAAGAGGGCAACAACAAACTCGTGAAGTTCCCTAAAACTGCAAAACCAACAGTCAAAAACATGTATATCAAATATCTCATTGTTTTGCTCAGCAAATTGCATTCGCCTCAATTCAGTATAGTCTTTGTTGAATATATAAATAGCGCGCGCTATTCAGTCACGGAATAGAAAGAGGTCTTTTGCACCTGAAAGAAGAATATGAACGAAAGAGAGGGGTATAAAACTTTACCCCAACCACCACCAACCAAAAACGACGATGAATGCGGAAAAGCTATAGCTGAGCAACCATTAAATGTCAAAAAGATGGTTAGGATTGATAAAAGGGGAATGATGTTCTATGTCATTAGAAGAGAATAAGGCTCTCGTTCGCAAGGGGATTGAAGCCATGAATAAGAGAGACCTAACCGTACTAGAAGTGTTCATGGCATCAGATTATGTTGACCATACCAATCAACTACGATGTAGGGAAGATGTCAAACAATTCTACATGAGGGCTTTCAAGGACTTTCCCGATTTACATAGGACTATTGAGGACATAATCGCTGAAGGGGATAAAGTGTGGGTTCGTTTTAAAATTATGGGAACAGCCCTTACTGGCAAGAAGATTGAATTAACGTCCGTTAACATCTTTCGCATAGTTAATGGCAAAGTTGTAGAAGGTTGGACCGTTCCGCAGTTAGTTAACAAGAAGAAGAAACTTAAGGTTTCGTAACTGCTTTGACTTGCAATTCAGCAATCTATCGAGTAAGTAGCAAAGCATTGTAGAATTATCCTCTATGAACGAAATATCGCCCGAAACCGCTAAGTTCTCTGTGAAGGGACGGTTGCATTGGTGGCAATCCGAATCACACACTAACCTGGTAGTAGAGATTTGTAATTGTCATGGTGTAGACGTTCAAAAACGGAGAATCAATGTGTAAGTTCCGAGAAGGCCTTCAAAATGGACATTAATGGACAGATTCAGAAGTAATCAAAGTTTCTTCCACAAGGCATAAAAACTGATGGACAAGACATACATACGTATTTTCATTTCAAAGGAGGTGATAGGTTGAAGTTTGGTGATTTAGTGGTGTCTGTGGCATCGATAGCTGTGATTTTTGCTTTGATCGCTAGTCCCTTAGAGTTGGTGTTATTTTCGGCTGTGGGTATATCGGATATGACCAATTGGGGATATGTTGTTAGTTTGATGGTCTGCCTTTTCCTTAGTGCATTGATCAGCGGCTACATATTCGCTGGAAAGATATGGGAAGCTAGGAGGGAAGCAATAACCAAGATAGCGGTTTTATATGCAGCTCTTTTGATGCTGGTCGTGGTGATTGTCCCAGCATCTAATGCAGACTGGGGTCAATCGGTTAAGGACGAGTTTCTGGCAAAATATCCTGGTACCACTTTGTCGACTTCTGAGTGGGTGACTTGGAACTTTATGTTTCTGGACCTCTTTATGTTCATCATGGTAGGCATTACGCTCGTGCTAAGTCTCATCGGGCTCTACATAGGTTCGATGCTTAGGAAACCAAAAAAGAGCTGAAAAAAGCCAAAACATAATCCTACTATTGACGATAGCGACACTAATACCAGTCATAGTCTACAGAAGAAAACAATTGACAGCAGGTAGAAGGTAGTTACATCAGTTTTCAAATTCCAGAACTAACCGTTAGTATTTGGAAGTCACCCTTAGTATAGTGCCTCTTCGGAGACATCTCTACATTTCTTTGAGATTTATTTTATTCTCAAGTTTTATCAATAAGAAGTAATTAGTTTCTCATGTTATACACAGCGTAATCTAGAGTTGATGTTATGTCTGGAACTGAAACCTTACTCCCATACCTGAAGGAGAAGAAAACCGAAGAACAAGAACCAACAATCATCGTTGACAGCCGCGAAGCAAACTCGGCACCGAAAATCGTCAAAGGGCTCAAGGAACGCGGTGTCAACGTGAAACTCTCAGCATTGGAGAAGGGCGACTACGTCTTGTCAGACGTTTGTGCAGTGGAGAGAAAAACTGTTCAAGACTTTGTTTACACTCTTACGCGGCGTTACTTGTTCGAGCAACTGTTCAAGCTTAAAGAAGTCTATCCAAAATCGCTGATTCTGTTAGAGGGCTATCTGCCTATAATTTATAAATATAGCAGAATCCAGCCAGCATCGGTCTGGGGAGCCATGTTCAACCTAGCAAAAAATGGAATAGCGATGATAAACACTACATCATACAAGGAAACAATCGATTTTCTCTACGTAGCTGCACGCCAAGAACAAATCGTAGAAAAAAGAGCCCCAACAATTCATCCCATCAAAAAGACTGAAACAGTATCTGACGCCCAAATATATTTCGTTGCAAGTTTGCCATTAGTTGGAAGAGAAAAAGCCATATCAATCCTTAAATCCTATCAAACCCCACTTAACGCCTTGGTAAACGTGGATAATTGGCCTAAAACAGTCTATGGACTTGGACCAATAATAAGCGGCAAAGTTAAAGAAGTGTTAAGCACACCTTTCAAGGAGTGAAAAAGATATGGATGTCGAGATTGCTCCAACACGTAAAATCAGCATCCTAGGTTTGGATAAGCGTTCAGTCAGCAATATTGCATGGTGCGCCACAACCTATGGAGCGAACAGGCTTTACTGGATAGATGGTCACATCCTATGTTTAGAAGTTTATGAAAAGTCGTTTGAGCATGAACTGAAAAAGAAAGAGTTTCCTATAAGTCAGATTTGCTATGCAGAATTTCCAAAATACGAAAAGATTTACGAAATCGACAAAAGCCTTCAAATTCCGGTAGTCAATATCTCTGACATGAAGATATTCCAAAGCATTCTGAAAGCAATCTTAGACACGACACGATCAACATAAAGCTTAAACGTTGTCTAAACAAGTCTTGCCCCTTTTCACATATTCATAGCCAAGCTTGAAGGCTCTAACATTTACTTCCAGATGTTTACGTGGAACAAGCTCTTGCAAAGCCGCCATGATGCTTTCATTTTTAACTGGCATTTTCTTTGTACCTGCTAAAACACCAATCAAAACAACATTTCCAGTTAGAATGTTTCCAGCCTCCTTAGCAAGTCTTGCAGCATCCACAAGGATTAATTTTTTTGTGAAACTGCAGATTTTGTCTTTTATTTCTTTTAGGCTTGGATACTTTATCATTTTGGCGGTGAGTTCTGTTGGCGTAATCCTCTCTTCACTCATTATGACAAGCGTCTTTTCTGAAGCAAACTTCAGATTCCTTAAAGTTTCTAGGGGTTCAAATCCTAAGAGCACATCTGCTTGGCCTTCCAAAACTGTTGGCGCTAAAACTTGCTTTCCAATTCTTACGTCGGAAACCACTGCCCCGCCCCGTTGAGCCATTCCGTGAATTTCGCTAACTCTAACATTCAATCCCTCTTTAAGGGCTGCTGTACCCAGAATCTCCGCCGCCAAAAGTATGCCTTGCCCGCCAACACCAGCCAAAACAATGTCGAATTCTTTCATTTTCCATACACTACCCTAATCTATTTTTACGCATTCTATTGCGTCATAGGGACAAACTGAACCGCATAATCCACAAGCTATACATAGGGATTCGTTGACGCCGACTTTTTCATCTTCAATGATTAAGGCTGGACAGCCCAACAACTTAATGCAAGCCATACAATTTGTACACTTGTCTGTGATCTTGCAGACAGAGAGTTCTATGCCTTTACGCCTTCTCTCCCTTACCAACATTAAAGCGCACGGTGATCGGAAAACTATCACCGAAGGCCCGGGATGCTGAAGAGCCTCCTTCAACACCGCTTCAGTTTCTTTGACTTTGAAGGGGTCAACTACTCTAACGTATTTTACACCGCATCCTTCAGCAACATTTTCTATGAGTATTTTCTCTGTGGGACTTCCCATACCTGTTAAGCCTGTACCAGGATGGGGCTGATGTCCAGTCATGGCTGTTGCAAGGTTGTCTAGAACGGCTACAACGATTTTGTGATTGTTGTAGACAGCATTTATGAGCCCAGGGATTCCCGCGTGGAAAAATGTTGAGTCTCCGATTAATGCGATGCTGTTCCTTTGAGTCACTTTATTTATTCCTTGAGCCATGCCTACACTTGACCCCATGCATATGAACACATCGCCAATGCCTAAGGGCGGCGCAAATCCCAAAGCGTAGCAGCCTATATCATTCGGATAAATCGCTTTTCCACCGGTAGCTTTCTTTATCACGTAAAATGATGCTCTGTGAGGGCATCCTGCACACAGTATAGGCGGTCTACGCGGCAAGTCCCTTGATATAGCTGCATATTTTTTGTCGATCTCTTCAAGGTTAATCGATAATTTTTTACCCGTTACCTCCGCCAAGCCTATCATAACTGAGCGCGTAGAGAGTTCGCCGTCTCTTGGAAAATAGAGCTTGTTCATTTTTCCATAAACTTTCACATTTGGAGCATAATCCTTAGCTATGGCTTTAATCTGCATCTCCAAATATGGCTCAAGCTCTTCAATAACAACTATTTTTTCATGCTTTTTCAGAAAATCGCCAATCATTCTCTCCGGTAGCGGATTTGTCATGCCGAGTTTGAGGACGCTTGCATCCAGGTCTAGCATGTCTAAGGCTTCAACTGCATAATTGAAGGCTGCACTTGAGGAAATTACGCCCAGCTTGTTGTTTTTTTCCTCCCGCGTAATAGTGTTGTATGGTGACGATTCGCTGATTTCTCTGGCTCTCTTCACTTTTTCTAAAAGAACCGTGTGCATAGGTCTGGAATTAGCTGGAACCAAAACCATACGTTTCACGTCTCTAATGAATTCGCCTTTCAGGCTCGGTTTTGTGAGTTTGCCATAGGTTACCGGTCCCCGAGTGTGACTCACACGAGTTGTCGATCTGAGCAGGACTGGGAGTTCAAGTTTCTCAGAGATTTCAACCGCTGAAATTGTCATGTCCTTCGCTTCTTGTGAGTTAGAAGGTTCCAGGCACGGCAGGTTCGAGAATAAGGCATAGAAACGGTTGTCCTGCTCGTTTTGTGAACTGTAACATTCAGGGTCATCTGCAGTAACAATTACGTAGCCGCCCTTTACTCCCATGTACGCCAGTGTCATGAGGGCGTCTGCGGCGACATTTAATCCCACGTGTTTCATGGCTGAAAGGGCTCTGACTCCACAGTTCGCGGCTCCAGCGGCAACCTCCACGGCGACAATTTCGTTGATGGAATACTCCATATACACACCAGCTTCAGCGGCAATTTCCGAGATAGAATCGCCTATCTCAGATGCAGGTGTCCCCGGGTATGTAGTAACTATGCCTATGCCAGCCTCCAAAATTCCCCTAGCTATAGCTTCATTGCCAAGCAAAAGCAAACGCTTTCCAAGAGCGTCTTGCAACAATACATGTAAATCTGGCAATGACTTCTCCCCAGCTTTATAGAATCGTTCATAGTTTTTTCCCTTCACATATAACTTTTGGTGACTCAAAACAAAAAGCAATCTTGAACCGAAAGAATTATTAAAATGCATATCCGATAACTGCAACATTCATGAGGTTTCACAATGTCAATAAAATTGTCTTCAGGTAAGGAAATACCTATCGATATGCACAAAGCGCGGATGGTGCAAAAAATTTTGTTGCCGCCAGTGGAACAGCGGCTTAAGGCTATAGAGGAGGCTGGCTACAATACATTCCAGCTTAGAACCAAGGACATTTTCCTCGATATGCTCACTGACAGCGGCACAAATTCCATGAGTGACAATCAATTTGCTGCCATGATGAGGGTCGACGATGCTTATGCAGGTAGTATGACTTTTTATGAATTTGCTGAGGCAGTGAAAGATATTTTAGGGTATAAGTATGTAATGAATGTTCATCAAGGGAGAGCTGCAGAGCACCTCATATCGAAAGTATTCGCTAAACCAGGTGACGTGGTCCCGACAAACTACCATTTCACCACCACAAAAGTGCACATCGAAGTGACTGGTGGAGCGACATGCCTAGAGATTTACACCGATGAAGCACTGAAGACAGAAAGCACCAATCCATTTAAGGGCAACATGGACCCGCAAAAGTTGAAGGACACTGTTAAAAAGTATGGTCGAGAAAAGATACCCTTTGTTCGTATGGAAGCCACAACTAACTTGCTTGGCGGACAACCTTTTTCCATGAAAAATCTGAAAGAAATCAAGCAGATTTGTAGTCAATACGGCATTCCAATGGTGTTGGATGGGAGTCTAATCTGTGAAAATGCCTATCTCATAAGACAGCGAGAAAAAGAGTACCAAAACAAGACAGTTGCAGAGATAGTAAAAGAGATGTGCAGTATACCAGACCTGTTCTACATGAGCGCAAGGAAAAACACATGCGTTAGAGGCGGTTGCATAGCCACAAACAACAAAGAACTCTTCGAAAAGATACAACCTTGGCTTCCAGTTTATGAAGGCTTCTTTACATATGGCGGCATGTCCCAGAGGGAAATCGCTGCTATGGCTGTTGGGATGCGGGAAATGGTTGATCCCGACGTGGCTGGTTGCACAATAGAGCAGATAAAGTATTTTGTTAAGAGGCTTGTTGAAACTAAGATTCCCGTGGTTACGCCTCCAGGTGGATTAGCCTGTCATTTGGATGCGAAGAAGTTTTTGCCTAACATTCCTCCGTTAGAGTATCCAGCTGGAGCTTTAACTGCTGCGCTTTACATAGCGTCTGGGATTAGGAGCATGGAAAGAGGAACTATTTCGATGGAGAGAGACAAGGAAGGGAGAGAGGTATTTGCGGATTTAGAACTGACAAGGATTGCGCTTCCAAGAAGAGTTTATACGGTGTCACATATTGAGTATGCTGTTGACAGAATAAACTGGCTCTATAATCATAGGGATTTAATAAAAGGGCTAAAATTTGTGTTTGAACCTCCAGTGCTAAGGTTCTTCCTCGGAAAGCTAGAAGCCATTGACAACTGGGGAAGAGATCTGGCTGAAACGTTCAAAAAAGAATTAGGCGATTATTGAGCGCTTTCTTCTTTACGATGAGAGCAAGTCCTGTCTACACTAGAAAACTTTTTGATAACTCCCAGCGAGTCATGCTCCATACATATAGAAGATTTCTCCGTAAATTTAAAAAGGAGTTCAAAAGATAAGGGTATTCTCCGAAAAAAGGAGAAGGGAGGAAAAATGAGAAAGAAGTTTGTTAAGACATTAGGCTTTACGCTGATTGCTTTGCTTGCTTTGAGTGTGTTGAATAGTTTCTTAGTTTTTCGTGTGAAGGCTAATCCTACTACTGTGGAAGTGATTAACCCTCTTGACGGCTCGCATGATTTCTTCTTCACATCGGATACAATGCCGGTTGGAAGCGTCTTTATCATTAACATCACAGTCTTCGACGTTACTGACTTAGTCTGCTGGGAGATTAAGCTGTCATGGGATCCAAGTCTTCTGGATTTCTATAAGTTTTGGCTTCCGTCAGACCATGTCTTCAAGGGTGTAGAGGCTGTTGGAGGCAACCTAGTTATCCCACCACCGATTATTGAGCCTGGAAGCGTTATATGTGGTGCCGCCTTCATCATGCCTCCTGAGCACTGGTCATTTAACGGAACAGGAACTATGTGCCAACTAGCACTGAGAATCACTCAGGGAGTATCCCCAGGAAACCCAGAGGTCTACTGTGACCTACAGTTTGCCGACATACCCATGAATACATTCCTCTTTGATAGTCTATGGACCGATATACCATTCACGCCAGTTAACGGCAACTACCGCTACCGCTATGTTCCCGAAGCACCTCATGGTCCCTCTGCGCACTTTTTCTACAATCCTACAAAACCACAACCCAACGATATTATAACGTTTGATGGTACAAGTTCTACACCAGGCTGGGATGGCAGTAACGAAATGCCAATTGTGAGCTATGAATGGGACTTCAACTCTGACGGTGTCGTCGACGCTCAGGGACCAATTGTGGACACATCCTATCCTGCACCCGGAAACTATCAAGTGACCCTGAACGTTACAGACAGTCAAGGGTTATGGGACACCGAAACGCAACCCATAACAGTTGTGTCGCTGGGGCTGGTAATAGAAAACGGCGTAGTTTGGCTAGCCTCACAACAGAATCCCGACGGTTCATGGGGATGGTGGTGTCCAGTGGCTCAGACCGCGCTTGCAGTTTTGAAACTGGAAGAACACGCTGTAGATCCGAAATACGGCTATGGGCTTCCTTCGCCATTCGATCCAGCATATCCCTTCCGTGAAAATGTAGAGAAGGGGCTGAACTATATCTTCGCTCACGCCTACATCGTCAACATTGGCCTGCAACCCGCAGGCAACCCTGACACTAATGGCAATGGAGTGGGAATATACTTTAGCAGCTGGAACTACGAGAAAAACTATCAGACAAGCACCGCAATGATGGCCATTGCAGGCAGCCGATCCCCAAGCAGGGTAGTAAATGTTCCTGGAAGTTCGGTGGACGGCTGGACGTACAAAGACGTGCTTCAGGACGCGGTTGACTATTTGGCTTGGGGTCAAACTGATTGGGGATATGGCAGAGGAGGATGGAACTACGACGAAATGATCAACGGCGGAGACAGAAGCGATCAATCAAACTCAGGGTGGGCTGTATTCGGCCTAGCATCTGCCGAATCGCCGAACTATCAGTTTGAATGCACCGTACCAGAGTTTGTGAAAACAGAATTGATTACTTGGATAGACTACATTCAAAACGATGTTGACGGCGACATCTATGATGGCGGTGCAGGTTATTCCGACCCATCGTGGCCCAATATTCTCAGAACCGGACATCTGCTCTACATGATGGCCTTTGTCGGCTACACTTCTGAAACCCCCAGAGTTCAGGATGCTGTCGACTATCTAGTGCGTTGGTGGAACGATCCAACCATTGACCCAGGATGGAAAGGGTACCCAGGAGAGGTGTCTGGCTACCATGCAATGTTTAACGTTATGAAAGGCTTGGTTGGGCTTGGCATACACGAGATCGACGGAATAGACTGGCAAACAGAATTTGACCATGTATTGATGACGCAGCAATTGAATGACGGTTCATGGCCGACTACATATTGGGATTCGGGTGGTGACAGGATACTCAGCACGTCATGGGCATTGCTGACTCTGGAAAAAGTCGTTCCAATACCTGGGCCACACGGTCCTGTTGCCTACTTTACCTTTGATCCTAAAAGACCACAAGTAAACGACATAGTGACCTTTGACGCTTCGCTCTCTATACCTGGCTGGGATGGAACTCATGAAATGCCAATTGTGAGCTACGAATGGGACTTTGAAACCGACGGCATTGTTGATGCCTATGGAATAACAGCTACCCACGCCTATCCAGCAGCCGGAACCTATCTGGTAACTCTAAAAGTCACGGATAGTCAAGGCTCATTCGATACCACAACGCGCTCCATAAAAGTAGTCACACTGGGACAAGTAATAAAGGATGGAGTAGCCTGGCTTGTGAACCAGCAGAAACCTGATGGTTCATGGGGAGCCTCATATCCAGTTGCTGAGACAGGTCTTGCAGTTCTGAAGCTGGAAGAACACGCTGTAGATTCAAAATACGGCTACGGACTAGCCTCACCCTTCGACCCATCCTACCCCTACCATGAGAACGTGGAAAGAGGCCTAAACTACCTATTCTCCAAAGCAAAGCTCATCGACATTTTCATGCAGCCAGCTGGTGATCCGGACACGAACCACAACGGAAAAGGAGTATACTTCACGAGTTGGGAGTGGGATCGGTGGTATTCAACGTACGAGACAGGCATTGCAATGATGGCTATAGCAGGCAGTCGATCTCCGGGAAGGGTTGTAAGCGTTCTCGGAAGCTCAGTGGACGGCTGGACGTACAAGGATGTACTTCAAGACGCGGTAGACTATCTTGCCTTCGGTCAGAACGACGCAGATTGGCCGAGAGGCGGTTGGGGTTACTACGACAACATAGCCTACCATAGTGACCAATCGAATAGTGGATGGGCAGTCTTTGGACTTGGATTTGCCGAATCACCAGCCTACAAGTTCATGTGCACCGTTCCGGCCTTTGTGAAAACCGAATTAAACATCTGGATAGATTACATCCAGAACGATGTTGACGGCGACATCTATGATGGTGGTGCAGGTTATTCGGAACCATCGTGGCCTAATATTCTCAGAACCGGACATCTGCTCTACATGATGGCCTTCGTCGGTGACACAGCAGCAACACCAAGAGTTATGGATGCCGTTCACTACCTCGTACGCTGGTGGAACGATCCAACTACTGATCCGGGATGGAGAGGAACACCTGGCCAAATAGCGAGCTACCAGGCAATGTTTAACGTTATGAAAGGCTTGTTTACACTTGGCATACACGAGATCGACGGAATAGACTGGCAAACCGAATTCGAGCATGTGCTCAAAGCCCAACAGCTCGAGGACGGATCTTGGCCTAACACCCTCTACGACTGGACACCTGAAAGAATACTCAGCACAACATGGGCCTTACTCACACTGGAGAAGGTTGCTCCACCACCTATAATGGTCAGCAAATGGTTCACAGACTCTGACAACAACCCATTACCAACAGACGCCAACGGCAACGCAATGGTCACAGTAGTTCTAGTTCCATCATCAACCATTCAGAATTGCATCGTTGCTAGCACAAACCCAGGCCAAGTCCTCGCTTGGGTTAACATCACAAACCTAGAAATCGCAGAAATCAAGTCATTAACGATAAAAGAAACGCTGCCACTGAACTGGGAAGCCTTCCCATCATGGGATCCAGCTATGGGCGCAATCCACATCTACTTCGTTTCTGGTGGAGTGACAACGGAGATCACGCAGTGGACTACAATACAGTCTACGCCAGGCTCGCCGGGGAAAATAACCGTATCGATCAGCGACATTGAAGCGGCAGCCGGGAAACCCATGAGGCCAGGTGACAGTATACTCGTATCGGTGAAGATGCAATACTCGTTGAAAGGCACGGCACAAAGTCCTAACATATACCCAATAACATACACAAACCACGTTGAGACCACAGCATACGATGAACCAAACTATCAAGGATTAGTAGCTGAAGCCGAAGAATCAGAATCATTCGTCGCCTACGCTAAGAGAACAAGCCTTAAGGTCAGAGATCGCGCGATAGAGATCTGGTACTAAAAACAAACAGCCAAAATTCATCTCTCCCCTTTTTCTATAAACACCTAAACACTGATAGTAAGAGAAAATAATCGCAAACGAACGAAGAGGTATTCACAAAAGCGTTGGACTCCTTTATCCTATTTGCCCTTAAACACGGGTTTTCTTTTCTCCATGAATGCGGAGACACCTTCTTGCAGATCTTCTGTGGAGCCTACTACGCCGAAGCCTTCACGTTCTAGCGCTAATGCGGCGTCTAAGCTTATTTCTGAGCCTTTGTTGATTAGGGCTTTTGCCACTTTGAGGGCTACTGGAGCTTTTGAGGCTAGTTCAGCGGCAAACTGTCTTACGGTTTCCTTAAACTTGTCTGCTGGAACAACCATGTTCACTATACCTAACTGTTCAGCCGTTTTTGCATCAATCATTTTTCCTGTTAAGACAAGTTCTTTCGCTTTCGTTATGCCCACTAGGCGTGTAAGTCTTTGGGTTCCACCCCATCCTGGTATTAAGCCCATGTTGATTTCTGTCTGTCCTACTCGGGCGTTTTCCGAGGCTATCCGAAGGTCACATGCCATGGCAACTTCCAAGCCGCCACCCAGGGCATAACCGTTTATTGCTGCTATGACGGGTTTCTCCAAGTTTTCAAAGGCGCTACAGAGTTTTCCACCCATCACCGAAAGTTCCCTTGCTTTTAACGCGTTCATTCCTTTCATGGCTTTTATGTCCGCACCAGTTGAAAACGCCTTTTCGCCAGCGCCAGTTAATACGACTACACGCACGTTTTCGTCGTTTCTAATGTCCTCTAAAGCCTGCAAAACTTCCTCCGCGACTTCTTTGCTGAAGGCGTTTAGTGCTTCTGGGCGGTTCAACGTGATTGTGGCTATTCCCTCACTTTTCTCGTAAATTATGAATTTGAATTCCATTTTAACTTCGCCCTTCCTTTATTTTTGGGTCCAGTCATAAAAGCCCTTGCCTGTTTTTCTTCCTAGCAGTTGTGCTTTAACCATTTGTTTCAGTCCTGTGTTTGGGTGAAACTTTGGGTCCAGTTCCTTTTCTAAAACTTCTGCGATTGCCAGTGTTGTGTCTGCGCCTATATAGTCCAGAAGCATTAGTGGGCCCATGGGCCAGTTTAATCCGAGCTTTATGGCTTTGTCTATGTCGTCTCTGTCGGCTATTCCTTCCCAGTATAGTGCGACTGCTTCGTTTAGGGCTGGTATGAGTACGCGGTTCACTATGAAGCCCGGGCAATCTCTCTTCACGAGGACTGTTTCCTTCTCCATTTTGTGTGCTACGTCTAAAACTGTCTGTACTGTTTCGTCTGATGTTTTTGCTCCCTTTATGACTTCGACGAGTTTCATGAGCTGCGGCGGGTTAAAGAAGTGCATTCCACAGACTTTTTCTGGGAATTTTGTCGCTGAGGCAAGCTCCGTGATGCTCACTGAAGAAGTATTCGAAGCTATTACTGCGTGTGAAGGCGCGTATCCGTCTACTTCTCGGAAAACCGCCTTCTTCAACTCAACGTTTTCTGGCGCTGCTTCAATTATTAGGTCAGCGTTTGAAACTGCCTCTTTAAGGTCCAGCGTTGGATGGATTCTTGCTAAGATTTCGTTCACTTGCGCTTCGGTTATCTGTCCCTTGGTCAGGAATTTTTGCAGGCTTCCGCGGATCATGTTCATTCCGTTGTCAATGAATTTTTGTTCAATGTCACGCATGCTGACCTCGTATTTGCCGACTTGGGCTGCTACTTGGGCGATTCCGTGTCCCATCAAGCCTGCACCTAAAACTGCAATTTTCTTAACTTCCAAGATTTCCACCTTTTAAACAGAAACCTACTAGTTTGTTGTATTGTTAAAAAGGTTTTTCCAGCAATGTGCTCTTTTGGAATGGCACAGGATTGCCTATACGATGCTCTAGGAAGGCTTGCTTGTTATTGAAGGTTTTCTGCTCCAATAGCGTAGCCCGCCCCTGTCGTTTTTGATAAGAAAAAGAAGTTTCCGGGAGAATTTTTCTTATTTATTCCTGATTGCAAAAATGTTCAGAATATGAACCCTTTGTTTAGCCAGTCTGGATACCATTTGTACTGTTCTAAGGGTTTAGCCTTTCGTAGTCCATCATAGGTCGCCTTAACAAGCGTTATTGCTCCTCGTCCGTCACGATAGAGTTTGGCCAAGCCGCTCGCTTCAAGGCTTTTCAAGAGTTGGTCAAGTTTTTCATCTGGTACGTCTGTGAGCCTTTCTTTTAGGTCTTCTCTGGTCATGTATAGTCCTGGGTTTACTTGATAATCTTCTGCGAGGGCATTTAGTATGCCGTCTTCGCTTGCTTCCAATTTAGGCAATGGCTCAATTGTGGATACTGGAACTTCAAGTTTTTCATGCAACCGTCTACGAGGCATCTTCAAATCTTTGCCCAACGCTTTTAGTCCACCTCTGAAGATAACCAACCGCATTATATCGTTTGTTCCTGCTCCAATTTGGTTTACTTTCGCGTCTCTGAGATAGCTTTCAACAGGATAGAATTGTGTCCACCCGTCTCCTCCCATCACCATTATGGCATCGCTGATGAGTCTTTCATACGTTTCTGAAGTGAACAGCTTGGCAGTTGCAGCCTCAACCATGGCGTCCTTATGCTCATCCAACAAATGCGCAGCATGATAAACCAACAACCGTGAAGTATGCAAACCAGCAAGCATGTCTGCAATCTTTGACTGGTTGGTTGGAATTTCTATGGTTGGCTTGCCAAACTGTATGCGCCGTTGAGCATAAGCCGCAGCATAGCGTATAGACTCGCGAATCGGCCCAAGCATTGCCGCTGAATAAACAACACGTTCAAAGTTTAAGCCTGCCATCATAACTTTCCAGCCTGCACCTTCTTGACCTATCATGTTTTCTGCTGAAACTTTCACTTCGTTAAAGTCTAAGATGCCATTTGGCAGTCCGAACCATCCTGAAAGCTCATTAATTTTCTCAACCGAAAAGCCAGCCGTTCCCTTCTCTACGAAAAAGGCAGTCAGATGCTGGTACTTGCTTTTGTCTTCGGGCTTATCGCTGGTTTTAGCGTAAACAACGTAGATGTCGGCCAGTCCAGCGTTTGTTATAAAACGCTTTTTCCCGTTCAGAACGTAAAAGTCTCCTTCCCGCCTTGCCGTTGATTCGACACTTGCCGCGTCTGAACCAACAAAAGGCTCTGTTATGCACACCGCACCCACAACTTCGCCCTTTGCTATTTTGGGAAGCCATCTCTGCTTTTGCTCCTCAGTTCCGAAAGTTAGAAGTTGTTCAACACCTCCAAACATTGAAACTGAATAGGCTTCACCTAAAGCAGAGCCGACACGACTTAGCTCTTCGGCGACTATGGCTACGCCAGTCACACCAGCGTCCATTCCACCGTATTCTTGCGGGATCACTGCTCCAAACCAGCCCTTGCGGGCAACATCCTTTAGAAGGTCTGACGGAAACTCCTTCGTCCAGAAAACCTCCTCCCCCTTCGGCAAGTTTTGGTCGGCAAAAGCCTTCGCATCTTCCACGAGGCGTTTCTGTTTGTCGGTCCACCACGAAAAAGGCTCCATAATAAGCACCACGGACAGTATTGGCTTATGGTGCTATCAATTTTAAACTTTCGCCGAGACATTAAGAAATTGTATGGAATTTGTTAATAGTCAGTAAGGAATGCGGGAATAGAATATGTTTGTGATGTTACTTCTTGTAAGACTCCAAGATGAATCTGTTTCCGTCTGCATCAGTAAACTCGGCTGTTCGTCCTCCCCAGAACTGGTCTTTAGGCTCGGTAAGGAATTTTACGCCCTTTTCCTTTAACGCCTTGTAGGCGGCGTCAACATCATCAACAAGCAAGAATATAGAGAGTCTTCCTTTTGGTTCTAAGGCAAGCTCCACCCCTCCAACGTCGAAAATGGCATAGTTACCCCATTCACCAGTTTTCTTTAAACCAAGAATATTCTCGTAGAAGTTTACAGCCGTTTTCAAATCCGAAACTGGAAAGGTTATGTGTTGAAACTTTTTAATCATCGGGACTCACCTCCCATTATAACTTTGCTAACTGTTATATTTTGAACCAATTATATTATTTGTTATTTCTAGAGGGAAGTGTAATGAAAACTCTAGACCTTAAGTACATTCCGATTTTAGAGGAGAAGTATGGCCGCTACTGGTGGCCAGTGGAATACCCCGAAGAAACCTCAAAAGACCCGTTCAAAAATTTGATAATCACTGTTCTTTCTCAGAACACGAGCGAGATAAACTGCGTGAGAGCCTATAAGGGATTAGCCACAAAGTTTGAAGTAAAACCAGAGGTTTTAGCGAAAGCGAAAACTGAAGAGTTAAAGGAGGCTATCAGAAGCGGTGGCCTTTACAATGTCAAATCGAAAAGGATTAAGGAGCTTTCTCAAGCAGTCTTAGAAAAGTTTGGGGGAGACGTATCCTCGGTTCTTGCCTTGCCCAAAGAAGAAGCGAGAAAGAAGCTTATGGAACTGCCTGGAATTGGTAAGAAAACCGCCGATGTTTTGCTTGCGCATCAGCATTCCTACGCTGAGGTTATGGTTGTAGACACGCACATGGAAAGAATAGCGAAAAGGTTAGGGTTGGTTAAGCCAGACGCAAAATACGAAGACATTCAAAATGCCTTAAAGGTTTTCATCCCGTGGGAAAAAGGCGAAAGAACAGGCGGTCTGTTATGGCTTCTGGCAAAGTACACGTGCAGATCCCAGAACCCCAAATGCCATGAATGTCCAATCATAGAATTATGCGATTATGGAAGCGAGCTGAAAGAAAGCCCATAATGCAATAGCGACAATGTCAATTTTTATATGAACGACTGTAAAATAACAGAATGTATATCGCTTTGCTTTATCGGAATGTGTTTAGAATGAGGAAAACAATATTCAAGAAACTTGAGGCCCAAGGACTAATAGCAAATTATAACCATTACAGAAAGAATTTGCCTCCAAAACTTCCTGAAAGAGTTTTCATTTGGGACGAAACCCTTAGAGAGGGAGTTCAAACCCCAACCGTGTTTTTGACTTATGTGGAGAAGGTTAAACTGGCTAAGATGATGGACGAGATGGGTATTCCCATGATAACTGTCGGATTTCCAGCAGTCTCTGAAGAAGAAAAGAACGACGTTAGAAAAATCGCAAATGAAAGCTTCCAACAGGCACAGCTCGCTGCCTCGGCTCGCATAAACAAAAGCGACATAGACGCCTGCCTACAATGCGGCATAAGAGAAATCCTAATATTCACACCTTTCAATGGTCTGAACCTTCACTATAGACTGAAAATGACCAAAGAACAAGTTCTAGAAAAAACCGTTGAGTCAATTGAATACGCAAAAAAGCACGGTGCAACAGTGAATTTTGTTTTGGAAGACGCTTCAAGGACGCCCCTAGACGAAATTCTACAAATTTTTGAGGCGACGGTAAAGGCAGGGGCAGACCGACTGGTCATCGCCGACACAAGCGGTTTTTTGAGACCTTTATCAGTACGGTATCTCATTTCGCGTGTAAGAGAAGGTCTTTCTCAACTAATCAGTAAAGAGGTCCCGCTTTCCGTACATTGCCACAACGATTTTGGTTTGGCAACAGCAAACACCTTGGCGGCTGTAGAAGAGGGCGTAGCCTACGTACATACTTGCATTGCTGGGTTTGGAGAAAGAGCTGGAGTTGCGCCTTTCGAAGAGGTTGTTGCTGCCTTGGAACTTCTCTATAAAATAGACACGGGCGTAGATATGAAGAAGCTTTACAGGCTTTCACAATTGGCTGAGAAAAGTTTCGCTTTGCCCATACAATATCACAAGCCAATAATAGGTGAAAACGCTTTTTCCTACGAGGTAGATGAGCATATCCAAAGCATGCTGGCTCACCCACTCATATACGAACCCTTCCCACCAGAAATCATAGAGAGAGAAACAGTGTTCTATTTCGGGAGACAAACTGGAAGACATCTGGTTGAAAGTCGTTTGGCATCTGCTGGGATTAAAGCAACACTAAGACAGATAGACGAAATCGTTAGAAGAATAAGAACTGTGCAGGAAAGCATGGACAAGGGCGGAACACAAATGACCTTTTATCAGATCAAAAAACTCATGAGGGAGCTGAGGAAAGGTCTAGCTGAAGAGGATTTCTGGAGGATTGTTGAGCAAGTCACCAAACAAAAGCCTAAGCTTCCAGGGAAGACAGCCTTACCTATTTAGGTCTCGGAATGTAAATTCCATGGGGATCTATTGCTCTTAAGAGTGTCAGCTCCTCATATGTAGGTGGTTCTGTCGTCGGAACGTCTTGTGGTACTATTAGGTCGAAGCCTGAATTCTCCATGATTTGTTGGATTGAAACTCCAGGATGTATGGTGGCTAGCCTTATGCGTTTCGTTTCAGGATCGAAATCCATTTGGCAAAGGTTTGTAACAACAAGTGAGGGACCGGCGCCGAGTAAGCCAGCTTTCTTCCTGGCTTCTGGTCCGTCTAAAAAACCCGGACTTGTCAAGTAGTCGAGTTTTTTCACCATTTTTCTTTTTTCATGGGTCATTATTATTACTATGCGTTTGGCTGAGGAGACTATGTCGTTTCCTCCTCCGCTTCCTGGAAGCCTCACGGTTGGTTTTTCGAAATCTCCAATGTAGGTGGTGTTTATGTTTCCGTATTCGTCTATTTGTGCTGCTCCCACGAAGCCTACATCCACGTGTCCTCCTTGCAGCATTAGACCTAATGTTTCGATGAGGCCGATGGCTGCGGATGCTCGGTATCCAAGCCTAGAGTCGGCTATGGATAAGGCGATGTCTGTGGCGTTTGAATCAATAAAGCCGGCTTCATAAACGATTCTTGCTCCGGGCGCATGTGTTTTTTTGGCTAGCATTGCGGCTATAAGTGGTAAGCCTGTGCCTATGAAGACGACTTCGCCGTTTTTTATTTGCTTTGAACCGCAAACTGCCATAAGTTCTAGGGTTGTGAACTCTCCGAGTTTTGCATACTTTTTAGTCATTTTCATTTTCCTCCTTTTAGTATGGAAGTGGTTTTTTGGCTTTAAGTTTCATTAGTTTTCCAATGCCTATTTTTTGAAGGAATTCCGTATGGTTGTTCACGCTTGTTATGTATTCTTCGCAGTATTTTTGCCACCCTTCCTCTGTTTTGCACTGTTCATAGTACATGCGTATATGTTCCATGTCGTAGTCGTAATAGTTATAAACCATCATCGGGTATGAACCCCATTGGCATTCAACAACGTGAGTGACGTAGATGTTCGGTATGACTGTCTGGTCTGGCTGGGAGCGTACAAATTCAGTATCCACAATTTCTTCAGCCATAACAATTACTTTTTTGCCAGCCCTCCCGCCTTCCACATCTTCGCCTTTGATGCCGTCTATCTGCACGTTTCCTTCCCTATCCACCCGTGAAGCGTGAACTATGCTGAAGTCTGGACGGACCGAAGGGACAAGAACAACTTTTTCTCCAGTGAACGGGCATGTGATTACTTCCGCCTTTTTTGTTCTGAACCTTTTTTTTGCCAGCATGTCTGTGCCTAACATACTTTTTAAGGGCATGAAAGGTACGCCTAATGCTCCACCCAAGAAGCGCAGAGCCATAGCCAAGTTTGAGTAGTCTTCGATCTGTATTGCGCCTTCGCGGATTCTTCTTTGCACGTTAGGCACTAAGCCTATGCCCTCGATGGCGTAAAATGCCACTTCAAGATGTGAGACAACTCTTGCACCTACTAAAATGTCTAAATCCATTTCTGAACCGCACGTGTAAATGGTCAGGTTTCGCTTCTTTTGTCTAACAAGCTCATGCGCAAAAGCCATTGGTGGACGTTGGAAGCCGAAGCCACCCCAGAAAAGATGCGCGCCGTCTGGAACGAGCTTTACGGCTTCTTCTAGGGTTATTCTTTTGTCTTCTACGGGTGCTTCTACCAAACTTTACACCAACCAGCTTAGGAGTGCATAAATGCTTATCTCACACATAGATTTTTCGACTAGCAAATGCAAAAAGTTTCGTTTGCCTTGCAGTGTTTGACAGAAACCTTCTGAATTTATTGTGTTTCCTTCAGCTACCTAAGCTTAGTTGCCTTTGAATTTCTGAAAGCTCTTTTTGGGTCAATTTTCTTGGATAGTTGAAGATTGGGCCACTTGGTTTCTCGTTGTAATACGGCCGGTTGCAATCTGGGCACCCAGATGTGAGAAAAGGTTCGCCCGTTTGAACAATTTGCAATAAGGGTTGTTTGTCAACGCCGAAATCATTGAGACAGGAGTCGTCATCAAAATTCATGTCTTCGCATCTGGCTATTCCATGCAAAATCAGATGTCTGGCAATTTGGATTTGTCTATACCTTTGAATTGTTGGTTGAGGCTCATTTTCTAATAGTGTTCCGGGAACTGGCGTAAAAGCAAAAAGTGCCGGAAAAACCCCTATGTCCACGCATCGCTGAATGATTTCAACCATTTCTTTGTCGGTTTCTCCTAAACCAACAATCAGATGGGTGCTGACTTTTCCCTTCCCGAGAATATCAACAGCTTCGCCCAACAGTTTAAGCTGTTTTTCCCAAGTGTATGGGCCTCCAGCAGACAAACCCTTAACATTGTCAAACAGTTTTCCCGTTGCAGCGTCCAACGGAATGCCTATTCTTTCGGCTCCAGCCTTAGCTAACTGTCTTATGTTTTCGCTGTTTAAGGGTTGGCACGATATTGAAATTGGAACATTGACTCTCTGGTGGACTGCCTTTGTGAGGGCGGTCAAGTGCAGTAAGACCTGGGGATAGTTTAGGGCTTGGAAGCAAACACGCTTTATTTTGCCATCCTCCACAGCCTTCTCTATCCCATTAAGTACATCTCTTGTACCGAAAATAGGCCATGAAATCCTTGAAAGCATGTCTGCTCTGCCGTGACTTCCTCGGGCTTGAGGACAGAAACCGCAGTTTGCAGCGCATTTGCCTTTCGTGTACGTCATTAGATAAGCGGTCGTAGGTGCAACGTCAAGTTTTCCCTCTAAAAGCCCAAGAACTATAGCAGAGCCTAATGAAACACGAATTCTCTTAAGTAGCGTTTTGGAAGTAGCCAACTTCACACACTCGAAGGACAATTGAATTAGGTTGAGTTTGAGCTTAATATCTGTTACAAAGGCACATACTTTCCTACTAAAGATTTGGAATTCACAAACAATTTATTTATACTGCGTGAAACAAGAACAGAGGCGTATGTAGATGCGAAGATCAAAGCTTGAATCCTATGAATACATATTAGGGACTCTTGTAAAGAAGCCTTTGGACATCGACAAAATAGCATATGAAACTAACATGGACTGTGCCTTCCTCAGGCAACGCTTGGACTCTTTGATCAAATACGGACTTGTTGAGGAACGATTTTCAGGCAAGAAAATGCTGTATGCCATCACGGAAAGAGGTGCAGCGGTTTTTAAAGCCCTTAACTTCCAGAAATACCTTGAAAAGGTAGCAGATGCGATCAGGGTGATGGATGAAGCTTCACGAATCGTCCCAACAATTTCAAGTCGCACCGAAGACGAAGAAAATTAGAGTCGTTGGAAAAACGAAAACTATTAAACAAACAATAAGGGGTTTCCTTAAGAGAAGGTAATGAAGCGACTTTCGCCTGAAACCGTCTGGCACATGAATGAAAAAGAATTTACTAAACTATTAGATGCAGGTACCTTCGTTTCTAAGTCCAAAAAGATGCATTTCTATGCTCCAAGTTTCATGTACTACAAAACAAGCTATTACTGTTCTTCACCAAATGAGTTTCCAACAATATCGGTGACAGGCAAAGGTTGTGCATTGAAATGCAAACATTGTGGTGGAAAAGTTTTAGATAGTATGTATCCAGCCAATGAACCTGAAAAACTGTTTGAGCTATGTGCCCAGCTTAAACGGGATGGAACATTAGGCTGCCTCATAAGTGGTGGATGTATGCCGGACGGTTCCGTGCCGTTAATGAGATTCGTGGACACAATCGGAAAGGCTAAACGTGAATTAGGCTTGACAGTGTTTGTTCATACAGGCATCATAGATTTTGCCATAGCCAAAAGACTAAAAAATGCTAAGGTGGATTCCGCGTTAATAGATATCATTGGTTCAGACGAAACGATAAAAGAGATTTACAATTTGAATGTAACTGTTAAGGACTATGAAAATTCTTTAAGAGCATTGCATAAAGCTGGCATTGTTTTCGTGCCTCATATTATCGTCGGGCTTCATTATGGAAAATTGAAAGGCGAGTTACAAGCATTAGAAATGATATCCAAATACCAACCTTCAGCCTTAGTCATAATTGCCTTTATGCCCATACACGGAACCGAAATGGAAAAGGTTAAGCCGCCAGACCCAACAGACATTGCAAAAGTCATAGCAACTGCAAGGCTAATGTTTCCTCAAAAGCCAATAGTTCTGGGATGCATGCGACCGAAAGGCAAACATCGCGTTAGAACGGATATTCTAGCCATAAAAGCCGGAGTTGACGCCATGGCATTTCCAGCAGAGGAAGCCATAGACTTCGCCGAAAAACAAGGATATGAAATATTCTTTTCTTCACTTTGTTGCTCGCAGATCTACTCAGATATTAAGGATTAGAGACTTCTAAAAACTGAACCTTTTAAAGTGCTCATCATCTCGTTTTTCATCTTTGAATATTGAGCGCTTAGCTTTTTTGCGTCTTTTTTCGCCATGCCTTGGCGAATTAGCTGTTTTTCAAAGGCTCTCCTTGTTTTACGAACTTTCCAACCTAACGTAAGCCATAACGCAAAAAGACTAAGGAGAAGACGGATTAGAGAAAGACCTGCAATGATTATGCTTTGAACTTTCATGTTAGTTTCGCTCCATGTCTTCATTTACTAAGCAGGTAGTAGTTCTATTCTTCGTCTTCTTCCTCTTCTTCTCGACGCTTTTCAGCTAGTTTCTCTTTGATTTTTCTTGAAACCTCTTCGCTTATCTCCTTGCCTATTTCTTCGCCTTCTTTAGTGGATATGATTACCTTTCTCTCTTTGCCAACTCCTTTAAGGATGTCACCAAGGCTTGTGAATACGGATATGTAGTTTTCAGTCATTTTGACAGCTGTTTCCTCTGGCATGCCAGCATCTTTCAACTCTTTATAGAAGGCTGCGGCTGCTTTTCCCATATCTCTGCCAGCCTCCTCAGAAAACACGCTTGCAATTATCGACTTTATTAGGGCTGGAACTTCCTTTGAAACTACACCTAGGACTTCCCTCAGTTCTTCAACGTCCTCTTTTTCTTCTTTTTCCTTTTTCTTCTCTTTTTCTCCGCTCATTTCTATTTCACCTCCGTTTACTCTATTCTTGGTGCAATTAACAGTTTTGGAGACTGCGAATAGACACGATTGCTTGGCTCTTTTTCACCTCAACTTCTAACAGATTTTTCTCCGCGCTCTTATCTGAGTAAACGTTTTCGGTTACATTGACTTCCTTATGCAGTTTTAATTGTGCCTGTTCAATTTTTGTTATTATGCCAAAAATCGTGTTTAGAAAGCCGTTTTTGCTTCCTTTAACATGTACTCCCATTTTATTCGACTTCATTTTTCTTCATCTCCACGAAGAACTAAAGGTCTGGATAATGCAGTTATTTATTATGGAAAAAAGTGACCAGCCGTTCGATCACTCTACAAGTTCGTAAGCGTTTCCATATCCTTTGACACGTCGAACTATTCCTTCATCTTCTAAGCGTCTGATTCTTTCTCTTACAATTCTTCTTGAGGCTTTCCCCCGCATCATTTGAACTTGACGTGCTATTGCGGATATGTTCAATTTGTCATGTAAAGCCAGAGCCTGAACTATGCATCTTGAAATATCGTCTTGAATAACCCACTTTTTCTTTAAATGTCTTTCAGCGGTTTTAAGTCTTGCAGCGATTTTTAAGGGTTCCCCATATAAGCCGATGCCAGTACGAGTCATGCGTAAGTATGGGACTAATCCAGCGTATTCCGGATTATTAATTATGAAAGCCTCTAAGGTTTCAAGCCTCTTAATTATTAAATCAAGTTTTCTACTTAATTCTTCGATGCTTGAACCGCCACTGGTTTTTTCGTTGCTACTTTCCTTTGACATCATTCTTCAGGCTCTTATAACTCTGCCAAATTGATAAAAGTGTTTGCAGTTTTCGAACCATGTCGAAGTAACACTACTAGAAAATTTTCACAAGATGTGTGAGCTTGCTTTGCTACTCGCTTGAACGTGAAACTTCTTTTAGCATTTTAGAGCCTAAAACTATGAAACACGTTGACGCTGAAACTGCGAAGAGAGTTTCCGGAATGGCAACGCCAGAACCAAATGGTATTGTCCAATGTATTATCCACACGACAACTGCAACGGCGGCTACTAGAAAAGTGAACAAGCCCAATTTCACTTTAGCCGTAAGCAAAAATGCTGCACTAATAACAAATATTGATATTGGAAAAAGCACGAAAAAACCTACAGAAGCACAATAGTGTGCTGGCTTAACATTTTCTGGAAATACGCCTATTGCCATGAGAATCAAAGCAGCAAAAACAAATATGAAAGCGCCAATCCTGCCTAACATCGTCTTTTGTAACACGAATAACCCCGATGCGAACACTAAAGCTAGAATACCGACAATTATGAGCCCATAATTAAATAATATGGCAGTAACACCTTCCTGGACGCCTAAATCGCTTAGGGTGTTTTCGGTCCAGCTGAACTGTGGAGAATAGACTATTGCAAGAGAAATAAATGTAAACGCAACTATGGGTGTGACTATACCACTAACTCCGGATATTTTAAGCCAAGCAACATTTTTCGAGTTCATAACACGACGCTCCTTGCCCTAGGAACAGCTTGAAGCTATTTTTAGGTGCTGTTTAAAAACATGCCGTATAGGAGCAGTAACATTCATGATGGAGTGAACGCAAAAATTAAAAATGAAGAAAGCCAAAACTTTATGGCAAGGTTGATAGGAATGCCAAAAGTAAAAGTTGACTGGAGCAAATGCAATGGCGACGGCGTATGTGTTGAGGTTTGCCCCGTAAACGTTTTTGAACTCCAAAAATTGCCTGAATATCCAGATACTGAGAAATCAGTTTCTGTGCGTGAAAACGATTGCATTGTATGCATGGCGTGTGTCACATCGTGTCCAACGCAGGCAATAACGGTTGAAGAGTAAAAGCCGCTTCTACAAACTATCTCTCAATGGGCTATATTGTCTGGGACAAACCACCTAAGCCTCTGCAGAGAGTTCATCTTTTCTTTGTCTCCTATTTTAGCTTCCTGTATCGCCCGCCTCAGTATTCGAATTGACTCGTCCATGGCTCTCCGATCCACAGGATAAGGCACACCATCTTTTCCCCCATAAGCAAAAGAATATTTCACAGGGTCTATCCAACTCGGCTTTTCACCATAAATCAGCTCCGCAATTAGAGCTAAACCCCTAACAGCTGCCGGACCTATACCTCTAAATCCCAACAATTCCTCATAGTTGCTCGGCTGAAACTCGTAGACTTCTTGTAAGGCTTTCCAGTTTATGTTTCTCGGCATTGACAACACATCAATTGGATATTCTTTCCACGCGGATTCTGCGGTTTTTGGCAGCCATTCCCGAAGTGACCTCTGATAAGTCGGTCGGATAGACATTATCATGCGCCTAATCTTTTTTGGCGGTTCTTTAGCTATGTCAACTGAAGTTTTTCTGCAGCCTTCGCTTTCTTGGGCGGTCATGTTTAAGGCAACATCACGTTTTGCATCACCAACTATAGCGTTATGCGGTTCTACAACAAAATTTTCGACATTTTCAGAAAGCCAATGATATCTTCTAGCCGTTCGGTCTTGAGGACACATGCCCTGCTGGACAACCGCCCATCTTCCGTCCTCAGCCATGAAGAAGGCGTGATGATAAAGCTGATAGCCAGCTTGAATAGCCGTATTATCCACTTTAGCGCTCATTTTGCTTGAATAACGTAAAGCTTCAATTCTATCGCTTGAAAAACCAAATTTTTTGCCTACGCTTCCAATTTCTAGGGGTGCTTGCAAAGAAATCTTTCCCTTGCCGCCACAGACAGCAATGCCATGTTTCTCTGGAGCAATAGCTTGTTTTAAAACACCTGTAACGACTGTGGTTACGCCTGACGAATGCCAGTCATAACTCAAAACGCAACCCAAAGCCTGAAACCAAAAAGGATCTGAAATCCGTTTTAGAAAATCGTCTGTGCCATACTCATCAACAATAATCGTCACAATTTCCTTGGCAAGTTTTTGCATTCGTATAACTAGCCATCTCGGCGCCTTGCCATAATGAAGCGGAAGCCTGGCAACGCCCGTTCTCTGCACAATGACCCTTCCAACAAGATGTACGTTACAAGGGTTTAAAATACTCTCTTTTCACGTCTAATCTTAACGGGACCTTTTCAGCAAAAGTCCTTCGCGGTCTATCTCTCCCCAGCGAATTCGAGTGGTGGATATGGGAACATGATTTTCAGATGGAACCATGTTGATAACAACTATTTGTAGTGGAGGTAAGCCTTTTTCTTTCCTTTTTTCGTTGATTTTGATGGCAGTAGGCTCAGTTTCTTTACTCACGATTAGAGCTTCAACGCATCCTTTAGACAAGGTTACTCCGAAAGGGTCGTTTAAGGAAATGATTTCTGCTCTTTCTTGAAGCTGATGCTCTCGCAAGTAAGACTTTAGCTCTTCTAATCTTTGCTTGTAAGATGCTGTTACGTGCGGCTTGTTTAACTTCTTAACGAATTCGTCAGAGCATAAACCGATTAAAACGCGTTCGCCAACTTCGAAAGCTTTCATAAGCAGGGCTCTATGTCCCTTATGGAACTCGTCAAAGGTGCCGCCGACAGCTACGGTTTTGAGCTTTTTCTCCAATTCTTCTTCATCCTATCAGTCTTGCGCCTTGAAGGTCAATTTGAGATGCGAGAATCTTGTCTTGTGGCAAAACCTGCTTAAAAGCTTGAACCACATTTTCAGTATTTTCTAATGTTGTAAGGGCGTGGGCTGCCTCACCAACCATGTTTTGGGCAGCGCCAATTGCGCCTGCCTCTTCGGCAAGCCTTATGAGCGTTTTCACACGCGGTGTCATAAGACGTGTCTTTTCAGCAAAATCACGGCAACAAGCCAAAAAATTTTCAAGGGAAGGCTCAGAAAGGATTTTTTCCAAGGTTTTTTTACCCCATTTGTTAACAGCTAAACGTTTTTCGGTGGAAGACAACACTTCTTTGGTTGATATGGATCCAAAGACTCCGGCAACAATCACATAATCTGCGGAAATTGGGATCCGGTCTATTATAGCTATGCCAGGCGCGCCAGGTTCAATGGTAAGTATGCATCCGCCGAGCATTAACGGACCCACAGTACCCAGTCCCGTTTTGCATTTAACCTCTGCGATATGCGCAATTTTGCCGAGCTGATTATAAGTTAATTTAAGATTCAAAGCCTTTGATAAAGCTAGAGCAGTGCTTAATGCTCCAGCAGCACTTGAACCAAAACCTGCACCTATAGGAATCTCAACCTTATGCCTAACTACAACTGTGTATGTTTCATTGGTTCTTTCAAGTAGCATTCGCACAACAGTTTTTGTTGTTTCAGCTTCGGGTAAAAACTCCCCATTAATAGAAACTTCTACAGAATTCTTTTCTGCTTCCGTTACACTTACTTCTGTTAAAACTCCCTTCTGAATTCCAAAGCCTCCGCCTCGGGCACCTACTTGTTCCAGATTAGGTATAGGTTTTCCATCAGCCATTCTATCACAGATCTCGAAAAAACTTGAAATACCTCCTGGAGAGAAAGCCTTCGAAGTCTTATTCAAAATTAATCTTCCCTAGGTTCGGTTTTCTGCGAAATTCTTAGCGATGGATAAGCTTTGTAGCAAGCCTTTATGATTGGAGGGCCCAGAAGAAGAATAAAAGGAATTTCTGTGGCGAATGTCCAAACAAATATGATGGGGATAAACAAAGATGATATAGGAGCCTTGAAATAGCCTGTAGGAGAAAAGAAAACTTGGCTGTAGGCCCACACCACGATAGCTATCATCGCGCTCCCCAATCCTAAACCTATTGCAGATCCAACACCGTAATTTCTCCATTCAGGCCAGAACTTAGCAACAATTATCATAACAAGTGAACTTGCAACAACTGTCAAAGCAAACAAAAGAATAATTTCTAAAGACGACAATTTGAAGTTGAAGTAAGCTACGGATTCGGCTGGTAGCAAAATCGTAGGCAACAGGAGACCAATAGCGATGATCATACCGCCTATAATTGCGCTTATGCTTATTTTTTTCCAATCAAGATTTGTACGAGAAATGTACCCTAGGAGGAAGAACCCGGCAAAATTAGCTGTAACACCAGCGGATAGACTCAGCAATGGGTCTCCGTGAAATAGCATGTCTCTAATGAATATGCCGAAAGCTGCTCCTATTCCTCCAGTCCAAGGCCCAAATAAAACAGCGAAAATGGCAGGTATTACTGCTGCAGGCCAAAATGCAACTCCGCCTAATGTAATACCTAAGTCTGTTAAACGTCCTACTACGGCGTAGAGGGCTGCACAAATCCCTACCATTGCAACGTCTAGTGCTTTCATCTCTAGCTCCTTCCTCGTCTTGCCAAGAGGTTGTCAATGTAGGTTTTCTAAATAAGAGTTTTCTATGAATTGTTTAAACATGATTAAACTTTCTTGCGAGTCATGCCTTTCGCAGATAATTGTAGTACGCTTAGACAGTTATGTGTAGCTTTGTTCTACGCACAAACCATCATATTTAAACAAATGCTGATTTTGCTCCACGGAGAGAAAAAAATGAAAATCTTAATGAATAAGAAAGCATTGAGCACAGTAGTGACTACGCTGATTATTCTAGTGGTTTCAGTACTCCTAGCAACTGTAGTGACTTTCTACGCCATAAACGTGACCACGACCCGTGTGCAAGAAGAGTCATTGTTCCTAACAAAGCAACACGTTTGGTACAACACAACTGGCGGTTGGGCTGAAGCCGGTATAGTCATTGTAAACACTGGTGGAAAAGACGTTGTTCTAGACAAGGTAGCGGTTAGAGGACAGGAATGCAACTGGACAAACGTGTTCTATTGGAGAACCTCAACCGTAACAATTTCAAACGATCTAGAAGTAACACCGGGTGTGCTGCCAAGTAACATATCCTCATCTAACAGCACTAGTATCGTTGTCCAAACTTCTCCACGGACTTTCGACCGAGCTTTTGATGATCTAACGTTGAAGTCTGGGTGGACTATGGTTCTTTACATAAGAGAACCAGACAGCATTGCACTGAACGACGTAGGCATAACAGTGGGTATCACGATCTTCACCGCCAACGCTCAGTACTATAGAGAAATCAACGTTCAAGCCGCACAGTAAGGAGATGCTTTAAGATGAAAATCTTAATGAATAAGAAAGCATTGAGCACAGTAGTGACTACGCTGATTATTCTAGTGGTTTCAGTGTTGCTGGCAACTGTTGTAACCTTCTACGCCATAAACGTAACAACCACAAGAGTGCAAGAAGAATCGCTTCACCTGACAAAACAGCACATTTGGTACAACACAACTGGTGGCTGGGCTGAGGCAGCAATCGTCATAGTGAACACTGGCGGAAGAGACGTTGTTCTAGATAAAATAACGGTCAGAGGACAGGACTGCCCATGGACAAACATATATTACTGGAGGACGAATACCGCAGTAATCTCAGCCGATTTGAACGTAACAACCATTCAACTAACAGGCACGTATTTTGACATGAGGTCTACATTCACATACGGCGATGGAAACTTCACCCAAGCCTCCGACGACCAAACAATAAAGTCTGGCTATACTATGGTTGTTTACATCAAAAACCCTGACAGCATTGCACTGAACGACGTAGGCATACCCGTTGGCATAACAGTCTTTACATCGAACGCGCAATACTACAAAGAGACAAACATCCAAGCTGCTCAGTAGCAGCCTAAACCCTTTTTTTCTTTTTCCTGTTTTTATACTTTTCATTCATTCGGGTTAAAGCACATTGAAGCGAGGATTTGGCATTAGATTTTCAAGTATTGATTCCTGATACTTATGTGTAGTTTTGTTCTACGCACACCATCTTATCTTACTACAGAGTCGAAAAGTTCTGATTAAGCATAGCAAGAGAGGAGACCGTTAAAAATATTGTACAAAAAACCATTGATGGAACGATTAAGAAAGCTTCTGCACTCGAAAACAGGCTTGGCTATACCCGTAACCTACTTAATACTCTTCGTCTCGCTTATGGCGGTAATTTCTGCAACATACACCTTTGCCATAGTAAAGATAGGCGCAAGAGAAGCCATACTTAAGAATTCAGTGGCCACGCAAAACATGCTGATTTTGGATAATGCAGTGCATTCTGTTGCATGGAGCTTCGGCGCTTCGGAAGTTATCTACATGGATGATTGCGGAGGTGTCTTTCACATAGAGCCAACAGCAAAAAATCTCGTCCTAAATCTCACTGACGATCAGACTTTCTATGACGTAGTATTCAGCAGTTCAGTCGGCCAAGCCCTATATGAGCTTGTGCCTTCAGAATCTAGCTTTTATGGCTTCTTCATTAGAGGCGATGAAAGGGCAGTAATAAATCAAAGCGAATTCACTATGACACAGCTTTATGTCAGAACCGGAGACAATGCGCAGGAAATGATTCTTTGTTACCGTCCGTTGGCGACCGTCGCAGTTATTAGCTCAGGTGATGGCAAACCGTTAAACCTCATCCGCATACATATCATAAACTTTAATTCCTCGCAAAACTTGATGCTGAGAGAGAAGTTTTACCTGAAAGTAACGTCTTTAAACGTCACGGCGGTCACAAGCCAATATGAGTTCAACCATTCAGTTTCCTCTCTTGCATTAAAAGCTGTTTTCGACGAAGCACCAGGCATTGTTTGGCTTCCAATTTCGAGTAATGGGGAAGGCGTCGTTGTCAATCTGGAGATTGTTGTTTGCAACGTTAAAGTTCAAAGAGCGGAGGTGTAATGTTTGCCGTCTATAACACCTGGTTATCTTTACACTTTCATCGCTTTAATCGCCGTGAGCAGTCTCCTAGTCTTTTCTTTCATGACTTATGCTGACGCCTTACGTGTTTCATTCGAGGTAAGGCAGCTGAAAAATTTGATGGACCATGTCGCAGCTAAAGCGACAGAACTGTTAACGCTTGCCTTAGCAACAAACACGTCGACTGAAACATTCCTTCAAATGCCAGTGGCCATAGGCAATAGACAGTATTGGCTTCAGTTCCGCAATGATTCTTCAAAGGCATGGTTGGAGGGAGGCTTTGGAAATATATTCATAGAAGGAACAGAACTGCGTGTCTATCTTCCAATAGGAGCTTCAGCAACAGGCCATTATATGGGAGGGTATGGTGCAACCCGCTTAGAATGCTATTTAGATGCGGGTGTTCCGCAAATCCAGCTTACAAGTTCAAGCGAAGGTGACTGAAATGAAGTTTGGTTTAAATTTACATAAAGATAAACCCCGAAAAGAAGAAGATTTGCAAGATGTGATGAAGGGAGAAGGTGAACTAATTGAATTTTTGGATGTTAAGAGGTGGAGTGTCCCTGAGGGCTACGTTGAAGTTGAATATTACCCACTTAAACCTCCCTTCTCCTATGCCGCCATAATCCAGAGCGACGAAACCCTCGAATATCTTTACGTCCTTGACGAGTTGCCTTTAACAAGAGAAGAACGGGATGGCTATTTTAGGCTAAGAAACATTTTGGAATATGAGCTCCAAGCGCCAGAGGGCGAAGAGTCCCTCGCTGAATCCTTTAGGAGACAAATGCCAATAATACTTTCCAATCATCAAAAAATTTTTACCGGAATTTCTCCCGTGGGAATGCGAAAAATTCTCTACTATTTAGAAAGAGACATTGTTGGCTATGGAAAAATAGACCCGTTGATGTACGATGATTATGTTGAGGATATTGGATGCGGAGGAGTGAACAAGTCAATCTTTCTGTGGCATAGGAAATACGAGAACATAAAGACAAACATAGTTTTCCGAGACGAACAAGAACTCGACGACTTCATAATGCGCGTAGTCCACAAGGCTGGAAAACATGTTAGCATAGCGTTTCCCATCGTTGATGTCACCTTACCCGAGAAGCATCGCTTAGCAGTATCTTTTGGAAAGGAAACAACGCCATCTGGAACATCATATACGATAAGAAAGTTCCGCAAAGACCCATTCACAATAATTGACTTGATTGAAAATGAAACCATAAACGAGAGTATATCCGCCTACCTTTGGCTTTTAATGGAAAACAAAATGTCAGTTATGATTATTGGAGCAACTGGCGCAGGGAAAACAACAGCCCTAAACGCAATTGCATGCCTGATACGACCAAACCATAAGGTCATTTCAGTTGAAGAGGTAGCTGAAATAAACCTGCCGCATGAAAACTGGACTTCCAACATCGCCCGTTCAGGCTTCGGAGTTGAAAGCGAAGGCGAAATCACCCTATACGACCTAATCAAATCGGCTGTAAGACACCGTCCGGATCTCATAATTGTAGGCGAAATCCGCGGTGAGGAAGCCTACGTGCTGTTTCAGGCACTTGCAACTGGACACGGTGGCTTATGCACATTACACGCTGAAGATGTTGACACCGCTATCAAAAGGCTTACGCAGCCGCCTATGAATATTCCGCCATCCATAGTTCCGCTAATGAACTGTGTCATAAACGTAAAACACGTTAGAACGCCAGTTTTCCTGGAATCTGGAAAACGTCTTTCGAGTAGAAAATTTGTAAGCATTTCAGAGATAAAAGATGCAAACAACTTCCAAGAAGTTTTCGCTTGGAACCCTTCCACAGACACCATCAAAGAAAACCTATCCGAAAGCTATCTTCTAAGAAAAATGGCAGCGAGCCTCGACGTTCCAATTGAAAAGCTTATAGACGAACTGGAATATCGCAAACGCGTGCTCTCGCACATGGTTGAGCATAACATCCGTGACTACAGAAGCGTAAACAAAGTCCTGAGCAAATACTACAACAATCCCCAGCTCTTCCAAAAAGAGTTCTTAGAAAAACCCAAGTGGTGAAAATATTGCAGATGCAATTCAAAAGACCGAAAATATTCGGTTGGATGCTGAGCCTTTACGGCAAAGAAGACTCAAGCGAAATTAACCGTGAGCTACCCTTTGCCGCACTGCTTTTCGCGTTGTTAGCCGCAAGCGGAGTAACAATCTACGAAAGCTGGAAAAAACTGTGCAACATAGACTTACTGCCAACGTTTCGAAAAGAGGCTCGAGAAGTCGTTAGGCAGGTGGAAGTTTTAGGTTATGATCCTTTAACTGTTATGTATAAACGGGCAAACAAAACGAAGTCGAAGAATTATCGTGAGTTCCTTTTGGGCTATGTTTCCTCTGTCAGAAGTGGCGGAAACGTTGTAAACTACCTTAAAAGTAAGTTGCGCTCGATATTTGAAGTTCAAGGCGCTGCGGCAATTCGTTCGATTGAAAGGCTTGGCACACTAGTGGAAGCATATGCGGTAATGTTGATCGTAACTCTGTGTTCATACATACTCTTTATAGTGTTTGCGACCACATCGGTCTTTGAACCTATGAAAATGAGTGGAACGCCTGGTGTGTCGTCCGACATTGTATGCATCCTCATATTCTTTATCACTCCCTTAATCTCGATAATCTTCATGACCATCGCGCATGCTGAAAGAAAGAGCAATTTAATAGGGATTAAGAAGCCCTATTATGCAACTATACTGCCATTAATATCTGTCTCAGGTTTCATAGCAGCGCTGTATTTCCTGCCGCAGCTTTTGTACCTTACAAGTCCAGACGTATTCCCGCTTATTGTTACGATTTGTCTTCTAGCAATTTCGATTCCGCCTGCGGTGGTTTACATGAGAATAGCCAAAATCAACAACGACTCAGAAAACTCCATGCCAAACTTCCTTAGAGACGTAACAGAAGCTAGAAAAATCGGGCTTTCACCCGAAAAAAGCATTATTCACGCTTCAAAACGCACGGGTTATGGAAAATTTTCCGACACCTTAAACCTCATAAGAAGCCAGATGGAATGGGGAGTTTCTCTAAGAAAAATATTTGTAAACATTAAACAGAAAATTCAAACATGGCCTGTGCTTGTTAACTTCCTGATACTGGTTGAAACAGTAAAAATTGGCGGAGGCTCAGCTTCTGCCTTAGAAATACTGACAGATTACAGTGAAAAGCAGAAAGATGTGGAGGCAAACAAGAAGTCGCTATTAAGACCTTATGTGATTTTGGCTTTCATATGGAGCGTTCTCATAGCCTTAACAACGACAATGGTCGCCATGGCAGTTTATGCATTAACGCAGATATCGCTTCCAGGGGCAGCAGCCATGCCGCTTGGAATAATGCAAGCGCAAATAAACCTTTTTTCAACAGGCATAATATTGCAGTGCTGGCTTTCAGGCTTCTTCGTAGGCAAGGTAAACGAAGGCACATTTGCTGCTGGCTTTAAATACTCAGCGATGCTTGTGCTCACGGCTTATGTTTCGCTTCTGATTTCACAAAGCTATCTAGGTGGCCTATATGGCGTTGGTAGATAAGTAATTGCCATAAATAAATTGAAGGTTACGTCAAAATGCCTGCTATATCCATTGATACTTTCTTTGCATGTTCGTTAATGGTTTTTCTGGTTCTTTCAGCCATGGCTGGTACTTCAAAGCTCTTATATCCTCACTTAAATAGTGCGGTTGATGAAAATATTGCTGAAAGGTATAGGGAAATCTCAAAATATCTACTTCTAAATGACGGAACACCCTCAAATTGGGGGCAAAACTGTCAGGCAATCCCGGAAACGTTCGGCTTAGCCAACGCTGATTCGGATGACTCATATAAGTTAGATATAGACAAAGTATCAAGACTAAACAGTGAAAATCTCTATGCGCTCAGCTATGCCCAAGTATTCGCAACTCTCAAAATGTCCGATGTGTCTTTTAGGATAGAGATAAAGCCAATTTTCGAAGTCTCTATTAATCTGAGCGCAACTTTCGGAGGAGCAAATGAGACAGTTTATCAATTTGAAATCTCGACCGAAAAGCGTGGAATTCCGGTTCAAGCAGAGCTGAAATGCTACGTGATTGCAGAAAATCACTTTGATGCGAATTGCGCTTATGCTTCTAAAGGCAGAATCCAACTGAACGTAACCATTTCAAATGATGTCAAAGGACCAGCTCTATTGGTTGTATTTGCAAGATCTGTTTGTAACACCAAAACAGTATCTTTCAATGCTTACGCTTTTGCGCATAACTCTGCAGAACCCGAGCCTGAGGGCACTTTTATGAGGCTTAGCCCCTTAAACTACACTTTAAACGCATCTTTTATTTATCCTGAAGTAATTTTGTCCGAGGCTTACGCTTTAACCTTCAATTACAATTCAACTCTAACACAAACTGCAAGCGACAATCAATCCGCCACGTATGGCATTCCGCGTCTTCTGGACTCGAGCCCAATATTGCTTGTTGTATCTGGATGGAATTCAACGGTCTTCTTTACCGAATGGACTGCATATCCGCAGATACCCGTTCAAATTGGCGCCAACTTTGCAGGTTCCATAGCTCTCTCAAACATTTTCGCCTACACATACGTCATCACAATAAACTCCGCTATTTACGAGTGCACGGTTTGGCTTGGGGGTCCAAGAGAATGAAGAGCAAGAATAAGGGACAAATCAGGATAATTGAAGCATTCCTAGCCGTGCTGATCATTTTTTCGTCTTTTGCTATTTCTGCGAATCTCACAGTAACGCAAAAAGCAACAAGGCATGATGATTTGGCTTCGGTTGGGTTGCAAGCTCTTGTGAAATTGGATTCTGACGGAAGTCTAGGAAAATACGTAGATGATGGAAACTGGACTGCTCTGCGGGATGCACTCAACATTGTATTGCCAGCAGGTGTATCCTTCAACCTGACAGTTTACGACGATCAAATGCACCAAGTCAATACTGCTGCAGTTTCTAATGGCGGCTTCAGCAGTCAACAGATAGTTTTTGTAGAGTATGTTTGTGCAAGTCGAGGGTTGGTTTTCCGTTGTTACATAATGCATTTGTATCTGGCGGTGGCGGCATGAAAAAGTTCTGGAGAAAGTTTAAGGCAAACAGTTCGGGGCAGCTTCTCATAGTGGCTGCCCTAGCCATCGCCATACTAATTTCTTCAACAACGTTTTACGTCTATGAACTCAGCAAGAAAACAAACAGCGCTGATGCTCCGTCAATCAGCGATTTAGTTCTCGCCTTAAAGCAGAGCACAATAAACGCCATGATAAGTTCGATCGCAAACGTTTCAAACGGAGGAGGAAAAACCATGTTGACAACGAATTTAAACGGGCTTTCGCAAGTTTTAAGGAGCTTATATAATATCGGAATATGCCATTTAGCCTTCACTCCACTCAACGATTCAAACTATGATTCAGGTGTATGGCTTTCATGGAACACGAGCGGCATGGGAGTTTCAAGTGTACATGCGAATTTCACATTAAATGTTTATGGCGTAACAACAAAAGTATCAGCAAGCTACGCAATTAATGTAACGACCGCAATTGCAATAAACGGCTCTTACACTACGCTTGAGGGCGGAGAAAAACTTGTGAATTTAACTTTTAACATGTACAACGAAGGAGAACCAGCCCTTGCCAAAAACATGACTTTGCTTTATGAAAACCTTGGAAATTGGACACTTGTCGATGCATCGAATAATCTTTGTATCGTAGATTATGGTAACGGCACGTGCCTTATCTCTTTTGAAGTTAATATTCCCTCGGATTTTGTGCAAGTTTCAGTACATGTGCATGATTTGCGAGACATATTTGTCCAAGCAAATACGACATGCTATGAAACGTAAGCTTTAAGACTAATTTTCGAGCTACTTAAATACGAATAACATTACTTTTCAAAGAGAGGACTGAGACTCCAAAATGACTGAAAAACATGAATCGCGCCATATTTTCATACTTCTAAAATTAGCTGAGATGGGAGCGCATCGAAGAACAGCTAAGATTTCCACAGAATATTTGGCTGGAAAATTGGGGGCTTCCCAGCAGACTGCTTCACGTTATTTGATCGAATTGGATAATAAAGGGTGGATTAAGCGGACTATGACGCCGGAGGGATGTCTCATAAAAATCACAGATGCAGGCATAAAGGAGTTGAAAAAACTTTATTCAAGCTTACGCTTTTTGATGGAAGCTGCTTATCCTCCCTCAATAACCTTGGAGGGCATCGTTTTTACAGGATTAGGTGAAGGAGCCTACTACATATCAAAAGAGCGGTACAGAAAACAGTTTATAGAGAAGTTAGGGTTTGACCCTTATCTTGGGACCCTTAATCTTAAACTTACAACCGATTACGACATTAAGACCCGCTCAGAGCTTGAAGGCTATCCAGCAGTTGAAATTGAAGGTTTTAGGAATGAAGACCGCACTTTTGGACCAGTAAAGTGCTATCCAGCAATAATAGAGAATAAAGCGAAGGGTGCCCTAATTACAGCCTTAAGAAGCCACTATGACTCTTCAGTGATTGAGATTATAGCTCCTGTCTTTCTGAGAAAACAGCTTAAACTGAAGGATGGACGTAAAGTGAAGGTGGAAGTCTTAGCCCTCCCATAGTTTTCTTAACCCTTCAGTTGAAATCCATGATAATCGGATATCTTCAGTAAAGTTGCTTCTTATACAACTTTCTCATCGATATATCATTCAATTGCCTATTCTATGTGTGAAATAATAGTATTAGTTTTTGATTGAGTATGAATAGGTATATCCGTGTGTTAGAGGTGATTTCGGTTTACGTGTTGCTGCCAATAAATAACCAATCAATAACCCAATAACCAAACCGCCAAGATGGGCTAAATAATTAACATTTGGAGCTGCGCTAATCATCAACAAAAAGAAAGAATATAATAAGGCGCTTATTATTGACTGGCGGATTGCACGTCTAACATATATTGTACATGCTCCGAACAATCCAAAAATAGCACCCGAAGCTCCAGCAGAAGGAGGAGCCAAAGGTCCGAAAAGTAATGTCAACATGTTTCCAGCTAACCCGCTTAAAAAATAAACGTAGAGGTATTCGTGAATCGCGAACAATTCTTCCGCCCTAAGCCCGAAGATGAGCAGAAAAAGCATATTGCCCAAAAGGTGTATGATGTTAACGTGAACAAACATAGCTGTGAAAACCTGCCAATACCACCCTTGATACAAAACATAGAAGTTTACTTGGCCGTATTGCAAAATCACCTTGTAGTTTATTTCCATAAAATTCCTGCCGAGTATCGAAGTGTAGGCGTAAAAGGCCAGGTTTAATGCGATAATTATGTAGGTTGGCATAAACTTTTTAGAACTTTTAAACGTGATATTCACCTTTTGAAGTGCTCGATGATTATCTGTTTAATCTTTGAGGAACTGTCCAACGCGTCCTCTCCAAACTTGCCAATTTTTACAATTTTTATCTTTAGACCCTTTTCCTTCACGTAATTTCTGACAGTTTGTTCGATGTCCCCCCGGTCGTATCCAAGCGCAATTACATCCGGCCTAATTTTTTCAATAACCTTTTCAATATCGAAATCTTCATAGCCAAGTATAGCTTCATCGACAACTTTCAATGAGTCAACAAGTGCTATTCGTTGGTTTTCGGGAATAATGGGTTTTGTCCCCTTCCTCTTTTCCACAGTGCTATCTCTAGCCACGATAACGATGAGTTTAGCGTTTCGTCCACCAGCCTTTTTTGCTTCCTCCAAGTACCTTACATGTCCTAGATGCAGCAAGTCGAATGCGCCTGAAGCCAAAACTATTTTCCGCTTTCTCTTCACCGTTTTTTGGCCGCTATTCAAATCTTTTCACCCTCACAGTTTTTCTGTTTCAATTAAGCCACATTAACAGTAAAATCTAGATCTACCCTCAAATCTTTTCCTATCAACATATTATCTAAACCCTCTGTAAATTTATCGTTGCCGATTCCCAATAGCCAAAGAGTTTAGCAATATGAGTTTAAAACGTAATGACTTTTCGGAAAACAAGAATGACAAACTCCCGTTCTCTCTTAATTTAACTCTGCAAATGTTATGATAAGACTGCTACAATTACAGTTTACTCTTCCTTCGGCCATTCAAACTTAACGAAGCCCAAAAGCCTTAACGCATCCAGTACACCTTCACAGTAAGCTACTGAAGCCAAAGCCACCTCAAACATGTTCTTGGCAAAATAGTATTTAGCGTCTTCTAAATATCGTCTCGCATGGTCAAAAAGCTCAGCTGCTTTCGTTCCGTCAACACCAAAACTTTGGTCGTCGCCAACTGTTAAAACGGCTTCTCTAAAGACTTTCTCAGTTTTTTTAATGTATTTAGACGCTAAATTGCAAAGCTGACTCATTCCATTATCTCCTTTACAAGTTGCTTTGATGCTTCAGCGAGGAAAATTAGGGCTTCAGCTTCCATGAAATGGAGCTTACCAGGGAAAATTATGCTGTAGAGTGGCTCCCCAAAATTATAGCGTAGCAATTCCTTTAAGAAACCAGCCTTCACCCTTGGATTTTGGCTTCCGGCCCTAGCTATGCCCACTGCGAGCGTATCTATCGTGGCAATCTTCTCTTTTCTCTTCCCCTCAATTTTCAAGAGCGTCTCTAAGCCTTCACGGATTGTCAGATAACGTTTTTCCTCTGTTTGTATGTCTAATAAGCAAAGGGTGTGAAGTGCAAGCTTTTTGTTTTGGGCAATAACCTCGTATGGAGTTTCAGAAAAGTTTTCAGGGAAAGGTATCGTCACGCTTTTTCCGAACTTATAGTTATGCAAACCTGACAAACCAATCACAGCGGAAAGTATGGAGGCTCCGTGAATGACGCGAGTTTTTATTTTACGCTTTTCAGCCTCTATCCTCAGAGCAACGTGGGTTGTGGCTATGAGCGGGTCGCCTGGAACAAGCAAAACAGCCTTACCAGTTTTGGCAACCTCTAAAACGACTTCTCCGTTCTTTTCTTCAAGTTCTTTCCTTGAAACAACGTAAGGCTTTTTTCCAGAAATCTCTTCGAAACGTTTTACTGAAAAATTTGGTAGCAAACTTGTGTAAAGCTCTATGAAAACATTATCAGCGGTTTTAACCTCCTCTAGGCCGCGTAGACTTATTCCCAACTCGTCGTGCAAGCCAAGTCCAACGAAAACTATCTCACCCAACAGTTTCAGCCTCACAACTAACAATTCATGTTTAAACCTTAAAATTGTTAACTCTGACTGTCATAGCGAAAAGAGCTATACTTATGAAAGTCTTTGCGTGAAGGCTAGGCTTTCTACGATTAACTATTTATAGTTTTTATCTAGAGTTTGTTGAATAATAGAAAAATGAGGGTTTATGAGTCATGTTTTCATGAAGTTGTTGCATGCTTCTCCTATGTCTCTCATGTCGACTGTGTCATCTGGCAGGCGCGGCGTAAATCCTGTCACGTCGCAGTTGGAGTCCCAGTCTGGGCTTGATGGTGTTGTTCCAAACTTGTTGCATATGTAGCCTATGTCCCTCATATCGCATGTACCGTCCGGCACGTTCGGAGTTGGTCCGGTTATGTCGCATGGAACACCGACCAAAACTGTACCATAAGTAAGCTTGTTGTTTTCTGTTTCTGTTTCGCCTAGAACAGGCCAAGCATAAGCCCATAGTGTGTAGTTTCCCTTAAGAAAGCCAGTAGTGTTCCACATCAGCCTGATAGTTGTAGAATTTCCGACCGTAAGGGTGGCGTTCTGTGATGCAAGGACAGCCGTGTTAGCGTAGAGTGTGACATTGAAAGTTTCTGCATAGTCGCCTTGGTTCGCAACGGTCACGTTAACGAATGTAAAGTAACCCTGACCAACAATTGTTTTTGAAGTAATACTAATTACAGCCACATTGTGGGACAATATTCCAAGGAATGCTTTCACGAATTCGTCCCACATGGTTTCTGCTGCGAAAGTCAGATTCTCATAAGATGATTCATAATCCTCAGCGAACTGAGGGAAGTAAATGGATAAGCCATGGGAGTCTGGATGATCTGATTTGTGTCCTTCAGCGATCACATTAGTTGTGAGTGTGGTCATAACTTCGTCAGCGGCAATTTGGACTTCTTGATCCGATATAAGCATGCGTATTAGCTGTGCAAAATGGTAAAGGTCGATGTACGTTGGGTAAAAGTATTCCTCAGTTTGTTGCCTAGCTTGAACTATCTCATTATGATATGTTGATAAAACGTTTTTGAGCGTCTGGGCAAAGTTGCTTGTTGCCATCACTAGATCATCTATTAAAGCATGGGTCACCAATTGAAGGTTAGCTGCGGAGAACGTGACAAAACTTGTGTATGATGCAACGTAATCCGTAACTATGACTGTGGCCAACTCGCTTGATGTCATTGTTGGATTACTTGTTAAATTAAACAAGACATTATCATAAGGCCATCCGTCTGCCGGTTCCACCTCTTCTGAAGCTGCGATTATGTCTGCATAGTCTTTTATTTGATACGCTATTTCAATCATAGCCATTAGACAAGCGTCAAACCCTACGATATCTAGTTTTACACCTGTGATACTTTCGGCAGTAGCCAATGCTTGTCCAAGCTCAATTGTGCTAATACTAGTGTTGCTTGTACTGTCGAAACAAACACCTTTAACTTCGTCAGTTGAAAAAGTACTTTCAACATTCGCTGTAGAGGCTGATTTCCAGCCGCTTCCATGATCCCAGAGCACCAAGACGTAATGATAAGCCGGATGGTTCTGTATTCCCCAAACGGTAAAGTTTACCAGCGTGTTCGGGTCTCCCATGTCCACTTCGCCTAAATCCTCAACAGCATTTTCCGGCATGGGAGTTTGCCCTTGAGTTATGAAGAAGCGCCTGCAATCGGTCCAGTCGCCATACGATGCGTTGTATTTTGGAATGCGATCCATCTGCACAACAATGTTCACGTTAGGAGTAGAGCCGACGGAAGCCATTTCTAAGAAGTCCTTAATCCCAAAGGTCTCCAGATTGTTATCTGAGTCAAGATACACCATAAAAGTCCAGTTACTCACTTCTGCCGGAGCCGTTGTCTTTTCCTCGCTTAAAGTTTTTGCAGACCGTATCGTATAGCCTAAAGCAAAAAATGAAAACAACAACACCGCCAGCAGAAAAAAAGCCTTTATCTTCGTCTCCACCCTCATTTTTCTCTATCTTCCCTTCACTTAATGTTTGATAGAGAATTCGGGTCATCAGCTTCTTCGGATAATCTCTGTAGATACAAATATTGGTGCATCGAAAACAGGCCTCTTCCCTAGTGTATAATTGCCTTTGACTCTTTTAAAAATATCTAAGATTGGTTCAAACACCGCAAATCTACCGCTTTTACAACCCAACATGGTAAATTGCATTAATCTATTTTACTCGTCAGAAAACATTCCAGAAACTATTACCTATTACAAGGCTAAATTTATTAAACTGAGATATACTGCATAACTAGGAAAAGCCAAAAGGGCCCGTAGCTCAGTAAGGCCAGAGCGGCGGACTAACCACTGCGCGGGGTTAGGTTGAGGCTCTTAACCCGTAGGTCCCGGGTTCAATTCCCGGCGGGCCCGCCACCATTAAACACTTTAACAGGAGAGAATAGGTAGCAATGACTAATTGGTTGGAGATTTTGAAAGAAAGTCCGATTGATTGGCTTCTTGAGGAATCTAATCCTTCTGTTCGCTACTTTACACTGCGGGATATTCTCGGGAAAAGTGAAAAAGATCATCAAGTGGTGGCTGCAAAAAGGGCTATCCCCGAGTCGCAAGTAGTGAAGAAAATTCTGCAGAAGCAAAAACCAGAGGGATTTTGGGAAGAACCTGCGAATCCATATCACCCTAAATACAAGTCTTCTTATTGGCAAATAATGATTCTTGGTCAGTTGGGAATGGGTAAAACTGATGAGAGAGTCAGAAACGCCTGCGAATACATTTTTCAGTTTCAATCAGCTGAAGGCGGTTTTTCAAGTTACACTCTTGAGCGGGGATTAAAAGAGTATAAGTGGCTACGCCAAAAAGGAAAGAAGTTGTCTTCGCCGAAGGAATTTGCTGCTTCAATCGTTTATGAACATCAATACTCATGTCTTACTGGTAATATGGCAGCAGCGTTGATTAGGCTAGGCTATGCAAATGACTTGAGAGTAAAGAAGGCTCTAGAGTGGCTTGTAAAGATTCAGAACCCGGATGGAGGATGGCTCTGTCCCTACTGGAAAGCTCATGTCAAAGATGTACATGGATGCTTTTATGGAACAATCTGTCCGCTAGAAGCCTTCAGTGAACTCCCAAGAAAAAATCTGACAAAAGACATGGAACAGGCAATACAAAGAGGAGCAGAATTTTTGCTCATGCATCGTTTATTTAAGGCTGATCATCACGGTTACAAGATTATTAACAAGTCTTGGTTGAAGTTTGGTTTTCCATGGTTTTACGGATACAACATATTAAGGGGATTGGATGTTTTAACTAAGCTTGGTTATGTAAAGGATGAACCCTTAAATGATGCTGTTGAAGTTCTATTGCAAAAACGAAAAGGCGACGGCACATGGATTTTAGAAACTGCGCCCATTGGAAGAATGCAAACTACCATAGAAGCGAAGGGCAAACCTAGCAAATGGATTACTCTCATTGCTTTGAGAATATTAAAGCGTCTGAACTCAACAGTATAAATGAAGATAGTTCTCCCTTGCCTTTGAAGCGTTAAACAGTTTTGCACGCATTGTTTAAGGCTTTGAAATAGAAAGACAGAAAGCGTAAGAAGAGATAAATCGTTATTCGCTAGTCCCCTTCTTGTATGCGTCCACGAGGCAATTAAATGAGAAACGTTTTATTTGGATACTACCTTTCAAACTCATGATAAAGGTTTTAAAATCTTCGAGGTATTTGCCCCAGTCTCTTCTGAAATCATGATAGAACTTGACAAAATCGGCATAATCCTTATGCACTGAAATCATAATCGCGTCCGCATCTATCCCTTGACCTGTGCTTACAAACATCACGTTCGGCTGCCCCTTCGCCCATTCCACTCCTTTTTCCCAAAGGGGATGCACAAGCTCCTTTGAACGGGCAAACGTGAAAACCATTATGTCGAAGCCTAAGTAGGAAAAGTTCGGAATTATGGTGTACTGCTTTATCGCTTCTTTTTCCAGAGTTTTCCTTAATCGGGTTACCGTGGGCTGGGAAATACCCAAGATTTTGGCTAAATCTCTATCGCTTCGCTTTGAATTTTTAATCAATTCGAAAAGAAGCTTGAGAAGATTTTCTTGCTTCATAAATAACATTTACGCTGAAATCCCTTATGAAACTTTTCCTTTATCTAGCCCAAAATTGATAAACAATTGACGATTTAAAGGCTGGCTTTTTCAGATTTTACAACGTTTACTGTTCTCTTCAAAAGTAGTTGCGCCGCTTCTTGCGTCGGCCAGCCGCCTAAGCCACAATCAGGCCCTGTAAAAGTCACTCTGTCTCCATATTTTTCTTTAGCAGTTACAAATCTTCTCCTTATTGTTTCTTCGCCTTCGACCAACTGCTCTGGATCTGGTTTCGTTATGCCTCTTTGATATAGTTCTGCCATAATCGAGTCTATGTCTGTTCTTGATATGCCAACCCTTATTTGCCTGTCCGCCTTTTCAAGCATTTTTCTTGAAACTGCTTCGATGTTTTTAGGAGATGCTGCATACTCCAATGACAACACATCAAGGTTTTTAACTTCTAATAAATCTGTGACCCTTGAAGAAGAATGAAGATGAATCTGCCTTATCACACCCTTAAAATCGAAGGCCTTTTCCACAGCATCTAAAATCGTTTCTTTATCACCAGATATGTCTTGAAACCCAAAGCTCGGCTCATCGATAGATACCACTTCGGTTTTGACATATTTAGAATCTAAAACTGAGTTTTTTGCAAACCGTCTAACTGCCTCTGCAAACATCAAGAGTATGTCCCTATAAGGCGTGGTTCCAATCTCTTTCAGATACAATTCCATGGGCCCAGTAACACATACACGAAGCAAAACTTTTTTCCCGATCTCTTCGTAAAGCCCTTTGGCTTCCTCCTCAATCACGTGTACTTCCGGTATAATTGCGTGTCTTTCATCAACTACATATGTGCCTTCATTCATAGCCTTATGTATGACATCTGTGAATTGTTTATGTATATCGTAATGTTGTGGATAATTAGCAACGTCCAGTCCAGCGTCAAGTTTTTTCTTGAACGAGTCAATTATGACTCGATAGAAATTGTTTACCAAGAACTGGTCTTTTCTGACGCTTTTTCCCTTGATTATTGCTTCTCTGGCAAGGACATATGCCTTATTGAACGATTCTCTGTCTATGCGAAGTGGTAATGGGAAACTTCCAATGTCATCAACAATCGTGTCCATACAAACACGTTAATCGATTAATCATTTAAAACTAACTTTATCCATTAAATCTTTGCGAGGGTTGTAAGACCTGTCTTTTTCCACAGTAAAAAATATAAGTTAGTTCATGTTTGGTCAACGTTGATTGGGATATGACATGAGCATTTGGAAACTTCGTTTATCCATATTCGGAACACTAGCCATAATAATAAGCTTGTCTACGTTAGTTTTTGCAGTAGTTCTAACTCTTCTAAGCTCTTTAGACATTATAACTTTAGGTGTCTTGGTTGTTGCCTTCAACATTTTCCAATGGCTAATATCACCATATATAATTGATGCTCTTTATCGCACACATGAGTTATCTGAGAGTGAGAATCCGAAGCTTCACGCGATTATTGAAAATCTAAGTCAAAAAAGCCAGATTAAAAAGCCGAAGTTGATGCTTGCACAAATTCCAATTCCAAACGCGTTTGCATATGGTTCGCCTTTAGCTGGAAACCGTGTAGCAGTCACAAGCGGGCTATTGAAAACTCTGGAATACGAGGAGGTTGAGGCGGTTCTTGGACATGAGCTAGGACATTTAAAGCATAGGGATGTGCAAGTAATGATGTTTGTTTCCCTCTTGCCTGCGCTGCTCTATTACATAGGCTTTTCGCTTATGCTCTCGTCAAGGTATGGCAGGCAAAGGAGTGAAAGCGGCGGCGGAGTACTGTTAGGCATAGGCTTCATGGCTTTCTCATGGATTCTAAACATGTTCATACTATACCTAAGCCGCCTACGCGAATATTACGCCGATAGACACAGTGCATCAATAGTTAAGGAAGGACCGCGGAAACTTTCAGAAGGCTTAGCAAAAATAGTTCACACAACCAAAAACATGAGAAAAACCAGAACAGAAACACAGCATCTAAACGCCTTAAAAGCCTTGTTCATCGCAGACCCTGACCGTGCAGATGCAGATTCCATAGCCGTAACAACAATGATAGGTTCAAGTGACCGAAAACTGGTTCAAGAGATTCTATCGCAAAAAGTAACGACAATGGACAGGGTTATCGAAATTTTCTCAACACACCCCAACATAGTCAATCGTCTGAAGGCTTTGCAAGAATTAAGCTAGAAGCCACTAATAATTTCTGAACTTTTCATCATTATCTACTCTAGCAAAACGTTAAAGATAGCAAGGCATCACTTATTTTAGTCAACAAATGTGATGCATATGCAACATGAAAGCATCTTTTCCGAAATTGATAGACGAAAAGACGAAATGGCACAAACCCTGATGGATCTTATCCACATCCCAGCAGTTGCTCCCGAAAACGAAGGAGAAGGTGAATCAAAGAAAGCTGAAAAACTAATGCATATACTAGAGGCTGCAGGCTTCGACAAAATAGAACGCTTTGACGCTGAGGATGCGAGAGTTCCCTCTAAACGGAGACCAAATGTCACAGCCTATTACAACAGTGAAAAAAGCTCTGAGAAACTTTGGATAATAACACATTTAGATGTGGTCCCCCCGGGAGAAAATTCTCTTTGGACTGTTACAAAACCTTTCGAACCAACGATGAGAGACGGTCAGGTTTATGGACGTGGCAGCGAAGACAATGGACAATCTATGGTCGCATCAATCTTCGCCGTCAAGGTTCTAAAAAGCCTGCGCATAAAACCGAAGAGAACACTTGCCTTAGCTTTCGTTGCCGACGAAGAGCAAGGAAGCAAACATGGAATCCAACACCTAATAAAGCATGGGCTCTTCAAAAAAGACGACTTAATACTTGTACCAGACGGCGGAAACGAAAAAGGAAGCTTTATAGAAATAGCCGAAAAAAGCGCCCTGTGGTTCAGGATCCGCACCATTGGAAGGCAGACCCACGCCAGCAGACCTGACAAAGGCTTAAACTCCCATCGCATAGGAATGGAATACGCTTTAGCCCTAGATAAAATGTTACACGAGAAATATTCGCTTAAGGACGAATACTTTGATCCGCCAGAAAGTACATTTGAACCGACAAAGAAGGATAAAAATGTTGATGCCGTAAACATAGTCCCAGGAGAAGACATAACCTACTTCGACTGCAGAGTCCTACCAAACCACAACCTAGAAGGAATAGTGAATGGCATCCACGAACTTGCGGAAGAGTTTGAAAAGAAAAAAGGAGTAGAGATAAAGATTGAGCTTTTGCATAAAAGCGTCGCTCCAAAACCAACGGACGCTAACGCCAAAATAGTAACCATGCTAAAAAACGCAATTAAGAAAGTGAGAGGGCTGGAGCCGAAGGTTGGAGGAATAGGCGGAGGAACATGCGCCGCATTCTTCAGAAGAATAGACGTTCCAGCCGTTGTCTGGAGCACAATAGACGAAACAGCCCACCAACCAAACGAATACGCAAAAATAGAAAACCTCGTCAACGACGCAAAAGTCTTTGCATTACTAGCAATTTCGTAAGCACTTATAATGTTCTAGTGCAAGTTGCCATCTTTAGAAGAATTCTAAGATTTTCCAATGTATTATGATCTATGCATCGAAAGTCTTATATGGATGGATTATCCATCCAAGCTTATGCAACAGCACCTTGTTAAGAACCCTCACACGATCACGTTCATAAGCATTTTAACTGCCCTGTGTTTAGCGGTTCAGTTATCACCAAGGCCACCTAATGTGGAGTTTACTTCGCTGTTCACATTTATACTAGGCTTCATGTCTGGCTCCCTCATAGGGGTTTTGTTTGGCAGTTTTGTAATGTTTGTTAATGGTTTCTTTTCGCCGTGGGGGTTTGCTGGTCTAAACATGCCCTTTCAGATTGCGGGAATGGCTGTGGTAGGTTTAGCTGGAGGTTTATACAAAAAATATCTACGAGACTACAGCTCAGCCAAATCTTTCATTGAAGTAGCTGTTCTAGGAGCGTTTCTTACAGTGTTGTATGACCTTGTAACTAATTTTGGAGTGGCTTTATCCTACATGATTGTTGGAATGCCTCCCGATTTGGCTGTGATAACCGCCTTGGCTTATGGCACACCTTTCTCTCTAATACATGTGTTCTCTAACATCTTTGTGTTTGGATTAGTTTTCATCCCGCTAATTAACGCTATAAAACTATATCTTGGTGGTGAAAAATCTTGGTTGAACAAAGAGCAATAGCCCTAGTCTTGCTAGCAACGCTGGTGTGGGCGTCACTAGCAACAGGTGCCATGACCTATTATTACCTCGAAAAAATGAGATATCAGGAACAATTCGATGAGAAGCAACAACTGTTGGTGGAACTAGCAGAAAATTATAATGTATCAACAGCCAAACAGGACTTATTATTAAGAGATTATAACGCCTTGCTCGGCGAATATTACCAGTTCTTTGGCGAAAATTGTTCTCTGTTCATGGGCAAATACGAAAAATTACTTCATAATCTGAGCATCAACTACACTTTAACACTGGACGGATTTCCGGAGCTAAATGAGACATACAATAATTTGTTAAACAAAACTCGAACACTTAGTGAGCAAAGTGTGGTAACAAAAGGAGAGTTCGATTCACTACTTAATGACTTTTACAGATTGTTCGCATCTCTGACAGCGAGAGAACTAGATGGCTTTCTAGGCAAGATAGGCGTGATGGCAGTGAACTTATATATTGACTATGGTAACGAAACGAAGAGATGGCATAACGTTTCGACTTCTCTTGGTATAACGTTGTTCGACTTAACACAAAACACTACGAAAGTGGAATACACCTATTACTCTTGGATGGAGCCAGGCCACATACTTGTAAATTCAATCAACAATGTAACACCATCCGAAGGAAAATATTGGTTCTGGTACTATTGGGATGAAGCAAAAAATGAATGGGTCAGTGGACAAGTTGGCTGTGATGCTTGGATTTTAAAGAACAATGGAACCTACAAGTGGGTATATAAGACGTGGTCGCCGTAGTGAGCAAACAAAACCAAAATGATTTATTTGAGTTTGGATAACAAAATTTTGCATTAAACTCTGAGCGTGTCATCGGAGGCTGCTGAACTTTGTTTAAAACCTCAAAACTATTTACTAAAGTACGCAGGGAAGGAAGGAAATATTTACTTGAAACCGAAGCAAAAACCGTCTGCATGAATTATGGAATTCCAGTCACAAGATTTAAATTGGCTAAAAATGAGGCGGAAACTGTTAAGTTTGCAGAGGAAATAGGATATCCAGTAGTTCTAAAGATTGTTTCACCGGACATTATTCATAAATCAGACGTTGGCGGTGTTATAGTTAATCTAAAAGACGCAAAAGATGTTCGGAATGCGTACAAGCAAATCTTGAAAAACGTTAAAAAACATAAGGCTGCAGCAAAAATTGTTGGTGTCCTTGTCGAAGAAATGGCTCCGCCCTCCACGGAAGTAATAGTGGGAGCCATTAAAGACCCACAGTTTGGTCCATCGCTAATGTTTGGGTTGGGCGGAATTTTTGTAGAGGTTCTGAAAGATGTGACTTTCAGGGTTGCGCCCATAACAGAAGATGAAGCCCGCGAAATGATCACTGAAGTTAAGGCTTACCCACTTTTAACAGGGTATAGGAATCTGCCTCTAGCAGACATCGACGCAATAATAAAGATTTTGCTGAACACTTCAAAGCTCGTATTAGAGCATCAAGACATAAAAGAGCTCGACCTAAACCCAATAATGGTTTACGAGAAGGGAGCAAAAACAGTAGATGCAAGAATCATCCTTGAATGAATACAAAAACTGGCCGAAACATGAAATCTTTTCAAGAACATGCATTCCGCCAGAAACCTCATTTTTCATAAGACTAGATGGATGGAAATTCAGAAAAATTTCAGAAACTATAAAGGCAGAGAAACCCTTTGACAAGAAATTTGCAAAATGCCTTGTTTCCTCTGGGAAAATCCTGTTTAAAAAAGGCTTTAGTCCAGCCCAAGTTTATGTTGCGAGTGACGAACTAAACATATTATTTCTTGATGCCGCTCCTTTCCGCAGACGAATTGAAAAAATAGATTCTGTGCCAGCTAGTTTGGTTTCAAGCGCCTTTACGCTGAGCCTTCAAAGATGCTTTAACAAGAAAACTGTTACGGCTTTCGATTCGCGCATTATTGTTGCATCAAATGATAAAAAAATAATTGAATACTTAAATTGGAGACAAATGAACACTTGGAGAAATCACAACAACGCTTATTCTTACTGGATTTTCCGCAAGATGGGGCATAAGCCTTCAGAAATACCTAAAAAACTTAATCGGTTAAAAACTGAAGAACTTCACGAAATAATGTTTAGGCACGGAGTAAATTTGGCTAAGACCCCGCAGTGGCAGAGAAGAGGCATACTAGTTTACAAACAGCCTTTCCTCAGAAGAGGTGAAAATCGTGTTGTGACAAGATGGAAAATCAAGGAAAACTGGAATCTGCCGCTTTTCACATCTAATGATGGAGTAGAGCTAATCAAACAAGTCTTGGATTGGTCAAGGCAGAAGAGGGAAACTTAGTTGTCGGAGCCGCAGAAAACCCTGAAAATCGAGGAATTAACCCAAAGGGTTTCAGTGTTAAAGGAACAGAAAAGTGGGATCGACGCAGAAGCAAGGGAGTGGGCGGAAAAAAGGAATAAGCTCAATGAACAGTTCAAGAGCTTGCGATCCGAAATACTTGAACTCAAAAATGAAAGAGACAAACTAAACGAAAGAGTCAAAGACCTAAAAAACCAAAGAAACGAGATGAAAACAAAAATTCGCGAAAAAATCGATGAGATAATGAAACTAAACCAAGAAATTATGGCCTTAGCAAAGAAAAAGCCCTCAAGAAGCCTTCAAACTCTACAAAAGGAGTTTGAAAGTATCGAGTGGAAAATTCAAACAATATCCTTAAGCTTGCAAGAAGAGAAGGAACTTGTCGAACGGGTCAAACAACTAGTAGCTCAGTTGAACATTCATAAAAAACTTGATCAGTTAAACCAGAAAAGTCTTGACATACAAGCCGAACTCAAAGATCTAAAAACCAAAAGTAAGCTCCACCACGAAAAACTGATTGAAATTGCACAAAAAAGCCAAGAAACTCATGAAAAAATGATGGGAAAAATTGATGAAGCAAAAAAGCTTAAAACAGAAGCCGACAACTTGCATAAACTCTTTGTACAAGAAAGAGAAAAAGCACGTCCCGTTCAGGACGAAATAGTAGAAATCTCGAATGAAATAAGGCGCCTAAGAGACGAAATTCGAAAGAAAGAAGACAAAGAAAAGAAGAAAAGCGAGGACGCCCTTCGTGAAAAGCTCGAAAAACAAGCAAGGGAAAAACTTAGACGAGGCGAAAAATTGACTTGGGAGGAGTTCCAACTATTGGCTGAAAAAGGAATGCAAGCACAAGATTAAAGTAAAATACGCGTAAATAATTATTGGAGAATAGAGAACTAGATGGCTCCGGAAGAAACGGAAGCGAAGGAGCAAAAAAGAATCCTTATTCTATCTGTAGATAGGGATTGCGATCTAGGATTAAAGGCTGGAGTTAAAACCCCTGTAATTGGAAGGGAAGAAAATCTTAACGCTGCCATAACCCTAGCTCTGCGGGATCCTGAAGAGCCGGACGCAAATGCGATGTTCGAGGCGGTAAGCTTATACGACCGACTAAAGAACGAAGGTAAACCGGAGGAAGTTCTTGAAATAGCAACTATCGCGGGCTCTGAACTTGGCGGAGTTGGCGCCGACAGAAAGATAGTCGCTGAACTAAACGAATTATTAAGCTCTTTTTCTGCGAGCGAGGTTATTCTAGTCACAGATGGATACTCGGACCAGGCAGTTCTGCCGCTTATAGAGTCCAGAGTGCCAGTTTCGTCGGTTAGGAGAATAGTTGTGAAGCACAGCGAATCAATTGAGGAAACTGCCGCTCTGTTCACGCGATACATAAAAATGATTATGGAAAACCCACGTTACTCTCGCATCGCATTGGGCTTGCCCGGACTACTCTTACTAATTTTAGGAATTCTTTCCATTTTCAACTTACTTTATTATTATTGGATAGCATTCATTTTTGTCTTAAGCGTCTTCATGCTCATGAAAGGTTTTGGAGTTGACAAAACAACTAAAAATTTCTATAAATGGATGAAGGAATATTCTCCGCCGCCCCTTCCAGTACAGATTTCAAATTTTTCTGCAGTTGCCGGAGCCTTATGCGTAGCGGTTGGCATTTACCTTGGTATTTACCAAATCCCGGCATCACCCGACATGGCTGGCTGGCTCAGCATTTTACCTAAAATTGCTGGCTATTTCATCAAAGGTTCCATGGACCTCATAATAGCAGGCGTTTGTGTAGCACTATTAGGGAGAGTCATACGATGGTATTTCGAACACGATGTCAGACTACTGCGTAACGCAGCCTTGATAGCTTCCATGGCATGGTCTAGAGTGATTCTTGATGAAACGTCTACAGTGCTAATTCAACCTGAATGGGGCTATGAAAAGCTCATTCTCTCCATAGTCGTCGGAATCTTGATAGGCATAGCCTCCGTCCTAGTTATATTTGTCATTCACAGATCTGCAGCAAGATTTTTTGAGGAAACAGAAGAGCAGGTAGAGGAGCTTGCAGAAAGCTAAAATTGCCATCATTGGTGGAACGGGCTTTGAAAGTTTGTTCAAGGAAGCTAGACAGCTCTGTCTGGGAACACCCTACGGAATAGCTCCACCACTGTCTATTGGAAAATTAAATGGTGGCGAGGTGGTTTTTCTTCCGAGACATGGTCCAAGTCACTTAGTTCCTCCACATAGAATAAACTATAGGGCGAACGTTTACGCTTTATATGAAATGAGTGTAGAGAGGATCATAGCTGTAAACGCTGTTGGTGCTATAAACTTAGATTTGAAACCTGGTGATGTCGTTATTCCTCATGATTTTGTTGATTTCACGAAACTTCGCTGTACAACTTTTTACGATGAGGCTCCGGTAACCCACATTGATGTTTCTCAACCTTATTGTCCAGAAATGCGCAAGCTTCTAGTTGAAACAGCAAGAAAAACTGGATTACATGTATGGGATAGGGCTGTGCTGGTCTGTACTGAAGGACCGCGCTTTGAAACCCCCGCGGAAATTGAAATGTTCAGACGCTTAGGATGCGACGTTGTTGGAATGACAGGAACTCCAGAAGTCGTGCTTGCCAGGGAGCTTGAAATGTGCTATGCCGTTGTGTGTTATGTTTCGAATATGGCTGCTGGAATGCAAGAACGGTTAACACCCCTTGAAGTTTCTAAGGTTTGCAGGGAGATTATACCTAAGCTTAAGCAAGTTTTAATTGGAACCATTACAGCTTTACCCATAGAACGTGAAGCCAATTGCCCATGTACCAGCGCGCTTAGAAATGCGAGGTTCAAATGAATGTTCAAGACAATCCTTTCAGTTGTTGGTGCCTACAAGCTCTATGAGAAGTGGCTTTGGTATCAAGTTAAGAACGGTGTCAAACCGGAGCATATAGCTATTATTTTAGATGGAAACAGGAGATGGGCATCTGGAAAGGAACTTGACCCGTGGTTTGGCCACGAAAAGGGGGCTGAAAAAGTTGAGCAGCTGCTTGATTGGTGCTTAAAACTTCATGTTAAATCTATAACTCTTTATGCTTTTTCTACCGAGAACTTTGTCCGTCCGAGAAACGAGGTTGAAGAAATTATGCGTATTGCAGAAGAAGAGTTTCGGAGAATTCTAACCGATGAACGCATACACAAGAATAACGTGCGAGTCAAAGTAATCGGCAGAGTAAGCTTGTTACCTGAGAGTTTGCAGCAACTCATAACGGATGTAGAAAAGGCGACGCAAGATTATGATGAACATTTCTTAAACATTGCTTTTGCCTATGGCGGAAGAGAAGAAATTGTGGATGCTGCAAGGAAAATTGCGGAGAAAGCACAGGAAGGGGAACTAAACCCAGGAAAGGTTGATGAACAATTATTTGAGCAGTATTTGTATACATCCTATTTGCCTAAGCAAGACCCAGACTTAATCATCAGAACCTCGGGTGAAGAAAGATTAAGCGGTTTCTTGCTGTGGCAGTCCGCCTACAGCGAACTATTGTTTTTAGATGTTTATTGGCCCGATTTTCGTTTAATAGATCTTTTGCGGGCGGTTAGAACCTTCAAAAACCGTAAGAGACGTTTTGGTGCATAAGAAATAAAATCAGGCTCTTTTCTTTGCACTTATGATTGATATGACATCTCTATCTCTAAGTATGTGGTCTTCTCCAACTCTTTTTCTTTCTCTCGCCTCGACTGCATAAATGAAGCCTTCTCCAAGTTCTGTGTGAATAATGTAGGCAAGTTGGCGTGCAGTTGTTCCATAGGGAACAAGGTAAGCGTCCGGTAGAATCCTCCCGTTGTGGTCTGCTAAGTGCTCTAAATCTTCAACGGGATAAACTGTAATCATGTTTAAGAGTTTGAAGAAAGCCGTGTTTACCGCGTCTTGAACGCCGGTTGAGCCAAATTTGAGCAGGATTCTCTCTCTGATGGTCTCCAGCGCCTTTATTTGGCTTTCAGTTAGCTTTTCTGGCTTGTTTATTTTGAAGTTGCAGTCTCCAGGTCTATAGTCTATTAATTGTTTTTCTGCCCCTCTTCTCAATGCAAGCTCGGCTTCTGCGCAGCAAGGAACCACGAGATGATCCAATTTTTTCATTCTTTCCAGGTTTTCTTCAGCTGCGGGTATGTCTATTTTATTCGCCGCTATTAGCATGGGTTTGGCGATGTGTCTCAGCATGTCCACAAATTTTAGAAAGTCTTCTTCGCTCCAAGCTGTGGGTTTTTCAGCGTTTAATCCCGTCCTTCTCGCTGCTTCAAAGATGTGGCTTCTTTTTATTGCTAAGCCACTCAGTCTTTCTTCCAGCATTGAGAAAAGGTCTTTTGTTTCGGATTCTGCCGTTCTTGCGATTTTGGGCCAATCCCGTTTTAGTATGTTTGCCATCCACATGGTTATTTCGTGCTCTAGAAACTTTACATCCTCTAGGGGATCATGTTCGCCAGGTTTGCATAGTCTTCCTTCAGAGTCTGTTCCCCCAGAAGCATCAACGATATGGATTAAGGCGTCTGCCTTTCTGATTTCATCCAGAAACTGATTGCCTAAGCCCCTTCCTTGCCATGCACCTGGCACGAGTCCTGCGCAGTCAATGAATTCTATGGGGATAAGCCTTATGCCGTCTAAGCATAAAGAGTTAATCGGAGTGTCTTTGGCGTTGAATTCTTCGTGGACGCATGGAGTTCGTACGTATCCAACACCTCTGTTTGGCTTTATCGTTGTGAATGGATAGTTTGCAATTTCTGCCGGTGCTAGGGTTGCCGCACAAAAAAAGGTTGATTTGCCAGTGTTAGGCTTTCCAACTATGCCTAACAATCTTGAATAGGATTTTTGCATTTGGACTCCTTGATAGAATTTTTATTATGCATAGCTCTATATGGTTTGTGCTACTCCCTTGCTGAAAATTCTTAAATGACGAACACAAGACTTCATTGCAAGAGAACGAATAGTCTTTGGGAGAATATGATGTCATTGTAGCAGGAGGCGGAATTGCTGGTTCAGTAGCCAACCAGATAAACAAGATTCTTCCTCCAGAAAGATTAATTCTTCTTCCTACATAATTCGGCAATATATGCTGCAAATGAAATTTTTGCTATATTTCTGAATGCCTCTTTTCTAGCCCAGTTTGGTGTCGCTTCATAAAAACCGAAGCAAGGAGCATAATACCTATTGAAATCCCAACAAATAGGGCAAAAGCTTTACCAGTAAGAATCCAAGCACGCCATGATGCATCTTCAGCGCTTTCGAGAGCATTAGCAACACTTGATTGGGCAATTTGTGGACGTGATTCCCACGAATCAATTCCCTTTTGTATGAGAATTTGGCTTTCTAAAAGAGTTTGTTGCACGTTTTCGGCTTCTGATGGGAAAATCAGGGGCGCTCCAAAAACGTTTCCGAGGACTAGTGCAAACTCCGCTTGCTTTATCTTCCGAATAGTCAGTATTGTGTTTTCTGCAATAGAGTTTTCCCCAAAACCGTTTGTTGAACAAGGCTTTATTGAAACGGCTTGTTCTTCATCTACCTGTTCTGGTCCAATTGTGTAATTGAAAATATAGTTTGAGTAAGGTATGGCTTCTGGTGTGCTTTGAATTGAGCTGAAGTGCATTCGATCCAATGCATTGAATAGTCGCCATGTGGCATCCACCGGAACCCATCCGTAATTCTCCAAATAGTATTCGGCCCACATGTGTCCATCTTCTAAGGTTTCAAGAACTGAACGAAAGGCAAAGCCAGCTTGAACTCTCGCGGGAACTCCAACGGCACGGCACAAGGCAACAAAAAGGTAGGAATATTCTGAGCAATCGCCAACACCGCTTTCTAAAGCCCATAAAGCTCCTCGTTCTTCATCCTGTTCGGCATAGTGCATGTAGGAAGTTACAAAATTGTATATTTTGGAAGCTTTTTCATCTACATTGTCCGCGTTGCTGGTGATGCTCTGCGCTTTGAGAATTATCTTTGAATCATTGGATTGTATTAGTTCTTCTGGATGTGTGTATTTCTTGTATAGGTCGGAACTTTTGTTGTAGTCTGCTATTAAGGCTGATTTAATGGGGTAGTGGGTGGTTAAAGAAAGTATGTAATAGTCTATTTCCACAGTGAAAGTTTGTCTTCCATCGATTATTATGTTGCTCCAAGAAGCATACATGTTTCCAGAATTATCACCCAAGAATGTTGGCTGTCCAACCGATGAAAATATACTATGAAGAATTGCGTAATGCCGTGCCGTTTCATTTCTGATAATGGGTACAAAAAGTTTTCCATCCATAATTCTATAGGCTCCAGGATTAGGATTATTTATTCGAATTATGTGCTTAAGACTCCCAACAAACACATCGTCAACCTCATACTGGAGAAAGCTTGAATTTCCACCACGAAAAATCTGAAGATACAAAAAAGTAATAGGACAGAGAAGGAAAATGCTAATTAAACATAGAAAAACCATGATATGCCTATTTTTCGGGTTCATAGACGTTCTCTTTTCAGCTGTAAACAAATCGCAAAATAATATAAAAGCGTCAAGGTGTATAAGAAGTCAACCAATGCATCGAGGGAAAGCAGTTGACATTAAATCTAGCAAAAGAGAAACTTGTTGAATTGTACAGGAAAATGGTTGAAATCCGCTTTTTTGAAGAAAAGGTTTTCGAGCTTTACGCTCAAAACCTTGTTCCGGGCACAATCCACCTTTACGCGGGAGAAGAAGCGGTAGCAGTGGGCGTTTGTAGCAACCTTAGAAAAGATGATTGTATTACTAGTACGCATAGGGGACATGGACATTGCATAGCAAAAGGCGCCGATTTAAAACGAGTTATGGCTGAGATTTTAGGCAAGAAAACAGGTTATTGCAAGGGCAAGGGCGGTTCCATGCATATTGCCGACTTCAGCATAGGCATGTTAGGCGCAACAGCCGTCGTTGGAGCTGGGATACCAATAGCTGTTGGTGCTGGCTTATCCATAAAACTCAGGAGAACAGACCAGGTTGTGACATGCTTCTTCGGCGAAGGGGCCTCAAACCAAGGGACATTCCATGAAGGCATAAACATGGCATCCATATGGAAGTTGCCAGTAATATTTGTCTGTGAGAACAATTTGTACGCGATGGGAACACGTCAATCAATAGTCATGGCGATAGAGAATGTTGCTGATAGAGCTGTAGCATATGGAATTCCCGGCGCGGTTGTGGACGGAAACGATGTTTTAGCAGTTTATGAAGTTACGCAGAAGGCTGTTGAAAGAGCCAGAAAAGGCGAAGGACCAACGCTTATGGAGTGCAAAACTTACAGACATAAGGGGCATTCACGGGTTGACCCGGCAAGGTATAGGCCTAAAGAGGAAGTGGAAGAGTGGTTGGCTAAGGACCCGATTAAACGCTTTAAAGAAAAGCTTCTGCAAACAAACACTCTGACAGAAACCAAGATTCAACAAATTGAAAAAGAGGTTTCAGCTGAAATTGAAGAAGCAGTCAAGTTTGCCATTGAAAGCACGTTTCCTGCTCCAGAAGAAGCCTTAAAAGACGTTTACGCCTGAATTTGGAGAGTAGTGAATGTGCGGAAGATAACCTATAGAGAAGCGTTAAAAGAAGCTTTAACGGAGGAGATGCGCCGAGACGCAACAGTTTTCCTATTGGGCGAGGATATCGGGCGGCATTGGGGAGGAGCCTTCAAAGTCACAGAGGGATTAGCAGAAGAGTTCGGAGACGAGAGAGTTAGGGATACACCGATATCAGAATCAGCCATAATTGGCGCTGCTGTAGGCGCCGCGATAACTGGCATGCGACCAGTGGCGGAAATAATGTTTGGAGACTTAACGGCCCTAGCCATGGACCAGATCGCAAACCAGGCAGCAAAAATACATTACATGTTCGGAGGCCAAGTGAATTGTCCAATTGTCGTTCGAACGCCGTTCGGTGGTGGAGTAAACATCGCATCTCATCATTCACAAAGCCTAGAAGCATGGTTCATGCATGTTCTAGGGTTGTATGTGGCTGTGCCTTCAACACCATACGATGCAAAAGGGCTTTTGAAGTCAGCTATGCGTGGCAGCAATCCGGTTTTCTTCTGTGAACATAAACTTTTGTATCCTATTGAGGGTGAAGTTCCAGAGGACGAATACACCATTCGCTTTGGAGTGGCAGACGTAAAACGGGAAGGAGCAGACTTGACAATAGTAGCCACTTTGTACATGGTTCATAAAGCTCTAAACGCAGCAGAGGAACTTGAACGGGAAGGAATAAGTGTAGAAGTTGTCGATCCAAGAACCTTGACACCGCTAGATAAGCAAACGCTAATAAAATCCGTCAAAAAAACTGGAAGACTGATTATTGTAAGTGAAGACTGCAAAACCGCAGGAGTAAGTGCAGAAATTGCAGCTATGGTGGCCGAAGAAGCCTTAGACTATTTGGATGCGCCGATAAGACGTGTGGCAGAACCAGACACACCCATCCCATTCAGTCCACCCCTAGAGCAATACGTAATTCCGGACGAAAGAGCCATAATTAAGGCGGTTAAGGAAGTCGTCTAAAATGGTAACAAGGGTTGTTATGCCAAAACTCAGCCTAACGATGAAAGAGGGCACCGTTGGCAAGTGGTACAAAAAGGAAGGAGACACTGTTGAAAAGGGAGAACCGATCGTAGAGGTGATTTCAGAAAAGGCCACGTACGATCTGGAAGCACCAGTTTCAGGAATAGTGAAGAAAATCCTAGTAACAGAAGGTATTGACGCTTCAGTTAACGCTGTTTTGGCTGTCATAACAGCTCTGGATGAGGCGTTTTCAGAAAAGGAAATCAGCGGAGAGGCACCTCAAGTAATAGAGGAAAAAGAAGAGAAAGTTTTGGCTTCGCCGGCCGCAAAGCGCTTAGCAAGAGAGTATGGAGTAGACTTATCACTTGTTAAGAGCAGCGGGCCTGAGGGGAGAATAGTTGAAGAGGACGTTAGAAGATTCGTCGGGGAAACGCGTGGGATTCTGCCAAAAGTCAAGGAAGTTGTCCCTTTAAGCGGTTTTAGAAAGACTTCTGCCGAGCGGGTGTCCGCGAGTTTCAAAACAGCCCCTCACAGCACGATAATGATGGAAGTGGACGTTTCAAAAGCTGCGAAATTGCATGAGAAGCTCCAAGTTTCTTATACGGCTATTCTAGTGGCGGCTGTAGCAAAAGCCTTAACCGAACACCTCATAATAAACTCGACTTTAGACGGGAACCAGATAAAGATTTTTGAAGACGTAAATGTGGGCGTCGCAGTTGCAACAGAATACGGCCTAGTTGTCCCAGTCATACACAACGCTCACAGAAAATCGCTAAAAGAAATAGACTCAGCTATTAATCATTTGACGGAAAAAGCCCGACAAGGAAAACTAGCCAAGGAAGAATTGACAGGCGGCACCTTCACAATTACAAACCTTGGCATGTACGGAGTTGAATTTTTCACGCCTATAATTAATCCGCCTGAAGCAGCCATACTAGGCGTAGGAGAGATAATAGAAAAACCTGTTGTAGTTAACGGAAAGATCGAAATCAAGCCAAAAATAATGCTAAGCCTTTCATATGACCATAGAATTGTAGATGGAGCACCAGCCTCTGAGTTTTTGTCAAGAGTTAAGGAGAAAATTGAAAAAATTTTGGAGTTTGAAGGTTAGGCTAAGGTTTTTTAGCGATTTCTGCTGCTTTGCTGATTCTTTCTTTGATCAATTCCAACCTTGCTTCTTTTATCAGCGCTAAACCACGACTAGAAATTATGGCGCCCACCACCACTATGATTATGAAAATGAAGAAAAGTAGACAGACATTACTGAAAACTACAAATGCTCTGGCGAATCCGTCGGATTCTCCGGTTGGAACTGGAACAAACTGTGGGATTTGCGTTCCACTCAAAAACATTGAAAGTCCTAGCAATGCTGGAATGATTACGAAGATCAATCCTACAACAAGCAGCACGTAGCCAACAATTTTTTCTGTCTTTTCAGTTGCCATGGTAAACGAGTTATTTCCTTCTTTTATAAAAGATTTTACTTATCCGGTTTCTTTTGTGCATAAGAATTGAAGTTCCTCGTTGCCTATGTTCTCGAATTGATGTCCTTTACATGGAAGGTATATTTTGGAAAGTCTTAAGTGTTTGTCAACAGAAAAACGATTGAACCGAAATGAAGGCTGCCATGTATTATAGTCAAAAAGATATACGGATCGAAGAAATGCCCGCGCCAGAAATCAGAGAAGATGAAGTTTTAGTGGAGATGAAGGCTTGTGGGATATGCGGCTCAGACTTGATGGAATGGTATTTAGAAAGTCGTGCTCCTTTAGTTCTGGGGCATGAGCCTGCAGGCGTTATCGCAAAGAGGGGAAGCAAAGTTAAAGGTTTTGATGTTGGGGAAAGAGTTTTTGTGCATCATCACGTGGCCTGTTTAGCTTGTCATTACTGCAGACATGGTGATTATACTTTATGCGAACAATTTCATGATACAAACATTAAACCCGGCGGATTTGCAGAATACTTTAAAGTTCCAGATCCAAACCTTCGAATAGACACTTTAAAAATTCCAGAATCCGTATCCTTTGAGGAAGCCACTCTAATAGAGCCTGCAGGTTGTTGTTTGAGAGCCCTTAAGAAGTGTGGTGTCCAAAACGGCGATTCGGTAGCCATAATCGGGGCTGGGGCAACAGGGATAATTCACGCATCCTTGTCAAAGATCTTCGGTGCTGCAAAAACTATTGTAAGCGACTTAATTGACTATCGCTTGAATGTGGTGAAAAGGTTTGGAGCTGATGTTGTGGTTAATCCAAAGAATGAGGATTTAGCTGGGGTCGTTAAGGCGGAAACTGACGGAAGAGGCGTGGACTTATGTGTTGTTACTGCGCCGAGTTTAGAGGCTTACAAGGCTGGGCTAGACGTCTGCCGCAAAGGTGGGAAACTCTGTGTTTTTGCACCAACAGAACCGGGAAAATACTTCCAAATAAGCCCGAAGGAACTTTTCTTCTCAGAAATCCAAATAATTCCATCATATTCAACTTCACATTTAGAAACAAGAGCTGCTTTAGAACTCATAAAATCTGGAAGAATTGACGCAAAAGAGCTTATAACTCATCGTTACCCGCTCAAAGAAGCAGGAAAGGCATTTGAAACAGCCCTAAACAATAAAGAAAGCTTGAAAGTCATAATTCTTAGTAAGTGATGGAAAATGAAAGCAGCCATGCTTTACGGAGTAAAGGATCTAAGAGTTGAAGAAGTTCCGGTGCCAAAGGTTGAGGCTGGCGAAGTTCTTGTCAAGGTTAAAACGGCAACAACATGTGGCACGGACCTAAAAATATTCCAGAGAGGCTACGTTGAAAAGGTCATAAAACTTCCAACAATCTTTGGGCATGAATGGGCAGGCGAAGTAGTTGAAGTCGGCGGAGGCTTAGAATGGCCGAGAAAAGGAATGCGCGTCCGTGCGGGCAACAGCGCTCCATGTCTGCATTGCACAATGTGCCAAAAAGGCAAGTACAATCTTTGCGAAAACATGATTTGGCTTTGGGGAGCGTACGCAGAGTACATAAAGGTTCCAGCCCGCATGGTTCTGGTGAACATGCAAGAAATTCCAAATCACGTTTCTTATGAGGAAGCTGCAATCACCGAACCGTTGGCTTGCGTTTTGCATGGAGTTGAAGAGGCAAGAGTGAAACTGGGCGATACTGTGGCAATAATCGGTTCTGGACCAATAGGGCTACTGCACTTCTTAACAGTCAAGAAAATGGGCGCCGAAAAAACCATAATCATAGACCTTGTGGAGGAAAGGCTAAACTTTGCGCAGAAGCTCGGCGCTGATGAGACGGTTAACGTTGGAAAAACAAATGCTGTAGAAACGGTTAAGCAATTGACTGGCGGGTATGGTGCGGATGTCCTGATTGAAGCCATAGGATTACCCGCCACATGGGAGCAGGCCTTAAAACTTGTTAGGAAAGGCGGAACGGTCCTAGAGTTTGGCGGATGTCCGCCAGGAACCGAAATCAAGCTTAACACGGAGCTGCTTCATTATGGCGAGGTAACGATTCTGGGCACTTTTCACGCTACTCCTTTACATTTTAGAAAAGCCCTAAACCTGATTGCGTCTAGAACAATTGATACAAGGCCGCTTGTTACACGGAAAATGAAGCTGGAGGACATCGGCGAAGCATTTGAAATACTTTCCGAATCAAAAAGTGAAATTAAAATAGCAATAAAGCCATAGACAATAAGAATGGGACTGTTGCATGGTTGAGGCTGACGGTTATATCTTAAGGATAGCCACGGATGAGTGGGTTGAACAAGTTTTCAACTTCGCAATCTACTACACGAGCATACACAGGAAGTGGAATACGGGACAAACCATAATATTCGTGCACAAGACCGATATGGGTGATGCAATTATTGGGTATGGTGAGATAGGAAACATCTACGCTTCCGACGAGCTGTCTGAAGAAGAAAGGCGTGAATGTGAAAAATGGGGATGGAAAAAAGCAATAGAACTCAAATACATTATCAAGTTTGAGAAACCCCTACCCGTAAGAGATACATTTGTTAAAGGTTTGAAACTTCGTGGGAGATCTCTTCACGGTTTCCCGCTTGCTAAGGAGCAAATAAATTTGGTTATAAGCCAAGCCGAACACTTCCAGTCTCAATCACCTTAGGCAGTTTTCTCAAACGAAAGCAGGAGGCGTCTTTGATTCGCTTCGTTCAAAATATTCCTACTTTCCAAATAGAGGGAACCGAAGTTTCAAGGGTCATCTTGGGTTGTGACGCTTTTATTTCTTGGCTATATCAGGGTGGCGACTCTCCCTTCAAAGATCCTGATGGAAATCTTAATGTCTTAAAGGTTCTGGAAGTGATGAAAGCAAGCGTGAGCCACGGGGTTAAGAGTCTTGATCTGTCTCCTCCGTTGATTGAAGCTTTCATAATGCTGCAAGAACGAAGCGGCGAGGAGATTGTAGGTCTCGGGGCACTACAAGAGTGGACTTGCAAGAATTTCACGATTGATGATACTTCCCTAGAACATTACAGCGAAGAAATAAAGGCCACTGTTCATTCAAAACTGCCCAAAGGATATTTAGAACATCTGACAAAATCCAAGACACGTGGAATTGAGTTCATACAATCTTTCTTTGTGCCTAGTCGCACAGTTCATCCCTTAACTGAATCTCAAATTGATAGCATCAGAATGAAACCTGAATTCTTCGAGAGAAGGCTAGAAATCTATCGGGAATTAAACGTGAAACTGGTGCAGTTTGGCGGAATAACTGCTGATTGGTTAGTTGGTATTGGAAGAATAGATTTGCTTGGAAAACTTTTGCAACTGGTCAGAAGCAGAGGGTTTATCCCAATTCTAATTTGTCACTGGACTTCTATGGTGCTTCCAGCATGCGAGAAGGAATTGGAGGGAGTCTCTGCATACATAGTTCCTTTGAACAAACTTTGGGGTCTACTATCTCTTCACGAGGCTCTAAAAGCCATCAAGAACACAGAAAAACCGATAATAGCCATGAAAACCCTTTCCAGAGGCGGTCTGGCACACGATATTCAAAGCGCGTTCACCTTTCTCTTCGAACAAGCCAGTGTCACAGCTGTCCTAGTCGGCGTGTCCTCAGAAAATGAGGCAAGGCAGACCTTCTCAGCGATCGGAAAAGCGATGAAATGGTACAGGTGAAAATTTAGCTGATTCAGAATACCAAAAATCTTAAAGCAATGTACCGACGAATGAGTACAGCGGAGAGACCGAAATGGTTTACTGTGTTAAATGTGGCGCTAAGAATCCCGATGATGCTAAGGTATGCTCTAAATGTGGAACGCCTTTATACTCAGAAGTTGAAGGGGAAAAACCTGTTCGAGTAGAAAAAGAATGCTTTGGGACCGAGAGAAGACGCGAACCTTATAGGAGAGTCGAAGAGGAATGCTTCGGAATTCCCAGAGGAGGCGCGGTTGTTGGTATAGCTATTGGCATAATAATTCTGCTCGCTGGATGTATATGGATCATGCAACAAGGAGGGCTACTTCCCAAAGGCATTGAAGTATGGCCTTTTGCGGTAATCATCTTTGGAATACTAATCATTATTGGCGCCCTTTACGGATTGCGCCGAAGATTCTAAAACCTTTTTTTCCTTTAATTAACAAACTTCGCAAGACAGTTTGCAACGGTGGCAAATTTTCCAGTGGTCCCATTGGGAGAGCACCATTCTTGTTGAAAGCCAAAAAACTATCAAAACAACCAGAAATAAATCAACGAACAAGCTTTGAGCTAAGTCGTCAACTCCGTTCAATATTAGAAAAGTTGCGAGAACAAAGAATGCATTCAACATCAAACGAACGAACCCCCTAAACATTAGTTGAAGAAATCCAAGAATCACTCCTGGAATTCCAATTAGAACCATGGCAAAACTCATTCCTTCAACATGATATCCGCCAAAGAAACAGAAGCCTGTTCCGAAAAGAGCCATAATCGCTCCCAGAAACAGACCCATACATGCCGCGCAAAAGACGCGCCTATTTATGCGTACCACATGCTCGGAAAATCTTCCACAGTCAGGATGATGTCCTTTCAAAGTGATAGAAACCTCGTGGAGATGAGGAGTTTTAGCCTTGGAAGCCATTGATTTTCCCGTTTTGTATGAATGGGAAGCTTCTGAACATCTTTCAGGAAAGAAGACAGCCGTGATTCCAAATATGCAAATGAGAGCGAAAATTGAGCCTACAAATGGTTTTCGCAAAAGAAGGTTTTGTTGAGGGGCTGGTGGAAAGAGTGCCAACATTAATGCTACGGCTAATCCGAAAATGGAAACGCTGACAGTGAATATGACAAGTGAATTTAGATTTATGCCTCGAGACATGCAACCTCGCCTAGACGAGAGCTTTAAGCTGGTGTATTATTCCCTGACCAGCCATGTACCAGTAAACTCTTCTTCGCATTTCATTTTTTGAAAATATCCCTTGAAGTCTCCTCCTCCAAGAGCCATAGAAGCTTCGATAGCACAGGTAGAGTTCTTCTTGAACCTCGTTCCTTGATAACGTTTCTGTCGGCATTATTGCATGGACCATGTCGTAATGTGACCAGTTGAAATCTTCAATCCATCCGTTCCGTTTAGCTTCCTCGAAAATTTGAGTTCTGGGAAATGGCGTCAGTATAGCAAATATGGCAAAGTCTGGGTCCAATTCATTTACAAACTCCCTTAAATTTGCGATTGATTTCGCTGTGTCTTTTCGTTCACCTATTATAAACATTGTGTGGGCTGCGATATCATTCTCTTTTAGCAATTTCACTGCTTTCCTTGAGTCTTCCGGAGTTATGTCCTTTTTGAAATTTTCAAGGGTTGATTGTTTGAGACTTTCTACTCCGAGAAGAACCCAGCGAAGTCCAGACTTTCGCAGTTTAGGCAGAGACTTCTCATTTCTGACTATGTCGTCGCATCTTGCCTGCACAAACCACATTAAATCATCTGCCATTTCACGCTGGAGAATTTCATCAGCGATTTTGTCCACCCGTTCTCCAGAACCAAGATTATCATCTGTTAGCCAAACAAATCTGCTGCCATAGTTTTGATAGCAAAACTCCATCTCGTCAGCAATACGCTCAGGCGACTTAACACGCCACTTTCCTTGCCAGTGTCGCCATTGCGTACAAAACGTACATGAGTGTGGGCATCCTCTGGAACCCTCAATCAAAGCATATGGTGCATCAAGACCAGCCATGGCAGCAAAATGGTATTTGTGAACAATATCCTTGACGAAATGGTATCCCGGAAATGGAAGCTCGTCTAAGTTTTCAATTAATGGTCGAGGAGGAGTATTGACTATTTTTCCTCGGTGTCGAAAGGAGATGCCCCTTATGTTTGGAAGGAATGATTTTTTGTTCATATTTCTGACAAGTTCTGCCAGAGTTTGTTCTCCCTCTCCTCGCACAATAACATCAATTTCAGGGTATATCTCCAAGCTTTCATGGGCTGTCGCTGTGAAATGTTGTCCACCAGCAATCGTGAGGATGTTTGGATCTATTCTTTTAGCAGTTTCAAGGGTTCTAGCAACCACGTAAGTGTTACATGTGGCTAATGCACTGGAAGCCACAATGTCGGGATTGAAGGATTCTATATGCTTTTCCAATTTCTTCCAATCTAACTGCTGGGCATTGCAGTCCAAAACCTCAATGTCAACATCCTTAGCTTCTTTTTCAAGATACGCTGCAAGCTGAATGACACCATAAGGCGGCGGCAGATACTCCCCCATAACAAACCATACGTCTTTGGGAGGTTCTACGAAGAGAACTTTCATGTCATATTTTCTCCGTCAAATTTGGTTATTTATGACGATGTTTGTTAAAAAGCACGCGTTTGACATACACGCATATATTAGTCGAATTGATGACGTTTACATGGATTCATTGGAGTTTTTTTGGAAATAGAAATCGCAGCGCACTATAGATTATTATGAGTATTCCAATCACAACTGCTTCTGCAGCCAAAACTACATGCCAAGCAAGCGCATGAGTTCCATATAGATATATCAAGTAGGAGAACAACACCAGGGCTGTCCCTGTTGAAATATCTGCCAAAAGCCGCCTCATGACTCTATCCGACATGAACCGAACACCGCCTATGAAAAAGCTAGATACTCCTATCACGGCAAAAAATAGGATGGCACTATTGATCAGCCCTTGGGGTGGTCTTAGCAACGTCTTTTGCTTTGCCATGTCTTCGATCCATGAACCAAAGTTGGCAATTAAATTAGGGTTTATAAGAAAAAGAAAGCCAACTACTACAATGACAATTCCGAAAGAAATCAGACCTAAGTAGTCGCTAGGACGTTTGCGTTCTTCAGAACGCATCTCTCTTTCTTTGGCATGGCTTTGTTTTTCAACTGACTTACCAACTCTTGTTGTCAACTGTGTACTACAAGAATGACAGAATGCGTCACCTTTACGCATTTCTGCATCACATTTCAAACAAGTGGCCATAATCACAAACTCCTAATAGCATTGAGCTTAGATGTTCTTTTAAAACTTTAGGTAATCATCAAAGAAAGGCTGAAGATGCGCGCGCAATCATAATTTAAACTATAGTGATTTGAAGGCAAAAAGAAGCTTGAGGAGTTGAAAGTTAAGTTTTTCGGCTCAATTCAAAAGCCTTTCAAGTGGAACTAATGTTCGCGCACTAAACCCTTAAAAAGTGTGGATCTGTAAGGATCAACGAGGGGCGTCAAAACGCTTAAACCCAATAAAATTTTGATCTCCTTAATAATTTGGCTTTTGATTCTTACAGGCCTAGACCTCTTCATTATAATACGTTCAATTTCCAATATCGCCTCTGCATCATCACCGACTATGCCAAAAACCGTAACATTTATTGAACCCGATGAAACAACTCTAGACATTCCACCAAACGTCGAAAAACTTGCTTCCCGAGTTTTCACGTGGAATCGAAATATCCGTGCCAACGATTTCATATTGTTTATCGAAACCAGTTTAGATTTTAAAACCAACATAACATCGCAGACGGGGCAACTCGGTTTTTATGTTGAGCTTATCATAGATTATGATGGATCAGCGACAGGTTTTGACAGACTTATAGGCAGTGAAAGTTTCAGCACCGCTTTCACGCGTGCGCCGGTCGTTAGGCACACTGTGAATTTCCCAATGCAAGCGCTAAACTTTACGTTTCAATTTAGTATCTTAGCCTTCACCTATGAACAACCTTTTACCCTAGCGGTTAGAAATTTGAACGCAACATTGATTCTCGCGGGCGATTAGTTCCCTTGATGTGATTCGGCGATTTGGATTACATAAGGTTTTCCAAGAAATCTTAGCTTGCCAGCAGGTAAGAATTGAAGACTATTAGGGACCTCCCTTAATTTTTTCACTTACCTTCTTCAATGTTCTCCTATGGAACGTAAGATTCAAAATTAACCGAAAACCTGAAGGTTTTTCAAATAATCAAATCGCATAGAGGTTATTAACTGAAGAAGCTTATCTTCTTTCACCATCTTCTTGTCCCAGTCAACAGATACAGATAGCGGGTCTCCGCATTCAGGACATGTGGCTTCTAAAGTTGACTTGAACCCTCAACTTCTTTTCTACCGCGACCTACATTTTTAAATTTTCGCTCCGTTTGATTATATGGGCAACGCGAAAACTGAGACGGAGAAAAGATGCTGGCATAATCTACCAACAGTTACCATGAAACTCTTGGTTTTTAGATTCTAGGATAAATTTAAATTCTCATTGAAGTTTATGGTTTTGTTATTGCAGAGGCAAAATAGCATGGTTAAGTATGTTTTTGTTACGGGAGGAGTGTTAAGCTCTGTTGGAAAGGGTATTGTAACTTCTTCGATTGGTAAGATGCTTCAGGTAAGGGGCGTGAAGGTTACTGTTATAAAGATTGACCCTTACGTGAACGTTGACGCTGGAACCATGAATCCCTATGTGCATGGGGAGGTTTACGTGACGGATGATGGCGGCGAAACCGATCTGGATTTGGGTTGGTATGAACGTTTTCTTGATTTAGACTTGAGAAAAGAAAACAACGTTACTACGGGGTTGGTGTATAAGGCGGTTATTGAGAAGGAACGGCGAGGCGACTTTTTAGGAAGATGTGTACAGATTGTGCCGCATATAACAAACGAGATAAAGCATCGTATCCGCGCAGTTGCGAAAACTTCAGAGGTTGATGTGGTTTTAACCGAGGTCGGAGGCACCGTAGGAGACATTGAAGGCTTACCGTTTCTAGAAGCCATTCGTCAGATGCGTTTAGAAGAGAGCTTTGAGAACACTTTATATGTGCACGTTGCGCTCGTCCCAGTTTTGGATGTTACAAAAGAAATGAAAACGAAGCCTCTCCAACACAGCGTTAACGAGTTAAGACGCATCGGCATTCAGCCAGACACAATCGTTGCAAGAAGTCCAGAAATGATAGATTCCGAAGCATTAAGGAAAATAGCCCTGTTTGGAACAATACCAGAAAACGCCGTTTTCTGCTCCTACACTGTCGAATCCATTTATCAAGTCCCGCTCATTCTAGACGAACAAGGAATGGGCGATTTCATTTGTAAGCGACTCGGTTTTTTGGAGCGTGTCCAAGATTTTAAAGAATGGAAAAAGTTTGTCGACGCAACATTGAATCCGGAGCATGAAGTGAAAATTGCCTTGGTTGGCAAGTACGCGGGGTTGACGGACAGTTATGTGAGCATGAACGAGGCGCTGCGGCATGGAGGCGCGGCGTGCAAGACAAAGGTTTGCATTTCTTATATAGAAGCCGAAAAGTTTGAACAAAATCCGAAAGGCTTGGAAGTTTTGAAGGATTTTGATGGAATATTTGTTCCGTACGGTTTTGGTCCCAGGGGCACCGAAGGTAAGATTATGGCAATCAGATTTGCGAGAGAGAATGATATTCCGTATCTTGGGATATGCTATGGTTTCCAGTTAGCTGTTATAGAATTTGCCCGTGACATCTGCGGCTTGAAAGACGCAAGTAGCACTGAAATTAATCCAAGTTCACCTTATCCTGTAATTGATCTCATGCCAGAACAGCGTGGAATAGAGGTTAAGGGGGCTACGATGCGGCTGGGCGCTCACAAAATAATCATAAAACCAAACACAATGGCACAAGCACTTTTTCAAAATGAGGAAGTTTACGAGCGTCACCGTCACAGGTTTGAGGTTAACCTTGACTATTTGGAAACATTTGAGAAAAATGGTTTGGTGTTCTCTGGAAAAAGTGCAGACGGTAGAAGAATGGAAATTTTGGAACTGCCAAACTGCTTTTTCTTTTTCGCGTCACAATTTCACGGCGAATTCAAAAGTCGTCCTGGAAAACCAGACCCTGAGTACTACGGTTTTGTTAAGGCATGTCTGGATAGAAAGTTAGGCAAGACTAAACCAGTGTTCTAAAAGGAAGACTGTCTGTATAGTTTCAGTATTGCCGGTGGTGAGGTCTTACTAGTTCTTCTAGTATTGAGAGTAGTGTCGGCACTTTGGTTACAATGTCTGTGTATGTTATTACGCCAATTAGTTTGCCATTGTTCATGACAGGTAGCCTTTTGACTCTTTTCTTTGCCATTAGTTTGGCTACTTCTTCTATGCTAGCTGTTTCGTCTATGGTTAAAACCGGGCTGGTCATGATTTGTCTTGCTGTTAGGGTTTCTGGCGCTAGGCATGGTTCCACAAGTCTTCTGAGGATGTCACGTTCTGTTATGATGCCTACTGGTCTTTCGCCTTGCACCACTATTATGGAGCCTATGTCGAACTTGTTCATTGTGGCCACTACTTCCTTAACGCTAGTGTCTGGACGCACCACTCTAACATCTTTCGACATGACGTCTCTAACAACAATCATACTTGCCATTCACATTTGCCTCCAAGCCATTTCTAAACCTTAATGGGCTAAGTCCTTTATCTGTTTTGGTGCATTACAGGCTTGGCTTTCCATACTTTTTATAAGGTGTGAGGGAATGTAAAGTCACTTGGAAGAAGTTAATGAACGAGAGCGAATCTTCAGTCGTCGACAAATATCGCAGCCGATTAGAAAATGCTAAAAGTTATGGTGAAGTCTGGGACATAGTTAAGGACTGTGTGGAGTCTTCTTTGCACAAGCGTAGGGGCGGGATGATGCTCTTCCTGGACGATTTGCCGATTCAGTTAGGAGCTTATCATCCGCTGGGAACAAATAATATTGTTTTGAATAGAACTTTGGTTCAAATAGTTGAGGCAGCGATTAAGTCTAGGCGTGTAGTTAACGCTCTAGTCTATAATTTACTCTTGCATGAGTATTTGCACGCTTTGGGCGAGTTTTCTGAGCTGGATGTTAGACATTTCGTCTATGAAATTACAAAAAAATGCTTCGGGGAAGACCACATTGTAACAGTCATTGCGAAAAAGAGTCCATGGGCTTTGCTTAAGGGCATTCCGTTACAGAGTGTTAACGTTCGGAAACGGGTTATGGAAATCGTGAAGGATTTTGAAAAAACAGACAAATACGTAGTGTAGAATGGACTTTTTCTTTGGAAACATTGAACCAGCAAGCCTTTAAGCATGCTCTGCATTTTATGACTTTTTCAAGTAGTGAGAACTGAATGGTTGACCAAAGAATCGAAAAGCTGGCAAAACTTTGTGTACACTACAGTGTTAACGTCAAGCCTAAAGAAACAGTGCTTATTCAGGGAAGCGAGCTAGCGTTTCCGTTAATGCATGAGATTTATAAAGAATGCTTGTTGAGCAATGCTTATCCGCAGATAATACCGAGTTCTGATGTTCAGTACACATTTTTCAAATACGCAAAAGAGCACCAACTAGAATTTGTCTCACCTTTCGAGAAGTTCCTAGCGGAAAACGTTGATGTGAACATAGGCATATTCTGTGAACCTAACCCGAAAAGACTGACAAACATAGACCCTGCAAAGATAAGGATGCATAGAGCTGCCAGAAGTGGAATTATGGAAATCCTCTTTAAACGGGAAGCTGAGGGAAAGTACAGATGGACTGGCTTACCCTATCCTATTAACGCTCAAGCGCAAGAAGCTGCTATGGCATTGCCAGAATATGAGGACTTTGTTTATAGTAGCTGTCTAGTGGACAAAGATGACCCGATTGCTGAGTGGAAGAAAGTTCGTGAAGAACAAGAGAAAATTTGCCAATTCCTCAATCAAGAGAGCGAAATTCACCTTCTTGGCGAAGATACAGACCTAACTTTTAATGTAAAAGCAAGAAGATGGATAAACTGCTGTGGCGAAAAAAACATGCCGGACGGCGAAGTCTTCACAGCACCAGTTGAAAACTCGGCGAATGGCACGATTAGATTCACGTTTCCCGGAATTTTTTCTGGCAGAGAAATTGAAGATATAAGACTCACTCTTAAGGCTGGTAAAGTTGTAAAAGCATCGGCGGCTAAAGGTGATGATCTTTTGCAGCAACTTTTGAAAATCGAGGGTGCAGAGCGCATTGGGGAGATTGCCATCGGAATGAACTACGGGATAAACCGATTCACCAAAAACATGCTTTTTGACGAGAAAATGGGCGGAACGATTCACTTGGCTCTTGGGCGCAATCCTGTTCCAGAAACGGGAGGATTGAACAAATCGGCACTTCACTGGGACATCCTGAAAGATATGAAAAAGGACGGAGAAATTTACGCAGACAACAAACTATTCTACAAAAACGGCAAGTTCCTAGAGGTTTAGAATTTTGGCTTCCTCTTCTTCTAATCCAAGTGTCTTTGTCTTCACTATTTTTGTATTCTTTGGGAATGCTCGTAAAAGCTAAATTTTAGGTTGTTATGTTGTACTAACTTGTGTCTTGTTTGAGCGCTAGAGTTGGAATTGGTAGGGTTATGGAGAACCCTTTCAAAAGAGACGGTAAGGTCTTGGTTAGCAAGGTTGCTGATTTACAAGATTTGAAAGGAAGCATTTTGAAAGCTGTGAACCTGATGGGAGGATTCGGCAAAATCGTTAAAGAGGGCGACGAAATATGGCTGAAGCCGAATTTTAACACTGCTGATCCGCCGCCTGCTTCAAGCGACCCAGAATTTGTTAAGGCTGTGATAGATTTGTTGTTTGAGCATGGTGCCGCGAAGGTTGTTCTTGGCGAGTCTTCTATGTTTTCGCTTCGCACTCGAAAGGTGTTAGAAGAAACGGGAATGACTGCTAAGGCGGAGGAGGCAGGTGCCAAGCTTGTGTTTTTTGATGAGGGCAAATGGGTCAAAGTTTCCACCGGAGGAAAATATCTCAAAATTGTGAGTTTGCCGGAAACTACGTTAAAGGCAGAAAAGCTTGTTTATGTTTGCTGTATGAAGACGCATAGGTTTGCTAGGTTTACTTTTAGCCTAAAATTGGCGGTTGGCTTCATGAAGCCCAGCGAAAGAATGCTGTTACATGCAAGGCACTTGGAGGAGAAAATCGCGGACTTGAACCTTGTTGTGCATCCAAACTTGATAATTATGGATGGAAGAAAATGCTTCATAAGTGGTGGACCAGCATGCGGAGAACTGCGCAGTCCAAATGTTGTGCTGGCTTCAGGCGACAGAATAGCTATTGACGTTGAAGCACTAAAAATCATTGAAAGCTATAAAGGTGCCAGCCTAACAGATGACCCGTGGAGCTTCACTCAAATTCGCAGAGCTGTTGAGCTTGGACTAGGTGCTAAAAATGAGCAAAACTACAAAGTTGTTAATGGATGAAAGTGAGGATTTATAGACCTATTTCTGGCGCGATGTTTTTCAGTCCGTTTAGGGAGATTTCAAAGAATTTTTCTCTTGGAAGTTCTATCTCCTCACAAACGAGGATTCTTTCTCTGTCGGCTCCTCTTGCGAAGTCTTTATCTTTAAACTTCTTGGCAACGGTTTCCACTTTCACGTCTGCCAGCTTCTTAGAAGGCATAACCAAGGCGCATGCCACTAGCAAACCGGAAATCGCATCGCTGGCGATTAGAGCCTTCTCCATTTTGGTTTCAGGCATCACGCCGGTATGTCGAAAGTTGTGGGTTTTGATGGCTTTGATAAGTTCGTCGGGCACTAGACCTTTTAAGATTTCCTCAGTCAATAAGCTGTGCTTTTCAGGCGTTGCCTCGGTTTTCTCATAATCAATGTCATGCAACAAGCCAATTAATCCCCATTGGTCTTCGTTTTCTCCGAGGTATTTTGCCACGCTTCGCATTATGGCTTCAACGGCAAGCATGTGAAAAACAACATTCCTCTTTGTAACATTCTCATTAACCAAGCCTAGGGCTTCATCCCGCGTTAACACCAGCGTCGCCTCACTCATGGCTTCTCAAGGATGTTCGATGCACTATTATTCGAGTTCTCCATACATCTGGTCTGGACCAAGTATGCTTGGATATTTATCCCGCAGCAAAAGGCGAGCAGCGTAACATAAGTGACATGCATCAGCATACGCCTCCTCATGGGGCAAACTGAACTTCTCAACTAACGCTACTGGTCCGCCACGAATTAAGGGTTCAAGAATCGGATTCTCATAGGGATTGTACTCCTCGATTGTTTTCGAGAAGGGTTTCTGCCAAACGTTGCCAATCGAGATGCCCTGGCAAACGTGCACGTACCCTAGCGGGTCTATGTGTACTCTTTCTTGCTTGGTAAAGTTTTCGTATGGGCATTTTTTGAATTCACGCCAAGGTTTTTTGCTTATCTTTTCCGTTAATTTTGAAAAAGCTCTACCTCTACACATTATTTCTGAAAGACCCACTTTTGCCCCTTCAATCTCGCTTGGGCATGGAACCTCAGTGTGTGGATATTTGACGGCGAGTATATCAACCTTCATATTCAGCGCCTTTGCAGCCTTCACAGCATTCTTCACCTCTTCAGTTTCCCAACTTTCTCCATGATAGGGGTCGCTGCTCAGACCTAATTCAATGTCTTTGGCTTTGGCTATTGGAAGTAGCCACTCCACGGCGTCTTCTGGACAGGTAGCCCAATAACAGTTTGAAAGAATCTCCACACGAAAACCAAGGTTTGCTGCTTCTTCAACAGCCTTAGCCATGATTTGATAGTATAAGAACGGTTCCCCACCCTCTATCGAAACGTAATTTACTGTTCCTAACTTCTTTGCTTCTGCTAAGATATTCCTAATTTGATTAAGGGTAAAGACACCTTTAGCTTTAGGGCTCCCCCAGACGAAGCAGTGATCGCATTCCAAGTCGCATCGGTACGTTAGGAGAAAGTGAACACCTTTCAAATCCAACATCAACACCACTTAAACATTAACATACTGATACTAGTTGAATTACAAGGTTTTATCATTTACTACTCTCAACTTTGTGTTCTCGAATTTTATATCATATCTTGCTGTTTTTCGGTTTTTTCTAGGGTTTTTTCGGGAGAAAACAAATAATTTGCGGCTTTCTTGGCGATTCCCTTGTGCGAAAGCGTTAAACCTAAATATGCACCCACGGTAATAAACATGGTGAAGTTTTGTGATAGAGGTTTACGTGCGCTCCCTTTCTGTTTACGTAGACCTAGAAAGATACAGAGAAATGAGTTCCCATTCGTACTGTGCTCCAGGCACATGGTCCGGGCTGCTTAAAGGTTTAGAATCCAAGTTTAAAGGACGTGTACTTCCACCCGAAGACCTCGAAGTTTTAGAACAATTACAAACATTAGTCGAAAAATTCAATGATGAAGTTAAGATATATGATGTTTCAAGAGCACTTGACAAAATTAGGGCGATAAGGCGAGGAATTCGAAAGACTCCAACCGTTATCATTCACGGAAAGAAACACGAAGGCGCAAAAGAAATTAAACAGCGTTTGTACGGCAAAAACAGTATCCTTCCTACTTAAGGAAATTCGCTAACACCAGAAAATGTAGTGAATTTGACCAATGAAACTAAGAAAGTTAACTTAATGCTGAGTTGGGTTAGCGGCTAAGTCGTGCAGACTTTTAATATGCTCACTGTGATCGTATATCCACGATCCATTTTTGAAAAATTCGAATGGGATGGTCTCTCGTGACCATTTTCCGGAACGCAGATCCTGAAACACATAATCGTAACTCTGCACGATACCCACTCTCACAAGTTTTGACAAAGCGTCAATAAATTTTCTGAATTCTAGTCGAGGTAGATACACTTGAGATACAATGGCGTTTTCGCCTAAAACCTTACCCACAATGATTACGAAGGACTTGTTAAGTAACGACTGAGCAAACTTAGCCATTTTCTTCTTGCTGTCGAACCTGAAAATAAAAAAGAGCATATCAGATGTTGTTCTTTCAAAAGGTAATATAGCTATTTGAAAATCCTCAATTAGTCCATATTTAATAACATGCTTCTCATAATGATAACGAAGGTTTTGCAATGTTGTTCCAAGTTTTCTTGCTATAGCAGCTAAACTTACGGTCGCGTTTTTCTCCAGTTCTTTCACGATGAACAAGTCGGTTTCATCAGCCTTTAAAGGAAAACTTTCGGGGTCAACCAATGTATAGGGTAATTCGCTTTCTTTTGAAGATATTTCTTCTAGCCATTCATCCCAAGGAAAGATCCAAGTTTCAGAAGATCTATCAAACCATTTTCTTGCCAAGTTGACTGTATGAAAACACGTTGACCAGAGCAACTTTATTTCTTGGGCTATCCCTAATTTTCTTAATTCTAGCAAGAAACATTCAAATTCCGTTGTGTGCTCTTCAGGGATTACGTATATTCCGATGCAGCCTTCAAACATTCCAAAGCACCGGCTTAAATAGATGTAAAACTTGTTCGTCTTCATACAATTGAAGAGTAACTCCTCAAAGCCCAAAGTCGCCCTCGTAAAAACGACTGCTTTCCTCATTCCTAAATTAGTGTGATAAACATTCGTAAGTAATCTTAAATAAAAGGAGGAAGACATACGTTTTATCCTTGAAAGCACAGTTCCCCTAGGTATGCTCAGTTCCTCTGCAAGTTTCCTCATGTTTCTTGGGCCGTATTTTGCTAAGCCTTCTATTATGCTTATGTCAATAAGGTCGAGTTTGTTTCGCATTTTCTCTTCACCGTATTACCATTATTGCGCTTCTCTTGATTATGATATTAATTTTATGGCCCACATGGGCTGTCGATGGGTTCTGCAAGCACCTTTCCTGGGGCAAACCTTAATGCAAGCAAAGCAAGGTAAAGTAGCAGTAAGAGGACTTTCCAATGTGAAGCAATAAACATTTTCCAATTCAAGCACCACCACCTCCTTTTATATTTGTCGCAAAAAAAGATTTCTTTTCGTCAGTAATAAAACTTATATGTCGATTCTTCTAGAAGAATTTTTCATGACAACCGAATTCGAGCTTGAGCAAGAAATTATGAAGTGTATAGACGATGGCTTACAACCTTTAGGGGATAGCGGTCAATACGTTGTCTACCGTTATCTCGAAAATCACTTTGGATTAAAACGGGAGGACATCCCAAAAAAGCCCGAAATATTCCGCAAGGGCCTAATATTAATATTCGGAGAAAAAGGAGCAGACATTATTGAGAAATGGATCATTGAAAAACTGAAGATTAGTTTTAACTTGAAACAGCGGTCTAAGATAACCTTTGCCGGAGCCATCGCAATGATAAAAGCAAAGTGACCCGATGAGGAAACAACCATTTCTTTTCCATGGAAGCCATCTCCTTTCTCCCACGCTTCATGGTTGTTTCCGAGGTCACAAAATTGTTTATGGCAAGTAGGATGGACTAAATGCCAAAACCTTACGGGTGTTTTTGGGTAAAATATATAATTACGCTCTGAGTCCTTTGCTTGCATCGCTAGGTGCAAGCCTTAATGGTTTCGATGAAGTACAAAGTCACATGGAAAAGCTTCCTCTTGCTAGCCTTGGGCTTAGCCACCTTCTTAATATACATTTACATCTTCAACGTGGACATTCAAAAAATAATTGCAACTGCCCAGCACATTGACCTGTCTATCTATGTTTTGGCAGCAACACTCGTAATCATTGATACGTTCTTCTTTGCATTATCGTGGTATTTCCTAATCAACTTTCTTTCCGTAAAACTTTCTATCGTGAAATCCTTCCTTTATGTTTGGTATGGCATATTTGTAGACGCAATTATTCCCGGAGAGTCCGTAAGCGGAGAAATTTCAAAGATATATTTGGTTACAAGGGAAGACAACACAGTGAGCGGAAAAGTTGTCGCTTCTCTCCTTACTCAAAGACTCATGGGTATGGGTGTGAACCTCGTAAGTCTAGTGGTGGGTATAAGTGCTTTATTAATGCTAGGGCAAGTTAGCGGAATTGTTCTTAACCTAACATTATTTTTAGCCATAACCATATCAATCTTTTTGGTGCTACTGATTCTTTTATGCATTAAAGAAAAGTGGACGCTGAAAATCGTCAATGCCGGAATAGGGTTTGTAGAATTCTTAAGTCGAGGACACTGGAAATCAACACTAACGAAAATCAAACAAGAAGTAACCAATGCGGCTAGAATGTTTCACGATTCAATGAAAGAATTCGGACGCGCTCCAAAAACTCTTTTTGCATCATTGAGTTTTAATATTGTTTCATGGGTTTTCGACACGGCAGTCACCTATCTGGTGTTTTTATCCATTGGGTTCTCTTCCATCCATTGGAGCATAGTAGTCGTAACATATTCAATAATTGTCGCCATCAAAGCTATCCCAGTGGGAATTCCATTTGAGGCGGGGCTTCCTGAAATAGCCATGTCATCGTTATTTATTGCATTAGGTGTTCCGCCAGACATAAGTTTCACGGTAACTATCCTTTCAAGAATTTTAACAATGTGGCTTAGGTTTTTCATAGGATTTGGAGTGCAGCAATGGCTTGAAATCAAAGCAATGGCTGTAACGGGCAAAAGCAGTAAAATGGTTACGTCTAAAACAGAAAAAACCTAAATCTTGCTTTCGCCTCATGATGAAAAGATGTCTTAAATGGAAGTAACAGTAGAGGATGCATCAATCCGACATCTGGATAGGCTGTATGAAATCGAGATGGAATGCTTTGAAAGAGAGGCATTCACGAAGCAGCAGATTGCCCACCTGCTAACCGATTATAATTCTGTAGGTTTAGTTGCCAAGGTAAACGGCGAAATCGTAGGTTTCATTATAGGTATGGTATATATGGAAAGAAAATCATTGACCGGACATATCCTCACAATAGATGTTTCACCTACGTACCGCAGAAAAAGAGTTGCACAAAAGCTTCTCGAAGAAATTGAAAAAATCTTCAAAGGAAAGGGCGTCAAATCATGCTATCTTGAAGTGCGAGAAGACAATGTCGCTGCGTTAAGCCTTTACCAAAAACTTGGATACAAAAAAGTTGCAAGACTCAAACACTATTATGGAAATGTGCATGGAATGTACCTAAGAAAGGATTTAACCTAGCTTCCACAGAGCCAGCTTTGTTTTCTCATCAAAAGCTCTCTTTAAGTCTACCCCCACTCCTTCAACTATCACAAGTTCCGCTGTCGCGCCAACGTGGGAATCTTTCATTAAGTGACCGCCAAAGGCCTTGCCCTCCTCATTTGATACGACCAAATGCGCATGAATCATTACTTCGCCTTCTTCGCTAACCGCTATATTCCCCGTACATGAAGCTATTTCTAAAGGTCCATTCAGATGGATAGACTTGTACTGTTCCTCCTTGTAGTACCCCAGTACAACCTCTTTCAAACTTCCAATAAGGATGAAAATCCCTGATTTTATGCCGCTTTCTTCCACTCTTTTCTTAACGGCTTCAACCAGGTCCTCACCTTCAATGATGCGGGAAAAGCATATCGTTCTAACCTGTCCCCTCAGCATATCATCCTATCCTGAATTCGACTGTTCAATATGCCTTCCATTTGAGTTTTCGAGCTTCTAAAGGTTTTGAACGCAAACCCTAAAAGGTTTGATTGTAAAAATATTAGTTGTGAAGAAATCTTGACTGGAAGAAAAAGTCGTGAAACACAGAGGCTTGTTAAAGCTATAGTGGTTCTTATTCGCAACACGACTTGGAGGTGCGGTAGGCTGGAACGTTCGATAGTAAAACATCTCTATAGAAGAAATGCAGGGTTTGGAAAGCCTGAAATGCCCGTGAAAGATATGCTTCAAAGCTTCAAGGTAACTGGGAAGAAGAAGAACGAGCTTTTAGATGCTATCAAGAGGCTGGAAAGAAGGAATATAATAAGAATCTCGAACCTTGTAAACTAAAGTTTCTTTGAGCCCCGTTTTCAGGATTTTTCGACTAGTTTCTTCGCGTTTTCAATCCATGTTCCAGTGATTTTCGGCGAAATCTTCAATTTTCCAGCCAAGTCTTTCGCTGATGCCTTTGCTAAATCTTCAACGTTGCTTATACCCACGGCCTTTAATTGCGCCGCCCGCTTTTCCTTGACGCCTTTCACTTGAGTAAGCTCTATTTTCGGTGGAGGAGCTTCCGCTACAATTTCTGGTTTTTCTTCTTTCACGACCTCTGTGACTGTTGAGGGTGTTGGCGGCGTCAGCATCGGCGTCAGCGCTGGCGGTGGCGGTGCTTCAATTGCTGGGGCCCTTGGTTTCGGTCTCTGGGAATAACCTAGTCCAATAAAGAGAAACCCTAGTACAGCAGTTGTGATTACCGATAGATTTCTTTCAAACTCTGCTAGTGTAAAAGCAGTTATTGCTGTTAAGATAAAGAATATTACTGCTACTGCGTAGAGGGCATAATCTGAACGCATACTGATTTTCTCCCTAATCCATCTATTTTCTATGGATGAGTTTAAATAATTTTCTAAATTTAAAAGGCGAAAACGGGAAATTTTAGCGTCTTTATCGTTGTTTTCTTATTTGATTCAGCCTATTTTACTTTAGGAACTCCTCTTCTGGTGGCATCTTTCCAATCAAACCGTCTTTCATTAGCACTCTTACGGATTCTCTGGCATTCTGAATTATTGCCACAGCTCTTTCGTAAAGCTCTTGTCTGCTCGGCTTTATTCTAGCTACGCCTTGCTCTATGGATTTCAATGCACATGCCACTGCTTCCCTTGGAAAAACTTCCCATTCGTCCATTCTTGGCAGGATGTCCTCTTCATGCATTCCTCTTTCATCCGCGAATCTTGCCAGTTCTCGGGCTGCTGCTATGCACATGTCGTCTGTGACGGTTTTTGCCTTCACATCTAGGACTCCGCGGAATATTGCTGGAAAGCCTAAGCTGTTGTTGACCTGGTTTGGGAAGTCGCTTCTTCCAGTTGCGATGATGCGGGCTCCAGCTTCTTTGGCTTCCCACGGCCAGATTTCCGGGATTGGGTTTGCACAGGCAAAAATTATTGAGTTGTTAGCCATTGTGGTTACCCACTCCTTCTTTATTGTGCCTGGTCCGGGTTTTGATGCTGCTACAACTGCGTCCACACCTTTGAAGGCTTCTGAAATGTCGCCTGTTCTGCCTTCAGCATTAGTTTTTTGGGATAGTTCATATTTCCACGGATCTTCCTCTTTCGTTAGGTCTTTTCTACTAGGGTAGATTATGCCCTTAGTGTCTACCATTATTATGTTGCCCGGCTTGATTCCCCATTTTATTAGCACGTAGGCTGTTCGGATGTTGGCTGATCCTGCCCCTACTAAAGTTATTAGGCCTTTTTTAGGGTCTTTTCCCACTATTTTGAAGGCATTTATTAACCCTGCAAGAATCACTGTGGCTGTGCCCTGTTGGTCGTCGTGCCAAACTGGAATCTGCAGACGTTCTCTTGCCTTTTCTAGAACGTAGAAACATTTTGGTTTTTCTATATCTTCTAGGTTTATGCCTCCAAAGGTTGGTTCGATAAGTTCGCATGAGCGGATTATTTCTTCCGGGTCTTTGGTTTTCAGGCAGACTGGAAAGGCATCTACACCGCCTAAGTATTTGAATAGTAGAGCTTTTCCTTCCATTACGGGCATGGCCGCTTCTGGACCTATATCTCCTAACCCTAAGACACGTGTACCGTCAGATACTACGGCTACATAGTTCCAGCGGTTTGTAAGCTCGAAGGATTTATCCTTGTCTGCGTGAATTTCCTTGCATGCTGCAGCGACACCAGGCGTGTACCATATTGCAAAGTCGTCTGGGCTTGCTATGGCACATTTGGGCATTATCTGAACTTTTCCGCTGTAAAACTTGTGGAGGGGTGGAGCTAACTGTGAGGGTTTTTTTGCTTTCGCCAATAATTCTTCCACTGTTGGTTTCCTTTCTTCCTTTTTTGTTTCAGGCATAATGATTTTCTCCTTAACGAATTTGTTGTTTTGGATATGAGAGTTTTAAAGATTGTGGTAGATTCCAAGACAAACCAACATAACAGAATTTCTTTCTGTCTCGCTTAGGGGTTTCACAATCTTCTGGCCTTGAACCCTAGGAGAACGTGTTCTGTCTTTTGGAAGCCTAACCTTTCATAGATTCGCCTTGCTGGAAGGTTGTCGTCTGCAACCCAGAGCGCTGCTTCCTTCCCTAGGTTGATTATCTCTTTTACCAGAGCAGAAACTGCCGAAGTTGCGAAGCCTCTTGACCCTAAAGAAGGAACTGTGTATACGCCTCTAACAAAGGCTATGTTGTCTATGATTTCGGGAGTAGTTGCAATGGACGCGAGCGCGTCATTTTCATATGCGCCATACGCTATGCCTCTGTGGATCGCGTCCTTGACCCGTCTTACCCATTCTTCGCCGAAATATTTCAAAACTTCATCATAATCTTCTGTTCCCAGCCTCTTGACTTGGTGCCGGATTAACGGCTTGAAATTTTCAGCGTTTGTTTTCATGACAAGGTATGTGGTTATTTTCCCCTTGCTTGCTGCATCTGCTGGCTCGATAGGTTCGAAGAACTTTTTTACTTCTGCCAGATGATGAGGTTCTATGATGATTACTGGCTCGTTCAAATCAATGTGCGGTAAAAGTTTGGTGACGCTTTCCACTGTTCCATGCGTGTGAATTATTCTTTTGTCGAACTCGAAGAGATAGCCACGTATTTCGTTGCCTTCGAAAGCCACCCAGACCCGAGTCTTATCTCTCAAGTCGCATTTCAGATCATAGATGGTAAAAATATGCCGAATCTTGTCTTTGTTGAGAAATTGGAGAAACTGCTCTTCGCCTTCTTTCCGAAGGAGAGCTACTTTCAATGGTTTCTGCACTGTGTGCCGCCAACTCTATATTGTTGTGAAAGGGTTACTTTTTGAACTATTATATCAATGTTTAAATTGGCTGGGATTCAACTATCCTAAGAAGGTTGGCATAATATGGAAGGAAAAGAAAAACCGCCCGATCTGTATGATAATCCCTTCTATTACGAGATTGCCTTCAGCTTTAGAGACATCTGCAAAGAGGTGAACTTTTTCGAGCAGTGTATCAAAAAATTCTCTAAAATTAAGGTTAAAAAGGTTCTTGAGATTGGATGTGGACCATGCCCTTACATGCTTGAACTAACTAAACGTGGTTACGCTTTTAATGGCTTAGACCTTAGCAAGGCCATGATCGATTATTCTTTGGAGAAGGCACGAAGGGCGAGAATAAAAATGAAGGCTATTCATGCGGATATGCGTAACTTTAAAGCAAATGAAAAGTTTGATTTCGTTTTCTGTATGCTTGGCTCTGTTGAAGTTGAATCAAACAAGGATTTCCTTTCGCATCTAGACGCGGTTGCAGCTTGTTTGAAAAGCGGTGGGTTATATTTGATCGACGCTACTATCCAATTTGACTGGACGGGCTGGAGTGAACAAAGTTGGACTGTGATAAAGAATGGATTGATGGTAAATGTCACATATGGATCTGATCCTTTAAGTTATGTTGACCAAAAAATAATCGAGAAAATAACGGTTGAAGCCATAGAAGAAGGAAAAACCAAGGTTTTCAAATTAGAGAAGATGGGCAAAATCATTTTTCCGCATGAATTCTTGGAGTTAGTTGAGAAGAATGGAAAATTCGAATTTGTAGGTTGGTATAACAACTTTAATTTGGCAGAACCGCTAGAAAAGGCAAAGAAAATTAACAGACCTACGACATTGCTTAGAAGAAAATGATTGGGAATTTGCCAAGAGTGGGATGCGATTAGTATCTTCTTTGTCTGTAGCCGCCGCCTCTTCTTTCTCTTCCACCGTAGTCTCCGCGACCACCGTAGCCTCGTCCACCGCCTCTTCTGAATGGCCGTCTCTCCTGCTCATAGACTTTGCTGGACAAGTTGTTTTCAGTATTTACTTCCCCTGCCAATGCTTCCTTTGCAACTTCTAGGGTGCCATATCTGCCGACGTTCAAGCGCATGCTACCCCTGAAGAGGGTTACGTAGCCGTTTCCTACGGTTATGGTTTCACCTTCGTTTACTTTTTCGATGTTGTCGTCCCATAGGGTTAGGTAAACACATCCTGTTTCGTCGCCTACTAGGGCGTCGCAGACTCGGTGGGCTGCTCCATCTCTTCCCGTAGCTATGTTTCTGATCTCGCTTTTTGAAACGACTTTTGCTATGACGTTCACTGCTCTAGAAGCTGGAGTTAATTCGCCTACTTTCGCCTCTACAGGCTGTCTTGCTCCCGAAAAACCTTCAACTGCCAAACTGTTTCAACACCTTACATTTTGACAGAACATAACATTGCATTCACACTTAAGGCTTGCGGTTGAACACGCGCTACTTTTTGTTTGCGTCTTACTACGTGGAAATACTGGTCATAGAAGACAAAATTACAGAAATTCCGCAGGAAACATCCCAAATACAGTGCACTAGAAGTTCAATAATATATAAGGGAGGGGCTAGGTACCGCAGAGAGTCAAGGTAAACCCTTCAAAAACTCGTCGCTGAACAAAAGACAAAAATTAATCCCTAAACAATTTAAGACAAAACAAACAGAAGCTGAAACGATGAACAATTGGAGACTATTAAAACTCGAAACTCACAATGCTTGCGTGAACATGGCGATAGATGAAGCCATATTAACCGCAAGAATAAGAAATCTCGCCCCAAACACCATAAGACTCTACCGCTGGAACCCATCTGCTGTTTCTATTGGGAAATTTCAAAAAATCGAAAACGAAGTTCATTTAGACAACTGCAGAAAATACGGCGTGGATATTGTTCGGAGGATAACTGGAGGCGGCACAGTTTATCATGACGCTGAAGACGAAATCACCTACAGTGTCATTGCCAAAAAAGAAGACTTAGAAGCCAAAGACATAACCGCTGTCTATGCAAAACTTTATGCCGGAATAGCTGAAGCCTTAAGGATTTTGGGGTTAAGCGCGGGCTTCAACGAAGGCGATGCAAGAACATGTCCAAACTTAACCGTTAATGGCAAAAAAATCTCCGGAAGCGCCCAATCTCACAAAAGAGGCGTTGTTCTGCAGCATGGAACACTCCTACTAAATGTTGATTTGGAAAAAATGTTTACCTTCTTTCGCGTTCCATGGGTTGGAACATGTATGGAAATCGTAAATGTTGCAAAACGCAAAATAACCTCGATAGAAAAGGAACTCAGAAAAGATGTTTCAGTAACAGAAGTACATGAAGCGTTGATTGAAGGCTTCCAAAAAGCCCTAAACATCCGTCTTGTGAACGGCAAATTAACACCTTATGAACATGAAATTGCAGAAAAACTTTCTAAAGAGAAATACGCAACTGATGACTGGAATTCTTACGGCAGAAGCATTCACGAGAAGTAAATCACCTAGGCTCGGATTGGTTAGTGATAAACTGGAATCTAACGCGTGATCAAGTGTCATTGATAATGAAGGATAATTTTAACATCTTAAATGAAGAAAGACTGGAAGAGAACGGCAAGCCCAAGATTACTTTCATTCTTGAAAAGAGTTAAGTTTAATGCTGCTGGCTTAAGATTTTTCGATTCTCCACTTCACACCTTGAGGTGTGTCCTCAATTACCACACCCATTTTCTTAAGCTGCTCTCTAATCTTGTCCGCTGTATCCCAGTCTTTCGCTTTTCTAGCTTCCTCTCTCCTGCCAATAAGCTCTTCAGCCTCTTTAGGTAATCCCTCACCAATCTCTTCTTTGGCCAAATCAAGAGCAAAGACCTTATCAAATTCTAAAAGTAACTCATACTTCTCCCTGTTGCTGACTTCCGTCTCATCTCTTAAAAGCTTCCAAACAACGGAAAGAGCCTTTGGCATGTTCAGATCATCATTCACTGCTTTCAAAAATTCCTTCCTATATTCTTCTGTCTTCTCTGAACTCTTTCTCTCGTCTTCAAGATTTTCTCTTAGTCTTCGCACATGCTCTCGTAACGTAAACAGAGCATTTTGCGCTGCCTTCGAACTTTCCCAGGTGAACACTAGTTCTGACCGATAATGAGCGGTTAAGCATAGATATCTGAAGGCAAGGGGATCAAATCCTTTCTCAACGAGGTTTTTGACGGTGAGTATTTCTCCCTTTGATTTCGCCATTTTGGCTTTTTCGCCAAATATCAGAAAGGCGCCATGTAACCAGTAGTTGACAAATCTTTTCCCGGTGGTTGCTTCTGACTGAGCGATTTCGTTTGGATGATGTATTGGTATGTGGTCTGTTCCTCCACAGTGTATGTCCAGAGATTCGCCCAAATACTTCATGCTCATGGTGCTGCATTCTATGTGCCAGCCTGGAAATCCAACTCCCCAAGGCGAATCCCAATCCATCTGCCTTTTCTTATCTTTCGGAGAGAACAGCCAGAGGCCGAAATCGGTTATATTTTTCTTTTGGGGATTAAACTCCACTCTTGCTCCTGCCTTGAGAGACTCGTTCAATCTTTCAAAATCCATTCCGGTAAGTTTCCCATAGTCCTTTAGCTTTGACGTGTCGAAGTAAACTCCGCTGTCAATTAAGTATGTGTAACCCTTCTTCTCAAGTTTTCGAATTAACTCAAGCATGTCCAAAATGTGGTCAGTTGCCTTGCAGATTATTGTCGGTTTGAGAATGTTAAGTTTTTCCGCGTCTTCAAAGAACATTTTTGTGTAAAATTCCGCGATTTCCCAAACAGTCTTTCTTTCTCTTCTAGCACCGACCTCCATCTTATCCTCGCCGAAATCAGCATCAGAGGTGAGATGCCCCACATCAGTAATGTTCATTACGTGGTCCACTTCGAAGCCGTTAAGCTCTAAAACTCTTCTCAACGCGTCCTCAAAAATGTAAGTCCTGAAATTTCCTATGTGAGCATATAGATAAACCGTAGGACCACAGCAATACATTCTGACTTTGCCCTTTTCTAAGGGAATGAACTCTTCCTTTTTCCGTGTTAAAGTGTTGAAAAAATATATTTTCTCAGCTGAGGTTTCCATGCGTTTTCCGAAAGAAATAGCGACAAAAGATATTTAAGCGTTTTACTTGAAGCCTTCTAATCGTACTACCAGCTCCACTCTTTCCATATGGTTAGCCATCCGTTGCTTTGTGCTTCTCTCTGCGTTTCTTTGGGCAGTTTTGTCATGCGCATGAGCTGCATGACATTCAACAAAAGCCTAGCAAATTTGGAAACCGTCAAATGAACCGGATTGCTAACCATCTCCTGAGGAACCAACTGACATTAGAAAGGGTTCTTAGAGTAGTGGGACAGGAGCGTCAGTTTTTGAAACGTTTACGCTTGTAAAGAATGTAGAACGATACCATTCTAGAAATGAGATTAATCATTCCCCACAAAACGAAGTTGTTGTAAATTTGCATCTTCTCAAAGTACTACCTGAACTCTTTCAACTCTAGTTTTCTTTTGCTTTCCGCAAAATAAGCTTGTCTATCTCGTCTCCTAACTCGTATCAGCTTATCTGTGAAATGCTGGCTGGGGTAAAGTTTTAACCAACCAACCAAACCAAAAATATTAGCGTGCTATGGTGCCTCAGGAAAAGGCTAGTGAGGGTACGTATACGTGGTTCAGGCTAGCAGCAGGTTAGTCAGTATCAGTATACGGTAGGTAATATAGGGGTTATCGGAATCGAGTATACGGAAGCAGATGATAAGAAGGCTTTTTAGACACTTGTTGTTTAGCTTCTGTTGAGCTACGGGTTTATCAGAGGCGCTAAGTTTGGAGGAGATTCTGCATCAGGCTGATCAGCTGGAGAAGGAGTATGATTGGCTTGGCGCTTCTGAGTCATATCAGACTACGCTGAGGCTGCTGCCCGAAAATGATTTTTCAAGGAGGGCCGAGATTGAGGAACATTTGGGTTATTCTTTTTACCGCGCAGCATTTCAAGTCGAAAGGAACGACGAGTTCAGACAAAGGTTGCGTCAGGCTATTGCAGAATATGAAAAGGCTAAGGAAGATTACGAAAGACTAAATGCGTCAAAAATGACAGGCATGGTTCTACGCTGCGATGCCATGAACGCGTACATGGATTATTGGCTTGCATCGGAGGCATCTGAAAAGAAAAGGTTGCTTGGCGGGTGCTGGCGACTTACTCAACACTCACTAAAGGCTTCGAAAGAATCTGGAAAAGCTGACGAATACGTAGAAACCTTCAACCTGCTCTCGATAAGCGCGCTTCTCGCGTTCTGTTATGAATGGGATTATCAAGCAGGAAAGAAAATCATCAAAGAAGTGGCGGATCATGGAGAGGTGGGAATCAGGCTGCTCTCCACCGTTGACGAGCCAGACGAACTCGCAAAAGCTTATGCGAAGACTGCGTTTGCCATGTCACTGTTCGCTTTCTTCTTTCTGGACCTTGACGAGAAAGAGAGCTGTGTGCGAAAGGCTCAGATCTACTGGACTAAGGCCAAGGAAGCCTCCGAGGACTTGGCGAGGCTCGAGATGCTATGTCCCGTCCCCTGCGCTCAAGACGTCCTCTGGGGGGCTGGATCTCAAGAAGTCCTTGCAGACATTCAGAAGGCGCTGGAGCATGGAAAAAGAACAAGGGACAAGTTCATCATCGGCTCTGCACTGGACTGGCTAACCTATCATACGATATGGACACTTAATCGGATTGATGACTATGACGAGCTTGCAAAGGGCTTGAGGACAGTAATCCAGTATGCGGAAGATGCTAAACTACAATATTCCGTTATCTCGTTCATAAGTCCACGAGCCGACTTTGCTTGGACAGAAGCGATTCACGCTACCTTCACGCCACAATACAGTCGTGAAACAGAGTGGGCAAAAAAACACGACATGGTTGAAAGAGCGGTTGCTGCTGGAAGAGACGCGTTAGTAGCAGCCGAAACCTCTGGATACCCTTATGCCATAATGTATGTGCATTGGTGGTTAAGTGGAAATCTCTGGCTTTTTGCTGAGATCGAGTCCAGCCCTGAAGAAAAAGAGAAGCTTCTTGAGGAAGCTTTGCAACATGGAAACGATGCTTCGAAAATCGGCGAGCGCCTCTTGCCTGTAGCATACTGGGACCTCGGGAACTTTAGGGGAAATTTGGCAGTAATAAAGTGTGAACTGGCCGATCTAGCAAAGGAATCTGCGACCAAGCAAAGCATGCTTCAGGCAGCTATGCCAGAACTGGAAAACGCAATAAAGCTTTTGGTCAAATACGTCAGTTACCAGCCAGAGAAAAAAACCGCGCTTTTTCCAGTCCTAGGATACTGGCAATATGGGGCAGGGAGATGGTGGAGCCGTCTCTATGGACTTTCCTGTGACAGGGAGCACTTGAGAAAGGCAACAGGAGTTTTTGCTGAGGCGCTCGAATCATTCCAGAAGGTAAACCAAACAGCCCGTATGGCAGAGTGCTGCTGGAAAATTGCTCAGGCGTATGATGAACTCGATGAACACTTGACGGCTGCAAGCAACTTCCGCCTTTCTTCAGACAACTTCAAAACTGCAGCAGAGAAGATTCCTCAACTCAAAAGCTTCTATGAAGATCATGCGGTTTACATGCAGGCTTGGGATGAGATCGAAAAAGCACGCTATCATCATGAGAGACAGGAATACGGCACGGCTAGGGAACACTTCGAGAAAGCTGCTGACTTGCACAGGTCACTGAAAAAATGGAGTTATCTGACTTCAAACTATTGTGCTTGGGGCAGCGTGGAATACGCAGAGGACTTAAGCAGAAAGGAAGAGTATGAGGAGGCCATCCAAGCCTTCGAGCAAGCGGCGAAGCTTTTTCACGAGACAAAGAAGTCCATTCAAACCGAGCTTAGCAAGATCGAAGATCCAGATGAAAAGCAAATGGCGACTACCATGGTCAAAGCCTCGGGTCAGACACATGAGTATTGTAACGCCAGAATTGCCCTTGAAGAAGCAAGAATTCTCGACAGGAAAGGCGACCACTTCGCCAGCTCGAGAAGATATGGCGCAGCAGCCGAGACGTTTCAGAAGATAGGTCAGAGTTTGGAGTCGGATCACGACCGAAAGGAATTCAGATATATTACTAGCCTTTCCCGCGCTTGGGAGAAAATGATGTTGGGGGATGCTAAAGCTTCACCAGAAGTGTACTTGGAGGCATCTGCACTCTTCGACCAGGCGAGCAAAGAGAGTGATACGGAAATTGCAGGTTTCTTGGCGTTGGGGCACAGTCGCTTCTGCAGAGCACTGGAGGCAGGAACAAGATTCGCTGATACAAGGGATACAACAATGTACACTGCAGCTGTCCACCATCTAGAAAGTGCCGCCATGTACTACGTGAAGGCGGGCTTTCCAAAGGCTTCAGAGTATGCCAAAGCTACTGGACTGCTCTTTGACGCCTACGCACAAATGGACAACGCCAAAGAAGAAAGAGACCCTGAGAAAAAGGCCAGACTATACATGATGGCCGAGAAAGTCCTACAAACATCCGCTGGAGCGTACATGAAGGCTGAACACATGGAGAAAAGCCAACAGGTTCAGACACTGCTTGAAAAAGTGAGAGAGGAACGAGAACTCGCCACATCCTTAACCGAAGTTCTTCACGCCCCGACCATAGTCTCCACTACGGCAGCCTTAACAACTCCAACATTAACCAAGGAAGAAGCAGTAGGCCTGGAGAGGTTTGAGCATGCTGACGTTCATACGAACCTCATAGTCCGACAGAAGGATTTGAGGATCGGTGAAAATCTGGGCATAGAGTTGGAGCTTGTGAATGCTGGGAAGGGCTCTGCCGTCTTGACTAAAGTCACGGAAATCGTTCCCAAAGGGTTTGAAGTGGCTGAGAAATCCGAAAATTGCAGGGTAGAGGACAGTTACATCAACCTTAAGGGAAAAAGGCTTGATCCACTAAAAACGGAAGAGGTAAAACTCGTACTGAGACCAACCCTGCAGGGAACGTTCTCACTGAAACCGACGATATCGTACCTTGACGAGAACGGCAAGTACAGGTCCCACGAACCAGAACCAGTCACCATTACAGTCAAAGAACTGGGAATCAAAGGTTGGCTCAAAGGAGAAAGATAGCGGCCAGAACATATTGTAGCGTCGTTGACGTGCCTTTCAGCGCGCACGAACCAACCAGGACTTCCAGCGGCTTGTAGAAACGCGCGCGCGCATCTAGTGGATACAGAAGTGATATAAAATGCTATTGCATGCATGCATGAGAAAGATCCAATTCTGGTTATTGAAAAGCCCGATTTTGTCGTGAGGCTGCATAAAGACTGGATTGATGTTGATCTGAAGGAGGGAGGGGGGTAAAGTTTTATCCAACCAACCAAACTACGCTGCTGAGTGTTGAAGCTGTTGTTCTCTTTTCTTCATTTCATCGTAGAGGTATTCGAATACTTCCAACACTGGGGCAGGTTAGGTCTCTTCCTAGCTGTTTTCAGCTACTCTGGGAAAGATACTTTCCCCAAGTTTTCCTTAACTGTGGTTCTTTTCTTAGGAGCTCACTATGGAGGTATTCAAATCCAACAAATATACCTGGTTCATCAAATTCTCTCCTAGTCCCCAGTATTATTGGCTTGAGCTTTTCATATAGCATCTTGGATCCTCTGCTACCGAAGACATCGTAAACGAAGCCAATGTCAATGTGCTTTCTGTACAGCAGAGTACCAACCATTTCATAGGGTGCCAAAACCGAAAAGAATGCCTTGTGCATAGGTGATTCAGAAAGCATTGAACCGTACTTCTTTACATAATCTTGGTAGTCCTCGAATTGTGAACTCATGACTTTCCATAAATCATCTTGGTATTCATGGCTCTGTATCATTGAATACAGTTTTATGATTAGGTCTGTCTTCCTTATTGTAGTCTGATGTTTTATCTCCAGAATATAGTAGACAACACCTACTAACACACCTGCAGCTGCCAATACTGCCGAAATCTCTGTTACGTCAACCATTCTCAGCACCAATTAATGTAGTCTGTTTCGGTTCAGCTATAACTTTTCCGCAAAGTCGAAAAATGGTTTATAAGGACAAATAGAAGCTAGCTCTATTTCTTTTTCTTCTTTTTTGTACCTATCACACGCTCCATAAGCTTCGCTCTTTCTCGTTCCGACTTCTGGATTTTATGCATCACGCTTCCCGATTCATATGGGACTAGCTGACCTTTTCGAAACGTGTATTTTTTCTTTTTCTTCTGAGGCATATTCTCACCTAAAATAGGCTTAATGATGGCTCTCTTTTCTTTCTTTTCTTATCGACTTTCTTCAGCCTTTCTTTATGCGATAGGATTTCGTGACAACTTGCACATAACGCTCTACCGTTGACAACTTTCGTTCTTCCACCAGAAGACCAAGGTTTAGCATGATGGTAATGCGTAGCTCTTGGGTCAAGTTTCTTGTGGCATCTTGCACATTTACCATCTTGCTGATAAAGAATTTCTTTCTTTTGAGTAAGAGAGAAAGACCTTCTTGAATCCTTTCTAGGTCGACTTGATGGATAAATACTAGGAAAACCGACATCCAGAGGGTTTCTGGACGCCTTGCTCTACTCAGCCCCTAGCCTTCTTCAAGACATCTCTGTCAACCCTTTCTCCCAACTGCCCTGACACATTCAAGCTTTACTGACCTGATTTCTTACTTCCCAAGTAAGCAGAGAGAGGTGTAAACTTGCAAGTAACTTTCGTAGAAAAATCCTCCCCTGTAAACATGTTCTGGAACAGCAATTTTCGTTCACTTATGTATTTGCGGCTGAAGTCCTGATCCGAAGTCGTAACAGCCCAAAAAAAAGATAAAGAAAACAAGGTTTGAGCCAATGCATGGACAACAACCCTTGTCATCGCACAGGGACAAACATCGGACATCATAAACGAAACCGCGGGATTCAAACAAGTGACAATTTTGGTTTCTACTAATACAAAAACAAACATAGACGCATACTTCGGTAGCGGAGAGCACTTTTTCATTATCGATGATTTCAACATGTGAACGGAAGTCACAAAGACTTACAACGTACAAGAGAAGTTTTTTAGAGTGTTAATCATACCAGTCGACTACACAGCAAAAGCGACATCCGAAATCTTCATAACCACGTAACATTAACCCACAAAAACCATTTCTAGAACACCAACAAACATATTTGAAGCCTAATAGAGGGCCCTAGAACCGTTGCACACACACAAACTCCGAACCTCCCTAATCGTACCTCTTCAACCTTATCATACGCCTGAAACTTCTCAGATCTTGAGCTACAATCTTCAGAAAGCGCAGTTCCTCCATTGTTCTTTCAAACCTTTCAAACTCTTCACCAATCTTCTTCAACACGCCCTCGTTTTCGCTCATTATCCCCGCCTTCACACCATCTTGCAGCAGAGGCCTTCATTGTTTTTTGGCCAACCACGCAGCCATTTCCGTCATCGAGGAGAAAGGAGAAGGCTTCGAAAACGGAAAAAACGATTCTTGGCTGCTTGTAGTTTAGCCTTCAACCTTAAGCCTCCATACTGCATCGTAAGACTTAATATACGTGCCGGCTATAAAAGGATTACTGAATAACACGGACACACAAACATCTAGATGCGTCTAACCTATTGCCAGAATGCCTTCCAAAATTTTCTTCTCAGGAATGTCCAGCTGTCTAGAGAGCCATGTTTTTAGGAGCAAAGTAGGTTTAGGGAGCTCACCACTGTAGGTTACAATTTGATTATTCTTCAAAGCATCCACTTGGAACGTTTTCTCAGCCTCTCTGAACATGAAGGACAATGTCTGGGCTTGATAAGCTAATGTTTGAAAATCCTCCCACTGTTTACAGCGCAGAATTACGGGTGGACCCCGCGCTTCTCTAACTTGTAATGGTTCAGCCGCTTCTTGCGTTATCCGTGCTTGTACTGCTGGGGCTTCATGTGGAGCTGACAAATATGTGATTAGGTTTCCTATTTCGTTCTGCAGTGTAGTTAGTCTTTCTTCGACTTTCTCTATTTTTCCGCTCAATTCGCCAGTATCGCCTAACCTTTCTGTTATGTTGCCCAGCTCGTTTATCAGCCGGTCTAAGTCCTTTTCATGCTCCTTTAAGACGTTGACTATGAAGTCTAGGGCTTCTAAAGCCTCATTCTTCGACGGAGCTTTCTTAGACATCACTTTTCTCCCTTTTTCTTCAACCTATTAAAGCCCTTCTTTATAAATAAACCTAGCGAATCCTCAAAACGTATCCATGTGAAGACATATCCGTACTTATTGAGAATTAAAACTCGCGTATGGGAGAGTTAAAATATCGGTTTATGAAATGAGTAAGATACTCGCATGAAAGAGGCTTTGTTGTGCAGGCAACGCTGAATTTCTCTGATAAAGAAGAAATCGTTAGGTTCATCTCAGAAAACGGCATTAAAATCCTCAATTTATGCCACATCCCAGAAGATGGAAGGCTGAAAACCTTAAGCTTTTCAGCAGGAGATAGAAACAGAATTTGTGAAATTCTAGAGTTTGGCGAAAGAGCTGATGGTTCAAATCTGTTCTCGTTTATTGAAACGGGTAAAAGCGACATCTACGTAGTGCCCAAACTTGGTAGAACCTTTGTTAATCCCTTTTCAAAAGTGCCGACACTGAACATTTTATGCAATTATTTGGATGAGAATGGAAAACCATTGGATGTTGCGCCGCAAAATGTTTTGGCAAGAGCCGAAGAGAAACTCCGTTCTTCAACGGGCATTGTTCTAAAGGCTTTGGCTGAGTTGGAGTTTTATGTAATTGGTAAACTGGAAAATGAGATTCTTTTTCCAGGGGCATCGGATAAAAACTATCACGAATCTGCTCCTTTCACGAAGTTTGAGGATTTAAGAAATGAAGTTTTGGCCACGCTGGCTAGTGTTGGCATTGCAACTAAGTATGGGCACAGCGAGGTTGGTCGAATACTCGGCAAAGATGGCACAATTATGGAGCAGCAGGAAGTGGAGTTTGTGCCGCAGAATTTGGTGGAGATGGCTGAAACAATCTCGATTGCAAAGTGGATTGTTAGGAACGTTTGTATGGAGTATGACGTATCAGTGTCATTTTCTCCTAAATTAGCCGTTGAACATGCTGGAAGCGGAATGCATATCCACTTTTGCGGGTTAAAAAATGGAGAAACCATAGTTGCAAATCCAAACGGAACCTTAAGCACCGAAGCCATGAAAATGATTGGCGGATTATTAAGGTTTGCATCAAGCCTCACGGCATTTGGAAACACAACACCAGTATCGTACCTGCGTTTCATCGCCCGTAAAGAGTCTCCAATGCATATTTGTTGGAGTGCCAGGAACCGTTTAGCCCTGATACGCATTCCATTATGGTGGAGTTTCAAGAAAGGAAGCATAGAAAAAGACAGTTGTAGAGAAACCTTTGAATATAGAGGCCCAGATCCTTTGGCAAATGCTTACTTGCTTTTTGCCGGAATAGCCGTCGCCATAAATTATGGTTTAGAGAATTCTGAAGACGCATTGAAAATGGCTGAGGATTTGCATGTTGAAGCCGCTGGTGGTAAAAGGAAAAGGCTTAAGGTTTTGCCAGGTTCTTGCAGTGAATCCGCTAAATACCTTAGAAAGGATAGGCGGTTTTATGAGGCGGATGGTGTTTTTCCGAAGAAATTGATTGACAAGACTATTGATAAGTTGAAGGCCTATAAGGATAAGGATTTGTGGAAGAACTTGGCTGATAAGCCTGGCAAGATTGAAAACGTGTTAAGGCAGTATTTGCATTATGGATGATTTAGAAACGCTTATAGCGGTTCATTAAGGGTTAAAGCTTTGGAAAATATAGGCTAACTGGGCGGGTAGATCAGTTTGGAATGATCGCCACGTTGGCATCGTGGAGGCCGCGGGTTCAAATCCCGCCCCGTCCATTTTGGAGAAGGGCGTGTGTGTGCGTGCAACGGTTCTAGGCCCCTCTATTTGGATCCAAATATGTCGGTGTGTTGGGTGTTGGGTTTGGCGTTTAGTGAGATAGGATGGGATTGTCTTTGAGCTTGTGTTCTGGGGGTCTGAGCAGTGTGGGAGAGGAAACTAGGTTCAAATTCCGCCCGGTCCATAATGGACTTGAATCTTTTAGGTATGGGTGCAAAGAGACCAAGACCTGAAGGCTGGTAGATCCATTAGTTTTTCCTTACGAGTGTTGCTGCTCTTAATGGTGCCAGCTAGTGCGCGCGCCTTACTTCGGGTCATAATAGCATGTGTTTTTTCTATGCATCGTCACTATATAGTAATGTTCAAATTTCAATGCAATCAATAAGGAGCTGGCGAAACTTTGAGAGACTTACAGAATAAAATAAGGACTGGCGGCGTCAAATTGATACGGGTTGACCGCAAGTACAACGTTTGGACAAAGAGGATAGGTGAAAGTGCAATCAGGATGCTTACGTTGCACGGAGGGCCAGGTTTTACGCACGAATATTTAGAATGTTTCGAAGACTTTCTGCCCCAAGAAGGAATTGAGTTTTACTATTATGATCAACTCGGATCGGCGTACTCTGATCAACCGAAAGATAAGAGCCTTTGGACTGTTGATCGGTTTCGTGATGAAGTCGAACAAGTAAGAGTCGCGCTCGGATTGGACAATTTCTATTTGTATGGACATTCGTGAGGCGGAATGTTAGGCATAGAGTACGCTCTGAAATATCAGCGTCATCTAAAAGCTCTAATCATATCAAACATGACAGCAAGCAACGACTCGTACGAGGAATATATAAACAAGCTTAGGCAGAAGTTTCCATTAAGAATAAGAAAGATCCTAGAAAAGTATGAGGCCAAAGGAGAGTATGATGCACCTGAATATCAAGAAACTATGTTCAAGCATTACTACATGAAATACATGTGTCGCCTTGAACCTTTACCAGAGCCCTATGCACGTGCCATCCGACATACGAACCCCGAAGTGTTCGACACCATACATGGACCGAACGAGTTCGTTGCCTCCGGTAGAGCAAAGAATTGGGATAGATGGAATGATATTCAACGTATCACGGTTCCCACCCTTCTTATGGTGGGTCGTTATGATACGATGAGTGTGCAGGACGTCCAGAAGATGGGCAGGCTCATATCGAACTCGCGTGTTGTCATCTGCAGGAACGGAAGTCATCTATGCATGTATGATGATCAACATGCATACTTTCATGAACTACTGGGGTTCATAAAGGCTGTTGAAAAAACGAGTTCGACAGGCTGAAAAAGACACTGTAGCGTGCTTCGGCCCGATAGACCATTTCTGGCTAGGTCTCTGGCACGTTAGAGTTGAAGCAATCGCGAGCAATCTTCCAAGAACCATCAGCCTGTTTTTCAAATATTGTAAGGTATTTGCCATCATATTTGATTTCCTCGCCCCCAGCCTTGGGAACCATAGACAATGTGTAAGTACCGCGCAGAAATCCTAAATCGCCAGATACTCTAGCTTCGTGGTTGGTGATTGCTATCTTCAAGATAAACTGATCGAAGGCAGGCTTCATTCCTGCCCGTATTTGCTCTGTTCCGACTCTAGCAGGAATTCCTGGATACATTTGTATTCCGTCATTGGTCCACAGGGAAATCCAGCCATCAAAATCTCCGGCGTTGCACGTGGCAGCGTATTGGTTTATTTTTTCTTTTATCGCAGCGATGTCGGCTTTGTTCCATTTTTCCAGTGAAATCACCTCCTTCAGCGTGATCATCTCCATTACGCTGTTTCAAAGTTTATTAATAATTTGATGTACGATTGGACATTTCCTGCCGTTGGAGTCTATGATTTGATTTTTAATACTTGTTTCACTTATTCTCTTTCGGTGATACAAATGGAGTTTGACATAGTATCTATTTCATCACTAGTAGCAGCTGTAGGCGTTGTAGTAGGAGTAATCTTGACTGTTCAGGAGCTCAGAAATCTTCGCAAGCAAAGACAGACAGACCTTCTTGTCAGATTAGCCCCATGGCTAAATATGAACTGCAGTGAAATGCAGCAAGCAATGGTAAAAATCATAAATTTGGAGTTCAAGGACTACGATGACTTTGTCAAGAAGTATGGTCCCTTAGCCAGTGAAAAACCTGAGCAGATGGCGATGATGACGATTGGCAACTATTGTGAGACAATAGGCACCCTCGTAAGAAAAGGGCTTGTAGGCATAGACCTTGTGCGCGAGTTCTGGGGACATAACCTCATGTTGTATTGGGAGAAATTGAAACCTGTGGCGGAGGGGGCAATAAAGCAGTACGATCAACCTTGGTATGGGGAGAGTGAACAGTCAAATGCGGAATATCTCTACAATGAACTGAAGAAAATTGAACAAAAATCAGCGAAAACCCAGTAATAACCGCTCCTTCTTTTTCTCCTTTAAAACCAGCTGCTTATTATGAAGCTTATCCTATGACATTTCAGGGATATATGCAGAAACGCTAAAGAAAATGTAACGTAGCATGAGCAAAATTTGCATTCACTTGTTCTGTCGATTCTTACGGATTAGAATGGTACAGAATTCCACACTTCTACACGGAGCTCAGCAGGTTCTATAACACTCAGGAACTCTTGAAGGAGTTCCATGTATTCCTTGTCTTTCAAGTTTCTTTCGTTAGCCTTTTCATAGGCTGCCAAGGTTTCATATTCTATAAGTTCAATCCAAGAACCATAGGCACCGCCAAACGTTTGATGGAAGAATTTCACTGATTTCAACTCTTTAGGTATTGGTGGTTCCTTAATCCATTTAAGGTATTTCTTCATCATACGGTCGTGTTCTTCTTGTTTTTCTGCTCTGACCACCCATTTCCATACTACAACAACAGTCACTTTATCACCTCCATTCTTCCTCATCACTCTATTCTAAGTTGTATTAATAATTTAAGAAAATCCTCCTCATTAAGGAGGAAGGAACAAGACTTTAACCTGACCGACATTACTCTATCACTCACGACTTAGTGGCGTCAAAAGTATTGTAAAATATTATAACCTCAATTAAGATATCGCCTAGTGTGAACCATGTCCTTGAATGACTTACAAAAACGCATCGTTATTCACCATGACTTGAGACCGGGAGATCTTGGCTACATAGTGTATCTTCATGGAATTTTATATGCTCAGGAGCATGGCTTCGACGCAACTTTTGAACCCTATGTCGCTTTACCCCTTAGTGAGTTTGCTTTGTCAAAAGACAAAGATAGGCAGCGGATTTGGGTTGCAGAATTGAATGGAAAAATCGTTGGTTCGGTTGCTATAGTAAGGCATACGAACAATGAAGCTCAGCTAAGATGGTTACTGGTACATCCAAATTGCCGGGGTATCGGGTTAGGTAAACGCCTCATGAGAGAGGCTGTGGATTTCTGTAAAGAGGCTGGTTATGATCTAGTATTTCTCTGGACTGTGAGTGATCTGGAAAAAGCAGGAGCTCTGTATAAGTCGTTTGGTTTTGTGAAAACAGAGGAAAAAACGCATCAAATTTGGGACAAGTTGCTAACTGAAGAAAGGTATGAGTTGAAACTGTAACCCTTTACGTCACGGATTTTCAAGACGATTTGGGAATCAAAGAAGAAGGGTAGAGCAGACACTACATTATGGGGTATTTCAAAGAAGTTAAAGCAGTAAAGTAGAGAAACAAACAGAATTCGTTAGTAAGACTCATGCTTTCTGTTTAGACTTCCACGCGTACCAGACAATCAGTGCTGTAGCCACAACTCCTGAAAGCCACAGTAGTATCGCATATGCAGCTGGTTCTGTCGAATACTTAGGCAAATCAGTGAGGCTAAGACCAATCCAGACTATGCCCACGATGATGTTTGCCCAGCGATTTATCGAATCCTTCAAAGTCAGGGACAGGAAAGCCATCACCAATGGAATCAGCAATAAGACTGCGCCCACGAACAAGAATTCAGGTGTCATTTTCATGCCTCCTATTTCTCCTGTATCTAAAAATTGCTGTAGTACATCTGGCTCCAGAAACATCAATATCGCCGCGGCCAAACCAGCAACTTCCGTAAATAGCCACAGCACTGAAATCTTTATCTTCCAATCTTCCAGAATCTTTCACCTCCCTATAATAATGTTTTAAACATCTGAGATTCCAAAGCATATAAAACTTCACACCCATTCAATGCCCTTAAACAGATAATCAAAGAATTGGTTCCAATAAATGAAGAAGTTACACTTTGTTAAAATCAAATGTAGTGTAGTTGATTTGAACTGACTGTTAAAGAAAGAGAAAATTCCCTCTACATTTATGGTGGCCGGATTACTACTCTCACATTATTGCGTCTGGGCATCCTTAACTAAATGTCCACTTTCGAGGTTAAAAGCCAAAAGATTAACGATTGCTATTTTGTTCAGTCAACATTTCATATTCGCAAACGCGATGAAATAGAAAAAAGTTTGAGAATGTCTACTCGTTTACAACATGCTGTGCCTTACGCTTTCCAACTAAAATCATAGCAAACACTGCTACAGCTGCAACTACAGCTATCAGCGCTACTATTAGTATCCATGTGTCGCCTAGCATTGGGCCTTGAGCTGGTAGAACTGTTACATATGAGGTTTCAGATTGAGCTTTGTATCCTTCAGAATCTGTTATGTTAAGGTATATTTCATATTTGCCACTGCTTGTTGGTGTGAAAGTCCAGCTGCTTGAAGTTGCACCTGAAACGGAAGTACCATTTAAGTACCACTGATAACTGTTTGGTGGAGTCCCTCCGCTAACTGACGAAGTGAAGGTTACTGATTGGCCTGATGTTACGGACGATGATAACGGCGTTATGTGTGCGCTTGGGAGGGCAACATCCTCACCGCGGGCAATCGCTGAATTGCATTCCTTTATTAGTGCTTGAGCTCGCCAGTGATAATCGAATAATCCCGTGCAAACTTCAAACTTTTGCTTCGCTGCAGAATAGTGTTTGTCATAGAAGTATTGTAAACCTTGAATAAACGCTTCATCAACTGGACCACACACATTCTTACTCTTGACGTTTGCCTCTTCCATGATGCTCCTTGCAACATTGCTTTCGATTAGAAAATTGAACCCGGCAACCTGGATACCCTCTCTCACTGCTCCCATGCTACAGATTCCTATGACTTCACCCTTATTATTCAAGCCTGGACCGCCACTCATCCCATAGGTGAGGGTAGCACTTGTCTCAAAGACTGGCGTCTGAGCGCTTGTTAGCCTCTTTTGACTTATTTTACCTTCCTTCATGGACGGAGCAAGCAGTGTTTCTATTCCTGGCTCCTCTGCGAAAACTGTAACATCTGCAAATCCGAAGCTATACACATCTGATCCTGTGGTAACTGCGGCTGAGTCGCCTACGAGCAAGACTGGACAATAATTAGATGGAGGTTCGATTTTTAACAATGCTATATCCCTTTCGTAGAATGGGCTGACTTCTATTACTCGTGCAGTCCAGCCCTTGCTCTGCACCTCAGTCAAAGTCGGCTTAACTTCGCCTAGAACAGCATAAATCTGGCGGAGAGAGTCTTTGATCTCACCGTAACTCATAACGTAATCCCAAAGCAAAGCTTCTCCTTCAGGTGTGAAATAGTAACCTTGGTTTTCCATTTCTTGAATTATGACATCGAAAGACTGTTCTATCAGGAAATACTTTGTATAGAGATCCTGTGTAACGTCCTTGTGGGTAAAACAAAAGATAACATGCCCAGCAGTTACGATGTAGCCCTCTGCACTAACGAAAAATCCTGAACCTAATGCTGCTACACTGACAGGAACAATGAAGTAGAGCGTTGTAGGCATCCAGTTCTCATCAGGGTAATATATTTTTATGTTTGCGTCAATTTGTGAGTAAATGAGTACAGTTGAGGCCTCTCCTAATTCAGCGACCATAGAGGGTGAATATTCCCCACTTATGGCTCTGCATAATGGTAATTTGGCTATAGTGCTCGCACTTATTATCAGAAGCAGCAACAGTGTCGTTCCAGTCAAAATGGATTTCGTTATCTTTATTCCCTCCGAATGTTGGTGCGTTCAATTAATGCAGTTCTTTATAAATAGTTTATTAATAGTAAATAAAATGGCAAAATCATGATTGTTATTCATCTGGATTCCGACTCGCAATTAGAATATGAGTCATTTCTGCCCCATCCCCTAAACAATCTGTATTAGTTGTTTCAACGGAATGGTTGCAACGAACTCGCTTAGCTCAAGAGTCGCAGTAGCAGTCATTATCGGTGGCGGAGGGTTAGTCTTCATGGTGCTTTATCTACCCTTATTTGCCGAAACTTCGACGTTTGGCAAAAAACGGCGATATTTATCGCGTCACAAGCAACCGCATGCGGCATAATAGCCCTTATGTGGGCAAAATGGACACTTAAATAAAATGCACGTTAATTCAAAATAAAGAGAACTAGAAGTTCAGTCTATATATAAGGGGGGTCTAGTCACCGCAGAGAGCTCAAGCGAACAGCCACAATAAGTTCTAACCTATTTTTGTTGAACTCCAAATTGTTTTAAAAAAAATCATTGTTGTATCCTTAGTGTTTTAAAACTGGAACACGCTTCAAAAATATAAGGGTGAAATATTTTGAGACAAACGTAAAATGGGCTTTTCCACGGCAATTAGACAACTCAAAAAGTGGAAAACCGACCCAGCGTCTATCAAAACACACTTACATGACATCAAGAGGCACGGTTTGGAATTTCCAAAGGAACATGTCATTTTCTGTGAAAAGTGAGCGTTTGCACGTATTTGCTTGTTTTATTACAATAGCGAAGGATCAGGTCCGCCGATGGCTTTTATGCCTGAAATACCGTTCTTAACGTCTTTCTTATGGTTTCAATGACTTCATCATGTTCAATCATCACTCGCTGCGTCTCAGGTTTCGCCTCTACCGACAAATTCATCCGCTTATTGTAATCTTCAACGTTCCTGTTTGCTGAGGATATAACTTCTTTGATCCAGCTGATTTTTTCTTCCATCTCGTTAGGAGTTGTTATAAGTCTAAGAGTGTCGCCGATTATGAAGATCTTTCTATCCCAAAGATGCCTGCTTGTCGTCCATTCTCTCTCAAAGATGTCCTGCCAGACATGGTCTGGCTCTGAATCTAAAGGAAAGTCAATAATATATGCATTAGGGAAATAATAGTCTTTCCTAATACCAATGTTGTCGATCTTGACTGGCTCTAGGAGACTAACTTTTTTAACGTGCGCCATTATATTTCCACCACACGCAATATTATTATTACTTCAATTAAAATTTTATTGTTTGAAATTCAAACGTCCCTAGCTTAAATTTTACGAGCTAACTAACTTGAGGTTAGTTCAATCGGAACGATGCAGAATGATAATGGACCCTAACCTAGTTTTCCTCATGTTAAGCATAGAATTTTAAATTTCAAGACTTAATAATCAACTATGCTGGAATATCCTCGCTTCATAACTACTAATTTTAAGCCTTTTAATCCTTTAGAACTAGCCAGAAAAACCGAAGAAATTGTCTGCAGGGGCAACGAAAGGAAGTACACCCATTTTTATGCTACGGGAGTTTATGGTGGAATTGCCACGGGTTATGCCGTTGGTTGCTGTTTGAGATGCTTTTATTGTTGGGTTGAACTGAGTCGCGATTTCCCAGAAAAATATGGACAATTCTACTCGCCGAATCAGGTTGTTGAAAAACTAGAGAAAGCCGCAAAAGAATATGGAACCTCCAAGTGTAGAATTTCTGGGGGCGAACCTACCTTAGGAATGGAACACTTGTTAAGCGTTTTAAATCTTATTGAAAGAAATAGTTGGTTCAAACTTTTCATTCTAGAAACAAACGGCATTTTGTTCGGAACCTATAAGGAACATGTTAACAGACTCAAAGAATTCTCGAAACTTCATGTAAGGGTCTCGATAAAAGCAGCAAATAAAGAAGGCTTTCAGAAAAGAACCGGAGCTATAGGAGAATTTTATCAGCTTCCCTTCCAAGCTGTAAAAAACCTCCTAGACTCCAAAATAAGCTTTCACGTTGCAGCAATGACTGATCCCAGAATAATGCCAAAAGAAGAAAGGGAACTCTTAATCAAAAACCTTAGAAGTATCGAGGAAAAAATCGCGACAAACCTCGAAGAAGAAATCGTAGATCCATACGACACCACACTTTTCAGGCTTGAACAAGCAGAAGTTGGACTAAAATGGTAAAGGCTGCCTCCACTCCTAAGTGAAATGATAGCGGTCAAAATTTTCATGACAACAACCGTTCAACCTCAAGAAAGAACAAATAATCTTATGAACGAAAGACAGGCACCGAAGCTGGTGCGGGGGATTAGGTTTAAATATCGGTTTAAATTCTCGGAATTTGAACTATTCTGAAGTGAAGATATCTCCCGAAATACGTCACTTGAACTGGTAGATTTCTGAGCTTCCTCCAAGTCGGACCGCATCAGCCAAATGTTTAAACCTTGATAGAAGAATGCTCTATGACGCTGCGCTACCTTGAAGGAAAGATGAACACTACATAGTACTACTGTTTCCTAAGGCAAAAAATGATGATGATTAAGGAAGAAAAATATCACCGGAGTTTCCGACAGAATCAAAAGCAGAATCATTTTTGGATCTGAGTTCATTTGAGATAAAGAATCTTTGCGTTGAGGTCTCAGCCAAAACTGAGAAACATGATAGCCGGCTACGTAACCCACCTAGTAAGCACCACACAAACCACAAAAGTCGAAACAGAAGAAGAGACGCCGTAAGACAAAAGAGAGGAATAAAATTTAGAGCGCACGCAATTATTATGGGAGGCGATATGACGGGCAAGAAGAAGAAAGGTGAAAGGAAAGAGAAGAGAAAGAGGAAGAAAATTGGAGCATAGATCATATTTTGTGTTCTGCGTTCGTACATGATTATTGCAATTATAAGGGGATAATGTTAACAATGATATCAGTCACATGCAGCTTCCATTATAAGTACACCATACTAAGTACACCATACGCGCGAGCTTGACTTTGCAACTAAGCTTATATCCACTTGTGCTACTAAGGTCTCTAAAATAGAGGTTGTTCAAGATGTCGACTCACGTCGCGAAGACTCCTTCACCATCCAATCTGCCTTGCCAAAGATATTGGACGAGCCTCCGCTCTGAATGTAAAAATTGCAAGGATAAAATGAAGTGCTCAATGTACGTCACATACTGGAAGAAACATCAAAAACTTATGAGGAAATGAAAACGACCGTAGAAAAGCTCTAAAAATTGTGTCTACTTCAAGATTCGAAAAAGAAATACATACTGCTCTCTCATAAAGCAAAAATTCCCAGAAACCTTTTTTGCGGCAAATTCAAACCTAAATAGACGTTGAGATAACCTTCTTCAGCAGCGTTTTAGTGTAGTGGTCTCGATCTTACCGCACATGGAGTTAAAGGGACAGCGCGAATGATTCGAGGCAACACAGAAACAAGGATTTGCACGATTGCCTTAGAACATTTATACGTTGCTTTGCATACTATTATTTACAAAACCTTCAGGGCATAGAGTATTATGGCACAAGAACCAGAACGACAAGCCAACGAACCAGCAGCAGTGACTAAACTAATGATCGACAGACCAGCTGACTTTAAATTCCACGTAGCCTATCTCGCCTATTCCAACTCATGGGACAAAACCGCCTCGCAAGAGACCAAGACAAAGTTGAATGAAATCATATCGTCACTCTCAAACCAAGAGATAGACTATTCAACCTTCTACGAAAAAATGGGTCAATACAGAGGAAATAGTTCCAAACACTATGCTTGGCCCAGAGATACCATAGTGACTCAGAGAAAGAGGGACTGGCGAAAAAGAGAAGCGAAAGACACAAGGAACGCAAGGCACAGAGGAAGAAGTTGAGGATTACGCGAAACGCGCATCAATACTGATGCACTAACTATTTTTGACAGCGCCCACTTTTCCGTTTCTGTCAACCTTTAACTAACGTACACCTCTAAATACGATAACATTTGCTTTTTCAACTTGAATGAGGTCACCCGCAGAAATTTCATCTATTTGTTTGTTCCATAAAGGCAATTGAACGGTTCTAGTTTCGTCAGTGACGAGGACGTTTACCACATTAATGCAGAAACCAAAACGGGTTACGACGAGCCTTGGCTGAGATACTTCAAGAACCCTTGCCCTTATGTTAACGCGTTTCATTCCAACTTTTAAATCTTTAATCTGATAGTGGTTTGATTCAACCTTCCAATTTTCTTTTATTCTAAAAATTGAAAGAGATGTGTGTTTTAAAAATAAATAGACAAGAACTTTTGAAGAGATTAGAAGAGATTGAAAAATGGGGGAATGAAGGGTGAAAACTTGATGCCTTCTCCACCCACATCGGCTTTACTTGCAACTTCTTTTGCCTTTTTTGGGCCGTATTCGGTGTGCCTAAATCGTCTTCTTGCTTAGTACTTCTTGGAAGGGCTTCTTACACTTTGGACAGTCGAAAAGGCCGATTTCTAGCTGAGTTCTTTTTCCAGCTTTGGATGGGCGTCCGGCCATTGTCCACTTCTTCTTAGGCGATGAAACAACTGTTCCACATTTTTTACATTTTCCCATTTAATTTTCTCCAATATATCTTGATAACCATGGTTTCTGATGATGATAGATAGAACACTTTCCATTGTTTTCGGATACGAGCGCGTTCTACTTTACTACGATGAGGGATGTACAAACGAAGGCGATAGGCGATTAACGTATGAAGTTTTTATTCGTAGAATATGAGGTTTTGTTTCTCCAAACTTCCGTGAAGCTTATGCACTGCGTCATAAACATCCTGTTCTTTCTTCGCTCCTGTGCAAACAAGTTTCCCGCTTGCGAATATCAGTATGACCACCTTAGGCTCGTCCATCCTGTAGATCAATCCTGGAAACTGTTCCGGCTCATACATGGTTTTTCCAAGCGTGCTCACTGCCTGTTCCAAGTCTATTCTTCCGCCTAAGCTTGCGGAGGCAACAATGTTCTGAATCTTTAACTCGGGTTTGCTGATGATGATTATTCCGCCCTTTTTCAGTTCTTTAACAACTGTCATAACAGCTCTGCGGGATTCCTCTTCCGATTTCGCTCCTGTGCACACCATTTTACCAGAATTGAAAATCAGCGTGGCTGTCTTCGGTCTCTTAAGCCTAAATACTAATCCAGGAAACTGTTCTGGGCGATATTCAACCCCTGGATAACCCTTCACAACAGCGTTTAAGTCAACTTTCTGATTTAGGGTGGCAGAAGCAACAACGTTTTCAATGTTTATTATAGCTTTACTCTTCAGCGTAAAACACCACTTCTTATAGTGTAGCGGATGCTTAAATACCCTTTATAAAAGCCTTATGTTGCCAGTGTATAGAAGCCTCCTGCACAATTCCCTTTTTTCTGTGAGCGCGCACTATAATTTAAAATGGCTCCCTTCTCCAAACATTATAAGGACATTGGTTCCAGCAGTAGCTGCCTCCCTTAAAAACACAGTTTCGGCATTCGGGCCTATCAAAAAACCTAGGCTTACTCATAACTCTTCCACAGTACGGATATACCACGAAGTTCCACTTTTAGTTTGTGGGTAGCGCTTTTCCAAGCTTGAGCGCGCGCTACGGAACACTTAAAGTCTTATAAGTGAGCATTATCATCACAAATGTGAAAGGAGGAATACGCCTATGAGTATGAGAGAAGACGCGGTTATGGTGGGGACTTTAGGCCTTGCCCAGTTGAGATGGGAAAGGAATATGAAGTGAACATAACGGAAACGAGCAGCCAAGGGGAAGGCATAGCCAGAATCCAAGGTTTCGTAATATTCGTTCCAACGCAAAGCCTAGAGACCATGTGAAAATAAAGATCACGCGGATAGGCCGCAGAGCCGCAAACGCCGAAACAGTCAAATAAGACTTTTTAATGTTTTTTCTACATCGACCTGCCTAATTTTTATTCCCCTAGAAAACGGACAGTCTTCCGAAATATTTTCCAATTATAATATTATTTTCTAGCCATTCTAAGAGAAGCTCTCACCACTTTTCTACGTCCACTTTTCTTTTCTACACTTTTCTACAATTTTCTCATCAGCAGCAACAAACGAGAAGGAAAACCCTCATTTGAACTTTCCAACTTCTATGTAGCCTACACGTATACACACATTGAAATTCGCAATAATAGCACGGCAACCGCATACGATGTTATCATAACATCCTATTTCCTAAGACCTTTGAATCCGAATTCTACTTATCGACCCTATGAATGGGCAATCACCCAGACTATACCAGAAATCAGACAAGGCGGGGTTGGAATAATATCCATTCCGGTAGGCCAGTGTCAGTTGGATTCGACACATCTAGGCATGAACGCCACAGATTATGAAGCCCACGTAGATATATCTTGTGTGCACGAACAAGAAGCAATCCATGCGGCCTTTGAATTGGAAAATTTCCAAGTGCTACCTCCGCCAGATTAGTAGCTTCCTCTGTTTATTTCTTTGCCCATTCCTGCAAATTTGCATAACAATCTCGAGCTCTCGTCTGAGTAGCGAAAAAGCTAGCAAAATCTAGTCATTTCAATGGCGATTGGGCTAATTTTCACCCGTAGAATGCGAGTTTTCAGAGGAGTTTGAACGAGAGTTTGAAGTTATCCCGGGCTACCATGAAACCTTAGCTAGGCCAACGCTCAGACTCTCGGTTCAGTGATTGTGTGGAGGATGAGGTCTGCATCTATAGCTAAGTGGTGATGCTTCCCGCAAACCCTCCTCTTTTCTTTATATGTTGTGACGTGCGCTTGGTAACTTGCATCCGACTCAGGCGGTCTTCAGCTTTTTGCGCAAGATTTTTCTGACAACGTCCACCTGAAAGCCTAGACCTCGCAGCAAAGCAATTGAGGAAACGTTTTGTTCCGAAGTTCCTAATCTGACCGAGTCCATTCCTTTTTCGAACAGGAAATTCATGGCTCGAGCCGTGAGTGCTGATGCGAGATGTTTGTTTCGGAATTCGGGAATGGTGGCTGCTGGACCAAGATGACCTCTCTTGAGATGCAAATACTTTATGTAGTCCGTGTCCGGTCTCGCCACGACAGCCGATGCTATTCTTTCGCCAGTCTCGGCGACCTGAACCCAGTCTTCAGTGAACGACGGATCCTCAGACTTCCATGTTTCAAGATCTCCAGGTTTTAGTCTTTGCCATCCAAATCCAGTGTTCACGACTGCAACAAGCTTTTCCTCCTCATCAGGTCTTAAGCTTCGAAGCTTGATGCCTTCAGTAACCTCTGGAATTGGTTTCAAGCCCTCGAGTTTTGCGGACATTCGCTGAAAGCCAGTCTGCAATACGTAGCCTCGGCTAATCCAATCGTTGATTCGCGGGCTTCCTTCATCAACAGTTGCTGAAATAGTCGCGCCCTTGACGTTTTTCTCAATCTCCTTCACAAGCATATCTTCAACGACTCTTTGATTGTGTCCTTCCTGAGCTGCAAGCCACATGATGTTTTCTTCTGAGTGCTCCTCAGTACGAGTTCCGATAAGACCCAGTACTTTGCCTTTTTCTTCTGCTACAAGGATCTCGAGAGCACGCTTCCGGATTTGGGATAGGACTCTTTCCTCGTCGAATGGAGTGAACTCATAAGTACGTCCGTATTCTTCATTTAACAATCTAACGACAGTTGGCAAATGCTTGTTGGCGAACTCTGAAATCTGGATGCTCATTTCGCCTAGAGCAGAAGTTGATAACAGCTATAAACTTTTGGCTAGCGCGCGCTAAAGTCTATGAAGCATTTAATTATTACCTTCTTTGTAATAATTCTATCATGAAAAAATACGCGCACGTATTGTTGTATCTTTTTTGGCTTGAACTAAAGAGAATTATATTTAGAGTAAAGTATTTTGCAGAAGTTGATGTGACGGATAAGTGTAATCTTAGATGCAAACACTGCTATCATTTTCACGGTAAAGACGATTTTAAAACACAAGAGCTATTCATATCTGTTTGGGAAAAAAGGTTCAATGAACTCTACAAGTCAGGAATAAGGAACATTCTTTTGGTAGGTGGTGAGCCTGCGCTTAAAATTGATGTTCTTATGCTTGCTGACAGAATATTTCCTTTTGTTTACGTTATTACAAATGGAACAGTAAAGATACCAGAAGAATTCAATCATAGATTATATGTTTCAATAGATGGGACTCGAAAAACAAACGATTCACTCAGAGGGAATGGCGTTTTTTCAAGAGTAATGAAAAACTATTCAGGAGACAAGCGTGTTGTTATCAATATGACAATCACGAGAGATAATTACGAAGAGCTTGAGGATGTTACAAAAATTGCAAAAGAGAATGGTTTCAAGGGTGTTGTGTGTAATATATGCGCAGGCGGAACCGATGTTAGTGTTCCCATGGTTGTAAGAAAAAAAGAGAGAAAAACTATAATAAAAGAACTGAAACGAGTGAAGACATTATACCCAAAAGATCTTCTTTTGAGCAAAGCGATGATAAAATGGTATGAATACCCAGATCATAGGGGCCCATGCCACTGGGGCGATGAAGTATTACATTTTGATGTTTCATGGAACAGAAGAAGGTGTTTTGGAAACAATGCAGACTGTTCCAATTGCGGGTGTCTGGCAGGGGCCTTTCAAAGTCCTCTGAGAATGCTAAGGCATCTAAGAGAGACAATGAAAATAGTTGTATGTTCATAAGCGAAGCACATCTCATCCCAAGTGGCAGTTGCAGTGCTTATACTCGTTGAGACTTTTACCTTCAGCAGAGGAATCGAACCTATCGTCGTTGGAACAAGTGTTTCAGTCTATCTGTTGCTGTATATGGGCCTTTGGTTTTGGCTTAGGAAGAGGGGTATTCTCAAATTTGTAAAGGATGGGCAACCCTAAAATACGCGTATCCTGTTCTACGCACCCTGAAATATTCTTTAGTTTGCTTTCATTTACTTACGACTTGAACAACAACCCATAAGCAAGATTGGAGAAACGTAAGAATTTGAAGCTTTTCTTATATGAAAATCAACATTGAAAAGCAACTTGTAGCTTAACGAGAATTTGAACCTATCTCGGAGATACGAGAATCAAGTGTTTTGCTGGTAACCACGTGTTCAAATTTCAACCCCCGCACGCGCCCACGCACAACGTCTCAAATCGGGTCTGTTTAGCTGAAATAAGCTCAAAATTAAGACAAAATTAGAATGCGGGGGGTGGGACCCCCACTCGACTTTACCGGTAAAAATACGCTTGTGGTACCTTGGCGAGAGTTCGAACCTCTCTAATCTACATCGCAAAACCCTCTGCAAAACTGAAAAACTCGACGTGACCATTGAACAGGTGGTTAATGAAAAGCCTTTTCAAGGACTTGTTCATAACTTTCTAGTGGTTTGTGGGTTAATCAGAGGCGTCAAGTGTGGAAGAGATTCTGCATCAGGCTGAACGATTAGAGAAAGAATATGATTGGCTTGGAGCTACCGAGTCGTATGAGAAAGCGCTTGATCTGTTGCCTGAAGATGATTTTTCGAGAAAAGGCGAGACTTATGAACGGCTGGGTTATGCTTTCTATCGTTCCGCATTCCAAGCTGAAAGCAACGACGAGTTTAGGCAAAGATTGCGTCAGGCTATTGCGAATTATGAGAAGGCTAGGAAACTCTATCAAAAGCTGAATGACCCAAAGAAGACAGGAATAGTGCTTCGCTGCGATGCCATCATTGCATATATAGGTTATTGGCTTGCTTCGGACATGCCTGGGAAGAAGAGGATGCTCAACGAGTGTTGGAGGCTGACAAAGGAGGCTCTGAAGAGTCTCGAAGAGACTGGAGATACTTCGCAATGTGGGAGAACGTACAACCAACTTTCAAGCAGTGTTGTCTTTGGGTTCCCGTTTGAGTGGGACTTTCAAGCAAGAAAAACGATGATTAGAGAAGCAGTGGAGCATGGAGAACAAACAATCAAGTTTCTCTCTTCAAGCGAGGATACCCTTGAACTTGCAAGAGCATACGCAAGAACAGCTCTCTATCTAGGAGTTTTCGCTTTGTATTTCTTGGACGGTAACGAGAAGAAAGCAAGTTACCAAAAAGCTCGTGAGTATCAGACAAGGGCTAGGGAAATATCCGAGGGTGTGGCTCTAAGTGAATTGACTTGGCCTATTTTTGGGACTGAAGGAGTCTTCTGGGGGGAGGCCACTGATGAAGCTCTGCCAAACCTTAAGAAAGCTTTAGAGTATGGCAGAAAAACAAAGGATAAATTCGTAATCGGTTGTGCACTAGATTGGTTAGCATACCATACTGTCTACAAGAGAGAAGCAACCAACGACCCTGATGAAAGTCTGCGTCTCAACGAGGCGATCTTGCAGTACGCCGAAGACGCTAAGCAACATTATTTCCCAATCTCGTTCACCAGTCCACGTGACGATGATTGCTGGGTCGAGGGCATTGACGCTGAAAATTTCCATTTTCTGGCTGGCCGTGAAACAGATGTGAAGAAAAAGCAAGCCCTGCTTGAAAAGGCAACAGTAGCTGCAAGAGAGGGACTGAAACGAGCCGAGGCTTCGGGGTACATCGAAGTCATAATGCTTGCGCATAACCTATTCAGCAACGTACTTATTGACGTGGCTCAGCTCGAAAGGAAGACAGACGAGAAAAAGGCAATTCTGCGAGAGGCAATGAAACACCGGGAAGAGTCCGCTAGAATTACGGAGAATATCCAGCCATTCGGCTACTGGAATCGCGCCGTCAATCAAGGGGGGCTTTCAAGAATAAAGGGATTTCTCGCAGAGTTGGCAATAGACACTACGGAAGAAAAGGACTTGATCCAAGAAGCAATACTCCACATGGAAAATGCGATTAGGCTTGGCACCACGGAATTGTCAATGGTCACATCACTGGTCGGAACGGGCGCATTAGTGTATCTTAGAGGCGCGGGTAACGCCCATTATACGATTGGGAGACGCCTTAATCGCCTTTACGAGATTACGAACGACAGAGAGTGCCTAAGAAAAGCCTTAAGAGCCTTTGCTGACGCAATCGAACGTTATCAAAAAATCGGTCTGAAAAGCCGAGTCGCAGAGTGCCACTGGAAAGCCGCCACGACTTACGACGTCTTTGGTGAGCATCTGAAAGCTGCTGAAAACTTTGCCCTTGCCTCAGACAACTACAAGAGCGCGGCAGAAAGGATCCCCCAACTCAAAGACCTTTATCAGGATCAAGCGTCTTACATGCTGGCTTGGGCCGAAATCGAGAAAGCAAGAGACCATCACGAGAGACAGGACCATGACCTAGCAAAGGAACATTTCGAAAGAACTGCCAACATCTACAAGTCATTGAAACAATGGAGCTATCTAGCTCCAAACTACGCCGCCTGGGTTCAACTGGAAAAGGCAGAAGAACTTAGCAGAAAGGAGCAAGACGAAGAAGCAAGAGCATCGTTCGAACAAGCGGCAAAACTGTTCGATGAAACAAAAACATCAATCCAATCGCAGTTCGACAAGATTGAGAATGCCGACGAGAAGCGAATGGCAACCAACATGCTCAAGGCGACTGACACGAGACATGAATACTGCGAGGCCAGAATCGCGGTCGAAGAGGCGAAGATGCTCGACAAGAAAGGCGACCATTACTCCAGCTCTAAGAAATACGGTTCGGCTGCTGAAGCTTTTGAGAGAATAAGCCAGAGGCAAGAGTCGGAGCAGGAGAAGAGAGAGATGCAGTTTATAACCGCACTCTCTCGGGCTTGGCAAAAAATGACACTGGCCGAAGCTGAAGCGTCACCCACTCTGTACGCTGAAGCGTCTGAAGTTTTTGAACACGCTCGAGACTACGCTCCGAATGAAAAGACAAAGATGCTGGTCCTAGGGCACAGTCGATTCTGTAGAGCACTTGAAGCAGGCACAAGATTCACCGACACGAGGGACCAAGCATTGCATGCCGTAGCCGTACAGCATCTAGCAAGCGCCTCAAACTACTACGTCAAGGCAGACTTCCAAACCGCCTCAGAATACGCTAAGGCTACCAAACTGCTTTTCGACGCTTATGCTTACATGGACAACGCCGAAAAGGAAAAAGACCCGGACAAGAAAGCCAAGCTGTACGTTATGATTGAAAGGGTTCTTCAAACGTCGGCCGGTTCCTACACAAAGGCGGAACACCCCGAGAAGAGAGAACAGATGCTGAAACTGCTCGAGAAGGCAAAGGAGGAAGAAGAACTGGCCGCTTCCATGACAGAAGCGTTGCACGCCCCCTCAATCGTTTCTGCGACGAGAGCTTTTGCCAGCCCCACACCGACTCAAGAAGAAGCCGTGGGTTCAGAGAGGTTTGAATACGCCGATATACAAGCAAACCTGATAATCCGCCAGAAAGAGTTGAAAATAGGCGAATCCCTCAGCCTCGAAATGGAGCTTGTCAATGCCGGAAAAGGTCCTGCTCTGCTGATTAAGGTTAATGAAGTCATTCCCGAAGGTTTTGAACTGGTCGAAAAACCAGAAACCTACCGCGTTGAAGACAGTTACATCAACATGAAAGGCAAACGACTTGATCCATTGAGGGCAGAGGAGCTGAGACTTGTTCTCAAGCCGAAGGTTCAGGGCACCTTCTATTTCAAGCCGACGATATTGTATCTCGATGAAAACGGCAAATACAAATCACACGAACCCGAGGCGGTGGCCGTTACTGTCAAAGAACTCGGTGTCAAAGCCTGGCTAAAAGGCGAAAGATGACCACGTAGCCAGTTTTGCGGAAATCCTTTAGTCCGCGCTATTTGTCCAGATAATTCTTCCAGTAGCGCGGAGGCACATTTACCGGTAAACTTGTGTTCAAATTTCACCCCCACTTACAACATCCCAAGTTGGTCTATTTAGCTGAAATAAGCTCAAAACATGCCTGCTTTTCAAGTGCGGGGGGTGGGATTTGAACCCACGAACCCCTGCGGGACAGGCTCCTGAAGCAACCGCGCCGCTTATGTGGCGACTCTGCGCCTTTGGCCATGCTCGGCGACCCCCGCCACAAATGAAATGTTATATGAAAAGGTTTAAGAGTTACTGTACACTTTTCGATACAAATGGTGTATCTAAATGCCCACTCACGGTTCGCTTTCCAAAGCCGGAAAGGTTAGGTCTCAAACTCCCAAAATACAGCCCGTGCCGAAGAAGAGACCTAGCCCAAGGTTTAGAAATAAGCGGAACTATGAGAAAAGGTTAATTCTGCAGAGAAAGCCTGGACAGAACTGGATTTAAAAGCTTTTATTTTTTAAAGGCTTAACCTTAGGAAACATGTTAGAGGCTACACTTGCAATTTTAAACGCTAATGTGATAACTCTAGATTTGAAGCAGCCCAGAGCAGAAGCAATAGCCATCCAAAATGGAAAGATGGTTGCCGTAAGCTCTAATGAAGAAATCCGCAAATACATAACCAACAGAACAAAAGTGATAGACGCTAAAAATAGGACGGTTGTTCCAGGATTCATTGACTGCCATGTGCACATGACCGGGTTCGGCCATTCCTTACAAGCTCTAGACTTAAGAAACGTCAAATCCATGAAAGAAATGCAGCGAAAACTGCGAGAATACGTCGGGAAAAATCCTGAGAAAAGCTGGATTCTCGGCGGAAGATGGGATCAAGAGAAATTTGCTGAGAAACGTTATCCAACTCGCTGGGATTTGGACGCTGCAGTTGTAGACAAGCCTGTCTTTCTAATTCGTGTTTGTGGGCACATAGGAGTCGTTAACACGAGAGCCTTACAGTTGGCTAGTATAACAAAGGAAACAACTATCAACGGTGGACAAATAGACTTAGATAAAGCTACCAACGAGCCGAACGGAATCTTGCGGGAAAACGCCCTAGAACTTGTTTGGAAAACCATCCCGAAGCCAAGCCTAAAGGAGCTTGAAGAAGCTTGCCTCCTAGCTTGCAGAAAGGCTGTTGAATCCGGGCTTACAGGCGTCCATTGGATTCTAGATTCCGCCGAAGAAATGCTCATGATACAAAAACTTTACTCCGAGGGAAAACTGCCTCTAAGGGTTTATCTAGGCATTCCAGTAGATCTCTTAGACGAGCTAGTCAGTTTGGGTTTGCTCACAGGCTTCGGGAACAACATGATTAAGATAGGCTTTATCAAGATTCTTGCTGATGGCTCATTAGGCGCACGTACGGCTGCCTTAAGAATGCCTTATTCTGATAATTCCGAAACAAAAGGTATGATGCTTTATACTCAAAAGAAGCTGAATAAGCTCGTTTTGAAGGCGCATAAGGCTGGGTTACAGTTAGGTGTTCATGCTATAGGCGACCGTGCGGTTGAAGCTGTCCTTGAAGCCTTTGAAAAATCTCTAAAAAGGTATCCGCGTTACAATCATAGACACAGAATTGAGCACTGTTCTGTTCTTAATCCTAAACTGATCAGGCGCATGAAACGTCTAGGCTTAATAGCTTCTGTACAGCCCCATTTCATCGTTTCCGATTTCTGGGTTGCGGACCGCTTAGGCAAAGCCAGAGCACGTTGGGTCTACCCATTCAAGACGCTCATGCATCAAGGAATAATTGTTGCCTCCAGTTCAGATTGCCCAGTAGAACCCATAAACCCGTTACTCGGGGTTTGGGCGGCTGTAGCAAGGAAAAGCTTCCCAGAAGAGGCCCTCGAGGTGGAGGAAGCTCTTAGGACCTACACTTTGAATGGAGCTTACGCCTCTTTTGACGAAGACAAAAAAGGAACAATCGAGGCTGGAAAATTTGCAGATTTAACAATCTTATCAGATGATTTGACTAAAGTTCCAGCAGACAGAATTAGGGATGTTGTAGTGGAGATGGTGATCGTCGATGGAAAGCCGGTTTATGTTAGGGAGTCAGTTTATGTTTAGCGCAGTTTATTTGTTTGTTTTATGCCTTTTATTGTGGTTGTCATCAATTTGACTGCGATTGAAGCTCTGAAAGAAATCATTGAGGCTCTGGTACGCATTCCTTCACCTACTCCTAACGATGTTAACCGCGTCAAAATCCAAACCGCCGCCAAGTACCAGCTTCAAAATGTCCCATCAAACTCAGAATTAATACGTATGCTCAGACCTGAAGAAAGAAGCAAGCTTTTGCCACTTTTACGACGAAAAACCACACGCACGATCTCAGGCGTGACAGTGATAGCCGTTATGACAGAACCTTATTCTTGTCCACAGCCTGAGCCATGCGCCTACTGTCCAGGCGGACCACCATTTGGTGTCCCTCAAAGCTACACCGGTTTCGAACCTGCAGCGATGCGCGGACTTCAAAACAAGTTTGACCCGAATCTGCAAGTCAAAAGCCGCATCGAACAATTGCAAGCCATAGGGCATAATGTTGACAAAATAGAGCTAATCATTATGGGTGGAACTTTCCCAGCTACACCGCTTCATTATCAAACATTGTTTATCCAACATTGCTTAGACGCCATTACACGCAAAGAATCCAGAAATCTTGAAGACGCAAAAACGAATGCGGAAAAAAGCAGAATCCGCAATGTGGGCATAACCGTGGAGACACGCCCAGACTGGGCTAAAGAAAAGCATGTGGACAACATGCTCAACATGGGCATAACACGCGTGGAGCTAGGTGTCCAAAACCCAAGTGATGACATTTACCATTTAGTCGGCAGAAAACACACGGTGCAAGATGTGATCGAAGCCACACGCATAATGAAGGACGCTGGACTAAAAATAGTATATCATTTGATGCCGGGACTGCCTGGTTCGAACCCGGAAAAAGACATGGAAGCCTTCAAAGAGATTTTTGCAAGCTCCAATTTTAAGCCGGACATGATTAAGATTTACCCATGCCTAGTTCTGAAGGGCACAAAAGCCTATGAATGGTACTGTGAAGGCGCTTATAGGCCTTATGCAAATGAGGAGGCAGCAAGCCTTATTGTAGATATCAAGAAGATTGTTCCGCCTTGGATACGCATTATGCGTGTTCAACGTGATATTCCTGCACCGTTGATAGAGGCTGGTGTGAACCGAAGCAACTTGCGCCAATTGGTGCAGCAAAAGCTAAAAGAGCAAGGTATAAGGTGCGGGTGCATCCGTTGCAGAGAAGTAGGCCACAGAATGGTGATCGATAAAGTTAAACTCGACCGTGATAAAATTAAGGTTCTGAGCATGAGATATGCTGCGTCTGAAGGAGAGGAAGTCTTCATTTCAGCTGAAGAGCCGGAAGATGATGTTTTGATAGGCTATTTAAGGTTGCGTATTCCGTCTGGAAAGGCCCATAGACCAGAGGTAAAGGTGAAGCCATGTTCAATAGTGCGGGAACTCCATGTTTATGGACCTCTTGTGCCTGTTGGTAAACGTTTAGCCGAGGCGTGGCAGCATAAGGGCTATGGTGGCGTTTTGTTGGCTGAGGCTGAGCGTATAACGAGGGAGGATTATGGTTTGAAGAGGATTTTGGTTATGAGTGCGTTGGGGACAAAAGGGTACTTTGTGCGGTTTGGTTATGGGTATGATGGGGTTTATGTGTCTAAAGTGTTGGGTTGAGTGGGTGTTTGTGTGCGTGCAACGGTGTTAGGCCCGTCTATTTGGAGCCAAATATGATAGAGACAATGTGTGGGTTGGGATTGTTGTATCTAAGATTAAGAGTAGCACCCTTTTATAATATCTATTTATTATTCTTTGAGCCATTTTGTTATTTTTTCTGTTTCGGTTTTTTCTTCCTTCTCTATTGTGATTTTTGATTTTTTGGATGGTTTTCTTGAGGTTTCTAGGATTTTATGCATGGTTTCGAGTTCCTTTGCTACGGCGTCGTAGACTTCGTCTAGACGCGGTTTCCAGTTGTCAAGTCCAAGCATTTCGAGAGCCAACTCATCAATAGACCTCTGAACAGGGTCATGGTCTCTAACACGCTGAAAAAGAGGCTTAACATCAACCTTACCCACTTTATCAAAAAGAGTTAATGCCCTTCGCAGAGTCCTTTTATGTAACTTATTAATCCTTGGGACATGAATATTCGACCATACTCTGTCATGGTCTAAGCTCGCCCAGGAACCCCTTGACTCGGCTACAAATGATAGTAACTGAATAAGTGCAATAATGCTGTTTAGATATAAGGCAAAAATTTTGCCGTAGTCTTTGTTTTTCATTGATATAGATGGAAGTTGGGAACCAAGAATCCTCTCATCTGAGTAAAAGGCTAGCCAATATGCACCCGGAGATGTCAGTTGAATCCTTCTGGCTATCAACACATTGCCTGCAAGGTCCTTATGGGCTTTTTTAATATCTTCCGCCGCTTGTGAAACTTTGCGAAAAGGAATCAAGCCTGTAAGATTAAGCACATGCCTCGGAATTACTTCTGGGTTGATTATGGCGAATTCTTCATTACTAGATAGGTTCATCAGGCGAACGCCACTGTAAGTTCTCAAAGAAAGAATAGTTGCGCTAGAAGGTATGTCAAAAAATGTACTTGCTCTTCTTTTGAGTCTCAGTCTTATTTTCTTATCTGTTGATCTATCAACTATGAAAGTCACGTTAGGACTTCGGGCGCCATACTTACTGGCGAATAATTTTTCTGCATAGCTTTCTACTCCTTTTATTTTATACTGTCCTGGACGATATAGCCTTAAACCAATTAGTTTAGATTCTCTAAGCTCCCACATCGTAGGGTTGTTTTTAATGTCATTAATTAATTCTAAGGCTAACAGTTGCGCCTCTATTACATTAAAGCCGACGAGAGGTTTCAAATTGCTTATGTGTCGCTCTATGAGTTTATCAGCGTCAGAAAACTTGATTGCATCGAACTCATCTGCAACAAATTTGTAATCAAGTGAAGCGGCAAAATTCTTAATTTGGCGCACTATACTTTCTATGCTGCCTCGCAATTCGTTAAGTTTTCTCTTTAAAACAATTACATCCAAATGTTTACTCGGTATTCCTCTCTTAAACACGACTAAGTAGTCTCGGTATAAGGCTGATTCGCTAAAAGCTATTTCCACACCGCTTCTAATCACAAATTGTAATGTATATTTCTTCAGGATAATTTCTCTGACACTTTCTGCCCCTCCACCGACAAAAAACTCTTCTGGTATTACTATTGCTAGTGATCCATTTTCCTTCAAAAGTTTGTCTGCTGCCACTACAAAGTAAGCCCAATATCCCGTTTTTCCTTTGACTTCTGGTACAAGTTTTTCTAAGTCTTCCTTCTTAGCTGGAATTCGCTCTCTCCTTGTGAACGGCGGATTCATTATGACAACATCAAAATCCTTCGGTATTCGCTCCTCTCTCATGACCTCTAACCATCTCGTAATCGATTGCTCAGCACTCTTTGGTGGGTCATCCTCTTCCTCACTTTCACGCGCCGATTGAACCATCGTTATTATTCCATCTTGACTCATAACATGCGGCTTCAAGGGAACCTCGATGTTCTGTGCCGTAAGGTTCATAGAAGTCATGTGCGATGCAAAATGCATCACGTCAATACCATAAATATCTCCAATAAACTTCTCATGCATCTCTTCTCGGCTCATGGGTGGAGCCAACTGCGCCTTCCGTTGATAAGCCTCAACCAAAAGCGTCCCAGAACCACAAGCTGGGTCCAACACCTTCGCGTCCCACTTATCAATCGCAAGAGCCGCCAACAACCTCGCTGCTTCTGGCTTTGTATAGAATGCACCAAGATTCTTCCTCGTCTCAGGTGGAATAGTCTCATGATAAAGCCTACCAAAAAGGTCTTCCTTAATGTATTGTGGCCGCAAAGCCTTCAAAGTAGACACAACTCTCGCTATAGACCAGACAACCCTCAAATCACCACGCAAAACCGGAAACAAATCAAAACCAAGAATATGCGGATAAACCTCCCGTCCCTTCTTGAGAGTCCGTTCGAGAACATCTAGAAAATCCTTTGAAGGATTAATTGGGTCCACATCAGGCAACTTATCATACCCAAGCCTTTCAGATATGATGTGATAAAACAAAAGCTGATTTACCAAAATGTAGGATGTTATGTCAGCGATGTAAAGCCGCGCCTCATCCTCTTTGACACCCGAAAAATCTTCAAGCAGACTCTTGTAAATATCGAACCTTCCAACCACAGCCATCGCACTATCTAAAACAGGCTTTTGCGAAAGACTCTGACGCAAATACCCCGCAATCTCTCGAATCGAATCCCTAGCAACCTCAACGACTAAATCATAACTAACCCTAGTCTTCTTAGTTTCAAGCCAATCTTTGAAAGATGTCGTAAATACATCAGCCAAGTCCTCCAAAGCCATCTCTTTTCTCTCAGCAAGCCAATCCGTCAAAACAAGAGCAGAAACACGCAAACGAGCATAATTCCGTTCCAACTCACTAAGCGGCATTTCACGAATATAACTCGGGAAAAGCAATGCAACTGCATTGCGAGTCCCAAGCTTCCGCGCTTTTTGGTCTGCATCAATAATGGCTTTAGTCAACTGAATCTCAGAATCAATCTTAACTTCCGAAATAACCTTAGTCCCATCACCTTCAATAATCAAATCTGGAAACTGCTCACCCAATTCAGTCTCCGAAAAACAGCGCCAACCAAAACCACCAAAAATCCTACCAATATAATCGTAAAGCGTACGTTCAGTAACTCTCGCAGACAACTAACATCACTCCTCTATGCTTAAGTTCCTCAACGAGCAAATCCTGCAAAGTCATCTCAGTAGGCTTACCTAAACCCATCCTAGCCACACCATGTTTACTCTATGCTTTAACCAGATTTAAACTTATTAAACCAGCCAAAAGCTAGTCAACCAATGCCTACGATAAAGTTAAAGACCACAACCACCCTCTCTCAATTAACATTGGAGAACTAAAAATGAATAGGAAAGAAGAGTTTTTAGGCTATAAAGGCGAGGCATTGGAAGCCATCAAAAGGGCTGAAGCTGAAATAGGCGACATAATACGCGTGACAAAGAACGCGGAAGTTTACGAAGGAATTCTGATTCCACGCTCAGAATATGGCGACGAAAAACACATAGTCCTAAAACTGAAAAGCGGCTACAACATCGGCATACGCATAACACCAAACACAAAAATAGAGAAAATAGGTAAAGGAGCAAAACCAACATTTGCACCACCTCCCCTCGCAGGACAAAATCCAGAACTGCCAAAAGTAGCCATAATAAGCACAGGCGGAACTATAGCCAGTCGCGTGGACTACAGAACAGGAGCAGTGCGACCAGCCTTAACAGCAAGCGACCTATACAGCGTCGTTCCAGAACTAGCCAACATAGCCCGCATAGACGCCCAAATACTATTCAGCCTTTTCAGTGAAAACATAACGCCAACACATTGGACAGAAATGGCTAAGGCTATTGCGAAGCAGATATCCGAAAGCGATGATGGCATTATAATAGCCCATGGAACAGACACCATGGGTTACACAGCCGCAGCCCTAAGCTTTGCGTTACAAGACCTGCCAGTTCCAGTAGTAATCGTGGGTTCACAACGTTCAGCAGACCGCCCAAGCTCAGACGCAGCAACAAACCTTATAGGCGCTGTTACAACAGCAGCAAAGGCTCCTTTCGCTGAAGTAGTGGTAGCGATGCATGAAACACCATCAGACGACTACATAACACTTCATAGAGGGACAAAAGTCCGAAAATGCCATACAAGCAGAAGAGACACCTTCAAATCCGTAAATGCGTCCCCAATAGCGAGAATACAAAACCATAGAATAATTATGTTGACAGAGGATTATAAGAAGCGCAACCCTACGAGGAAACTTGTGTTAAAGCCGGAATTCGACGAAAAAGTTGCGCTGATAAAGTTTTATCCAGGAATGAACCCGGCAGTAATTGATTGGTACGTGAAGAACAAGTACAAGGGCATTATTCTTGAAGGAACAGGCTTAGGCCACGTGGCCAAATACTGTTTTGAGACCATAAGAAAGGCTGTAGAGCATGATATCGTGGTTGCCATGACTTCTCAGTGCATATGGGGAAGAGTAAACATGAACGTTTACGATTCAGGCCGCGACTTGCTTGCTTTAGGCGTAATTCCTTTAGAGGATATGCTTTCCGAAACAGCCTTTGTTAAGCTTATGTGGATTTTTGGACAAACCCAAGAAGTGGAAAAAGGCAAGAAACTCTTGAAAGCAAACATTGCAGGTGAACTCTCAAACCGAACGCTTCCAGAGAAAATAGGCAACGAATCATAATGGATGAACTGCCCATGGAAATAGACTATCAAAAAACCGGGTTAAAAGTCGGATTAGAAATACACCAGCAGCTGGATACTTCTGCAAAGCTGTTTTGCAAATGCAAACCAGAACTTTTCAAAGAAGAGCCAGAAATCACGTTCCTGCGCAGACTCAGGCCTACACAAAGCGAGTTAGGTCAAGTAGACCCAGCAGCCTACTTCGAATTCCAAAAAGGAGTTAAAATCTTGTATGAAGCAAACAAGGAAACCTCATGCCTTGTCGAAATGGATGAGGAGCCGCCCCATCCGTTAAACATGGAAGCAGTTGAAACATCTTTAACAGCCGCTTTGATGATGAAGGCTAAGCCAGTTGAGGAAATTCACGTAATGCGTAAAACGGTCATAGACGGCTCAAACACCACAGGCTTCCAAAGAACGTGCGTGACAGCCTTAAATGGCGAAGTCAAAGTTGGAAAGAAAACAGTTCCAATTCAGCATATAAGTTTGGAGGAAGATGCAGCCAGAATAATGGGTCAAGATGGCAACATAATACGTTATCGCATAGACCGTTTAGGCATACCCTTAATAGAAGTTGCAACTGCACCAGTCATAAATTCGCCAAAGGAAGCAGGAGAAGTTGCCTTAGCTATTGGAAGAATTCTGAGAGCCACTGGAAAAGTCAAGCGAGGCTTAGGCACAATCCGCCAAGACCTGAACATATCAATTCCAAACGGCGCACTCATAGAAATAAAGGGACTGCAGGAGCTCGAACTGCTTCCGCTTGTCGTGGAACATGAAGTTCAACGCCAACTAAATCTCATAAAAATAAGCAAAAAACTAAACGAAACAGGAGTTAAAGAAAATGAAATAAAAGAAGAATTTCTTGATGTAACCGATGTTTTTAGGCAAACAAAATGCAAAGTTATCTCCAAAGCTCTGGATAAAAAACAACAGGTCCTAGCGATTAGACTCCCGAAATTCAAGGGTATTCTGAAACGGGAACTAATGCCTAATTTCCGCCTCGGAACAGAGATGGCTGACAGGGCACGTTTCTGGGGAAGAGTTGGCGGAATATTTCACACAGACGAGCTGCCAGCCTACGGAATAACAACAGAAGAAACCGAAAACCTTGGAAAAGCTGCAAAAGCCGAAGAGCAGGACGCTGTAGTGTTTGTTGCAGATAGTCCAGAAAACGCTAGGGACGCACTAAAAGCGGTTGTAGAGAGAGCCAAGGAAGCCATAAAAGGCGTACCAGAAGAAACCCGAGGACCAAAACCAGACGCAACAACACGTTACATGAGACCGAGACCCGGAGCAGCAAGAATGTATCCAGAAACAGACATTCCGCCAATGCAGATAACGGAAGACTACATAAAAAAGATTAGTTTGCGATTGCCGGAACTCCCTGAACAAAAACTTGAACGGTTAATGAAAGAGTATAAGCTAAACCAGAAACTAGCCAAGCAAATTCTGGATTCAGAATATAGCGAACTATTCGAAACTATCATAAAAGAAACCGGTGTTTCACCGACAACGGTTGCAGCATTCTTGACTGAAACATTGAAGGCGTTAAAACGCGACGGCGTTGAAGTGGATAAAGTTTCAGATAATCAAACTCGAGAAATCTTCAAGAGTATAGGCGCCGGCGAGTTGATGAAGGAAGCAGTACAAGATGTTTTTGTTTGGCTTTCAAAGCATCAAGGCGAAAGCTTGCAGAAAGCAGTTAGCACTCTCGGTTTTGAAGCAATTTCTGAAAGCGAATTAAACGCGTTGGTTGATAGGGTAATTGGAGATAACAAGAAGTTAATTCAAGAACGCGGCGAAGACAGTTTTGGCATTCTCATGGGCATCATTATGAAAAGTTTGCGGGGCAAAATTGATGCTGCCCAAGTAAGCAAAATATTAAAAGACAAATTGAAGGAAATTGTGAAATAACTCAGTGTTTACTTGTAATCTTTAAGTGCTATAACGGGCGTTGGTTGTACCTTTGTGGGTTCTCCGCAGTATGGGCACATCTTGAATTCTGGAAGAAGCGGCTTTCCGCATGCTGGGCATAGGCTTGGGAATTGCACTTTTTCTTCGATTTTTTTGATTTCTTTTTTCAAACTGCTTAATTCTGCTCTTATTTTCTCAACATTTTCTTTCAGTGGTTGAATTTCCTTGACCTCGGTTCTTACGTTGTAGATGATATCCCTAACTTGTGCCAAATGTTCACTGTTTGATTCCATCGTTTCGTTCATTACATCAAGTATTTCGCTTTTCTCTTCTAGTAATTGAGCTTCAACTGTGCTTTGTGTCTTAGCATCTGAAAGTATCTTGTTTAGAAAAGCTTCCACAGGGTTTTCAAAAGCTATTCCACACGTTATGCCCCAGAAAATCAACGTGGCGGCTGCACTTATCCAAAAGTATGTTGTGGGAGATATGGTTTGCAATTTTTCGTTTATGAAGGGATATAGTTGCAGAAGTCTGATCTGGCCGTTGAAGGCCAAAACGGAAATTGCTTCGGTTAGGTGTAGGAGGGCTACGAAGGTTAAGGAGCTGAAGAGCCATACGGTGATCCCTTTTTTTGTCAAATACATTCCTCAGGATTTGCTGAGTTCAAGATAAAGAATATTACATCTTAAGATTTAATATGATATTCCGAAATCGGAATATGTCGAGATACGTAAGTTCTAAAAGGGGTTGGCGCCTTTTATGTATGGGGGGTTAAGTTTGCAGGGTAAGGGTGTTAGAGAGGTAAGTGGGAGTTTTGTTTTTCGTGTGAAGATTGGTGAGTATGAGGTGGAGATTAATGGTTCGCGTGAGGATGTTTTGAGGACTATTGAGGAGTTGCCGGGTTTGATGGGTAATGTTCATAAGGCGTTTGAAAGTGTGAAGCCTAAGGCTGTGGCGACTGTCACTGTCAAGAAGGAAGCTGCAAAAGAGGAGGTGCTTATGCAGAAATATCCTAAAGTCTTGCAGACGGAAAACTGTGGTGAAGCTGTTTTGAGGATTCTTGAAAGTGATTGGGGGAAGTGGCGGCCTCGGACTATTGGTGAATTGAAGGAAGCGTTGAAGGCTAATGAGCTTAGTTATTCAGGGCGCATCTTGGCAGGGGTTCTTTTGGGGCTTGTTAGGAAGGGAGCTGTTAGGCGTTGGAAGACTGATGCTGGCCACGTTTATATCCTTGCTGAGAAGGAAGGTTAGCTTAGGAGGGAATGTTTGATGAGGAGGGTTAAGGCGCGGATAAAGATGCCTTTCGGCGAAATTGTAGTTGAGTGTGAGAGTGCGCAGGAGATTCTTAACGTGCTTAAGAGTTTTCCGGAGGATTTTGTGGAGAATGTTGCGGGTCTTGTTTCTAGTCGGTTGGTTCCGTCTGGTGTTCAGTTGAAGGGTATTGTTGAGTTTACTACTGAGGGTCCTGTGGTGATTACTCGTGAGAAGCTTACTCATTATGAGGCGATTGGTTTGGTTTTGTATGCTTCTGAGGATAAGAAGGGTACGGCTGCGTTGGTTCAGAGGCTTTTGGAGTCTAGTGGGATTAAGTGTATGGTGCCTGCTAGGCTTAATGAGATGACTAAGCGGGGGCAGGTGTTTAAGCCTGATCCGAGTCGGCCTGAGTTTAGGTTGACTGTGCAGGGTGAGCGTTGGGTTGAGGATGATGTTTTGGCTAGGCTACGGGGCAAGATGGGTTAAGCGTATGCGTGTGTGTGCGTGCAACGGTTTCTAGCCCCTCTATTTGGATTCAAATATGATGTGTGATTGAATGCTGAGGATGAGTGTTGATGAGTTCGATCTACAATGATATGACAGATTCGGAGATGCAGGTTGCTAGCTTTCTGAAGGAATTAGGTCTTAGATGGGTTTACGAATTTCCTGTATTTGTGTATGATGAAAAAGATAGACCAAGAGTGTGGACGCCTGATTTCTACATTCCAAAGCTAGGAATGCACATAGAGGTTTGTGGCTCAGAAGATTTTGACTACAAGTATAGAGAAGGAATTTACCAAAAGAATGGCTATTATGTTGTATTTCTCCACATTTACAAACAGCCAAAAAAATGGAAGAATTTTCTAATAGCAAGAATAAGGGAAATTGAAGAGTCGAGACACACGGAAGTAATGAAGGTTTTAGGCTTCACGACTTAGCGCCAAGAAAATCAATGGGTGGGAAAAATTTGGTCAATGGGCAACAAGGTAAAGCGAATGATGTAACGGTTCAGATTAAGTATCGGGATGTTGAGAAAACCTTTAGTGGCAGCGTTGAAGAGGTTTGGCTCTTGGTTAACAGGTTTTTTGCTGAGTTTTTGCCTTCTCTTGATGTTGCGAAGAGGCTTGTTTTGAGTGTTGATTTGAGTGAGCTGGTTAAGGCGTGTGAGGGTTTGGTTGCGTTTTCTAAGGAAGGTGCTAGTTTGTTGGTGGGTAAAGATAAGCTTACGGATAATGAGACTCTTATGTTGTGGCTTTTAGCTAATTATGTGGGTTTTCAGTTGGGTTTGGTTGGGAGTGATTGTGTTGGTAAGGAGGAGTTGCAGGCTAGGCTTGGGAAGACTGGGAAGATTGCGAGTACAAGGCTTGGGGAACTTGTTAAAGGTGACATGGTTGCGAAATTGGCTGATGACAAGTATAAGATTACAACATTTGGAATTGTGCAGATGCAGAAAGATGTTATTCCGAAGATAAAAGCCAAAATAGGCATTTAGAGTCTTGTTCTCTTTTGCGGCTCTGCGGAAGTTATACCCCTCTATATATAGATTGAACTTTTGGTTCTTACTTTTACTTCATAAACATAGAAAAAGAGATCGAAAATGTGTTTTACTGGATTTTTGCTAGTTTTTGTTCTCTTTTCTGCATTTCATTGTAGAGATATTCTGACCATTCAAGCCATTGTGGTCGATTTAGGCGTTTTCTGCGGTCTTCTACTACAGGCTTCATTTTTTCCCACGAGATTTTGATTGGTGTACTGAACAGGTCGTCTACTAACCCGATGTCTATGAGCTTTCTGTGTAGAAGAACGCCTAGTTCTTCAAGGAATACCGCCACTTCCATGTAGTCCGACCAACCATACTTCTTTCCATAGTCGTCATAGTCCCTATATTCCCTGGCTAACGTTTTCTCATATGCTTCCAGAAATTCCTTGCTAGTAACCGTTGAGTACAGTCTAATGACTAGGTCTGTTTGCCTGGTTTTGACTAGGTCTCTAAGTTGCAGCAAAGCAAAGACTATACCTACTATCACGCCTATGGCTACTACTATTGCTGAAATAGATGGTATATCCAACATTTTTGTCGCCCAAAAGAGAAGATTAGCTGAAGTGAATATTAAAAACTAACACGTTTTTCCTCATATATAGATTGGACTTGTGATTGGTTCGGAGATTGTTGAAAGTTTTATCTGGAGTTCCTTTCTATTAAGTTGTGAGAGATAGCTTTTTAGTTGTCGTCACTTTTTATCCTGTTAGGCGGGAGCGTTATGGCTTATAAGATTAAGTATGATGGGGATGCAGATGTCTTGACGATTATTCTTAAGGGGAGGGGTAAGGTTTCCCATGCTGAGGAGGTAGGTGATGTTATTGTTCATTTTGATGAGGATGGGAAGCCTCTTTTCATGGAGATTCTTAAGGCAAGTAAAATAGTGCCATTAATGGTTGAAGGCTTAGCCAAAAAAAAAGAAGTTATCGTGGCTTAGGATTTTCTGAGGGCTTTTCTTTTAATCTTTATGGTGAACATGAGTTTTACCCAGTGTTTTCATTAGTTCTTTTTCGTTGGCTATTTGGTCTTTTTCTTCTATGGCTTTTCTTTCTTCTGGTGTGGGTTGTTCGGTTGGTATGAGTTTTTCTACTAGTTCTTTGTAGAGGAGTCTGAGTTCTTTTAGTTCTTTCCTGATGTCTTTTAACACTTCAACGCTCATGTTTAGGCCCTTCAAAAATGATATTTTGGCACGCGTTTATACCTGTTGTGTGAAATTTGATTTTGACGTGCCAAAATTCTTGCCAGCACCATAAGCAAGCTTTCATTTCACAAGGTCTTAGGCGAACCGTGAAGTTTAGGCTTGGCAAAAAGAAAAGGAGAGAAGACCAGAATGAGCCTATGAATAAGGAACTGTGACTCTAACTCTAATAAGCTCACGGAACCCTTGCGTAGTTGTTACATGATTCTGAAGGTCAAACAAGGTTGCATTGAGGTTAAGCCATCCTATAGGGAATTCGATTGTTTCGCCTTTCGCTGGAAGACTTGAAGCGTCTGGATACACTACGCCTTTTAGTTCGAGTGAAGCATCTAGTGAGTTCAGACCTTGGACAACCAAACTGTGATATTTTTCGTCTTCCCAAACATAAGAAACTGTTGTCTGGTTCAGCTTCTCAGTGTTCAGCACTAGTTGAGAGTTGTCGGCAGTAAAATTCACGATTTCAACGCTTACGTTTCCGTAGTGAGGCGTTATCACTTTAAGACTGAAATTCAAGTGACCGTAACTGCTGAAGGATTCTATTGAACCGTTCGGATAGAAAGAAAAGCCACTTGCGTAAAGAAGACCAACTGCATGTTGTTCGGCATCAATGACAGAAGTATAATTCGCGAGTATGTCTTCCAACTCAAGGCTTTTCCTTGATATTTCGTTGGCTTGCTCTGTCAGCTTGAAACTGTAAATTGTTAAACCAAGACTGATAGACAGACTTATGACGCTTATGATTACGGCTATTTTATTCCATTTTCCAGAAGTAGTTTTCTCAGTCATTTAAATCGAGATTTATACTGCATCATTTTCTTGCTTAAATTTCTTGTGCATTATCAAAAGGAAGGAAAAGAGACAGAGAGGCTAGGGTATTACGGTTCTTAGCTTCTCATGGATAGGTTGAACTTCCCCTCACTAACGTAAAAATGGAAAAAATGGGATTAACGTCGTGACTGCCCAAATATTCTGGACATAACATAGAAAAACCCAATTATAGCAAAACCAATAATGAAAAACCATCCCCAACCTGGAATCCCTCCTAATGTAGATAAAAACCAGATTGCCCCAGCTATTATCAAAATAACTGCCAAGGCTATAAAAATCGTAGCTATATTCTCAGCAGTTTCAGACATAGTTCTTCATCTAATAAGCCCTTCGATTTGGTGTTTGAGGTTAACTTTTCCTTTGAATAAGCTTAGATGTATCCGCCAAACTTGAGTAGAAGGAAGAAAACATAGGTTGAACCCTAAACCCAAATCAGAACACTGTTGATTTCTGAGAGGTGGGGCATAATAATTTCTTCCAGACAATACGGATGCAAATTGTAAACCAAGCACCTATAAGAACAAATACAATTGTTGATACTGATAGCAGACTCCAGTGGTCACTTCTGTAATTGCTCGTCACGTCCACTATTGAGGAGTCTTCGAATGCCAAAGCAAGTATTGGTGGAGCATGCCACTTTTCCTCATAAAATAGTGGATAACCAATATTCTCGCTTATAGGTGCTCCAGTGGGAGATGCATCAACACGAGTCCAATTACCATCTATTTTAACTTCATCCCACGCATGATCGCCGAAAATGTTAACTACGATTCTGCATTGATATCCTTGAGAAATGCATAATTCCGCGTACAGGATAGCATATCCAGCGCAGCGAGCCTGACCATACTCATAAATTGTTATTGGATCAGAATAAAATATCATATTCGATGAACTATTCCAACTAAGCACTGAGTTCTCCCATTGAATTAGTTCGGTATAATTGTAGCTTCTTCCAAGCACGTTTCTAAAATAGTCTATCTCTTTCGACGATGTAAGACTCTGTGCTACATCTTGGTATATTGTAGTCCAATAGACAGCGTAGACTGGCATCACCGCCAAAAAACAGATCAAAACATAGACGCTTAATATCTTGAAGACTTTCCTGCTCATCACGGAGTAACCCCGTTCCAATAGCATGAAAGCTAAAAGGACACCAATTATCCACCACCAAACAGACACCCAATGACCAGATATGCCTAATCCCCAGATGACGAATGAACCAAAAACAATGGCTAAAACAATGGTCCACGGCCATTTTACTATCTTCAATATTCGTCTAGATTTTTGCATTTTCTTAGTAGTATTCTCACTTCTTAAAATATTAATCTTACTTAGATCGGAAAAGGAAAACAAATAAAACTGCAATATGTTTGAGGAAGAGATTCTTGATGTTTCCAGTAATGTTTTTGTTTACAAAGAAACTTCACTTTGACCTAGCTAGTTCTGTGACTTTTTCTTTGATTTGTTCATACACTTTCCAAGCGTCATCCTTATCCATAAAGTACGGGTCTCTAACATTCCACACCACAACCTTATCTCCACACTCTGGACACAAACTCAACACATAATCGCCTGTTAGACGCACTTCCCCTAAGAGCATTTCAAGAAAACAAGCAATAACCCACATTCGCGTCTGAAATAAAACTTTACCCCAACTAACCAGTTTTCTGTTTTGGGGAAAAGTTATAGCTGAACCGAAATAGACTAATCAGAATCAAGGAAACGGGAAAAGGGGTGATAGCCAAGTTGAAAGAGTATGAATGTGCAGAAGTCAAACACCACAAGGATGTCGGAAGGACAATTAAGGAATGGCAAAAGAATGGATGGCGTCTTCACACCTACCAAGCGGTCGGAAATGTAGCCATAGCGACAGCTTTCGTCAATCATTACTTGCTGTTTGAGAAAGGCGAGTAAACAAGACAAGCTCAATAGGTCAGTTGGAGTCATTACAGAGCCCCACACATTTTTCCAGTCAGAGGTGTGTGGGATAAAACTTTACCCTATGCTCACCGTGTTCTCCACAAATCATATATCCGCAGCAGAACAAGACCTCACATCATGAATCCAAAAGCAACTTCAAGGAAGGACGTTCTCAATGCCTCTAGAACCTACTACGCTCGCCGAGCATACTACGAAGACCTGTTAGATCAGGGAGCGAGCGCACGACTCAAGCTAAAACGTGAACTCGACTTCCTTGAATTCGCTTTCCACACTCAAGCAACCCATCCAGTCACCGATGTCCTTGACATTGCATGTGGCAACGGTAAACACGTAATCGGGCTAACCCGACGAGGCTTCCGTTGCACTGGACTGGACTACACTCCTGAACGAATTCAAGTCGCCAAAACAAGAGCCGCACATGAGGGAGTAGCCGTGAAACTGTTGCAGGGTGACGCTACGAAGATGAAGTATAAAGACGAATTTGACGCGGTCCTTGCGCTCTACATACTATTCCTTCTACCAGACGAAGAAGACGTGTTGAAGTGCCTGCGACAGATCCGCTGTGCTCTGAAGTCTGGGGGAATAATGATCTGCAACGTTTTCAACCCAGTATCTCAGCGGGGACACGCCCGCCTTCAAGGCTACCATGTTCAGCAAGCCCGTGCCCGAGGCATACGCTGGATGGACATAGATTGGGTAGAAGACTTTGACCAAGTCCGCGGTGTCACTTGGTGGCGAGAAATCAGCGTGATAGAAGCTCCAGACGGCGTACACGTGTTCAGAGACCGCGAACGCATGCGCCTCTTCACATACTACGAAATCTTCCACTATCTCCAGACGACAGGATTCCGAGAGATCAATTGCTTTCCCGACTGGAAGACTAAACCCTCAAAGAAGCCCAAGGCTCACCGGCTAGTCTTCGTCGCCCGAAAAGACTGATCGCCATCCAAGCGTCACTTAACTGCGTGTGCATAAAACTTTACCCCAACCAACCAACTGAAAACTTGCTTTCTTCAAACGGTTTTTGTCAGTATTTTCGGTTCTTTCCATTCTTCTCTGAGAATGCTGAACATAGCTAGGTCTGTTGTTTCTCCTCTACTTTGAACTGCCTTTCTTAAAGTTCCTTCTCTCTTGAAACCACTTTTCTCTAGAACCTTCTGCGAAGCCGCATTTCCGACGTGGGTTGTTGCTTGTATTCGAGCAATATCCTTCGAGAGAAACAGATAGTCTACAATTAGCTGCGTAGCTTCGGTGCAGTAGCCTTTTCTTCTTTCACTTGGAAGCAGGACATAGCCTATCTCCAACATTTTCGCATAGGGCACAAGCATGTTGAAGTGAGACACTAGACCAATTTTGGTTCCGTCTTTTTTCTCAATGATGAATGTTTTCATTTCTAGAGGGTTATTTTCAAGCATCTTTTCAATCTCGGCTTTAGACCTCTGCAAAGGAGCAAAGTATTGGCCGAAGAATTCAGGATTGTTGAGCCACTCTGAAAGAAGTGGCAGGTCCTCCTTTTCGGCAACCCTTAGATTCACATTTTTGCCTTCAAGCAACTCAACTCACCAATCCACACAATTACTTTCGGTTCGGCTATAACTCTTCCGTAACCATCGTTTGGTTGGCTGAATAAAACTTTACCCCAAAACAAGACCGCTTCTGAACCGTAGTTATTTTGTTCCTTGAATGTTCTTTTCTTCCTGAAGACTTTTTTCGACGTCCCCAATTACTTTTACTATCTTTTTAGTTTTCTTTCGTTTCTCCTTTTTCCTACTCCTAGTGAGCTTCTCAATCTTCTTTTTCAGCTTTCTTCTCCGCCTTCTGTTTTTCTCACTCTGATTCCGCCGTCGCCTAATCCAATCATAAGCATAACCAAACCCCGCACCAGAAGGCAGCCCTCCCCTCGGCAAAGACACACACCCAATATCTACTTACTCGAAAAGCCATATAAATGTGGCCATAACACATGCAGCCAGAAGTCGTTTTGGGTTTTGGGACATAGATTGGGCTTCGCTACGACTTAGCCAGTTCTGTAACCTTTTCTCTGATCTGCTCATAAACTTTCCAAGCATCCTCTCTATTCATAAAGTATGGGTCTCTAACATTCCACACCACAACCCTATCCCTACACTCTGGACACGAACTCAACACGTAATCTGCCTATTAGACGCACTTCACCTAAGAGCATTTCACGAAAGCAAGTAACAACCCTATTCTGGGTAAAACCTTACCCACTCCAGCCAACCAAAACTGCGAATATTGAAAAGTTATAGCTGAAACAAAAGAATTAACCAGCATTATGAAAACGGAAAAGAGGTGATAGTTAAGTTGAAAGAATACGAATGTGTAGAAGTCAAAGACCACAAAGATGTCGGCAAAACAATTAAACAATGGCAAAAGAACGGATGGCGTCTCCACACCTATCAAACAGCGGGCATGGGCGCGGGACCAATGGCATACAAAGTCAACCATTACCTACTGTTTGAAAAAGTCGAGTAACACAAACTCTCCTTTTGTCTTCATTGAATTTGAACACCAACATAAGCCCCGCCAGCTAGCACTCAACGTTTCTTTTTCCCAAATATGCATCAAAAAGCTGGTTTGGGATAAAACTTTACCCCACCAACCAACCAACCATTATTCTAAAGGCTAATAGGGGTTTTGAGCGGTATTCTGTTGGGTGTCTTCTGTAGGAAGTGTAGGGGCAGCTGGCGTCGGTGGCTTTTTCTTCCTTAAGAAATAAATTGCTCCAACTAATACTACGCTTCCTGCCATTACCGTTGTCCAGAACCACCACTGCATCCAGAAAGGAATCTCGCCTTCTGGGGCAGCCTTCCACAGGTTTGTCTCTGTTGCCTTAGCGGTTACATGCACCCCATCTATGGTTGCGGATGCTTCCACTAGGACCCCAGTCTGTTTATCCCAATAATAATTCAATGGTGCGACCCCGTAGCGACCACCCACATAGCCCAGGAAGTCTATATATACCACAGTTCTACTTGCTCCTGCATATGTTCTAGTGGTCTCACCCGTTAGATTCTTGTAAAGCGACATTATATAATACGTAGGTATGAGTTCCACGAAAACTTGCAATTGTCCAACTTCCGCGTTAGTGGCAATGATGAAACACCACCCGAATAGAGTGTCGAGTGTCCGACGAGGTAAATAACCAAGGTAGAGGTTATTCCCCGTAAATTTCAGAGTCAAGGCTTCACTGTCCTCTGTTTCATCAAATAGGTGCATCGTTAATCGTAGGGTGATATTCGTCCCTTCAACTGCTAAAAATTCCACTTTCATCCACCTTGGAATTGCCGTTCCAGAAGGTGCGTAATCATATTTTACCCAGTCTCCAACCTTGACGCCGATGACATGTTCCGCTCTTGTTAATTGTATTTCTAATGTAAACGACGTGATGCTGATCAGAAACAGTATCAAAACCGTTTTGGAAGCGTTTTTCTTTGGCAACCTGTGCCGCCTGGCATTCCATTTGTATCTTGAACATATAAACCTTCTCAAGGCTGAGGTTTTTTTTAGGTTTGGGGATAAGACTTTACCCCAACCAACCGTTTGCGAGAGTGAAGATTATATGAAGGATTCTGGTATTTGGAATATGGCTTTAGTGCGTGTATATGAAGAAAAAGAGAGCATTGGTTTTGCTGTCTGCTGGAATAGTCTTCTTTGTTGTAGGGTTTTTTCTGACCTTTTTTTGGATGAAATTAAAACAGGGTTCATATGTTGTCAAGGCGGGTGGCATACTTGAATTATCTTGGTACCTTCAAAAAGGGGACAGAACAGAAGGCGGTTTCACAGTTAGCGGAGGAAACGAGGAGGCAAGCCTAAGCATCAAGAATCCATCTGGACAAATTATCTACAGCTGGTACGCAAAAGGGAGGTACGACAATGGTTTTACGGCTCAAGATTCCGGAGTGTACACTATGATTTTTAGGAATCTGGATAATGTTAATGATCAGACTATAGATGTGCATTTTCGTTCACCTTACGAGCCTCGGCTTACCATTTACGATGAAGTAGGTTTGTTGATGATGGTGGGAAGCGGAGTGATTCTATTTTTCGGCATACGTTCACTTAGAAATGTCTGAATTATTATTCTGTTCATTTTTTAGTTGGTTGGATAAAACTTTACCCTCCTCCTTGATAATCAGATAATTCAAGAGCAAGTTAGAGCAGCCTTCGCTAATTCGCTTGCTTGTTGAAGAAGAATGCACGTAAGTGATTCCACCCTATTTCGTAACAATTTCATTTAGCTTTTTCAAAGCGTCTTTGTTCCCTTTCCACTTCATCAATCTCAGAGCTTCCTGAAAGCTACACCATCTGAATTCAGAATGTTCCTTTCCATCCAAAACGACTCCTTCGTCTGAAGACACTTCCACACCGAATGCGTATTCTTTCACATTGTTGCACACACGCCCATGTCCCTTGAAATACTCGATTAAAGAAGAGTCTTGAAATTCAAAATAATGAACATCTTCTATTATCTTGATAATGTTCTTTATTCCAGTTTCTTCTCTAATTTCTCGCTTTAGCGTTTCCATTTTGGTTTCTCCTTCTTCTAAGCCCCCAGTTATTGGTTGCCAGAATCCTCCCGTTTCAGAATGTCTCTTCAGAAGCAAATACTGAACCTTCCCATCAGCTCTCTTGAACAAAATCCCTTCAATCTCTATTGGCAATCTCATAGGAAAACAGAGTTAAACAATAGTATTTGAGGTTTCTCAAACTCCAGTTGATTAGACTATCCCTTTTCTATTATAGCCATGTATCTACCCACATACTCTGCGTCATCAGAATCTATGAATTTCTTAGCCTTAGCGAGCACGTGCTAGGAGTTTCTAGAAGTTTTGTGGAGTGCGTGTGGGAGTAAAGTTTTAAGTCAACGGAAATACTAAGATGGCGTGTACAATATTCGCTGTGATACTATGGAGTATGAAAGCATAACCTCAGAAGACTTCTTCAACCACCTAAGAAACGAAGAAGTGAAATGGCTAGCTCACTCGTACAACCCCTCTTACAAATCCTTTGAGTTCTTCTACAAAATCTTTCTGGATTCAGAGAAAATCAAGCACCTGTGCGCTTATCACCACGCTCTCTATATGAGTATGAGATGCGCTCTATATGAGTATGAGAAGATCTACAAACCACTCGGAGTGGACAAATCCGACTATTTCAAGCCCACCTATTACTCACTCGAAGAAATTGTTAATAGAGTTAAAAGTGAAGAAAAAATACTTTCCTCAACCGAATGGTGGCAGGCTGTGGGCACTTGGCGCTTGCAGGAAATCGAGTTTGCTGGGAAACCGATAACCGTGAGGGAACTAGAACCTGAAAAATTCGAAGTCGTAGACGGGAATCACAGAATAATTGCGAAAGCCCTTAAGGAAGGGTTCACTTTTGGCTGTCAGGCATTTGTGATGTGCAAGCAAAGACATTAGCTCGGCACCGTTGATACGCTCGTTGGCTAGCTAGCTAAGTTTTTCTTTTTTGACATATCTACTTTGGGTTTGGGATAAAACTTTACCCCTAAACCAAGCCCATTTTCGAACTTCAGTGCGACTTTGCCAGTTCTGCGACCTTCTCTCTAATCTGCTCATACGTCTTCCAAGCGTCCTCTTTATCCATAAAGTATGGGTCTCTAACATTCCACACCACAACCTTACCTCCACACTCTGGACACAAACTCAACACGTAATCCCTATGCCTATCCTCCATAGCCACAATAACATCAAAATCACCAACCCGCTTACCACCCAAACTCTCTGGGCTACTCTTCAAATACTCTTCCGCATTTTCTTTTCGTAAGAACTCTTTTATCTCTTCCGCAATCGGAATAGCCACGCTTATTCCAGCAGAATCCACAACCCAATCACGCCTCATCTTCCGCAACAAAGCCTCAGCCAACGGACTACGATGCGCATTCCCAGAACACACAAACAAAACCCTCACGAACCTTCCACCCTAAGTGATACCGTTGAAGTTCGAGGCGATTAAGGCGGCGGCCTCTTCTGAGCATATTGATATCTTCGCGGCTTTCCCTCTCTTGTCAGTATTCCGTCTTTGACTAGGTCAATTAGTGCATGGGCTACTGCTGTACGGTCATAATGAAAGCCTCGCCGTGCCATTTCGCTGTGCACCTCGCTTAAGCCTTTAGCCGCAGAGAACCAGCCTTCCTCCCAAAGTTTTTGTATTATGCCTTTACATGTTTCCGCTCTTGCCGGCGCTGCAGCCCTTTCGCTTATCAGCGGTGATTCTTTCAGTTTTTCCGTTACTGTGGATAGGATTTTGTCCACCGTTGCCTGAAGCTGGTCTTCTTGGCATTCTATTTCAAATTCTATTTCGCCTATTTTCATTTTGACGCGTATTGGTGGTTTTTGTTCTTTTTCTGTCAACTTTCCACCTTGTTGTTTATTGTATTGCACATCTTGGTCATGCACAACACTTAAATACGTCTTTCTCAAACTATTGGCTATTGGTGAATCTTAGTGATTCAACAACACACTATTACAACAACACCAAAATATAACTTTCCACAACCCACCATGAACACAACACTACCACAACGCCTCATAGAACTAAGCCTACACTCACTAAAAAACGTGCAAAACCAAACCTTTCAACTAAATCAACAAAACGTTCAACAAACCAACAGCCTAGAAACGCAAACAAACGCCTTACAGCTTAAACCTCAACCAATACCGCTAAAACCCAAAAGAGAAGAAACAATCGTCGCAGCCGTAGACACCTCAAGCATGAAAATCGGCGAAACAAGCACAGGCATGCTCATAGCCGTCAGAGGCGCAACAATATGGAAACAAAACAGATACTACAAGTATATGCGACTCGGACCATTCATATTCCATATAACAGAAGAAAACAAAAAAGAACTCTACAACACACTACAAACAGCCTACTTCAACCATCAACACGAACGCACTCACCATGGCTTAATAAACCTCTTGCAAATGCCAACACGCATAGCAAACCTCCTCGAAAGATGGCTCCAAACAATGCTCTCAAAAACAGTAAACAACAGCCTAATCCTCTTCGACGGCTCACTAACATCCGGAACCCCAGACACACCAACACAAGTTATGAAAGAAATCTTAAACACCGCAAGAAAAAGAGGCAACAGTGTTCTAGCTTTCTCAAAAATGACGAACCTAAGGGTTAATGGACATCTCATAACAGAAATAGTGCCACTGCACAAGCCTCCCTACATGCTTGAGACAACCGGCTTGAAACCGAGACCCCCAATTGTATTGTTAGGCGACGTTTACGTTGCAAGACTAACCACTGGAAACTACGCGTTTAGGCTAGACATAGACAAAGAAGTTTTCTCTGAACAGAAAGTTGAAGCTGTTGAAAAACTTTTAGGAAACGATCTGCTCTCGCAAAGCTATCCTGAAACCCTGCGCTTATCACATATCCTCTGCACCTTCACAGCAAACGAAGTCATAGCCATGCAACATTTCATTGCACGCAAATATGGCCTTAAAATCGTCAACAGACCAGACATGCACAGGCTCTTGTTCGGACCATTCGGCAAAGGAGACGGCAACTCATGAAACTATACAAGAAAGAAGGCAACATCATTCAGATTCTAAGCTTTCCAAACGAAACAGTGGAGAAAGGCAATTACCTGCTCGTTGAGGATGCTGAGGCTGGAAAAGCATTAATCGTGCAAGTGATTGACGTGCAGTTCGCAAGTATTCCAGGCATCCTTGAAGAATTACTCCGCAGTCTCCCGGACGGTGGAGAGTTAATTCAAGGCGAAGATTTCGACCCATTAGAAATTGCACCTCACATAACGTACATTCAAGATGCAAGCATACTCATTTGCAAAATTCGTGCAACAGTGGAAAACGAAAGTTTAAGCCCCAGCAGTTCATGGCTTCCTTCACGTTCCCAATCAACAATAAGAAAGCTTTCAATTCCAACGCTGTTTAAACTTGCAAGGATTGATGGCAGGCTTCCAATAGTATTGGGCGGTACAAAGGATTCTTCGCTTTTAACGATTGACGCCTCATCATTAGACGGGAGACTAAACATAATAACAGGGAAGAAGGAGACTGGAAAATCCCACTTGTCCAAACTTTTAATGCTGAACCTGATAGGGTATAAAGCCACGGTTGTTGTTTTTGATTTGAACGGCGAATACATAAGCCTAGGAATGACAGCTGACGGAAAAAGAAACGCTTACCACGATAAAACCCACGTTTTGACGCCTTCTCAAAACTTTAAAGTAGCCCTGAAACAGTTAAACCTACACGTTCTTTTAGAGATTCTCATTCATGCGCTTCATCTACCTGGAACATCAGCCCGCGAGTTTAGGCGCATATGGCAATCACTGAAAGAGAGAGACATGCTTAATTTGCATGAGTTAGGCGAAGCAATACGCAATTGGCACTGCAACAACCATGTCCGCGACGCACTGTTTTCACGCTTTTACGCTTTGGTTAATTCAGGCTTTTTCACTGATAATATTGCAGAAGCCACTTTTTTAGAGGAATGCTTGTTTAAGGCTAAAGAACAGGGCGGAGCCATCATCATAAACCTGCGAAACACTTCGCCTATTGATCGTCAAATAGTTGTTGAATACTTGCTTGGAAAACTCGTTGATTTGTTGACGAGTTGGAAGCTTAAGGCAGTTTTCCTTTTCGCCGAAGAGGCGCATATTTACCTGCGTGAAACCTATTGGGACGACATTGTAACTCGCATGCGTCATTTCGGAATCTTCACCACTTTCATAACAAACCAGCCTGACACTGTACGAGAGAATATTTATCGTCAAGCAGACAACATATTCCTCTTCAACTTCACGAACGAAAACGACTTAGAGGTTGTTTCACGCGCCGCACGTGTAGACGCAGAAACAGTCAAATCGATTGCAAGAGATTTGCCGCCGCATCAGTGTCTTGTGCTTGGAAAAGTTGTGAAAGATTTTCCAATGGTTGTCAAAGTTAAAGCCTTAGATGTTAAAACAATGGGAGAAACAAGACTATTCTTCAAAGAGATGAATTAAGATGTTCATGAAACCTGTCTGCTCTGCGGAGACTAGACCCCTCTTATATATATGATTGAACCCCAAATCCAAACCCCTCCTACACATATTCTCTTATTTCTGTTTTCTCGCTTGTCCTTTCTCCTTCTCTTTCTTTCTTTTCTTTATGTATTCTCTCATCATCTCCGAATCACGTATATCCCGTATATCACACACAAAACGCGCAATCACCGTTTCGATCAACAATTGTGGTTTGCACAAAATGCATCAATGAGAGAAACAATAACTAGACCTTCCTTTTTATTATTGAAAGTCATACTATCAAGTTGAGAAGTAAGTAGTGGAGGAAAAAGAAGTATGCTAGAGGTCCCCAAATCTGGAGTGCTTGTTCATGACCCAGATGTGTGCGCTGGATGCGGGGTATGTGAGGTAATGTGCTCGCTATATCACGAAGGTGTACTAGGAACAGCACTGGCTAGGTCACACATAGTTCGGCACCCATTTACAGCTAAACACGGCCATAATATATGCCGGCAGTGTTCCTCCCCAAGTTGTTACTTTGCCTGTCCATTGAAAGACAAGGCCATATGCTTTGACGGTACTATCGGTACTACATACATCGATGAGGATGAATGCACCGGTTGTGGAATATGCATTGACGCTTGTCCGTTTGATCCACCGAGAATAAAGATTAATGCGGAGAAGAATGTCGCTTTCAAATGCGACTTATGTAAGGGAAGAGAAGGTGGGCCAATATGCGTTGAGTACTGTCCATTTCAAGCTTTAAAATTTGTATCAAAGGATGAGAGGTAATAAATATGGCAAAATCATATGGCTGGGCTGGAAAAGTACTGCAAGTTGACCTAGCAAATGAAATAGTAAATAAGGTGCCAACTTCGGATTACAGACCAGAGGAGTTCATTGGAGGAGTAGGACTCAATGCAAAGATTTTCTGGGAACTAGGATGCCCGAAGGTAAATGCTTTCGATCCTGCTAATCCTCTCATCATTTCAGTGGGGCCACTAACAGGTACATATGGTCCGTTTGGCAGAGGAGAAGTTTGCAGCATATCACCTCAATGCTATCCAGATGAATTATTCACATATTCTGGGTTCGGGGGTATGTTTCCAGCAGAGATGAAATACGCCGGATATGATGGTATTGTCATTCTAGGCAAGGCTGAGAAACCCGTTTATTTATCAATCCATGATGAAGATGTAGAGATTAAGAATGCCAACGACTTATGGGGTCTAGAAACATTTGAAGCGCAGAAAGTGTTGATGAATGATGAACCGGAGGCATCGATACTAGTCATAGGGCCAGCCGGGGAGAATCTTAGCCGAATAGCCGTAATTCTGAACGAGACCAAGTTTGCTGCTGGTCAAGGTGGTTTCGGAGCTGTCATGGGCTCTAAGAATCTGAAGGCGATTGCCGTCAGAGGAACGGGTGTTGTGGCAGTTGCGAAACCTGATAAGGTCTTGGAACTAACGAAGCCGATAATAGAAGAAAATAAGAAAGGGGTTCCACTTTTAAGGGCAATGTTTCGAACCCCTTATATGGCTCCGCAAGAAACAAAAGACATATTCGCTCGAAAATATTTTAAGAAGCACTATGGGTGCTATGGATGCCCACTACAATGTCATAGCATCCACTACATTCCGGGGATAGGATTAAGTGGTGTATCATGTGCAAATTGGCTATGGTCTCCTAAATTTAGCATTGATCCTAAAGAGGTCTGGGAAGCAAATGTGCTCAGCCAGAGACTTGGCATAAACACCTTTGAAGGAATCATTGGGCTACCGCTCCTTCTGGCACTTTCTCTTGAAGCAGGTATTCTAACAAGGAAAGAAATTGAGGAAGATATTGGTTTACCTACTCCCAAATGGTTGGGAGGCACAGCCACAAATCACGAATTCTTGACACTACTACTCCACAAAATCGCTAACGGAGAAAGCCCCTACGCTGAAGGTACGCCAAGATTCACCGAATACTTTGGAAAGAAATTAATGTCGGGTGAAAAGCTAGTGAATCTGTATAAAGAGCTGTATACCGCTCGTGGCTACGCCTTCCATCATGTGGACAATTTAGGAAGCGCACTGCATTGGGCTACTGATACAAGGGATCCTGTTGATTCATGCCACGAATATAAAAATTCTGCTCCAGAAGCAATGGAACACTTTGGACTTCCGCCTTACGACAACTATCAGATTATTGACTTAAGTAAAACCGTTTACCAAGGAGCTGAACGGGTAACTGCATGGGTTCAGGATAATCAATGCTTAAAGAATTCCTTACCTGTATGTGAATTCTGGAGTTTGATAACAAGTTTCTACAACCCTCCCGAGATGGACCTCAGAATCTTTGAGAGCAGGCTGCTCTCAGCCGTGACAGGGCTTGATATGGATGTAGGTAAGATAGCGAAGGCAGGCGAAAGAATTTGGAATCTGCGTAGGGCGATAATGGTGAAAAGGGAAAACCGCACAAGAGAGAACGACACCTTAAATGAGCCATATTTTAAGAAAGCCATTACATGCCCTGCAGGTAGTGCAACAGGTCTTGTAAACGGACCAATAGATAAGGCTAAATTTGAAGCACTTAAAGACAGGTACTATGAGTTGCGTGGCTGGGATGTAAACACCGGTTGGCCAACAAGAGCCAAACTCGAAGAACTGGGACTCAAGGATGTTGCCGATGAGCTGGCAAGCATCGGCAAGTTGCCTTAGCGCCAAGCGCGCGCGCAAACGATTAAGTAGAGAGAGAAAAAGTTAGTTTGGAATAGCGATTCTTGGAGTCCATGTTTCTCTTTCGTTTCTCAAAAATATTTGGCGAACAACAATGCTTCTTCACTGATTAGGGGTTTGGGATATAGATTGAACTTCTCACTCTCTTGGAACCATGGAAAAAACGAGACGTTTTTAAATGCACGAGTTAAGTTTTTCTAGTTTTTTTCTTTTTCTTTGGAAGAATTCTCTGAAAGTTTTTGTTAAATCGTATTTTTCCACTTCATCGAATGTGACCCATCTCAATTCTTCTGCATCGCTTGTGGCTTTGAGCGTTCCACCTTTGAGCTTCACAAAATAGTCAACTATAACGAAGTGATATTTTATTTCGTCATTCTTGTCTCTAATTATGTTGTCGACAATGTCGATGTGTTCAGAGTTTTCAACTTCAAGTCCTGTTTCTTCCTTAACTTCTCTTATAACTGTCTGCTCTACGCCTTCACCTAACTCCACCAAACCGCCAGGAATGCTCCATTTCCCCTTTCCAGGCTCATTCTTTCTTTTCTCAAGCAGAATTTTGCCACCTTTGACTATGACGGCTCCAACTCCTATAATTGGCTGTTTTGGGTAAAGCCTCTTCACCAAATTGGAGACCTCGTTACAGAATTGTCTCACTCGTATCTTAAAGCTTCTACTGGTTTGAGTTTTGAGGCTCGCCAAGCTGGGTAGAGTGCAAAGATAACGCTGACCCCTATACCGAAGACTAACGCTAGTATAGTCACTGTTGGGGTTAAAACAGGAGTTAACGTCATTCCACCAAAGCCGCCAGTTCTTGCCGCTTGATTTCCCAGCTCTATACCGCCTCCTCCGCTAAAGACTATTGCAACCACGTTTGCCAAACCCCAACCTGAGGCTACTTGGTTAGGAATCTCCATGAGAGGACTATGCCTATTGTTGCAACTATCACTGCAAATATTCCAACGTATGTAAAGTCCAATGCAAGCTGTGCATAATCTGTGTTGAATATCAAGAGTTGTCTTACTGCGTCGGTGGTGTAGGTTAGAGGGTTGAACTTCGCTATTGTCTGGAGCCAATCAGGCATGAACTTGGTCGGGAAGAAAGCATTGCTAGCAAACATCATCGGCAGGTTTATCAGGTTCATGACAGCCATCGGCGTCTCCATTCTTGTCGATCTTATAGTGATTGCAATGAAGAGCGAAGACAAGCCCACGCATACTAGGAACAGGATCGCGAATACGCCAAGTATGTTAAGTGGGTTGAAGTTCGCCCCAAACTGGAGACCGAATGCGATAGCAATGACTATTATGAGGCCTGCTTGGAACATTGATCGCAATGTTGCAGAAAGGACTTTGGAGAATATTATTACCGCTCTGGATACGGGTGTGCTGAGAGCCTTGTTTAGGAAGCCCAAGCGTCTGTCCCAGACTATTGACATGCCGCTGAACATTGTTGTAAAGAGTGCTGTGAAGGCAATCATGCCCACAGCCATAAAGGAAAAGTAATCAGTCGTGTTAAACGCGCCTTTCATGATACTTGATTGCAACCCGGCAAAGTAGCCTCCTAACTGTTGAAGCTGCTGCGGGGTCAACGGTGGGTTTAGTTGTGGCAGTGGGAATGAGCTGCCGGTGAATATAGCGCCAATGTTCATGGCTTTTCCGAGTAAACCCATCCAAATAATCGGCTGAATTATAGAAAGCAAGAATATCACAGGGGCTTTGTACCATTTCTTAAGCTCTCGGTTAGTCAAAGCCCAGATGCCGTGAAGCTTGCTTGGATGATGCTCATTCAATTCGCTCATCCTCCCCTCGCCCTCCTCATCGTTATCCTTTGCGCTCTAAAAGCCTCCCTAGACTCTTCTGTATCACGCATGGATTTGCCTGTGTATTCTAGGTAGACCTCGTTCAATGTAGGTTCTGTAAGCATAAGTTTCGTCACAGTGTAACCTTTTCTCCGCAAGGCTTCAATTATGAAGGGCGCTGTTACTTCCCCATACTCTGCCTTGATCCGATATGAACCATTCTCATTCTTGACATCTTTCACATTCTCAACGGTACGAATAAGTTCAGTCACATCAGGATCATCCTTAATGCTTAAGGTTATGATGTCGCCGCCTAAGCTATGCTTCAGTTCTTCAGGGGTGCCGACCACAACTATTTTTCCATGATCAATTATTGCAACGCGATCGCAGAGAGCGTCTGCCTCTTCAAGATAGTGGGTGGTCATGAAGAGCGTCATGCCAAATTCTTTCTTCAGCTTTCTGATGTAGTCCCAAGTTGCGGTCCTAGTTTGAACATCTAAACCTAGCGTAGGCTCATCCAAGAAAAGTAGTTTTGGTCTGTTGATCAGCCCGCATGCAAGCTCAAGTCTGCGACGCATTCCACCAGAATAGATTTGAACCTTCTTATCCTTGAAATCAGTTAACTCAACAAGTTTCAGCAAGTCCGCTGCACGCTTTTTTGCAACATCGCGTGGAATCCCGTACAGATCAGCACACAAAAGCACATTTTCCAAACCAGTCAGGTCTTCATCAGCAGTGTACTCTTGTGGCACGACACCGATCACGTTTCTAACATTCTCGTCTTGTTTTGCAATGTCGAAGCCCAAGACAGAGGCTTTGCCTTCAGTAGGCTTCAAAATAGTTATTAACATGTTAATTGTAGTTGTTTTTCCAGCACCGTTAGGTCCTAAGAACCCGAAGATCTCACCCTGTTTCACACTAAAGTTCACATGATCGACTGCCGTCAGATGCTTGTTGAAAACTCTCGTTAGTCCTTCTGTCTTAATTACTTCTTCACTCATCTTGCTTCCCCTTAAGTTTTCTGTTTAGCTCCTCAAGTTTTTCCGCTGTCTCATTTAAAATTTTCCGAACGTCTTCTATTGCTTGTTCTGAAAACTTTTCTTCTAGGGTGCTTCCAAGCTCGAAAAAGTCTATCATAAGCCTTCTCATAGATTCTCCCACTCTAACGGCTTTTTCTGGCGGTATACGAAACCATAAACCTCCCAAGAAGGGGGGCGGCATGAATTTTGCTTCTTTTCTGAATTTTATCTTTATTTTCCTTTGTTCTTCTAGGAGAGCTTTACCCTTATCCGTAAGCATGTAACGCTTCATACCACTTTCTTCGGCTTGCAACTCTTTTACGTAATTGTTATCTTGCAGCCATGATAAAAGCGGATAGATTGAACCGGGGCTTGGTTTCCAACGCCCATCTGTTATCTTTTCAATCTCGCTCATTATTTCGGAACCTGACACGGGCTTCTCGCTTAACAGTTCAAGCACTTGATACCGTATGAATCCTTTTGGGACAATTGCCGTATGCCTCATCCAATGTCTTCCAAACGGACGCATGTTTTTATCACCATTGATATCGGCATCGATATCGATAGTGATATTTAAGCCTCTCGCTTCCAGTAGCCAAAAGCCACCTTAATCTATTAAAGTTCCAATGTGTTCTCCTCTAATAACCGCTAAAACGTTCTCGGGTTCAAACCCATTCACAACAACAACTCTAACTCTCTTACGCTTCAGAATTTTAACCGCTTCTGGGTCGATGATTTGGTGTATTCCAGCCTTATGCTTGTCTTCAGCGAACACACGTGACAAATCTTCGAAGCTTAAGTGTTCAATTTTAACTGCATCTGCATATTTTCTAGGGTCTTTATCGTATATACCATCTTGGTCTGTTGCTTTAATGAGCAAATCAGCACTTGTTTGGTCAACGATTAAAGCCGCTACAGTGTCCGTGGTCATGCCCGGCTTTAAACCGCCCATAACCGTGACTTTTCCTTCGCGTAAACATTTCACAGCCTCCTCAATTGTCAATGGAACAGTCCCGCAACCTAATTTTCCGAGTTTTTTCAAGAAAAGCTGGGCGAAAATTCTTGAGATAGAGATGGCAATATCGTCTTGAGCCTTTCCATCTAATCCCAAATTCTTTGCGGCCTTAATGAATTCTCTTGCTAGGCTACCGCCGCCGACAACAACTGCTATTTCATGCCCATGCTCCCTTAAATCTTTTAGTAAATCCACATACTTGCTGATTAAGTCTGGGTTGAGCGGTGAAGCAACAACTGACCCGCCTATTCTTAGAACAATCCGCATGAACCTTACATCCCTTTTTACAGCATATTATACAAAACTTTCTAATTAAAATTCTTTAAAAAATCTGTTTAATCCTCGCTGAGTTTTTCTGCCCGATTGCACGTTTATCGTTTCTCCAAAATTTATCAGCATTCCATCCACAGCAGCAACTGTTGGAACCCCTGTTTTATCTTCAATCAGCTTTGCCTCTTTTGCTGGTCCCCTGAATATCATTTGCATTCCAAAATGCGTTAAAACGGCTTGTTCAGGGCGGGTAGCTTCAACTATTTTTATGGCGTCGTTTGTTGTCATGTGCCCTTTCCATGGTTTTCCAGCTGGTCTCATAACGCATAATAAGAGAAGTCTTACGCCTCCATAATGTTTGCTTATGCCTTCAAAGTATTCTGTGTCGCTTGTGTAGGCGAAGTCGCCGAATTCCTGAGTTTCAAACCTGAAACCCACAGCATCTGGGTCTGTATGCCTCGCCTCTGTCACTGAAACGTTTACCTTGTCAACTTGAAATCTGGCGCCCGACACAGCTTCAATTTTTTGTTCAGGCATTTCTTGATGATATCTCGAGATCGAAGGTTCACATACACTGCTTCCGTTCAAGACACTTTTAGCGGCGGCAAGTACTCCATGCTTTCTAGTCATACCCCTCGTCATAGCCTCAATCAAAACCTCAGCATCTGTATAATGGTCTGGATGGCAATGAGAAACAAAAACAGCATTAAGTTTCTGCGGGTCTAATCCATCATTGATTGAATGCACGAGGGCTCCAGGTCCAGGGTCTAGGTGCAGGTTTAAACCATCATTTATTATGCATATCCCTGCAGTACGTCTCTTTTGTGTAATCGTTGTGAATCTTCCGCCACCAGTGCCTATGAATATTATTTCAAATTGCGGCATAGGTAGATGTATAGCAGTGAGATGATTTTTGCTTTGTGCCATACTTAATTAGGGACAGTGGGAAAACACTTAAAATTGGTTTGGAAAGAATTAAGCAACGGGTGCAAGCTGGCTTTGTTCGAAGAGTTGGGACTACTGGGAAACGCGCTTATTCTAATCGCCTCATTGCTTGTTCTAGACAAAGCCAGCGATTTGACAATTACAAATTCAGTGAAAGTTGCGGGTATAACCGGTTTCGGCAAAACAACTGTAGGGTTCATTTTAGTTGCCTTTTCGACATCGTTGCCTGAGCTTCTGGTGGCTATATTTTCTGCTGTGAATCCAGGAACCATAGGCGTGGCTATTGGAAATGTCTTGGGTTCAAATATTGTAAACATTTGTTTAATACTTGGCATATGCTTTCTTTTAGTGGTTTTAAAAAATTCAGAGAAACTAACGCTTCTCCCATCTATGGCAAAAGAGGAAATAGGAAGCTTATACTTCGGTCTTTTTGTAGCTTCAATGGTTCCATTAACTCTGCTTTATATCGGATATGGAAGCCAATTCATAGGAATAATTCTTCTTGCCATCTTTATCTTTTACCTTTACCAGCTTTCAAAAATAAGAAGGGTGAAAAACGAAGGTTCAATTGGTAGAGAAAGACAAAAACTCCGCAAATACACACTCTTGACCTTTCTAGGCGCTATTGGAGTAGTAATAACCGCATATTTTATCGTTAATTCCGCTTCTTTTATCGCTGAAAACGTTGGCATACCTCGCATAGTTATCGGTGCTACCATTGTAGCATTTGGGACAAGCATACCAGAGTTAGCAACAAGCATTGATGCTACAAAAAAGGGACATGTAGACCTTGCATTAGGAAACATTGTTGGAAGCTGTTTTATAAACATGACGTGCATTATGGGAGTCACTTTAACTGCTTCGCCCTTAAACGTTAATATGAGAGCTTTCTCCAACCTAGTCATGTTTTCACTAATGACTAACCTTTTCTTGTGGTACTTTTTATCAAGCGAAAAAATAAGCTGGAGAGAAGGCGCCGTTCTATTGTTCATGTATTCTATGTTCTTGGTGATCAGCTTCGGCGGCTACAAAGCCTAGCGAAAGAACGCTCTGATTAGAATTTGGAACCATCAAAGATGCGTGCATTGATAAACGATAAATAAAAGATTATCAGTAGGATAGAATTGGGGAGACAATGGCAGGGAACAGATTTTTAGTTGGAACTATTGCTCTTCTGATCTTGTTGCTCATATGTGTTTTGTTTTTTGAACGTGGCGCAGCGCTCATTGTTGGCACAACAAAGGTAACTTTGTTTCCGATTGCAGATGCTTATGTGAGTTCATCGAACCCGGACATAAATTACGGCAATAAAAGCAGTCTACACGTTAGTTCTAATTCAGAATTTGAATACTCATACATTATGTTCGATCTATCAAGCATTCCGACTAACGCGAACATTCTATCTGCCGGGCTCAGCGCCTATCTCTATTCAACATTCGGAAGCATCTACGGTTTTCCAGCTGACAAAATTGGAGCATATTATTGTTCGGACAATTCCTGGAATGAGCTTGGAATAACGTGGAACAATAAGCCAAGTTTCAGCTTATCTCCCACAAGCACATGGTCGTTCGGCATTATATATTATTTGAAGGAATACAAATCATGGGACGTAACTTCCGATGTGAAGACAGCGCTACCTTCCGGAAACCTTACGGAAGTATTAAAATTCCATTGGAAGACAAATTATGGAGGCGCAGATTTCGATTCAAGAGAAACAAGTAACAAGCCAAAACTCACGGTTGAATATACTGCAAAACCTATTTTCAAAATTCATTTTGAATCTAGTCAAGATACTGGAGCTACCAATAACTTTGGGTTTATGGCCTTTGCAGGAGGCCATGGATTTCCTGTTCCAGCGGACGTTGAGGTTGTCGAAGGCGAATACCAAGCACAGTATGATCATGGCTACATGTTTGTGAGGTGGGAAACAACTGGCGGTGTTACAGTGTCTGATGTGAATTCTGCGACAACAAATGTTACAATTTCAGGCGAAGGAACTTTAAGGGCTGTAGGAAACGTAAAACAATTAGAATACAGCTACGACGGCGGATACCTTCAAGAGGACAAGGGCGAAATGTCTGGAAGCATAGATGCTGTTAGGTTTACCCCATTATTTTCAGGTCAACTCTCGACGGCACGCTTTTGCCTTCACCCTGCGTCATTTCAGTTCGGGTCCACCGAATTTATAGTTCACGTTATGGACGAAAACCGATGTGACCTAATCACACCTTTTAACCAGACACTAATTCCAGAGGGTTGGTTCGATGTCGACCTCTCATCTCATGGCATCGGCGTAAACGAAGGCATAGATTTCTACGTCGGAATAGAGTGGGTAACCAACAGCAGCCCTAGGCTTGGAAGGGAGACTACCGATCCATTCAACCGGAGCTGGCACTGGAACGGAACGTGTTGGGAGCAAGAAACCAGCTGCGATTTCATGATAAGAGCTATAGTGGGCACATTAATAGATCACGCGATAGTCGCTGATGGAACCAAGTTTCACATCCTAACCGAAAGCAACTCCACAGTCTCAAATTTTCACTTCATGAAGGAAGGCAAGAAACTCATGTTCAATCTTACAGGACCTACCGAAACCAATGGATTTTGCAACATTACAATACACAATCAGCTACTTGGCGGTCCGTTCAATGTTACGTTTGATGGGCAAACCTTAAGCGAAATATTTTCATTCGACAATGGCACGCACACATCGCTTTACTTCACATATGTTCAGGGCAAGCATGGAATTGAAATCGTAGGCACTACGGTTATCCCTGAACTTCCGTCATTTCTTCTGTCGTTCATATGTATCACAATGACTCTTGCTGCCTCTATCTTTGGAAAGAAGCTAAAAGTGAAAAAGAACGGTTGAAAGTTGCTTGCGCGAAATATGAAGATGGAGTTTTGGACATAACCGTTAAATCCATTCCCTCATTCCTTTCTTATAGAATTTATTCAGGATGGGTTAAACTACGAAGTTTGATTCCGTAATTGTTCGGTTCGGTGGAGAAATAGGCATAAAAAGCGAGTGGACTAGACGCACCTACGAAAACCTATTAACGAAAAACATGAAGAATGCTTTAGAATATCACAATATCTCTTACGAGAAGATCGTACTCAAACGTGGTAGAATCTACGTGAAGACAAGAAACGCTCATGAAACTGCTTCCAATCTAGCGCAGGTTTTCGGCATTTCTTCAGCTTCTCCAGCCATAGGAACCACATCAGACATGAACCTAATTGTGGAAACGGCTATTAAGCTTGCTGATGCCACAGTCGAAAAGGAAAGCAGTTTTGCAGTTCGCTGTCATAGAGTTGGAGAGCATCCATATTCAAGCATGGACATCTGCAAGGAAGTTGGAAAACAAATCTTGACAAGCCTTAAGGACCGAAACTTGCGTGTGGATTTAGGAAATCCCCAGTTTACCATAAACATTGAAGTCAGAGACAAGGAAAGTTATATGTTTTCAGAAACCAAGCACGGCGTGGGCGGATTTCCGCTTGGTTCACAATCAAAAGTAGTTTGCCTATTGAGCGGAGGAATAGATTCTGCTGTGGCTTGCTGGTTTACAATGAAGCGTGGATGCCCCGTTGTCCCCATTTATTTTGACAATTCACCATTCATAGATGAAACGACGGCAACAAAAGCCTTGGATGTTGCGAAGAAGCTTTTTGAGTTGTCAATTGGTTTTCCGAGAAAGGTCTATGTTGTGCCTCACGGCAAAAATCTTGAAACTTTCATCAAAGAGAGTCCGCGAAAGCTAACGTGTATCCTATGTAAACGCATGATGTACCGCGCCGCCGAAAACATAGCAGAAATCGAAAAAGCCGAGGGCATAGTAACAGGCGAAGCAATCGGAGAACAAGCAAGCCAAACGCTAATCAACCTACGAGTTTTAAACGATGCTGTTGAGAAATACCCGGTGCACCGTCCCCTTTTAGGCTTCGACAAGACAGAAACAGAAGCATTAGCCAGAAAAATTGGCACTTTTGAGATTTCAACTCGAAAAGCCAAAGGCTGCACTGCAGCGCCTGCTAAGCCATCTACGCGTGCGAAATTGGAAAACGTGAAGAAGGCCGAGGAAAAATTTGACATACAGCGAATGGTCGAGAAATCGGTTAGAGCGGCTAAAATTGTAACAGTTTAACGCTAACTTTTCTTTTTCACTCTTCTCGTTCTTTCGTACTTTTTCTTTTTCTTCTTGAAGAATTCTGGATATCGTTGCACATCTTCGTATATGGGTCTTGGAATGTTAGTTCGAGGGAAATAGACATCCATTCGCCCTTCCGGAGGCACCATCGGATACTTTGGTTTAGCCCTTTTCCAAACGAAATGGTAGAGCCCATAGCAATAGAAAAGAAAACAGACTGAGAACAAAACGGCACCCACAAACAGTTGAACTATGATGGAGAAGGCAATAAATGGAATGTAAATGCAGATTCCAAGCAGGAACAACAGCCGAAACTTGGTTGCTTTCTTCAACACTTCTCCCGTTTTATTGCTGCTCAAACTGACTATTACGTTTTATGCTCACTTAACAGCGTAATGTTTAGTGCAACATGCGATAATTATGCCTTTTAATAAAAACAAAAAGATGACTGGAACTGGCAAAAGTGCTATTTTTTAGGCACGTCCAAGGTTATGTAAAGTATGTTGTTTCCGCGCAGCAAAAGGTTTCCATAATTGGTGATTAACTGGTCATTTTTGCACTCGGTTGCTCCTTCTAAGAGTATGTTCATGTGTCCGTCGCACTTGATCATTTTTCCCTTGTATTCGCAACCGTTCTTCAGCATAACCGCAATATACGCGTTCAATTGCTTAACCAGCACATTCAATGGCTTTTTGCTGGGCTCCATGCAAGCACCTTAGTCCTTCATCTTAATACTCATATCCACAACCCATCACATATAAAAGTCTTATGACAACCTTCTCGAAAAAGCTGATGAGTCAAAAGCGAGAAAAATATCGTCAATCTTTGCGAATTAAAGCATTTTTAGGTTTTTCTCAGAGTCATTGATTTTGCAAGATTTTAAAAGGGACTTAGAGAAGCGCGAGATACATCTACACGCCTTAATCGATATACTGAATTATGAGGGCTATGATTAAGAGAACAACTCCTACCGCAACGACTGGGTTAATTAACCACATATAAGGCTGATTGACGGTCACGCTGACATTACTGGGAGGACGGTAGTAATGAACTGCATTTCCCAGAGCATCAAGGTACTGAAAATTCTCACTAATCCACAAAATCGGACGCTTCCACTTGACAGACATTGTAGTATCCACGAAAGGTAGAACTACGGCTGTCGTAAACAGCATTGTTGAAGTCAAAAAGAGAATGAAAGACAGGCTGTTTTTTGATTTCATCTTTGCTGGAAACGCTTCTAGTTTTACTAAAAAACCTCCAACTGTTAGAACTGTTCCACTGTAAATGCACAATATGAAAATTTCCGCGCTAAACATGTTAAGGTGTAATATTCCAATCACGTAAGATATCAAACCCACAAAAATTGAGATATCACAACCATGTTCTCTTAAGAGGTAGTAGTATTCCTCAAAATCCACCTCCAATTCACCATGTAACAATAAGTAGCGACAGAAACTTAAAGGCTTGTCTCCAACACTGCAACGTTACCTATGCCTTGATAGTTTAACGGCGGTGCGATTCTGGTTACCTTCACTAATTACACGTAGGCGTTTAGATTTTTCACGGACGCCTCGAGTAGTGCATGTCTTAGGTGGGTAACATAAAATGCGCGCGCTAATTGCTTGTGTAGTTTAAGCTTTCTGTCTGTAGTGGCTTTGGAGCGAATTACCGTTTCTTTAGGATTAATCCGAAAACTAAAAAACAGAGGCCGATTGAGAATAGAGGCACAAAAAGCCAAGAAAACGGTTGCACTGTTTCCCAACTTGGTTCGTATGGGTTCAATTCGGGAGGCACAAAGGTATGAAATTCAAGCGGAATCACAGGATAAATTCTTTCAATTTCAGTGAATATGGCAGCAACACACGCTCCTGCAAAGAAGAACATCGAAGTCGCAGCCAAGAATGATCCCAGTTTTTTCTTCCTTGAAGAACCTGATGTGACAGCCTCAATTTTTACTAGTAATCCAATTCCTGTCAAGGTTACGCCCAAAAAGAAGCCAAGGATTGAAATTGAGGAACCGAAAACAGACCACGACAAAACACCTATCGAAAGGAAGATAATCCCTATCGTAAAGAGAATCTTGCCTAGATTTTCCTCTAGGAAAAACCTGATTTTTTGTAATTGTTCAGAATCCGGGCACATCTTCACCTTAAACTGAGAAGATACTTTCATATAAGATTGCCGAAGCTTTAACGGTTTGAATCGAGTCCCCTGCCATTCCCCGCCTTTATCTTAGGATGTGAATCAGCTAGAGCTTTTCCTTTACAATTATTGATATCAGCAAGCCATACATAGATGTGAGGATTAAAGGTATGTGAAGCATTAATACGTAGAGAGTGTATCCAGACATTACAAACAAAGCCATAACATTGAACATTCCTATGAGTAAGTTCACGAAACTTGTGACACTAAGAAGACGTTTATTGACCCTTGGATAAATCAGCGTTAGAAGGGTAATCACGACGGGTGAAGTGGGACAGATCATTACACCGAAGTCCGATGTGAGTAGCAGGAGAGGACTAAAGTTTGGACTCCCATCGGCATTCAGCGGAAACCAAAATGCCAAAAAAGCAAAGGGTATTACCCAATATCTCCACAGAGGAAGTCGATGAAATACGTACTCGTTCTGGGGTTTGTAGACCTCCCAAATCCAGAATAGACCTACCACTAAGATGATGGCTAGGTTCCCAGTTACCACAGCGAGCCCATAGTTCGCGGTAACGGCGATATTTTGACCTAAAGCAAAGAACAGAAACAAAACTGCGAAATAGGCGTCAGCAATTCGACCTATCTTCTTTCCATGTAGATAAAGAGCGATAAGCAGCAGAATTGTGGCGACATGAACTACCGGGCTAAGCCACAAGTACGTTGTTTGGGTTATTACGTCCCTAATCACAAGTGGCGAATCTTGTTGGGCGAAGGGCTTAGAAGCTATTGGTGGAAGAAAGACGCAAAGAAAAAGTACAATGAAAAGCCCCAAGAGTCTCTTGTCGCTCATGATCGTCTCTTAGCCTACTAGATTTATTTGAAATTTTCCTGCGTAAAATAATCAATTCTGAAGATTTTTGGAAAGAATCCTTGAAAGCGTCCACACAAAATTTAAGTAATGACCTACATTCTAAAAAATGATGGAAAAATGAAGATAGTAGTCGTAGACCACGTCTACCTGGAAAAAGAGCACATCGAAAAATTACGATCGGCTGGTGATCTAGAAATTTTCGGTGAACCACCTAAAACACCTGATGAATTGAAAGAAAGAATAAAGTCAGCTGACATCGTAATAGTTGGCTGGAGTGATCTAACTAAGAACGTCATTGATTCTGCTAAGAAACTTAAAATGATTTCGATTTGGGCTACGACATGTCACTACGCGGATCTCGAGGCAGCTAAGGAAAGAGGAATTGTTGTCACGCACGTTCCGGCCTATGCTACGGAAGCTGTTGCTGAACATACTTTCGCATTGTTGCTTGCGGCGTCTAGAAGATTGCTCTTAGCCGATAAGCATGTTAGAAGAGGCGATTTCGATTGGAGACCATTCGGGGGAGTAGAATTGTACCGGAAGACTCTTGGCGTAATTGGCACGGGTTCGATTGGCTGTCGAGTTGCTGAGATAGCTAAAGCTTTTAAGATGCAAATTCTCGGTTACGACAAGTTTCCTAACGTGAAGAAAGCCGAAGAGATTGGGATTAAGTACGTCGACCTTTATACATTGTTGAGGGAAAGCGATTTCATAACTTTGCATGTCACTTTAACCTCGGAAACGGAGAGATTCATTGGGAAAAAGGAAATTGAGGCAATGAAAAAAGGTGCTGTCATAATTAACACGTCTCAAGGCAAAGTAATTGACGAGAAAGCCTTGATTGATGCTTTAAAATCAGGCAGAATATCTTTTGCTGGCTTAGATGTGTTCGAAGAAGAACCTCCAAGCAAAGATAATCCTTTGTTCAAACTTGATAATGTGATGCTTTCTCCTCACATTGGGTTCAATACGGTTGAGGCGGCTAGGAGATGTACGGATATTTGCATTGACAATGTTCTGAAATTCTTGGAGGGACGTCCGCAGAACGTGTGTGTGACATGACTTTAGGCCCCTCTATTAGATTGGAAGGTGAATGGAGATGTATTTGACGAAAGAGGAAGAACGAATACTTCATGGTGAATTTGGGGAAGGAACGCAGAAGGCTCTTGAATTGCTTGTGGCGATCGGTGATGCATATGATGCTGAAAAAATGATTCCGATAAGTCGTGCGCATGCGGCTTCAAGTGGTCAGGAAGGAGACTTGTACTTCGTTGAGCTTTTGGCTAATGGTGGCGCACGTTGTCGGGTGCCTACGAGCACGAATCCGGTGTATGACATTGAGTATTTCGATAAGTTGTTTGATGTTCCGAAGGATGAAGGTGAAGTAGCTCGGAGAGTTGTGGAAGCCTACAAGCGGGTAGGCGCTATACTCAGCTGGAGTTGCGTACCATACTTGGCGGAAAATATTCCATTGTACGGTGAAACCGTGGTCTTCTCCGAATCAAGTGCTACACCTTACGTGAATTCTGTTATTGGTGCAAGAACTAATCGCGAAGCGGCTCAAAGCGCGCTGGCTGCAGGAGTCATCGGCAAGACTCCAGAATATGCTCTGCTTATCAGAGAGAATCGCAAAGGCACACACTTGGTCAAGGTGGAAGCAACTCTAAAGGACGAGTTTGACTATACGCTTCTAGGGTATTACGTCGGCAAAAAGATAGGCTATGGCATTCCTGTAATGACCGGTGTATCAAGCCGTCCAAACACGGAGGAACTCATAAACTTCTGCGCAATGTCAAACGTGTCTGGGGCCATATCCATGTTTTACATACCTAGGTTCACCGTTGAAGCCTCAACTGTTGAAGAAGCCTTTCAAGGCGACGTTCCAAAGGACAAAATTACTGTGACAGACTACGAGCTTAAACGGGCTTACGATGAGCTTCAGACGACGAGTGGAAAAATAGACTTTGTCATGCTTGGATGCCCGCATTACACGCTCAAGCAGGTTGAAGAGGTTGCGAGATTCTTGAGCGGGAAAAAGATACACAAGGATGTGTCGTTCTGGGTTTGCACATCCGCCACGGCTAAAGTTTTAGCAGAGAGAAATGGCTATGTGGATATTATAGAGAGGGCTGGCGGACACGTCGTAGTTGACACGTGCATAGATGAACCTTGTTGGGTCGCGTATAAGGATAAAGTGGGTATGACAGACTCGCCAAAATGCGCCTACTATCGGAGATTTAAAGAAGCTAGGGTGGGGAGGCTGCAAGAGTGCGTTGAAACCGCTATCAGGGGGAAATGATAATGAAGTGTTCGGAAATCGTGTTGAAATGTCACAAGATCATAGGCGGTTATGGAGAAGGTGAGGCTCTGGTTTCTCATGAACCCATATGCTTCTATCTCACTGATCCGAAGACGGGCATCGTTAGGGAAAAGAGTCATGAATTGGCTGGAAAAAATATTGCAAACAAAGTGCTTGTGTTTCCTTCAGGAAAGGCGAGCTCAGTGGTTCAGATAGATGGTCTCTTTAAACTGGCTTCGCACAATGTTGCTCCTAAAGCGATGATTGTTAAGGATATGGAAACGGTGCTCATCGTAAGTGCTTTTCTGGTGAAAGTTCCTCTGGTGGATAGATTGGAGAAGGACCCGTTTGAAATCATCCAAACAGGTGACTTCGTTAAAGTAGACGCGGAAAAGGGTACAGTCACAATAATAAAGCGGGAGTCCCGCCACAATCACAACAGAATCTAGATTCTTGCGGCCATTCCAAGTAACATTAGACCCGCTTAGAGTTTGCCGGAATTGTTAGTTTTTGGCGGGGCGGGATAGTTTTGACTTGGTAAATTTTACAAATAGCCCATGTCCTATGATTCTTGAAAGACCAAAAATACAAGAGCACGTTGACGCAACACTCTCTGAAATAAGCAAAACACTAAAATATGTCAAGCATAAGATTGCTCGTTGAGAACATGTCTGAACGCAAAACTCACCTTGCTTATGGTGTCTTGATCGGATTCGGGACAATGTTGGTTTTACTCGGGTTCTTAGGCTGGTTCTCAGCTAACTACTTCTTCGATAGATTAAGCTATATACTCTCGGAGTGTGGGATAGACATCAACCGGCATTACATATTCCATGACCTTAGCCGGTTAAGGGTTACATATGCAAGTCTTGTTTTAGTTGGTTTCGCATCTCTGCTTTATGGTGCAATTAGAGAACGACTACTGTGGAAGAAAACCCCATGAACGCGTACTAGACACAAATTTTGATTGGTGGGGCCGGATAGATTTGAACAGACCCACCACTGTGGAAAGAGCACAGCTAATCAGATGCAAAAATGGAAACCTATGCTTCATGTTCCAGACACCTTCGGATTCGCTCCATCCCCTCTTTGACTTGTTCGTAGGAGACGGAGTATGATATTCTTAAATGCCCTTCACCAGCTCTCCCGAAGCCCGAACCAGGTGCAGTCACTACTCCAACTTCCTTTAATAAATACGACGCCAATACTTCATCCGATTTCTCATATCCTGCGAAGTTTGGAAAGACATAGAATGCTCCTTTCGGTATGGTGTAGTACAAAGACTCAATCCTTTCAAGCTCATTAAGCATCAACTTTCTTCTCCTATTGTACTCTGACGCCATTTCCTGAACACACCCTTGCGGTCCTGTTAGCGCGGCAAAAGCTGCCTTTTGCGAAATCGCGTTTGGACACAATACTGCGTAATAGTGTAGTTCACGCAAGATGCCTGACAGCTTCTTTCCAGCCACTACGTATCCAATCCTCCACCCAGTCATCGCATAAGCTTTTGAGAAACCGTTCACCGTGATGGTTCTGTCTTCCATGCCAGGCAAGGAACCAATACTGGTATGTCTTGCACCATCGTAAACAATTTTCTCATATATCTCATCCACGAAAACTATCAAGTCATGTCTCTGCGCTACCTCCGCTATAATTTCGAGATCCTGCCTTGAGAACACGTGTCCTGTCGGATTGGACGGATTACAAAACCAAATCATCCTGGTCTTCTTCGTTATCTTACTTTCCAAGACGCCCAATTCTATTTCGTACTCTTTTCCCTCGTCAAGCGGCACTGGGATAGGCTGCGCTTCTGCCAACAAGGTGTCTTCAAAACATGCCGGGTAGTATGGATCAAGAATTAGAGCTTCGTCGCCTGAATTTAGAAATCCTAATGCAGCGATCAACATAGCCTCCTGAGAACCAGAGGTCACAGTCACCTCAGTTTGCGAATCAGCACTAATGCCATTGTCCTTCTCAAGCTTTTCAGCTATAGCTTGACGCAGTTCCAGTGTCCCATCAATTTCTGTATAGTGCGTGAAACCTTTTTTGGTCGCCTCCACGGCTGCCTCCAAAATATGTTTTGGCGTTGTGAAGTCTGGCTCACCTTGCTCCAAGTGAATAACATTCTCCATTCCCGCCGAGAGCTCAAGCATTCTTCGAATCGCCGAAGGCTTTATCAAATTAACTCTTTTAGAACCCTCAAACAATATTTTCACCGCCATTCTGCGAAGTTTGTCTGCAAGCATAATCACATGCAAAGTCATATAAGATTTAACACATGCATCAATCTTGGGCCGTGCGTGCGAATTCTAAAGTTTTTCGAATTCTTTCCCAGTGATGACTTAAATAAAGGAGAATTCTTAATCAGGCTAGAAATAGAGACTTCTTCAAAGGTTAGGAAGGACGTAAACTTGACAATAGATTATGTTGAAGCTCCAGATGTTAAGAAGCTCGCGGATGAAATTGCAGATAGTTTGGACTTATTCAATATTGTGCCTCAATTCCTGTACTGTTATCGCAGTAAGGGTTCAGAATCAAAGCGTATCATTGCCCGCATCCATGGATTAGGAAAGATATGGCAAGAGGCATTAAGACGACCACCGACCTATGTGATCGAAGTTATCTCTGAGCAATATGACAAGCTAAGTGATGAAGAAAAGGAAAAGACTCTAATTCATGAACTATTGCATATTCCAAAAGGATTTTCAGGAGGTTTCCGTCCACACAAAGGCTACATTGACAAGAAATGCATAGAGCAATTGCATCGCTTTTTGCTGAATCAAAGGTCTTTGAAATCTGAAAAATGGCATGATATTACCAAATGACAATGGAACGCACGCATTTGCAATGAACTTTCTAACAAAAAGAGGCAAAAAAGGCATAGTGCTCGGAGAAGTCTAGAAAAAATCGACTATTTCACAAAAGTTTTTTCTAATAAAATGGTCGGGCGGGCTAGCTTTGCACTAGCGTTTAAATTCTTCGATCCCGTCATATTTATATGTCAAATAAGAGTTCGAATCTCTCCAAGCCTACCAATTTACAGATCATGCGCCTTTTCTAAGGGCAATTCATGTCTCCCACTTCACTTAGTATTCCTTTTTTTCCAATCCTCAACTGTCTTTCACCTCTAAACGTGGACACGTGTGCATTCTCGATTTGAAGGATGTCCCCTACGGAGACGGAGTTTATTTGTTCGTTCCATAGGCAAAGTTTGATTGTTCCAGTTTCGTCAGTTATTAAAGCGTTGGCTACGCTGGCGTAGTTTCCAAACCGTGTGAAGACAAGCATTGGTCTTGCAATTTCTAGAACCTTAACCTTCAAATTGACTTTTTTCATCCCGTTTCGCAAATCTCTGATCTGAAGGAAGCATGGTTCATTGTTTTTCTTAATTAGATGTCTGCGAAGCAGGTCGGTTTTTCTGAGACTCTTGATTGGATTGTCTCGCTCCAATAGGAATTCTTTGGATACTGGAAATTGTGCAACAACTTTCGGACCCTTTGTTATCAAGAGAACGATCTTGCCTTTTAGTTCGCCGCGGCATTTGATTGAAAGGTCGCCACATGCCGACTCTTGGTTTTCTCCTGCTGAGATTAATGCATAAAAAAGTTTATCGGGGTCAACTTCATATTTTATTGAAAGAAACGCGAGATATTCGCCAGCAGATACTTTGTTTCGCAAGGGGTTCCTACTCTTTTGTAAGCGTTATTTCCATTGTTGAAACCATCCTCGCTCTGTTCTCGCCTTCTCTCGGTGGCATTTCTACTGTACCTATGGATATTTTGCTTATCTGCAGGTCTTTCAAGAAACGTCTTCTGGTTATTTCAGCTGCGTCAACAGCCGTCGTGATTGCTTGTCCGCGCGCTTTCACTATTATTTCTTTGGTATTGCCTGCGGAGAAACTCGTGATGATCGCTAAGACGTAGCTCATTGGCGGTTTGTTTCCAATGAAAATAACATTTCTATTTTCTGTCATTCGCCTCACTCCTTTTGTGTTGATTGTTGTGCGTAACGTTCTTGCATCTACTCATCTATCAACGATTCAACGTTACTGCTAGATAATCTCCGGCCTTGCTTATAAGGGTAATCGAAAATAGGTTAAGCCAACACGTGCAATTCTTTTTAGGGGTAATGGAATTCTCAAATTCAGTGAGGTGTTAATATCCCAAACAATAAGTCATGTAAAGTAGTTTTGCTTATTTCACAAACTTCATGGGTGTCTTTTGAATCGCTTTTTACAGGTCACACTGCAGAAATAGTACGTTTCTCTTTCATAAGTGATCTTAAACTCTGATGATCTTTCATCTAGAATCGCTCCACAAACTGGATCAGTAGGCATTTTCTCGCTCTTAACCTCACATGCTACGGAACTTAAAACGTGCTTTCTGCCTCTTATGGTTAGTGGTAAGAGTGTCGCAAAAAAGATAAAAAAAGAAAGTGAAGTCAACAAAGGGTGATTTTAGCTTGTAAGCTTAATATCTCCTTTGGGATCTTCGTTTAGAATAACATTCTCGGCAGTAAACTGGTCTGCTTCCGTCGGGTTTGAAGGGAACTTCACATTCCTTTCCACAATCAGCACAGACTGCCTTATGCATTTCTTTTCCATACATACTATTTCAACTCCTATTTATTCAGTGCAAAAACAGCGTTTTCTTGCACGCCCTATCTACCAAAAACACCGATTTAAACCTATTTGTGCGCGAACGATGGTTTCAGGATCGTTCTTGCTATAACGACATAAGGAAGCGCGCTCACGGGATCAGTTGAAGAATACGCAGAGTCAACCCAGTCTCCATGAGTTCATAATAACCACAATATCGGAGGACAGTAAAAAAAGTATAGTGTGAGAATTTTAAACCTTGAAGCAAAGTTCAACTTCCTCAGCGGAATCGCCAAAAAGGAAAAGAGAAAGATTGAGGCTATTTGCTTAAAATAATCTCAAATTCGCCTTATTTCGGCGAAATGAGCCTGGTCGGGCGGGCAGGATTTGAACCTGCGACACTCCGGTTTCTGTGCGCTTGGTAGCTGAGTGACACCCACCATGGGCAGGCGTCTACAGCGTCTCCGCCAGCCAGAGCGATCTAGGCCTATGCCGGCTCGGAAGCTCTACCAAGCTGAGCTACCGCCCGACCGAACTTTCTAAGATGAGAAAATCGGATTTATGCGTTTCGCATCGGCTATCAACATGTGGCTTCTACCTAAATTCACCAGAAAGAGTCTAGTATGGACCTTCACACGGTATTCTTACACCCACGTATCCAACATGCACCCAAAATCACTACAAACGCTAACGCAACCCAAAAGAGAAGTATTAACATCTTAACAGCGCTGGAAACGATTTCTTCAAACATCTTAACTCAACAGTAACAACCCCAAACAAGCCTAAAAGCAAAGTTTCCAAAGCTGAAATGAGCAGGCAACAAGGCATATTTTCTAAAATGATATATGCCGATGCAAATAGCAAGTGTTTTATAAAGATTCAACCATACACATTCTTAGCCAAAGCGGGAGAAAGGAGAAGGCTTCCATCACCCGTCAGATTCCGGGTTCGCAAAAGTCTGCTCAGAGTTTTTATCAGCTTCGCCGCGCGGTTCAGTATTCTGTTTTACCGTAGTTCTTGCAGGCTATTCCTATGTCTCTCATGTCAACCATACCGTCACTGTTGATGTCCTTGTCTGGATCCCATTCAGGGTCAAGCGGCGTGGTTCCGAATTTGGTGCAGACGGCTCCAATGTCTCGCATGTCAACAAGCCCGTCTGGAACGTTACGGGTTATACTCGAAACATCACCTGGAACCACAACTCTAACAACAGCGCCGATGTAAAGGTTGTTTGTTACATTTTCTTCGCCGTAAACAGGAACTGCATAAGCACTTATGGTGTAGTTGCCATAAGCAAGGCCGCTTGTGATCCATGTGAAGTTTAACATTACAGATTCGTCTACTTGCAGCTGAGATATGGTGACGCTACTGATGGTCTGGTTGAAATGTGTGCTGTTGGACCAGTACACCTTAAGTTGAATGTTCGATTCTGTGAAGTTTCCTTGATTTTTGATAGTCACGTATATTGTTGCATTGTAGCCTTGACCGTGAACATCTTTTATGGGAATTGGTCTCGTTGGGTCAATGCCAAGCGTGCTTGGCGTCGCGTCAGTGACCGTTATTTCGCGCTTCCCAATTTCAATTCTGATCTGACACGTTCTGATATTATCCGATGGATTTTCGTCGGTCGAAGGCGGAGTGAGTGTGGCATTAACATAAATTACACAGGTTCCTGTAGGGACACCAGTCGTATTGAATGAAATTTGAACAGTTGTCTCTACGCCTCGATTCAGACCAACAGAACGAGTGTCGAATACTGTGCTATTGTAGGAAGTTGTGAGGTTCACGACTTCATTCAATGAACCTTTATTCCACAATGTAGCGCTGATCGTTATTGTTTCGTTCTGTATAACTAAAGTTTTTGATGGGACAACAGATGTGACGGCGACATCGTGTATTTGATTATAGAAGGCATAGAGTTTTCCACTCTTTGAACCTACGTAAAGGATATCGTTAAGCACAGATGGGGAAGAATCAACTGCTCCATTGGTCTGATAGTTCCACCAAACTTCACCATTCTTTTCTCTTAAAGCGTGGATTTTTCCATCTGTAGTGCCTAAGAAAACTTTACCTTCAGCAACCAATGGAGAAGACCACTTTATTTGACCGATGGTTTTATTCCATATCAATGCACCAGTCATTGCGTCAAGAGCATACAGATTGTTATCCATCGAACCTATGAAAACTAAGCCATCTACAACTGCAGGGGAAGAGTAAACCTCACCATTGGTCGCAGTGTTCCACAGAATACTGCCACTTGTTGCATTTAAAGCGTAAACATTGTTATTGGTTGAACCGATGTAGACTTTATCGTAAGCGAAAGCCGGAGAAGAATAAATCGGCGTGTTAGGTGCAAGATTTGTTCTCCATATTATTGCCCCTGTTGTCTCGTTTAGAGCATACATAGTACCATTTAATGTGCTGATGAAAACTTTGCCGTTGGCAACGGCTGGCGACGAATAGATTGCTCCATCGAGCGCATTGCTCGTCCATAAGCTTGTGCTGTTAGTATAAAAAGCGTAAACTTTCATATCTTGGGATCCTACATAAACTCTATTACCAGCAGCAGCAACAGAAGAGTGCACATAGCCCCCTGTAGTTATGCTATACTTGGTGTTTCCATTTGTCGCGTTCAAAGCATATACATGACCGTCCTCTGACCCAATGAAAACTAAGCCGTCTGCAAAAGCGGGTGAAGAGTAAAATTTGAAACCAGGTGCTGGTGTTTTTGCCCATATAACTGATCCGGTAGTTGCGTCAAAAGCATACACAGTACCATTTGTAGAGCCTATGAAAACTGCGTTGCCTACGATTGCAGGTGTGACGGCAGGTGAAGAATACATCCAGAAATCGGTATTTATAGGCCCTATTGTTTTGATCCATTTGGTTACGTTTGTGACAGGGGCTAATGAGGTTGAGGTTCCTTCACGTTTTGAATTGTGATGGAACATTGGCCACGCTTCTAAAACGTCTATTGGTCTTGCAGTTGAGTTATATCCTCCATCATTGTCAGTCACTGTTAGACGCACTATATATTTTGCCGCAAATTCATAAACGTGAGCAACTACAGCACCTTTTGCTGTTGTGCCATCCCCAAAATCCCAAGACCAGTTGGTAATAGTTCCGCCTGCATCGTAACTGGCGGAGCCATTAAGAGTGACAGTTTGACAAACAATCGGATTTGCTGGGTAATAAGTGATTATTGGCACCGGCCCTATAACTGTGAATTGTTTTATGTCAACTGCTATTTGAACGTCGAAACTTGTCGTTGCATAAACCATGTACCCCCCACGCGGGAAATCCTTTACTAGAAGGGCAAATGTTATGTTAAAATATTTAGGCTGCGGAGGCATGATTGGAGTTGTCGTCACTATGGAGAAGTTTGCAGTTTTTTCTGGACAGTATGGATATCCCGAGTTTTTGGGCTCACCAGTAAAGAGACTTGCGAAAACCCTAGCTTGACCAGTCGGTGCATAATCAGGTAGTGGAATGCTTAAGATCCATGATATTTGTTGCTCACCATCATATTCTATATCAAACGGATAAAACGCTTGCAGTGGCGTGTTGTCAGAGCATTGTACGTATAATGCTCCCTTTACACGACGAGGGGCTACGCCCATGTTCTTTGCCGTTAGGTTGACGTAGGCATATTCATTTGGCCCTCTATTGAAAAGTGTTTGAGGGTTTCCTTGTGCATCACATGTGTATAGGTCTAGTATTTGAACGCGCCAGTATTTACCTGAGACATTTCCAGTTTCAACCGTTCTTATAAAGAATAGATTGCCGTTGGGGAAATCTACTTCAATTGCTGCTATCGTGTCGTTTTGTATAATTCCGTCTAAGGTGACGTTTCCGGTTATCTTGACCGTTTCTCCGACGTTATAGTATTGCTTGTCTACCGCTATGTCAATATCCAAAATTGGAGTTGCCCTAGCAATATGCTCCATAATGCTAAATTGGAACAGAAGCATGAAGATGATTGCAACGACAAAACATTTGCGTGCGTTCGAAGTCAGCTTCATATTCTCACACTAGTTCTACTGCGGACCATTCGATTTAAGGCTTCTGGAATTTCTTTCTACTTGAGTCAGAATTATTATGTCCATGGAATTCTTGGTTACTCTTTCATGCATTGAACCCTTTCGCATCTGGCATATGTTTTGCATTTACCTTTCTCCCTCAATAGTTTCAATCACTCCCTAAATTTTTCCACTCTTCTCCGCAAATCATAACAATAATACCATGCAGCCCAGCCTGAAGAAAACGATTCTGCGGCTTCCTTCTTCTTTTTTCTACGATAGAACAAAATAATTAACAAAATAATTATTAGAATTAAAAGTAGCGGTAAAAGCCAAATGAAAAAATCTGGAACAAACCATCCCTTTGGAGGTGTAACAACACTTACAACGCCATTAACATAATGATTATTTTCAGTATTCGCCTCGCCAAGAACAACGCTTGCTAAAGCGCTCAGAGTATAATCTCCCTCTGGTACGTTTTGTGTGTTCCAGCTGAAAGCTAATGTTCTTTCGCCATTAGGTTCTAGATTTTCAACAGTTAATGTTTCAATAGCATTGGAATCATAGAAAAGCGTGACATTGAAGGTTTCGGTATAATTGCCTTGATTTTTAACAATAACATGGATATCAAGTGTTCCTCCAATGTATACTGAGGTGGAATAAGGAGTGACTTTTAGAACGGCAACGTCATGAATCAGAAGTTGAGGTTGAGGCTTAGCCTTTACTTGAACAACGCCATCGACAAATGAGTTATCTGAAACATCAATATCACCTGGAAGAGGAGCGGAAGCACTTATTTGATAAATACCTTCTTTTACAGAGCTTGTACTCCACGCGAAAGTTAGTGTCACTTGAGTATTAGGTGCAAGAGTGCTAACCTGTAAGGTCTCAATGAGCGAGGAGTCATAATAAGTGCTCACGTTGAAAGTTTCTATCTCGGTTCCAATGTTAACAACGCTAACATTAATTTGAAGCATTTCACCGATGAAAAGACTGTTGTTTGATATCTTAACGTCAACTATTGCGATGTCGTGAAAAACTGTGGGCAATTTGGGTTTAATCTCGATTACCCCGTCAACAAAAACATTGTCTGTGTGATCCGCTTCATCGACCAAGATCGGAATCAAAACAGTTATTGTGTAATTCCCAGGGTCAATTGTCGAGGTGTTAAGATTGAAGTTCAAAGTGACGCATGAATACGGCTTAAGCGTAGTTGGCAAGGTTTCAATGAGAACACCGTCATAATAGGCGTTGACGCTAAAACTTTCAGTTTCAGTTCCTTCGTTCTGAATCAAAGCACTTATATTCACCGGTTGACCAACTTCAGCCGACTTGGCCGAAGGGATGACATCCACAACTGCGGCGTCATGGAAGGCTATAACCAACCGTTCAAAATGCGTAATATAAAACTCTGTGGATACTGCCGGACAGTATAAAACTCCGCTATCATTTACTGGTGCGGTGAGTGCAGATACGAAAACCGTTGCTTTTCCGTTAAATGCCCACTTGGGGATATGCAATTTACAATATAAGAAAACTAATTTTTCATTTGGCTGCACTTTGAGATCGCGAATCTCAGAAAAATTAACTGGGACGTTTAGTTCATCTTGTATAACTATTGAAAGTGTAGCGTTTTTGACAGTCATAGCTATACTTCTTAGGGTTATCTCAAATCCCACATCACCTTCTTTTCCAAAAAAAGTTCGATAAGTAAGATTTTCATCAATTGTTCTTACTGAAATCAGCTTCACAATCCAGTCACATTTAAAAGTCAATGTGTCTTGGAAAACATGACCATCAATTAATGCGTTTGCTAATACTAGCCATTCTCCAAAAACTTCACTTTCACTAGTATTTATCGAAGGTGTTGGCATTGTGAAATTAAACGTTGCAATTCCACTCGAATTAGTTCTGCCGGAACGGTTAAAGGACGCATTACTTGGAGCTTGCACATGAAACGCCACTAGCCAATTTTGGACGGGAGACGCATTATATGTCACCAAAGCGTATAAAATAACAACTTCTTCAGGACCGAACGCGTCGCTTGGCATGTTTGGGCCCTTTCCGCTGTAGGGTTCTTTTTGTGTGAATAGGTCGATATTTCCGCTTATGTCTTCTGAAAAGGCAGTTTTCATGTTTGCTAGTGTGAGGCTGAGGAGAATTGCGGTTATTGTAAGCGTCACAGCTAAACTTTTTAGCTTAGCATTCATCTCTATCAAGCATGTAGTTAATGCGGAATTCTTTAACAAATATTCCGCAATCACGAATATTACTATAAAGGATGCGTTTATTAAGCATCGCAATTCTCCATTTTTATAAAAAGCTGTAGAAGAAATGAAGGCTTTCCCCCATCAGGTTCTCGACGGAAATCTGGCGGGCCCGCCGGGAATTGAACCCGGGACCACCGGGTGTCTTTGCAACGCTTGTGCGCTTAAAAGCCCGGTGCTCTATCCTTACTGAGCTACGGGCCCCTTGGCCATTTCGCTCTTAGAAGATTAGAGAAGGTGTTTTTTAGTATTTCGATTATTCCGGTTTTGTTAAAAAGCTTAATGGGCAGATTGGACTTTTAGAAGGCCTGTGATAAAGTTTTTGATCTTGTCGTTTGCGCTTAGTACGGTATCTATTGTTTTCACGCCTTTATCTGTGAGCTCGTAGACTCTTTTTCTCTCGTTCCAGGTTCCTTCGATTAGTCCGTTTCTTTCTAGTGAGTATAGAAGCGAATAGACTGTGCCTGAACTTACAAGAAGGTGAAACTTGTTGTGAATGAAGGAAATTACGTCATAGCCGCTCAAAGGTCCGTTTCTCAGCTCAGCCAGGATAATGATGTCCATAAAGTTTTTTATTATCCTCTCATGCATTCTCTTCAATATCTTTCCTTCCAACCTTTCACCGCCAACGATGATTGTCAAGGCCGTCATGTTTATTCACGTTCTAACATTTTACGTTGGATATAAATATTTAAACTTTATTCTAATTCCGAATTCGAAGTTGAAATTGAATACAACATGTTTAAACACAGCCGCCCATAAAAGCTTTATAAAAATACCAACAAGTCTTCATAACAAATGAGGGACTTCTCAATGAAAAAACTACCAAAACATAAAGCAGTATACAGTTTTTCTCCAAAACACAAACCAGCAGAACACGTCACACCCGAAGAAAAAATTCTTCTAGAAACTGAAGACGCCTTCGGAGGCCAAGTGAGAGATGAAGGCATGTCAATAGAACACCTCGACTGGTCCACGGTTAATGGTGCTACAGGCCCAATTTTCATTGATGGCGCCGAGCCAGGTGACACGCTTATCGTCAATATTGAAGAAATAATGGTGGCTGATAGAGGCGTCATAGCAGTAATACCAGGGCAAGGGGCATTAAGGGATAAACCCTTCAAAGCAGTTGTGAAAGTTGTTTCAATACGTGATGGATATGTTTGTTTTGAAGAAGGAATCAAGGTTAAAGCTATCCCTATGATCGGCACGATAGGAGTTGCGCCTTTGACCGGGGAGATTCCAACTGGCAGTTCGGGCAGGCATGGTGGAAACATGGATGTTAAAGAAGTAAGTGCTGGGACAAGGCTGTATTTACCAGTTTTCGTTGAAGGTGCTCTTTTTGCAGCTGGTGATCTTCACGCTGTGCAGGCTGATGGCGAGGTGTGCGTGTCTGCTGTTGAGGTTCCCGGCGAGATTCTCTTGAGCTTTGACATTTTAAAGGGAAAGAGCGCGTCTTGGCCTGTTCTTGAAACGCAAAATAGCTATGCTTTTCTTACGGGCGGAGATTCCCTTGATGAGGCTTCTGCTTTGGCTGTTGATGCTGCTGTAAGGGCTTTAATGCGGGAATATAATTGGTCTTTCGAGAAGGCATATATGTTCGCAAGTCTCGTTGTCGACCTTAAAGTTAGTCAGGTTGTGGATCCGAAAAAAGGCGTAAGAGCCATGATCCCGAAAAATTTGATTTCAATTGAAAGTCTGTGTCATGGAAGTCCATGAATTTTTGTTGACGGATGAAATGTTTCAAGATTCAATTATACAAAAAGCCGACAGAGCGGTTGGTTTTTAAACATAATTTTTCATTTAAAGGATAAATGCTGCTGTTTTTAACAGTCAGCGATATATCTGCATGTTAATAAATGTTATTTCCTTCTTTTGCGGCTAAAAAATGGACGGTGTTTAAATTGATTTCGTGGAAACATTCTTTTAAGAGATTAAACGAAGAATGCGAAATGGCGAAGAAAAAGAAGCAAGCTTTGGACAATTTATTGAACACAGGCAGAATTTCTCAGCCCACGCATGAATTGTTCAATAAAGAAATAGACGAAACGATTGCAGAAATTGAAAGGCAGCAGAAGGCTTTGCTGGAAAGAATGAACTCAAAAATGAAGGAGCTGGAGGAACAGATCAAAACATTAGAGATGCTCTTTGCAAACTTTGAAATTCAACATGTAACTGGCGAAGTGGATGATGAAATCTATCAACGCGAAATAAGTCTTCTGTCAATGGGACTTGAAACTGCAAGGCATGAGTTAGACGCGGTCAAGGATGCCGTAAACCAGCTTTCAAGCGGCATACAATTTCAGGCAACAGATGTAGGTGTTCAGCAAGAAGCAGAACCAAAAGTTCTGGAAAACGTTGGAGTTTCTAAGACTGAAGCTGAAGTAGCGGGAGAGCATGTGCCAGTTGTTGAAGTCAAAGAAGAAGATTCTTCCAAAGCCTCGCAAGAGCAGCCGCAAGAAATGCTACAGAACACAGAGGGATCGCAGTCGACGGAGACGAATGTTGCAGGCAAGGAAAAACAAGAAGGATAGTGGCAAGGAGTAGCCGCCTTCCCTTTTTTTATTTTGTGTTATTGAATGGTGCGTTGTGGGGTTTGTGTGTGTGCAACGGTTTCTAGACCCTCTATTAGGGTTCAAATATGTTTGTGTGTGTTGGGTGTGTTTAAGGAGTGTGGGCGGGGTTATGGGTCTTTCATGAAGTTGTTGCATGCTATGCCTATGTCGCGCATGTCTACTATGCCGTCGTCGTTTATGTCGTAGTTTTGGTTCCAGTCTTGGCTGGAGGGTGTTGTCATGAATTTGCTGCATAATGTGCCTATGTCTCGCATGTCACATGTGCCGTCTGGTGGTCCATCTTGGCTTGTAACATCGCCTGCGATTGTCACAAACACGAAACCACTGAAGGTGTAGTTATTATCTAGTGTGTCTGTTTCGCCTGGAACTGGCCAAGTATAGGCGGTTATGGTGTAGTTGCCCTTAGCAAAGCCAGTGGTGTTCCATGCGAAGGTTATGGTTGTAGAGTTTCCGTTTGCTAGAGTGACTTCTTTTGTTTCTGTTATTGTTGTGTTGGCGTAGAATGTGACGTTGAAGTTTTCTGCGTTAACACCATAGTTTACAATTCTTATGTTGATTTGTAGGGTATAGCCCTGTCCGATGATGGTTTTTGATGGGGTAATACTCGTTATTCCTATGTCATGCTGAACACCATAGGGCTTCATGAGAGGATATCGGTCTATGTTGTTTTCACCGATAACATATGGTGTATCACCTATCCCATCGCTGCCCGTCTCATTTTGGTATGGCCCATTATGGAAGTCTGTACCGTTATAATCACTCCAATAGTTGCCACCAGAAGGATAACCATTCTCCCAGACGGCACCTGCTATGGGAGGATTAAAAGGAGCTAATTGGAACGTGTTATTGATAAAATTGTTATGAAAGATTGTGTTATTGTTAGTAGTAGAATATGCATAGATACCGTTTTTGTTGTTGATTATGTTGTTTTTGCTGATAACGTTGTTGCTACAATCTTTGCCAAACCCAATAGCTTCCCCTGTTCCTTTGCCTGAATTTGTTATGGTATTTTCCGAAACGAAATTATTGTTAGAATAGCCAAGCCATATTCCGGAAATCGCTCTTGTAATGTAGTTACCAATGATAACATTGAGATGAGACCAAAGCAATTGAACTTCTACATAGGAACAATTCTCCAGCAAGTTTTCGCCAACGTAGTTGTTGCTCGCTGAACTTAGCGAAATGCCAAAAGCTTCGTTGTTTACCAAAATGTTTCCGCTTATATTATTTAAATCGGATAAGTGCAAGTGGATGCCACACCATGTATCTACTACAACATTTCTGGAGATGTTGTTGCCATGAGAATTTTCAACCTTGATGCCAAATCCTCTCAAATTATGCATAATAACGTTTTTAGAGACTGTAGCATAGCTCCCTGAGATGTACAAAGCACTATTATAGTCTGTTCCACTATTTTGAATTGTGAATCCACCGATCTCGATATTGTCTGCTGTTACGTTAATTACATTCCCGATCTCACCGCCATCAATGATTGTTGTTTCATTGCTTTGTCCAATGAGCATCAATGACTTGTACAAATTTATGTGTTCATAGTAAGTCCCTGCATCTACTTTGATGGTATGCCCACCTAGAGTTTCAGGAGCGTCTATCGCCTTTTGAATTGTGGTATAGTTGAATCCAGTGTTAAGGTTGTGAACCCGAAGTATTTCTTCTTTGTATATGGCTCTGAGGGTTCCATTTCGACTAATGGTAACTGTTGTCGGATTGGTGGCTGTATTTTCTACCTTGACCCCGCCGACTGTTTCCCAGTGAGTAAACACATAGCCTAAAGATGCATTGTATTGAACCTGATAGTTTCCAACTGCTTTAGGGATGTTACCCGGAAGACCATATAAAGTGCCGTCAAGGATTATTGTTCCTAGATTTGCAGTTGCACCAGCATCCTCACGAGACTCCAAAAAGATGATACGTTTTATTGTAAAAGACACTTCGGCTGGCGATGGATCTATGCTTCCCAGTAAGTCTTTTGCCCTAACCTTGAAGGTATAGATGTTGTCAGGCAAGCCATTGTATTGTTTGCTTGTACTTGATGTGAACGGCGACCAGTCTGAGTCATATCCAACCAAATAGTATGAGTAAACTAAACTGGAGATTGGAGTGATATCATCTGAACCTGTCCAGTTGAAACACACATCAACGTAATCAATGTTTTCTTTTGGACCACTGGTTATGAGAGTCATAGGCGGTCTGTCAACTGTGATGCCATCGCTTACACCGGACCAAGGACCCCATTGACCCGCTTGGTTCATCGCCCGTACTCTAGCATAATAAGTAAGTCCGCTTAACAAGCTATTCAAGGTTTTGCTCAAGGAAGTGCCTATATAACCATCATAAACGTCATTTCCACCTGGCGTAGTACCTACTTGAATTTGATACTGGACAACCGTACCGTCCTCAGGAGCAGCTGTCCAAGTCCAGGTTGCGGTTCCAGAGGTGCTGTAGACACCATCATCTATCGGTGTGCCAGGTGTGCCAGGTGGCGTATTGTCCGAAATCGTAAAGTATTCCGAGTATTCGAGATCCCAGTTTCCATAAACATCTTTAATATAAGCCTTCATCTGCCACAATCCAAGTTTTGACTGCGGCTGGTAGCCATAGATGTATATGTATCCCCAAAACTTATACCAATCCCAATACAAAGCACCCTGTGACGAGGGATCTGGTACAGTATAGTAAAATGTGAAATAAGGAGTAGTACCAGAAGGCTCATACCATTCCCATTTGACTTCTAGTTGTTCAGCTACCTCATCTAGTCTTATCCAGCCAAGGGCTTTGGGATCCGTATTAAGGAATAGGTTTGTAGGATTTATGGGTTCGTAAGGATCGGTTGTTTGCACGTCCTTGGCCATTGTTCTTTGCGTTACCTCATATCTTATCACAAAGTCTTCGATTGCCTTAAGTTGATAACCGCTACCCTCATCAATATACACCTTTGATGCCCATCTTCCCTCAACGTCTTGAGGAACGTAGCCATTGATATAGATCCCTCCCCAGCACTTGTACCATTCCCAATATGCATATCCATATGATGCTGGGTCTGGAATGACATATGTAGCTGTGGCATAATAGCTACCATCTGGTTTATACCATTCCCACTTCACATTTAGAGATCTGTAAACGTAAGTTAGATGAACCCATGTCCATGCTATCGAATCACTTGCTCTAAAGGCATCTGTTTCATCTATCGGATCGTATGGTGAAGACCCTTGGACCCCCTTGCAGGTTGTGGATCGATAGAATGAATAGCTACCGCCTCCTGATCGACTCTGAACAGTTAATGGTTGAGAGTTTGACCCACTAATAGGCCCTGCCTTAATTTCAACTCTTACAGAGTATCCTCCTGCACTTGATGGTGCAGAAATATATTCTGAATAGTAACCGCTGTTGTCTGTTGTTGTGATCCAACGAGCTCCGGTCTGAGTTATGATGATTGCCACGTCTGTCAGCGAGACTGGAGAGCCGCCGCTGAATGTTGCGGTTCCGTAGACTTGGACAGAGCCATATGTGAGCACAGTTGAAGGACTCAAAGTTTCAGTTATCGAGATTGACGATGGGCCCCAAGTTCCGTTCCAACTCGCCAGCAGTCTTTCGTAAATAACAGTCGACCAATCGTCTAACCCTAGGAAATCTTTAAGCCATCCTGCAAAAGTTGCTCCTGCAATAATTCTGAAACTTACCGAGACTTCCCATGAACCGTTTGGAAGAACATATGTTATCGCTGCGTTAACATAAGTTTCGCACTCTATGAACGGCCCAGCGACGCCATAAAAAAGAAATGCAAGTCGAAAGTGAACTGCTGGGCGCATTGATGCCCCTGCTTCCGCAGATATGTTAGGACCTGTCCTGCTTGCAGATGCAGTTATATCCGAGATGTCGGACCAGCCAATATCCCTCGCCCACCTGACTCCAGCTTTGAAAGTAGCTTGTGCTTGTGCTTGTGCAGAAAACGATACCTTGGCATATGCACTAACAGTAAATGAAGCGCTAGATGTGAATTGCAGGTCTGCCCACACAGGAACTGGACCAACCCAGAAGGAATATGTACTCTTCCATTCAAACAAGGTATGTGAAAATGTATAGGAATAGCTTGCTGTAACAGATGCTTCAAACTCAACGCTTATGGAAGCCGTAACACTCATCCACCCCTCAAACCAACTAAGACCTCCCAAATCAAAATCCCACCCAACGTATCCAGAAATAGTCAGGCTAGGTGTCACCGTCAACACCGCACTAATAGGGCCTTCTGAAAACGATAGTTCAATGCTATCTGACCACAGAGGATAATCCCAACTATATGACCAATCATCTTCGCTTAGCGTTTCGGTTCCTAAGCATATTGGTGTCGATTCTGGTAGCAAATATCTTATGTTGAAGACTTTGTAGGCCGAAAAAGCTTCGAGGAAATACTCAGGTGTTGTGGAGATACTGTTCTCGGTTACCAATGTTCTTTCATTGAGGATTACTGTTGACGTTTCGTCAACTGACATAGAAGCGACCATATATGTACCTCCACCAAAATCTATCGCCCAATTTGATCCATCAAGTGTGTCACCGTTAAGAAGCGATGCTCCGA
>Ga0315308_1000005_pt1 | contig 150690 bp, 205 predicted proteins | sample TDP3_MG_FD_203078 | JGI IMG/M metagenome (GOLD analysis project Ga0315308, IMG submission 203078) | Freshwater sediment microbial communities from Lake Towuti, South Sulawesi, Indonesia - TDP3 | ecosystem: Environmental > Aquatic > Freshwater > Lake > Sediment | place: Indonesia: South...
CACCCTCATGAGGAAAGATTTATCCTGTAGTACGCTTGCCAAAGAAGTCTATCAACAGGGAACCAGAAGGTCATTCCTTTAGTTCTTCCATCGCCTTTTCCATAAAAGCGATCCAGCGATCTATTGCGTGTGTCAGTTCGTTCTGAGACTTCTCAACCTTCCGGACAGCTTTCAGAATCTCCTCGGTCCTCTTTCTCATTTCCGATCTAATTTGTGACTTCAAAAATTCTCCTATAGCCATTACAGAACCTCCAAAAGGGGACGGATCCTATTCATCGCACCCTCATTTTTGCTGATCTCTGTGAAGACATGGTGCATGAAGTACGCTGCTTTCGCCATGCTCCTGTCCCCATAGACCCTCATGTGATCAAGTCTCTGCGCGTCCTTGAAGTTGTACACGTGGCCGTCGCTCATCACCTTGTTGCCCAGAATAGCCCACTTTATCGCCTGCGGGGTTATGTCTATCTGGGCGTCCACCGAGTATCTCCCCTCAGCAATGGTCAATTTACCCTCGTGCACTATCCAGTCAGCCTGAGCTATTATCTTCTCCATCTCCTCATCCATTATGTTCAGCCTTATGATGCTACCGCCGGGATATCCGAACCGTTTCTGTATGTCTCCGATGTCAAGTTCCTCGTTTATGTTCAAAGCCAACTCGATAATTAGTCTCTCAACATACCCCTTGATCAGGGTTGTAAGCCTCTCCAAGAAGCCCGGTTTCTTAGGTTCTGCGCGTAATATTGCCTCAACCGCTTTCTCAACTGGTTCAGCGTACTCCCCGGTTAGCTTAGGGTTCTTCTGTTCAACCTGTTTTCTAATTTCCATGCTCAGCGGAATCTTTCCGAAAACCGTAACTCCGAACTCCTCGCCGAGCTTGTCAACAATGCTCTCGCCGAAAATGTTGTACGTAACGGCCCCCGCCTTGAAGTAGCTCATGTTCTCAACCAAGCCGAGAACCGGCATGTCCAAGTCTTTGTGGAGTTCTAAGGCTCGACGCGCATCCAACTCATGTGCAGGTTGCACCACGATGATCGACCCCAGAAGAGATTCCGAGAAGACCTTCGCAGCGGTTCTCAACTCGTCGCCAAATCCGGCTGGAAGGTCTACAACCATGTATTCAGCGTTCCAAGACGCCGCCTCTACAGCGTCTCTGAAGAACTGGCTGTACTGCTCTCCAATCATGCCTACTGACTCTTCGCCCAGAACTAATGGTATGGAAAAGACTTCTATGCCGTCGTAGTCAACGGGGTGAAACTCTTCCCTAGACAGATCCATAGACTTGTCGCTTAAGTCTAGGAAGTATCCGGTGTTGCTTGCTGAGAAGTCAGCGTCAAGAAGACCTACTTTCACCCCTTTATCCTTCAGGTGAAGGCATATGTTAACAGAGATCAGGGTTTTTCCAACGCCACCCTTACCCGACAATACGAATATTCCACGAGGCATCGCCATTCTCAGCCCCTCACACGCTCAACAACCTTCGTGACCAAGCCATGTTTTCTGAGCTCTTGGATCACTCCTTCACGCTCGGCTTCTCCAGCCATTTCGGAAGGCGGTTTAACTCCTGCGGGGCCTCCTGTTAGGATCCTTTCAGCTTTGTCCAGAGGTCTTTCTCCCGAGAGGTAGGTTTGAAGTAGATCTTTAACATCGCTTATGCTCCCCTTTATCAGTCGTATTTCGTCGCTCTTCCATTCTCCGGTTCCCGTCGCTGCAAGGTCGCTCACCCTACTCTCCAGACCACTTATTTTGTCCAGCAATGCTTGCCTGTCCTTCGCCTCTATAGTGCCCTTCAAATCTTCTATTGACTTACGTTGCCCGTCAAGTTGTTCCCTTAAAGCCTTAACCTCCTCGCTTTCCTCTGGCTTTTGCTTTAACCCCTTAATTTCTTCCCTCAGCTGGGAGATTTCTTGGTTCTTAAGGGTTTTTTCAAGGTTCCTCATTTCTTCTCTGAGTTCCTTAATCTCCGTCGACTCTGTTGCTACTGGAACCCTCTTTATGCGAACGCTGACGGCTTTTTCAGGGTCGCACAGTTTTCCTTCAGCGTCTATGAACTCCCTAACCTCCTCGTAGGATATCGGCGGCGGTCCCCTAGATCCTTCTGTCTCCTTCGTAATCTTCAAGATCTCCGCCTCAAGCCTCTTCATGTTAAGCTCGTGTTCCTCTTGTCTCCTTCTCTCCTCCGCTTGGTCTTGAGGCGGTTCAGTCTTGCCCTCTGTTTCTCTGGTGATTTTGAGGATCTCAGCGTCAAGCTTCTTCATCCTGAGCTCGTGTTCCTCTTCTTTCCTTCTTTCTTCTCCTTGGTCTTCACGCGGTTTTGTCACGGAACCCTCTGTCTCTCTAGTGACCTTGAGGATTTCGGTTTCAAGCCTCTTCATCCTAAGCTCATGCTCCTCTTCTCTCCTTCTCTCCTCCGCACGATCCATCCAAAACCTCTGATGACCGATGGTCCTGCTCGGCTCATAATCGTCATACTCGGAGTAATCCTCTCCATAGTCATAGCGTCTCGGTCTCTGCCTCGTTACTTGTGGCGCATATCGAGGTTGATACTCCCTCCTCCTTTCTCTTCTTTCACCGTATCTCGGCTGGTATCCTTCCTCCCTCGGCAGGTACCCTTCTTCCTGTAGTTGGTCGAAGATCTTCTCTATTATGGACTCTAGATGACGGTCGTTAGCGTTGGGGGCGAAATCTTTGATGTGGCTGTGAAGGTTCCATGGATCCATAACGGACGCCGATGTAAGCGTATCCAATATGGCGGTTATTGTCCTAGTCGTGTCCTTGGTCGGGATGCCATATACCGTTGGGAGTTCCTTGACTAGTAACTCTTTAACCCTCTCCAAGACGAGAACCTGAAGGGGGGGTAGGGGTCCTTTCTCTTCCTCTCGCCTCTCCTTTACTTCCTCAGGGGTTAAGGGCTTCATGAATTTCCCGCATTTGGGACACCTATACCTTAATCCCCTGTCGGTCGGGTACTCTTCTGGAACCACAGTAGCACCACATACGCTACAGGAATACTGCTTTTCGCTGGGTCTACTCTCAGGCTCCTCAGACGGGCCTCTCTCGGTCTTCTCTGTGTTTTCTTTTGTGGCTTCCTCTCCGCTCAATTTTGGCACCAAAGTTTATTTGGTGTTCGAGGGATATATGTTTTGTGAAAAGGCTGTGACAATGTTGATCTCCAAAATCCGCGTTGCCTGCATAGGGGCTTCCGTGGCAGGTCTCGGAACAGCCTTAGAACTCCTAAAACTTGACAGATCCATGGACGTGACGTTGTTCGACAAGAAGCCTCATGTGGGAGCCAATACGGTCTGCGGCGGAGCGATATCGTCCTTCATGCTTAGAGAGTTGAAGATGGAGTTCCCTAGCTACGTGACAGCGTCCGAAATAAGGAAGGTTCGGATATATGGTCCTAACGGCGAGTTTTGGCAACTAGAGTCTCAATCTGGAGAAACCTACGGCTACGTTCTCTGGAGAGAAAAGTTTGAGAGAGATCTCGCTAAACAAGTTGCTGAGCTTGGCGGAAAAATAAGAATGAATAATGAGATAAGGGATTTGAATGAACTCTCAGAGTATGATTACATAGTTGGGGCTGACGGCTTAACCGGGATCACGAGTAAATTGATAGGTTTTCCAAACCGCGACGATGTTCACATCGCAGTCCAGAGAATAGCACATATGAATAACAGTCATAAAGAGAGGATAGATCTCTACTTTGGAAGAGAGATTGCTCCTTCCGGCTATGCTTGGATCTTTCCGGCGGGCTACAGGAGGCAGGTGAGAATCGGGTTAGGTGTTCCCTTAAGTCTCAAAGTTAACCCGAACAAGCTTCTAGACGGATTCATGAAGATGGTTGATGCGGAACCTCTATCGAAGCCTAAGGGAAAACTAATTCCTACAGCTAAGCCTCCCAAAAATCTTGTTTATGGAAAGGTTCTCTTGGTCGGAGACGCAGCACACCTATGTGATCCCCTGACGGGAGGAGGGATTGCCGACGCCCTTCTAAGCGGAAAGTATGCTGCAAAGACCATAGTGAAAGGCGACTTGGAAAGGTACAACTCTTACTGTCAAGGTCTGAAGCGTAGAAACCTCATGAGGTACAAGCTGAAAAGGATTCTCTACGAACTCTCAGACGACGAACTTAACATAATGATTAAGGCTATGAAGAATTTCAAGCCTAAGTTAACCAGAATATCATGGACTATTATGCATGCCTTATTTACTTTGGCTTTGAAGGAGCCTAAGCTTTTGACAAGGCACAGGATTCTCAGAAAGGTCATTAAACCTTAAAAACCACAAATGGAAAGCTAGATGAGAGGTTTAAAGCTTGTCAATGCAAGAGATGGATAGTATACCAAGTGGGACTCGAGTTGAAGGCACTTGGACGGAGACATTGAAGCCACGGATTCGATTTGTACGTTGGGTTTGGAGCAAGATATCGTTGCAGATGATTAATGTGGAATCACAGACACCTACGACAGTGCTGACGGGCTACACCGGTCCATGGGTTATTCAGGCTGCCAGCATCGGTACCACTGCCAGTCTCGTCTCCACCCTGAAGGTTATAGCCATGGGCAGACCAGTTCCAAGAGTACCCGTCTCCCTCTTCTTAGGCAGTGAGAAGGTGGCTACGGAGAAGACGAATGAGGAGGGCCTAGTTAATTTCTCCCTCTCGTTCACGGAGCCTGGTGTCTACAACTACATCGCAGTCATCGGCACTGGTGAACACCCGCCTCTTATTATCCAGGGGAACCCTAGGGCTGTAAGCTTAGGGGTGACTGTCTGGATCATCGCCGTCTTCTGCCGTAACATCACCGATACTTGGGCTAGGGCTGTGGGTAGAGCCTATTTCCGAGGCTTGCCGTGGATCTGGTGGATAGACCAACCTTCTTCTCTCAGAGGTATAGTCTACCCAAGCGTTGATAGGCCTATTGGCTTCATTGAATTGATACCCTGCCCTCAAGGGGTCACGATTCCTGAAGAGGTAGGAAATTCAGCCTATTGTAACACACCTGAGCCCTACCCCCCGAGTGCGAAATGCTGCGAGTACGCGAGGAACACATGGTGGGAGATGTTTCTGTGTGCCACAAACGATCCCAAACAGGTTCCTCAGACGATTACCGGAAACGTAAACATGGTCGGCGGGGACCGGATTAATTTGGACTACCACTTAAAGTATAATATCACAAGCAGTAGCGTTAGCTACTTAGGAAGGTATCTAAAGTACCAACGGTGTCCATGGGAGGCTGGGACGGCTCCATTAGATCCGTAGAAGGTCGGAATAGGTCTTGATAACATATAGCAGACTCGGACTCGAAGCCGCCGAACAGTTCATGGTCGATAGGAGAAATTCTCATAGGAAAAGACAGTATTGATAGCACCATAATAGAACGGCGTCAACTCAATGGAAAGGCATCAAGTCAGTTGAGCGAAACAAATCAATCCAATAATTGGCTGAAACGATCATAATTTAGAAAAAAATGCGAATAATTGAAAGCAAAAGCAAGATTACTGCGACCAACGCACATTATTGGCAAAAAGTGCAGAATTACTGTAATGAAACACACATTATTGGCAACAAATGCAAATTATTGGATTGAAGGTAAGAATATGTGTGAGAAGCCGTTCGCATACATTTTTCCCTAGTGAACTTATCTTGAGGTGTCTAGGCGGGAAGAGCCTTGGGAAATAGGTTTATCTATTATTTGTGAGAATATGGTGATAAGGGAATTACAATGTTTAGAGGAAGAGTTCTTGGAGAAGGCATAACTAAACAGAGGGTAGAGTGGGAATACAAGGTCCTAACCGACGTCTTTGATCTAGAAAAGGGTCTAATCCGTCCAGCCGCGTTCGGTTGGCTCCTGAAACCTTACATCATAGACGCGGAGGCGAGGGACAGGATTGCTGCGGAGGCACCCGTCGACGGATATGAAGTGGTTGACTGGATGCACGACTGCGCGGCTGCCAACGCCGTACTCTTCGGCGCAATGGAGGATTATGACAGGCTTGGGAGCCAACTTTTGGCAATCTCAGACGATCCGTACATTCCAGGATGCGCCCTATCCAGCGACTTCAAGTTTAGAAGTGAAACCGCCCAATTGGTGGACAGTAGGGGATACAGCGTCGTTATGACACCTGTTGGAACCTTCAACGTTCCCAACGAAAACTGTACTACTATTGCGAAAGGAAACTTCTTAGGGTGGACGGCAGGAACCGGCATACGAGGCCGTATCATACAGTGGATAGGAACCCTGATGAGGTGGGTCGAGCTGGCCTCAAAACCCGTCAAGGAAAGGGTTAGATGTGCGAACATAGCCGGGTTGGTAGCTCCACAGTTCTTCAACATTCCAGCCCCCCTAGCCCTTCCAGTAAACAGAACTACAGTCGTGCTGACAAGCGACAAGCCACAGACTATGTTGCTCCGGGGACGGTCTCCCACAGACTATGGAACGGCAATGTTCGACTTCAAGCAAGACATCCCCTCGGGACAGAGCTCAATTCTATATCGAGTGATCGGTCTTCCAAGAGCCACAGCTCACGTGCTAGAGATACAACCTGAGCATGGAACAGCCACCGTAATCGACAGCATAACCTAGACCCGGTTCCGATCAGGGATCTGGGCTATCTTCACCATACGAGGTTTCTCTAAGTAGAAGGCTAACTGAGATTTCCTTTGAACATTTCGTCAGTTTATACGTATAAACTGGTCATCCGCATCCTAGTCAACCAAAAAGGAACAAGACATCTATTTTATGAATCAGGAAGTACAAGAGTAATTAGGGATGAGGAGTACATGAGAAAGGAACTTCGTCATATCGATGTCTCGAATTTGCAGAAGGCTCTCAGGAAATCTGGGTATAGGAGAACAAAGTCCTCTTCTGGTAATGAACACTGGAGAAAGGGCAGATACCACTTGGTGATTGAGGAAAGATCTGGAAAGGTATTGCTAGAGATTCATGAGGATCTACCGCATCATTTAGGGGTTATGGAGGAAGGAGAACAGTTAAAAAGAGAAATCCGAGAGATAATCAAACGATATCGGGGACTACGGGAAAAGAAAGGACCCCCACTGTGGAGCTAGTTTTCGTAGAGAAAGTATGTAGATACGGTGTCTAGTTTTCTGTTAACTTGTAGGAATCATCACCTGAGATGGGGATGGGCATGTCCACGGCGGCGTGAAGTTGCTAGAATCATGCTAGGCTTAGGTAACTTCTTGGCGCTAAGAAAACTTTTAAGATTCAAATCCTTATGTGATAAGGATGTGATATGCGGGACATCATTGTTCCAAACCTCCTCAGAACATACCGAAGTAAAGTAGTCTCTCCCGTAATCGTAGAGGCTCGGCCCGACATGTTCAGCAGTGTCAGAGCAGGATTAAGGGAGATCGTGCCAGTCAACCTTCTCGAGGCAACTTTCCACACTTTCCTGCCCAGAATAACGAGGCTCATAGAATTTCCCTTCGCGAAATGGAAGGAGATGAAAACCTTCAGTATGGTCGCAACCGTGCTGACCCCTGACCTCATAGAGGAAGTTGCTCAATGGCGGGAAGTCGAGCGGATCTATCCAGACTACATAAAATTTGCATTATCGGTACCGCCGACAGGCATATTCAAGGATGAGAGAGGAAGGATTTTCACCTCAACTTACTGGACTAAAAGGATGCTTGGGCTCGACGTAGCTAACAGAAAAGGATTCACTGGCAGGCGCATAAACGCGGTTGTGATTGACACCGGTAGCCGAACCACTCATCCACAACTCCGTAGAGTTAGAGTCTTGTCAGCTATGCCCGAAAAGGGGGGATCCGGTGAGGATAGCAATGGTCACGGATCGTGGTGTACGGCTTGTGTTGGAGGGTCCTATGCAATAGATGAGCGGTATAACGTGCCAGTCGAGGGTATGGCCCCTGAATGCAGCCTCTTCAGCATCCAAGCGTTAGGATTCATAATCGGCACAGGAACCTCCTCGGATGTAATTCAGGCCATGGAGATGTGCATAGGCCTTGACGCTAAAGTCGTCTCGATGTCCCTCGGATCTGCTGATGCTCCCAGTGACGAGGATAACCCAGAGGCGAGAGCCATAGACGAACTTGTCAGTAGAGGCATCATTCCCGTCGTTGCAGCCGGAAACAGCGGTCCAGACCCAGAGACCATAGGATCCCCAGGATCATGCCTAAACTCTTTAACGGTGGGGTCGATATCACCCTTCACTGGCGAAGTCAGCGGTTTTTCAAGCAGAGGCCCAACGGCTGGAGACGGACACGTTAAGCCGGACGTCGTTGCACCAGGAGAACGGATAAACTCCGCGTTAGTCGGTTTCTTAGACACTATGACGGATCCAACTCAGAGAAGGTTTGGACCGATCAGTGGCACATCGATGGCCACGCCCCATGTGGCGGGGCTCGTTGCGTGCATGGCTGAGCTATACAGGGAGAAGTTGGGGATAGAACTGACAATGGACGAGATGAAGGCGATGATGTCCGAGCTTGGACATGAGAAGAACAACAATGACGGTTATGGGTCGATCAGCTGGGATATGGTGGAGGCATGGGTGTCTTCAAACTATGGGCTTGAATTATGAAGGGATACGTAAAGGTTACCCAAGGCTTAGAAGACGATTCGGAAAACTCGTAGGATACGTTCAGCTATGCCGGGTCTTCACTTTGATGGCGCCGTTACTGGCTGGAATATTCGGCGTTTTAACCCCCGTCAGGGACGTAACCTACCAACATCTCTACACGGCGATTTATGTTGGAATAACGCTTGCTCTGACACAAGCGACCGGTCAGGTGCTAAATCAGTACGCAGACGCAGAACTGGATAAAATAATCAAGAATTATCGGCCGATCCCTTCAGGTCTAGTTTCAAGAGAGGAAGCTCTAGGTCTTTCTTGGCTTCTAGCCATATTCGCTGTAGGAAGGGCCTTTACGATAAGTATCTTCTTCGGCCTAGTAGTTCTGACACTTATCTTCTTTGCTGTGTTCTACTCCTTGGCGCCATTTAGTCCTCGGAAGATACATCCATTGGCTAATGTTTCTTGGATGGCTTTTTCCAGAGGTTTCCTGCCAATGTTCGCAGTATTAAGTGTCTACGGAAGTTTGGATGAAGCAGTTCCTTACGCCGTCTTCACCTTCTTGTGGTGTCTGTCGTTGCAGGGTACAAAGGATATTGGTGATGCAGAAGGAGACAAGAATTATGGAATTAAAACGATCCCGAACACATATGGTCTCAGGGGATTCCGGTTCTATGTCCTGATCACAATGGTGGTAATGTACGGATTCGCTTCACTCTTCATAAGACAGATGCTTGTTCTATTGCCAATTTCCGTTGTAGCCCTAATGGGACTTGGAAAAAAGGTTAGCGGATTAGAAAATGATGTGAGTTGGGTTTGTTTTTACGCTGGGGTTTCCTTGATTTATGTTCTCATGTTTATAACCGCAAGGCTCTACGCTGTTTAACCCCATCGATAACTTGTGCTCCGCGGGGGAACCTTTCTCTCACCCAGAGTATCTCGCAATAGTACCTTGGGAAGTAGACTGTTTCTCCGTCATGTTCAGAGACGAACAAATCTGGGTTGAAGGTTAGAACGTAACCGTCTTCCACTTGTCCGTGCTTGGAAACGTCCACAATTGTGCCCGTCTCAACAGTCATCCAAATCTTGACGTCGTAGTTATATTGATATGGTCCAAAAGTCCTGTAAACTACATAGGGAGAAATATAAAATTTACTGTATCCGGTTCTAAGTGTTATCCCTATATCGGGTTCAATCACATCCCAAACTAAACCAGCGAAACTTCCTTCATACGGAGGCTCCAGCTTCTTAACCCAGATCTCCCATGTTAACGGTGTTCGATCTGGAGGGGCTTTAACACAGAATTTTAACCCATTAGGTTCATCCTCAACAGACTTACTGACGATTACTTCACCTGTCGCTCTATTTTCCACACGAAGCTTCTCGAACCTAATGGCGCTCATCTTGTTTCCCCAGATTATTCTTTCGATTTGCCAAGTATCCGTGGAAGAATTCCGAGACCCAGAGGTCCCTTATCCGCATCCCTTTCAAGCAAGCCTTCGATGAACGGTTTGTCCATCAGCTCTTTCAGGGGTCTCTCAAGAATCTCCCTTCTCGCCTTTTCCCTTAACTGCTTAACCCCTGTCTGGATAAGCCTCGAAGGATCCTCCACAACCTTAACCAGTCTCTCCAAGTCCTCTTTCGTGAGTTTCGTGAAATCTATCGTATCCTCTAAAGATAGTATAGCATTGAGCCGTTCAGATAACTCCTCTTTGGTAGCCAACTTTCTCACCAGTGAGATTTATAAGACTTTCAACCCTAATAACTTTGATGGATATGTTTCCTATCTATGATTTAAGATTGATGAGGCTAGCCCCAGAGATAGTGGATGAGAGAATGGCGCAGGTGGTTAAGGGATTAAGAGAACGAGAATTTCTTAGGGGAACAGTTTTCGAGGAGAGAGCTCTGGCGGCTGATGTCGACCCGTACAGCCTTCTCTTGGGAATCCTGATAGGAATAGGGGTCACATTGGTTTTAGGACTGGCGACTATAGAGATCTGGATGCCTAGGGTGATTGCCCGAGTTACAGGGAAAGCTTTAAGAGAAACAACCACGGCCGTTATGGAAATTTTGAGAGGCTAATCGCTAGTGAGATTTTTATATTTCCTCTGACTTAATAGCTTAAGTGATAGGTATGCCTGAAAGGCTCTGGGATTTTCCGATACTCACAATGTTTAGGGAGAGAGTTAGGGCAAGGACTCTAGGCGAGTTGCCGGTGATCCGTGAGGAACATCCGCTTGTGGGTCTAATGCATGATGTCCAAAGATTGGTCAGGCGAAGAGTGTTTGGGGGAAGATAGATGGGTCATCTGTTGCGGTGGAGGGAGCTTCTCAAGTCTGCAAGCGAGCTGACCGAGCTTGACCTGTCTCCTAGGAGGAAGAAACAACTGGCGGACATCTTGGAGAGGCTTGAAAAGTTAGCGGCAGAGATAGAGAAGGGTTGGGGAAGGTCGATTATAGGCAGAGCGATAGTCTTGAACATCCGAGATTTTGTTATGAAGATTAGAGAGACGAGGTTTGCAGAGAAATGAGTTCTTTGAAGGATGCATCTGAAAGGATTAGGAAACGGACCCAAGAGTTGAAGGATGAGGTTAAGGGAACGGTTGAGGGTCTAGGTGAAAGCCTTCCTAGGCCATTAATGGAGAGAAAAACAATAATATTGAGGCAGCCGTTACTGGCAACTCTCAGAAACCGATTGAAAGAAAGAGAGAAGTGAGTTATTTCAAAGAGGAACTGCACAAACTCGGTCACGGCTAGGAACTAGTGTAAAGTCCTGTTTTGGTGCTAACGAGAGGAATGAAAACCCTTAATAATGGAGAAATTTTATATAAGTAATGGATGATTAGTGATAAGGGTGTGATTGCATGGCGAAAGAAATTCCGGGCAAAGTCGAAAAGGGAGTAACCGCGCGGGTTAATGCTACGAGAGAGACAGTGAAGAAAGAGGTCGACATCGTCAGAACTTTTGTGAAGGACATCGCAGGCCTCAGACCAGTAAAGGCTGCCATTGACCTTGGAACAGATACCTTGGACAACGTTGGCGACTGGATTAAGGAGCAGGCGAGAATCACTAGGGAGTGGGCTGAATGAGCCTTGTAGAGCAGGCAAGGACACGATTGGAAGAGACTAGGGACAGGATCAAAGCGAGGATCGAATCCATCGGGGGAAGTGGCTCAAGTTCAAATCCTGAATTCCCAACCCTGAAAGAAATACGAGAGAAAGGTTTACTCGCCACTATCCGCGGCTCAAGTTCAAGCCCTAAACTCCTAAAGGAAGTGGGAGAGAAGGGTGTTCTCTCCATCCTAGAGGAGAAATTTCCTCGAGTGAAGGAGATTAGGGAAGGGGGGATCCTTGGTAGAGGCGTTTCCGAACGGGCCGGAATCATCCCGCGTGAAACAGTTGAGCGGATAAGAGAACGGGGAATTCTCCGCAGGGAAACGATAGGGTCTGGGAAAGGTGGGCCGACATATAGACAAACTGTTGAAAGGGGTCCAATGTCCATCACAGACGAAGCGGCTAAGATAGAATTTACGGACGCTATCTCGATCGAACCCTCTTAAGCTTTTCTAAAGGCTCAATAGAAATATCGGGCAGTTTCTGCTCACTTTCCAATCCTTTAGTTAAGTAATATTCTATTGCTACCGAACGGTTTCCTCCAAAATATCTTATTGCACGATCCTCTATGATTTTTATGAGCCTACTCGATAAAGTGGCAGTAACAGGGTGCTTCACCATGTTATATCATAATATTTTATGTGACGCGGTTTAAATACCGATCGGACAAATAATAAGTGATAAGGATGTGATTAAGAATGGTAGACATAGGAAAACTACAGAACCTTCAAGCAACCGCAATAAAGCTAGCTAAAGACCTCGGCTATTCCTATGTGGAACTCGATCCTACGGAACTCGGTAGATTCGGAAAAGCCTACGAGCGAGCTTTCGTCTTAGGGTATCCGGAGAGAGAGATAGTAGATGTTTATCTTCGACATCAAGGAGAGGCGCTCTTAGGTGCAATGGTAGCGAAGGAACAGATGGACGCAGTGATCGACGGGGAACAGCCTGCGTCAGGGAAGATTGGCGGGCCATTACCCATAAGGGCGTGCTGGCTTGGAATAGGAGACGACTGGGAAGACATAGCCAGCATCTATGGAAGTGCAGTGGCTAGAGGGCAAGGCTATTGGACTCCCGGTGCTCCTCAAAATTGGGTTCACAGCGGAACTCTCTTGATGGGAGGAACCGATGGCAACGCCGTTAAGATCGCAGAAAACGCTCTCCACGTAGTGTTCGGCATTGGTTCCTTACACGCATCTCCGAAGATAGAATCAGTACAGTTCACCATCAACGAGAAGACGAAGCCAGTATTCCTAACGTTCTTCTCTCAGAAACAAGCCTTCGCACAAAGATGGAAGGAATTCGACAACGCCTACGTATGGAAGAAGGACGACACAATCTTAGCAAAGGTGATGATATCAGAAGCTTTCGGCCCAACCATCACAGAAGCAACTGACTACCCATATCTAATCGGCGTTTCCTACATTAAAGAGCCTCAGCTTAGAGTATTTGATCCAGTAACTGGCACAGGAAGAATATTGCCTGGAACTGTACACAATGTGATCTTGACAACATAAGGGGTGGCTAACTAGAGATGAGCGCTTATCCAGGAGTAACGAAGGACATAGTTGCCACCCTTAAAGACGGCAGAGTAATCGCATACTCACAGAGTGGGCCAACGCCGATCTTACCAACGACCGTTACAGGGATCTACATTTACTTCCCGGACCTACGAAAAATCGAATATGTTATTGATGTTGAGCTCTATACGAATCCTCCAACTTATCTTACTAGAACCATGAACAAATGGCTTGAAGCCGCCAACGTCGTAGGATTAACAATCTACACAGCGGCTGGTACAACACTAACGGTTGATGCTTTGGCAATAGGTCCTCCGTAAGATAATTCTCCCTTCACACGGAGGATTACAGCGATGACTATTCGTGCGACTCTCTACGATGGACGAACGATAGTTAGTGCAACAAGTACTCTTCTTGTAACCGCTGCTGGAACCTATTCAATAACCTTCACCTTTAGCGAGATAGATACGATAGAGGTTATTTTGGAGATTGACTTAGAGACTGAGCCTCTCTTCGACCCAGGAAGCGTGGTGAAGAAAGATGTTAGCGGAAACGTTCTAGGGATTACTTTAGTCGGTGTAGCGCAGGGAGGAACAATCAACGCAGAAGCAGTCGTATTAGGAATCTGAAGTGAGTAATTATGGCTGTGAATGTTAGAGGCGGATGGAAAAACCCAAGAAAAGTAGCAACAGGCACTGTTAACTTGATTATTCCAGGTGGCGGTGGAGTAGTTTACGGACAGATAACGATTGCAACCATGACGACGATAGAATACGTCTTTGACTTAGTGGTAACACAGACAAACCCTGCAACACATGATGTTTACACCCCTCAAAAGATTTCTGTTTCAGGTAATGTTATAGGAGTAAGTTTAGGGGGAGCATCAGGAACAACTGCAACCCTAGAAGCCTTAGTTTACGGATGGTAGATCGATCTATGTGATTGGTGCCCCTAAACCTTTGTAAAGCTCAGTGAACAATTCAAGTTCCTCCTCCGTTCTCTCTAGAAACTCCAGCCACTGAGGCATAACCACATCCCACGCATAATTATCCACTACAAACCTTCTAGATTTCCTTCCATATTTCTTAACTAAATCAGGATTGTTGTAAGCTTCTTCCAGCATCCTAAGTAGGCTTTTCTGGCTTGGAACAGGATACTCCTGTAAAGTAGGAACGTAAACGGGAAAGTCGATGTATTCATCTTCATCAATGTTCTCCACCAGCCATCCATGTCCTTCAACGTTTTCTGTCTGCGCAGAATTTCTAGGTGCAATGGGAGGAGTACCGCAAGCACAAGCTTCTACTAAGGGAAGACCAAATCCTTCAGCTACGGCGATGTGAACAAAAACATCTGCAGCACCTAGCAGTTTTCTTAAATTCTCATCTGGCCAAGGTTGAATTATGGGATCATACCTAGGGAAATGAATGTTTTTTTCCATTTTCAGATCAATTCTATGTGATATTAAGTCGTATCCTCCCCTCTCAGAGTAGGCATTAGTGAAAATGAATAAGTGGGCTTTCCTATGTTGTTCGCAGAATCGACTCCAAGTTTTCATGAGAAGAGGAAGAAGTTTTCTTGGACCTACATTGGCACTCATTTCTACGGCTATAAACTCAGCGTCTTCAGGGATTGGGGGAGCGAAATCTCCATTTTCACTTGTATCAGCCATCCATTCTCTTGCGTCTTCGTATTGCTTCTTACTCATTGGGCGAAACTTCTCAGTATCAACCCCATGGGGAATAAAGCCAAGTTTAGATGGGGGATACCACTTCAACAACTCATTATATCCAAACCTTGAGTAAGCGATGATTTTATAGTAGTTTCTCAGGTAGTTATGCATCTTACCAGTGAAAGGACCATCAATGGGAATGTATCCCATAACGGGAAGATTAAGATCATTTAAGTATTCTAGGCCAAATGAATCCATGAACCCAATAATTGCTTTGAAGCCATATTGCTTAGCGTAGCTTTCTATCACAGCAGCAGCTGATTGAGGCTTGGTTAAGGCGAGAATCTTCGCTTTATTTCCTTTGAAAGTTTCCTGCTCCTCTACAGCCCCCCATATGACAACGTCGCCGAGAGCACCTATGAATGTTACCGGCACTCCTAAATCTATTAGCCGGTAGCCAATCTCTTTGCTCTCTCTTCCATACCCAGTGCTTGCTATGGGACTAGCTGAAACCCAACCTATGGGAAGCAACTTAAGATACCTCTCTCAATTTCTCTATAAATTCCTCAAGAGTAGGCTTTGATGAATAGAACCACTTCTGGAATTCGCTCCATTTTTCTTCATCCATTGAATCTTTGATGAACGCACCAATATCGATCTTAGGTTTGATGCTTATCCAGTATGTTTTGCTTTTCATAATAGCTTCAACGAATAAGGCTTCAGTTAACTGAAGCTCGGCTTTGACGGGAATCTGAATCTTAACCCCCTCTCCTTCTGTAACTGCTGGCCGCGCGACTTTCTGTACGTATTCTGGACTCTGTTTCAGGACTAAAGGTAAATCTTCCCTTCGAAGTTTCCCACTTAAAATGGCCTTGGAATACATTTCTTTTCCCTGCTGCTCAGCATGTCTTCCTAAAACCTCCATGTATGTTTCTTCAACGTACCGCATGACTTCCGCTGGGCTTCCCCTCTCAAGTTGAGTCACAGGCCTCCATCCCTCAGCTTCTTCAGGATGAAGATACTCGAAATACCATCTTCCGAACTCCATTTCTTCATGGTCATAGTCGAATCCTTCGAACCGATTATCCCAAAGCCACTTCTTGAGCCGTGAATCTATGTTTCCTTTCCGGAAGTATTCTCTTGCTTTAGGCCAGCTCTCTAAGCCTAGCTCATCACATATCTCCCTTAGAGGCTTCCAAGAAGGGTTTTTTTCTCCTACATTGTTTCCCCCGCCCGCTATGAACAGGTTTCTTGCCGCTCTCTCCCATACTTCGTACCAATACTTCACATGCTCGTACCAGTACTTCTCCTTGGGCAACCTCATGGCTTTAGTGATTCCTGGAATGATTAATGTTTCATGTACTTCTTTGACTTCGCCTACGCCCTCATAGTGTGTGCCATCTGTTTTACGATAGATTAGGTTCTTGAAGAAGTCGCTGACCGACTTGTCTTTCGATCCGTCCACCTTAATTGTGGTGTCGTGACTGTTGATTAAAAGTAAAGTCAACCCTTCAGCCTCGGCTCTCTCACATATTCTTCTGATATTCCTGCAGAACTCCTCACAGAACCATTCGTCAGGGTCATGGACCACTATCCAGTCCCATGTCTGGCACTTCTGAAGATACTCGTTACGCATCTTTACCATAGAGTCTTCCCATGGATGGAAGTAAACCTCGCATCCTAAACCTCGCAGTTGCTCTTTCTGCTCTTCGGTGACGGTTTCATCAACAATCACCACGTATCTATCTACGTATGGTCTTAGACGCTTGATTCCGACCGTTGCTTGTTCTACTCTTTCACCGTATAGTCCAACACATCCAACTATCATTTTATTGGCACCCGATCACATATTCAGAAGCTTTATGGATGGATTGAAATGTTCCCGCATCAAACCACACTCCCCGATATATTTCGTAGTTGACTGGCATGAGATGATTCAAGGCGTCTGTAATCTCATACTCACCTCTTTCAGAGGGCTTAAGCTCAGGAAATATCTTGAAGAACTCAGGTGTCAAAAAGTATAAGCCGAGTAGCACGTATGGGCTCGGAGGTTCAGAAGGCTTCTCAACTAATTGGAGGATTTCAGGTTTATGACCTGATTCGGGATTCTCCGAACCGTTCTCAAACACGGCCACCCCATATCTACGAGCTTCATCGATATCTTCGACTCTTTTTAAGAGAACTAAAGGCTTGGTCGGTTCCTCGATGAACGCTTTAACGTGGGGTTTGATGCCGTCGACAAATATGTTGTCGCCCAGATAGACGATGAACGATTCATCACCTATCCACGGTTGAGCTTCATTGATAGCCCACGCAATACCCTTAACTTCACGCTGATACACATAGCTTATGTGGATCCCATATTCCGAACCATCACGGAGAAGCTCCATGAATCCGTAAGGGTTCACATAGGATATGCTGATGATGACATTTTTGATTCCCGAATCTGTCAACGCTTCGATGCCATAGAGGATCATTGGTTTGTTATAGATGGGAAGAAGATGCTTGTTCACTGCTTTTGTGACGGGTCTAAGCCGAGTGCCACTTCCACCCGCCAATATTAATGCTTTCACTACTCTCCTCCCCTCCTGTAAGGCACCGCAAACTCATTCTGAAGATACCATTTTACCGTTTCTTCCAACGCTTGGGGGAATGTGTATTTCGGCTCCCAACCCAGCAACCGCTTCGCTTTCTCATAACTACCCTCCAAATGAAAGACATGTCCCCACCGGTCATCTACATGCTGAACTGTGACAATCTTGGATAAGTCAGGTTTACCTGAGACCCTCGGAACAATCTCCTTCAACAGGTTAGCTACGTCAATGACGCTCCAACTCTTCCCCGTTGCAAGATTCACAACTTCCCCTGCAGGAAGACTATTTAAAGCCATCCAGAGGCCCCTAACGGTATCCTTTACATAGAGCCAGTCTCTCCGAGCCTTTCCCTGAGCGTAGACTGTGAGCGGCGAACCGTGGAGAATATTGTAAGTGAAGTTTGGAATCAGCTTTTGGCGTTGCTGGTAGGGTCCAAACTGATTGAATGGACGAACAATTGAAATGCTCAGACCATAAGTCTGCCACCAAGCGTAACACGCACGATCCTGTACAACCTTGGTTAAAGCGTAAGGCGAGTGGGGCTGAATAGGATGGTTTTCGTCTTGGGGAGTATAGACTTCTGTCCCGTAAACTTCCGAGCTTGAGATTTGAAGAAGTCTAGTGTTATACTTACGGCAAGCCTCCAAGACATTAAACATGAGTGTGATGTTATTCACCCAGAACTTCCCAGGGTTCTTAATTGAATCATCTATGTGAGTGTAGGACGCAAAATTTATGCAGGCGTCAGGCTCCCAGATCCAAGCCTTCTCAACATCCTCCCAACGGGTTAAATCCTGCCCGTAACGTCTATCGAAGAGTCTGATCTCAGGTTGCTCTTCCTCTGAGAGGGTCAAGAGGAAGTGGAAAAAGTTGGTGGCTATGAAGCTGCTTCCACCCGTAACTAAGAGACGGTTAAACTTCACCACCACGGTCTCCTTATATCGTTTCTGCGTGGGAGATGGAGGATGGGATAGGAATCCAAGGTTGTAACTCTTGGCAACTGGTCTAGACGCTTGTCCTCCTTCTTACTGTAGAGTAGGTCATTTCCCAGATCGGGATGTCCCTCGTTTCTCCACTCGAAGTCTATGTCGTTCCTGAAAAATCTGACCTGCCAGTCTGGGTAGGAGAAGCCTGGATTCGGAAGGTTCAACCGTGGAAACCGGAAACAATTTACTCCTTGCTCTGGAAGCCGCTTTAACTTACTTAGCCATCCATAGTCGAACCTCTCGTCTGCGTCACAGAAAAGGATCCAACCGCACCATTTGGGCGCAAGCCTCATAGCGTAGTTTCGCTTCTCAGCCATTCCCGGACCTAGATGCTTCACGACGACTTTGTCAGCGTATTTTCTAGCGATCTCAACAGTATTGTCGGTGCTCTCGTCGTCGAGGACTAAGAGATACGAAACATGGGGTTTTAGATATTTGAGGCATTCCTCAATTCTCGGAGCTTCGTTTAAAGTTAAGACGATTCCACATACCCTCATAATTTTCGCCATGACGTATGCGGGATTGACTTAAAAAGTATTGTGATAATCTTGTGAGTATGATGAGTTTCAAACTAAACTTCCAATATCTCCTCGCAAGTGTCAAGCCATACGTACATAGCTTCACTCACTTTCCCGAGATATTTTCGGATAACCTTGCCTCCAAAAAGCTGTCTATCCCTGTTTAAAGCCTCCGAAATTTCCAAGTATGCATCGAAGTAAGTCTTCGAGTTAATCTCGAGGTTCCCCAGCCATGTGGAAAGCCTCTCATTAATGGTTATGCCGAGTAGTTCCTTCTTTAAATCATCGACTAAGTCATGCTTGTTCCTCTTGTGCATCGTCAACGGGTGACCGATGGTGACTCGGTCTCCAACAGCGTCTATGACTTTTTTAGCGAAGAACCCTTGCCAGATGTCACCATATCTACCCAAGTTTAACCCGTGCATTGTCAGATCAGTTAAGACAAAGTAGTAGCATGGAAGGATTGATCTGTGAAAAGCGGTATTCTGGCTGTTGATAGGAGTGTAAACGCGGGGTTTAACCATTATCTGTCCCTCTTCCTTGTAGCCAGTTGATTTACAGGGCTGAGTGAGGTTTGTGAAGGCGTCTACATCAGGATCCCCCAGCCACAATCCCATGTTCAAGACCACAGTTCCTCGATCCTGAGAGAAGGTGTATTCATCGTTGAAACGTTTGCTTAATGGATAGCCTCGCATGTAGGGTTTAGCCTGGTCGAAAGCCAGTAGGCTACACGGGTTAAACCACTTGTTAGGTGACTCCACGGATTTCATTGTCTGGACAGTTCCTACTCTATGGTGTCCGTAGAAATCCTCTTCAGGTAGAGCATAGTTATCATCGTCTATGCTCACTATTATATCGTAGCTAAGTTCAGCGGCTCTCAAGTATCCAATATTCCTTCGGTTATCACTGTTAAAGGGAATGTAACGGTTTATGTCCGGGTATTTCTTTAACCATGTTTTCTGAGCTTCGATGTCCAAGTATTCGCAGTTGAAGCCCTTCTCCCGAACCTTCTCAGTTGCACGGTGAAGTGGAGGTGTCTTGACATCGCCGACGATTATAAACCCTACATCCCAGTGTCCAAAGGAGGAGAAGTTATCAACGTAGCTTTCTAGAAGGTTGATGCAAGGATTTATCGTTGTGAACGTTACCACTAACACTTTCCCATCTCTTGACATACCCAATCGTAGGTTCTCCGAAGACCCTCCTCTAGGCCTATACTAGGTTCCCATCCGAGAATCTTTCGTACCAACGTCAAATCCGCATTTCTACCCCGGACTCCTTGAGGCTTACTAAGGTCATGTCGTAAGCTAAGATTTTTCCCGCTTATCCTGATGATGATCTGAGCCAACTCGTCTACGGTCAATAAGCGGTCTGACCCGATGTTCAACGGCTTATCATAATCTGACTCCATGAGCATGTCCACACCTCGTAGGCAATCGTCGATGTAAAGGAATGAACGGGTTTGGCCGCCGTTCCCCCAAACCGTGACGGATCCGCCGTCCTCCGCCAAGGCGACTTTACGGCAGAGAGCTGCTGGAGCTTTCTCGCGTCCCCCTTTATACGGTCCGTGAGGACCATATATGTTGTGGAGACGACCGATCCTAACATTTAATCCATAATCCTTATGATACGCCTCCATCAGCTTCTCCATGTACAATTTCTCCCAGCCGTAGGACTCGTTAGGGTTGGCGGGATAAACATCACTTTCCCTCAAACCTTCAACCAAAGCCTGCTCTTGACGGTATAATGGATACACACATGCAGAGGATGAAAAGAAGACACGTTGGACTTGATTTACTCTGCAGGCCTCTAGAATGTTCAAGTTCATCAACGTATTATCCCTCATTATGGGAGCTTGGACTCTGGTTATATACCCGATTCCACCCATATTCGCTGCTAAATGGTAGACGTAGTTGACGCCCTTGGTTAGTTCCAAGCAGGATGGAAATTTTCGCAGATCCGCTTGGCGGAATGACGTTTCTAAACGAAGATAGGAGCTTCTCAGTGGCTTAATATCAACGGCTAAGACTTCGTGTCCCTTTCTTCTCAAATAATTTGCCAGATGGGAGCCGATGAACCCGCATCCACCTGTTATTAGAGCCTTCACTCCTTTCTCCCTTTCCGCTGATGACCATGATCTTCTTTATCCTTAGGTGTAGCGGGTAAAAAGTTTTGTGAAAAGGATGTGACTAATTCGTGATAGTGTTGCCTAATCCCAAAGCGTCAGAGTAACGGAGGAGATAGCTTATCCTCCTAGATACAATTTTTTCTTCGCCATCATTAGGCGTGTTAGTCTCAATTTTTTCTCCGTTTCTTCTGAGAGATCTACTTCTAAAAGATATTTCACAAAATTAAGGTTCACCTTATAACGGACAAGAAAATACCACCATCTCTGAAGGCGTTCTATCTTATCTTTATCTCTAATTTTCAAGACACTTTTTCCATAAAATGTTTGAGTGCTTTGAGTATCTTCCAGATCCACTGGGTTCAAGTATCCGTTTGTAACACAGTAATAGTAGAGTTCTGTGTTGGGTTCCGGCTGGTATACCGCCGCCCAGCTATCTGTCGGCCTCACCTTCATGTTAAATTTGAGGGTGTCCAGAGCTTCCTTTAGGGGATTTGGGATAGGTAGACCGATCATGTTCAATAGTCGGGTCTTAATCCCCAACTCCCGACACCACTGAATTGCCTTCAATATCTGGTTGTTATCTATTTTACCTCCCCGCTTCAACAGGTTCCTCTGAAGGTCTTCATCCACGGTTTCTAAAGCAAAATTTGTGAAAACCATTCCGGCATTTCTAAGCATTCTGAGTAGATCACGAGTGACATAGTCAGCCCTCATACCCGTACCGAAGGGAAGGCCGACTCTTTTCTTATATAACTTACAGAACCTGTCGAGCCAGCTACGGTTCATGGCAAAGTTATCATCGTTAAAGTAAACATAGCTGAGTCCAAATTCTCTCCTTACCTCCAATATCTCTTCAATAACCTTCTCTGGATATCTTCTCTGCAACATTTTCCGAAGATGATCTGGATAGATTTTTCTGAGGGTTGCGTTGAAGCAGTAACTACAACTGTGGGGGCAGCCTCTCATGGTGATGAATCGTCTCATCCCGGCTTTTCGGAATTCGGGATACTTATACATGATTTTTCTATAAGGTGTCGGTAACGAATTTATCTCTGGAAAAGGTGCTAACACGATTCTGTCCTTAATTACGCCTTCGACTATTTTTTTAATAACGAGCTCTCCAGGTCCCCTGACGAACACATCAACGTTACTCTCCCTTTTAGGATAATCAGGGTCAAAAGTTACGTGAGGTCCCCCGACACATATTTTGATGTGAGGAAAAAGACGTTTGATCCTCGCAGCCATCTCTCTGACGTAAAACTGTTCCCCAGTCATTATGCTGAACATAACCCAGTCTATTTTGTGGTTTTGTAAATACTTGATTGGATCGTCAAAATCAGTCTGAAGGAAATCTACGCCGCATCCTCCCTCCTTTAGGACTCTTGCTATGTAGAGAAACCCAAGTTTATCTATTCCCCTCAAGTTCTTATCTAGAAACAGTACATTCAGTTCCAGTCACCACTGGTTGAGAACATCGCATACATATCTGACTTGGTCTATGCTGAGTTCAGGGAAATTGGGAGGGCAGATGTGATGTTTACAATACGACTCGGCTACTGGGAAGGTTAAGTCGGAGTAGTGTCTCTTAAAGATTGGCTGCTGATGAATGGGATAAGGGTAAACCTCTCCAGTTAGACTTACCCCTCGCTCTCTACAATGTTCTTTTAACTGTTTTCTATCTCCGTTGAATCTAACGATTAGCTTATAGAAAGAGGGATCGCCATTAGGCTCGACTGGATAGAAAGGAGGCTCCAGCCTCTTGATATACTCGTAAGACAAGGTTCTTCTCTTTCCAATTCTGCCTTTCACCCTTTCCAGTTCTAAACACCCTAACGCTGCCTGAAACTCCGTCATCTTAAAATTTCCTCCAACTAGGGTGTGAAGATGAATATCCTCTGGAGAAGACCCAAAGTTTCTGATGAACTTCATCTTCTCATAGTATTCTTGGTCGTTGGTGGTGACCGCGCCGCCTTCTGCTGTGGTCATTACCTTTGTAGCGGAGAAACTGAAGCATCCAAGTGCTCCTATGTTTCCAGCCTTATGTTTCCCAAAGGTTGATCCATGAGCTTGAGCAGCATCCTCTATCAAAGGTACTCCATAGTCCCTGCAAAGTCGCACTATTTCAGGGATATGTCTTGAGATAATTCCCCCTATATGGACAATAATCACTGCTCCTACTTTAGCCCTTAAATTGTTAAGCACGGTCTCGAGGATAGTGGGGTTAAGTGTGAAAGTCTGATCTTCTATATCTATAGGTAAAAATGATGCTTGAGCCCTCTCGACGGCGAGAGCCGTAGCGATCATCGTGTTAGTGGGAATTATAATGGTCTTATCCCTCACTTCCAGGGTTCTTAACGCTACTTCCAAGGCGTCGGTACCAGAGCCTACCGCAACCGCGTACTTGGCTCCCACGAACCTAGCGAATTGATCTTCAAACTTTTCCACCCATTCCCCATTACTAATCGGCTTATCAGCCGTCAGAATCTCCTCGCTAATCTGCTTGAACCTTTCTATTTGATCCAAGTCAAACTTTAACCCGAACTTTGGAACCCTCATTTTGTCACATCCTTTTTATAAACGGCGGGAACCCCAGCCACCAATGTGTAAGGCTTCACATCCCTTACGACAGCGGCACCAGCGGCCACGGTCGCTCCTTCACCTATAGTTACGTGGGGAAGCACTGAGGCACCTATCCCTACTGAAACTAGGTCTTCAACAATAACGTACCCTCCTAAGTGTACGCCTGGAGCTATCTGGGCGAAATCCCCAATCTTGTTATCGTGTTCGATTACGGCATGGGTGTTGATGATGACTCCGTTACCTATTACAGCGTAAGCGTTAATGGTGGCAAGGGGCATTACTAAGTTTCCGCTCCCCATCCTCGCCGAAGCGGATATAACTGCTGTGGGATGTATTGCGTTGACGGGAGGCTTCCCTAAGAGATGGACCAATTCTTCAACGATACTCTTTCTCATCGAGTTTATTCCAGTTGCCACAAAATAGTCGACATCTTGAGATCTCAGTAAATCCAAGTTTTCCTTATAGTCCCCTAAGACAGGCGAGTGTAAGTGGTGTTTGAGGTCTTTCTGGACATAGTTGTTCATAAATCCTATGATGGGGACCTTGTGGAGCATGTAAATGTCTTGGGCTATCTTAGACCCAGCGGCACCCCCGATTATCACGACTCCCATTTGGCTCGCCTCACACTAGGTGGATAACGGCTTTTATCACTCTGTCCTTGTAATCCGTAGCGATTTCAAAGGCTTCCTGCACCTTTTCAACAGGATAGACATGAGTGATCATACCGTTGAAGGAAACCTTACGTTGTAAAAGAAGATTTAAGGATAGTTGAACGGTTTTATTAGATCTCCTAGAGTTGTAAATGGTAAGTTCTTTTATTCGGGCTATGTGGGGATTGTAGACTAGATGATCAACTTCTGGAATCCCGACCAAAACCACCTTCCCACCCTTTCCAGTATTCTTGAAACATAAATCCACACTTTCTTGAGCTCCAATTGCATCGTAAGAGATGTCTGCTTGAGGGATCCTGCCAGAATCGTGGGGATGACTAAAGGTAAATTCTACCCCATAATTATCTCTTACGAAGTCTAACCTATAAGAAAGCCTGTCGAAACAGTAAATATAACTTGACGCCAAGACTTTCGATACTTGAACTATCAACATACCTATCGTTCCAACGCCATACACTCCTATAATATCTCCAATGTTTGGACCAGCTCTTCTAACAGAGTGAACTGCCACTCCTAAAGGTTCAAGCATCACAGCCTGATCGAAACTAACAAAGTCCGGTATCCGCGTAAGCTGTTTCTCGTATAGGGTCAAGAACTCTTGAAGTGCTCCCTCACCGTTAGATCCTAGGAACTTCATGTGATCGCATAAGTGTTGTAGACCGCGTTCACAGTAATCGCATATTCCACAGTAAAGCGAAGGCTCCACTGCTACACGATCCCCCCTCTTAAAGACTCGGCTTTTGTTCGGGTCAGCCACTACGCCTGACACTTCATGCCCCAAGGTCACGGGCAGTTTTTTCATGTGAGATCCGAGGCCACCATGTCTGAAATAGTGAAGGTCTGAACCGCAGATTCCTACGGACGCCACTTTGACGAGAACTTGACCCAGTGAGAGCTCCGGCATAGGCTCCTCGAAGATATTTACTCTTCTAGGTGCGACCAGTTTCACTACTTTCATTTCTTTACCCTCATTTCCCATAGGTTGAACCAGGGATTAGCAGGTTTGTCATGCGGAAGTAGGTCAAAGGGCTCATTATACGCAGGGTTGACATGTTCATGCGGGTGGAAATGAGATTCAAGGTCTCGGTGCCAGATGGACACTGCGTGCACCGCATCGTTATGCATCATTTTCCATCCAGCGATGTTGAGCCTCCAGACCATGTTCCCCTCCAAGCCGCCAGACCACCGATCCCACAGCTCATCCCACCCGTTAACTTCTAACATGCCCTCAAGCGGATAGGCTGAGCACGTTTCAGTAGGCGCAATCAGGGATTCTACCCATTCATCGTAGTTCAGGTTACGCTGGAGCCCCCAGCAGAGACCTCGCTGTTCAGTAGGATTCACCCGCATGAAATCGGTTCCCGGAGCGAATCCGTATATCTCTCCTAAGTTCTTGCTCTCGTTGATTTGGGCGCCGAATTGGGGCGATGCGATACGGTTCACGCCGCAGAATTGACGGTGCGGGAAGCTCTCGTACGCGTCCCAGAACCTTTCAAGGTAGTTGTTTTGCTGGCTAAGCGTGAAGTCATGCAGAACCACCATGAGGCTTCCGTTCATATGGATGATCGCTGTGTTGTAGCTTGACGCAACCTTGCCCGTCATAGGCGTCCATTTCCGTTGAGTATTGTTAAAGTAGTAGTCTACGCTGTCGCGGGTTTCCCAGACGCTTGGAACTTGCGTCCGAGCCTTTGTTGGTAGGTGCTTCCACAGAAAAGGGAAGTCTGAAAGCCAACCTCTAATCTTCTCCCGTCGAATTTCAAACAGGTCATCTACAATAATCCACTCGAAGTCTTTGAACGTTTGCCGTTCAAGCGTCCACCTTACAGGGTCTAATCCTCGCCTCTTCGTCACGGTTACGACTGAAATCTTCACATTCAAGGTTTCCACCATACACCTGTTCCCATGGTTACGCCTTTCTCGGCTTTCCTACCTTCAAGCGTATCGTAGAACGTCCGAACCAAGCCTAGGTCGTGGAACCCAACCATACCTCCGCTTCTAAGAAACTGACCGTAGTTCATCCAGTCCTGCCTAGCAGCTTCAGGGGTGTGGGTAGCGTCAATGAAGAGGAAGTCTATTGTAGCTCCGTTAAGCAGTTCCTTTACCTTCAATACGGTTTCAGCGCTTCGGGAGTCACCCTCCACCAGATATATCTTTCTATCGCTGTTGCGGTAGTCCCACTTCACCTTGCCATAATCGTCTACTCCTATCAGCAGGCCGTTCTTAGGCAGGAGTTGCTCCCAAAACTTGAAGCTACCGCCGTTCTCGACACCAATTTCTATGATGCTTTCAGGCTTAAGGGCTTCAACGGAGTTGACGAGCCAGAAAAACTCCTCAATATTTTGGACTGGACGGTATCTAAGAAAAAGCTCATTATATTCTACCCTATTCATCTGAATCTAACCCGCTCTTCATAATCTCCTCTTTTCTTATGATGTTTTTCCATCTAGCTTGTCCGTGCCTTTCGGCGATCTCCCAGTTTATGCTTGTTATGACCCCGTCCTGAGGAATCAGTTCAACGCTGTAGCTATGCCAGTAATGGAGGTTTGATATGCCCGCCGGCTCTTTCTGATGCTCATCCTGCAGTCGCTGACACTGCCATGCTCTTTCACGGCATAGTTGTTCATAATTATCTAAGTTGAATACTCTGGGGTAATTGCAGTCTCCATAAGGACCAATTGTTGTGTCCCTGTTCCCGTGTTCCTCAAGGCTCACATTTCGGATACGTTTCTCTCCCAAGACAACCGCTCGGAAATAGCCGGCATGGTACATCTTGTACATCAATGTCGTGTCTGAGCATCCAGAGATTACTTCCTCAAACCCTCCCGTTTCTTCCCAAACCTCTTTGCGGAAAGCTAAGACACAGCATCCCGCTATGCCAGGTCTAAGTGTGAACTTGACGCCTTCCGCCTCAATCCATTCGGTGCTGTTCTGGGGATAAGGATCACCGTAGGGGCTTAGAATACCTACATAGGGCTTGTCCAATACCTTAGCGTAGTCCCTTAAACAAGGTCTAACCAACTCGCAGTCTTGGTTCAAGAAGAGGATGTATTTGCTGTTGGCGCAAGCTATGGCACGGTTCGCGGCAGCCGCTAACCCCAAGTTTTTCCCAAGGTTTAGGATTATGGTTGAAACTTTGTCCTTGATTGTTGCACTGGAATGATCTATACCTCTATCGTCGTGGACGATGATCTCGAACGGCATATCCCCATGACGATGGATACTCTCAACCAAGTTCTCCAAGTAGTGTTTATGAATGAAGTAAGGGATAACTACACTAAAGAAACGGTTGTACTTCATTTCACTCAGCTCTCACGGGTCCGATCCATTTCACTCCCCTATCCTTCAAACAGTACTCCCACATACTCCTGTTCTTATGGAACTGGGTTGAGTAAATCGTTAAGTCACTCTTTTCAGCGATAGTCGCCAATACGATGGTGTGAAGTCTATTCGACACTATCTTTGACGCCTTTAATATGATGGATAACCATGTGATGAACTGTTCGTGTGTAGGGTCTGAAACAATGTCATACTCTCCGGGGTCGATTTCTTTCGGGATCAGGTGTCTGCCGTAGTCGGCGTTGTAAACCAAAAGGCTGTGCCCCTCCTCTATGCTTACGCCTTGGATGAAGGCTTTGAACTCTGGACTATCTCTGGTTAAATGAAACGAGGTATCTAAGTCTAAGTAAGTTTGCACGTATTTCAGCCTCATATACTTAAAGGTGTTCCGCTCCCTAGCGAAGAAGATGACGTTTTCACGGTTCGGCGGAAAATCTTGATACTTGAAGTCCCTGAACTCCACCGTGCTAGGACCATGAATCAACAAGTTCTTGGGATACCTTCTGTAGAGGCTTTTGAACACTTGTAGTGTTCCAGAAAACACTCTGTTATATGCGCCTGGGGTGATGTAAATCACGTCTGTATCTGATTTTACTGGTAGAGGTATGTCAAGCGAAAACCCCTCAATAGACACGTCTTCAAAGCTAATCTCGGTCTCATCAGCCAGCTTCTTCAACCCAGTATGGATTAACCGATCTCCATGATTCCCTCCTAGATAAGCGAATATGAAATGCCGGTCATTGTAGTTTTCAAAAACTTGGCGAAGATTCACGTTATCTCCTCTAGCTTCGGGTGTTCGCCCCAAGTCTCATTCGGTGCATAGGTTCTTGACCGCTGATTCTGTGCGCTTATCTCATCATTATAATGGTTAACAGCTCTCCTAGCGACCTCGGACCTAAGCTTAAGGTCGATGTGGAGAACATAGGCGTTACATTCTCCGTAAGCGTGTCTGACCCCTATCATCCCTATTCGCTCACCGAAATCTATGTCGTCACATCCCCAGCCGTACATCCGCTCATCCCAGCCCTTAAGCTTGAAAACATGACTTTTCAAAGTGCAGCAACCAGCTAAGCTATGCTTTGAATATCTCCAGTCGCTGAGATTGTAGAGGTGGGGGAAGGATAGAACGTTGGGGTCGGCTCTTAACAAGCGGAGGTGTTCCTTGAAGTTGGCTGGTGACAACTGTATCGTATCGCTTGGGTTCAAGACTACGTAAGGGTGTTTCGCCCTTTTCATCCCGATGTTAGCTGGGAGGACGAAGCTGTGGGTTAGGCTTTCATGCGTCTCAAACAATAGGATAGTCTCTGGGTGTCGTCTTTTCAGCTTAACCGCCTTCTCCAAGCTGTCGTCCTCGGAGGCGTCGTCCACGATAATTATTTCAAGCTCGTCAATGCCCTGTTGCGCCAGTATTGACTGTACGGCAGTAGGTAGCACGTCGGCCCTGTTCCAATTGGTCACGACAACGCTAAACGACATTCCGCCTCACCCATCCAGTCGTCTGCGCCAGACCCTCCCTAAGCGCTACTTTAGGGGACCAGCCAATCTTATGGATCTTATATATGGAGGGGTACGTCATATCTAGGTCGCCCTTCATCCTCTCAGTAAAAACTACACGATTCGATACGTCCAACACTTCAGAAACCAAGTCGGTAAGCTCCAAGATCGAGTAGGGCCTTTGGTCACCTAGATTGTAGGTTTCCCCGCTCTCGCCCTGTTCCGCAACTAAAAGAATGCCGTCGACACAGTCGCTCACGTAGGTGAAGACCCTCTTCTGCTCTCCATTTCCCCACACCGTATAGGGTTCACCGTTTAACGCCTGCTTGATGAACTTAGGGATTACGCCGAGGTAGTTCTGCTTAGGACCATAGACGCTGAACAACCTGAGAATCAGGGTTCTAAGGCCATAGAGACGGTGGTAGAGTCGGCAGTACTCCTCACCCGCCAATTTGGATACCCCGTAGGGGTTCAATGGCTTGGTCGGATAATCCTCTGGGGTAGGGAAAACAGTAGGCTCCCCATAGACGGTTCCCGATGAGGTGTAAACAATTGAGGCATCCCATTTCCTCACCGCCTCCAAGACCCGTAATGTGCCTTCAACGTTAACTCTTAGGTCTTTGAAAGGGTGTGCCAAGGCGTGAACCATCTTCCTAGTGGCCAAGTGGAAAACTGCTTCCATTTTATCCATATGGTAGAAGTCGAAGGAGCATATGCTTCCGACGTAAAGCTTGCAGTTTATACCTTCCAGATTGCTTTTGCTCCCCTCGTAGAGGTTGTCGATAATGTAAACCTTTTTGCCGATCTTGGCTAGGCGCTCAACAAGGTGACTTCCTATGAAGCCCGCACCACCTGTTACGAGAACCCTCATCATAAATCGACCTTCACGAATTGAAATATGGGAAATTTGAATCTCTTCAGCTTAAACCCGTGACCTTCGGTGAACCTGACCCAGCCTTGTTTCGTGAAGCAACGGTCATCGGTGTAATCCTCCGGTTTGTCATTAAATATCCCGTCGAAGAGAAAGAAAACCCCAAGGTTCTTCAACACACGCCTGATCTCCCTTAGCATGACAGATTTTGTTCTATTAGAATTATGCTGGAATACTGTTACCTCAATCACGACATCGAAAACAGATGACCTGAACGGTAGGAACTGGCCCATTCCTCTTATGAAAGACCTTTGATAATGCAGATCATTAGCGATTTTCAGGGCTTTCGAAGATTGATCAAAGCCTATGTACTTATAGCCCATCGACTCAACGATGGGAACCCATTTACCTATGCTACACCCGAAATCCAGAAGTAGACCAGACCCGTGGTCAAAGCTACTCCTGAAAACCTCATCAACACGGAAGCCCAACTGGTAGTCGAAGTAGTTTCCCCACTTTTTCTGTCCCCCAGGGATGGTGTCCCAGTTCAGAACTTCGTCGGCGAAACGACCCCAGTCGGTTCCGTTATCTGAGATATCTATACACCTTCTTTAATGCTAGGTTGGACGTTGTCTCGGATAGAATCATGACTCAACCTCTAAGCATCTCCTCTATGTAGGCCCTTGGCAAGGTCAGGGTCACTTCGGGAGGTAATACATCTGAGGGTATTCCCTTGCGCGTAAGAGCCTCCCTCGCCATCTGATCCGCCCTCTCGAAAAGTTCCCGGTTGAACTCGGCGTAGTTATTGCTCCACTCGTGGAAGAGGAACCTGTCCCTGAAATGTCTGTGGCATTCCTCTCGGCTCAGGTCGGTTGGGTTACATTGGCGTAGGTGGGCTGCATGCATATCGTAGCATGGTTTCCTATCGGCATGTATGACGGGGGCTAACCCTCCGATGTACCAGTCGTCCTTGTGGATGGGGTAAAGGTAAACACTATCGTTGAAGGGGTCTGACGGTCCGGGATCCGCTAAATGATAGATGTCTCCTTGAAACTCGTATTGGTATAGGATTAGAGCGTCTGTCCTGCCTCTAAGTCCTAGAGCATCTTTGTAGACTACTTGATCAGTGTCAATACGGAGAACCGTTCCAGCCCCCTCATCGTAGGCAACCTCGCTTGCCAATGTCATATTTCTTCCTCTCAGGTCATACCATTGTTTGATTTTCAGCTCGTTAGCAACCTTCTGAGACATTAAAGGTAACTTACGTTTCAGTCGAGAAATATCCGTCACCTCAATTATCTTCCTCTCCAAATCCAGTTGCTCTATGTCACGAGACACCTCTTTCAAGGGGACATCGGTCACTTCGAGACTCGGATTCCTCAAATCGAATCCAGCATTCACGACCACTATGAAGTCTCCTATTACATAAGTGGAAGCTACAGTGTAAGAGGTCCAAGGAGAATAATATGAGCCAGTACACATTATGACTGCCGTCTTCATTCGTTTACCATCCAATCAACAGTTTTTTTTAACCCTTCTTTCAATCCTACTTTCGGCTTGTAACGTAGGATCTTCCTTGCCTTTTCAATTGAGAAGTATTCTCTCATCCCTTCCTCTCCGGGTCTATATGGCTGTTTGATGACTTGAACTTTCTTTCCTGCTGCATCAAAGCATTCCTTGAGAATTTGGCTTACTTTGTATTCTTTGCCGTAACTTATTTGGAAAATTTGTCCTACAACGTTCTCTGGCTCCGCTTCTATTCCGAGTAGCCAAGCGTCTATAGTGTCTGAAACGAAGGTGGGATCTCTTGTCTGATCTCCACCCTCAAGTAAACATGGCTGATCGTGCAGTATGTTCCAAAGCCACTTATAGATGAAGATCTCCTTTCTCATCTTTGGACCGTAAATTACACCGTTCCTGTAGATGATTATGGGAACTCCGTAGCTTCGGTGCCAAGCCCACGCCATAAGTTCTTGAGCTCCCTTACTTGCTCCGTAAGGGTTCACGGGATTGGGAGGGTGTTCAGCATCTATAGGAAGATACTTTGGACGTTGCACCGCGTTGGCACTGGAAGCGATGAAAACTTTCTCTAACTTCGCTCCTCTGCAAACCTCCAAGATTGAAACAGTCCCCATCACATTATTATAGACCGTATACCCTGGAGAAGTGAATCCCATGGGGACATCGGCTTGAGCACAGAAGTGGAGGACGATATCGCATCCGTCCAGATCTGCACGGCTTATGTCCATAACGTTCTTCCAACGATAATCGATCTGATCCATTACATCTCTGAGGCTTGAGGCGTGGCTCGGCGCAACAATGTCCACTCCCCTAACAGCATAACCTCTCTTCAGAAGCTCTTCAGCTATCCCTGAACCGCCGAATCCAGCTATCCCTGTAACAAGTACCCTCAAGAATCTATATGTCTCCTAGACTCAGTTTTCTTTTAAGCTCCTCCAACGATTTGGCCTTCAATATTTTCTCCCCAAGTTTCACGTAGAACCAGCCTCCCAAGTAATAGGCGGTCAAGCCCCACTCTATTTCTTCAACCTTGACTCCCATTTTCAATCTGTCTTTTTGATTGGAAACCCTTGTAACACAAGTACCCTCAGAACTCATGCCTTCGTGGACCATCTTGATCAATTGATATGATTTCTTTTCTCATAAATATGGTTTGTGAAAAGGTTGTGATAAGGGCCTGCTTAACTATGTATAGGACTAAGAAGGATAGGATGTTCGATCCAATCAAGGAATCTTCCGAAAATGAAATTTTCCTGACGATCAATTAATCTTGCGTTACCGATATGTCGCCAATAGTTTTCGTGTATGTGTACGGTCCAAGTGTAGAGTCGATCGATATGTCGCTCTCTGTGCTGGGCAAGAGTTTGTTGACAAGCCTTGTTCTCTGAATCAATAGGGGTCTTGTCCGCAGGAAACTTAAGATGTTTTCTCTGACTGTTCTTTCTCCCTGCATCACTTGAGAGAAGGGACGTTTACTCCAGTCGTGTATGAAACGTCCATACATCAGTTGGGAGAAGGGACGCTTGCTCCAGTCATGTACGAAACGTCCGTATAGAAGAGGTTCTCGAGGACTTAGAATAACTCGACGTTGCTCTAGAACCATCCGTCTCACCTACCTATTTATCTACTTTACCCTTATATAATATTTAACTCGTCCTCTATATTCAGAAGGAACCTGATCCTCTTGATACTTAACGTTAAGGAGCTTGAGACGGGTGAAAAGAGGAAAGTTCTTCGTAAATTGATATTTTAAAGCGAACAGGTAGCCTATAGGATAAGCAGCCAACTCTCCCAACCCTAAAGCGGAGTGAACCCACTCGTGGGGAACGGTGGTTACGTCCGCCTGTTTGGATAAGATAATTGTACCTCTTTTTTGTCTAGGTGAGAGGCCTCTGAAGAATGTTCTTCCATCCGATTGTTCATAGATAGGTTCGTCGGTTAAGAAAACGTGCTGCGGAGCTAGTAAGCCTAGAAGCCGGAAGCTATTAAGTAGATCTTGAACCTCGGCTATCTCCATCTTTAACTCCTTCCGCGGGAAGTCCCCATCGTTCACAGTGGGGATTAAAGCGGAAACTCTTATTAGCCTTTAGGGTATAGTCTTTTTTGTGTAGCCTAAATGAAGTATAAGCTTGACAAGTCTTCGCATGCCGTTTTTTCGCTTCAGTATCATTTAGTTCTGATTGTCAAATACCGAAGGATAGCCCTCAACGATGAGACTATCAGAGAACGATTGAAGAATATTGTCTGGGATTTGGCGAAGCAACTTAGAATCGAAATTATCGCTCAAGAGCCAGCCGAAGACCATACGCATATTTTATTCAAGGCTAAACCGTCCACTGACCTCGTGAAAGTCGTCAACACGTTGAAAGGCGTAACGGCGAGGCTGATACGCAGAGAGTATCCACAACTGAAAGATTTGTTTTGGGGAGATTCCTTCTGGTCTGACTCTTATTTTCTGGCAAGTACAGGACAGGTCAGCCTTGACGTGTTGAAGAAGTATGTGGAGGAACAGCAGAGTGCTTAGTTACCGCTTTAGATTGTATCCTTCGAGACGGACTGAAGAAGCGTTGTTTCAGCAGCTTAACCTTTGCAGATGGCTGTATAATCGGCTACTTGATGAGTTGAACAAGGCTAAGATGGAAGGACGAAAGTTGTCTCGGAAGGATACCCAGGCTCTCATAGTCAAGTTGAAAGTAGAGAAGCCTGAGCTTAAGCAAGTGTATTCTAAAGTCTTGCAGATGGTCAACTACCAATTGTGGAGTAATGTCAAGGCGTTGTCTGCGTTGAAGAAGAATGGGCGAAAGGTAGGCAAGCTTCGATTCAAAGGCAGATGGTTCAAGACGCTGAACTATAACCAATCAGGCTTTAGGCTTGAAGGAAAGAAATTGGTTCTGTCAAGAGTGGGGAGTATCAACGTCAAGCTACATCGCTCGGTTGAGGGTAAAGTCAAAGGCTTATTCGTGAAGCGTGAACAATCAAACAAATGGTTTGCAGTGTTTCAAGTTAAAAACTCGGCTGGTGCTCTGCCTCAGACGGAAAGGATGGTAGGTTTGGATATGGGTGTGAAGCATTTTCTGTCAGATAGTGATGGGAGACAGGTTGAAAATCCAAAGTTCTATGAGCGTTCTCTGAAAAGATTGCAGAAAGCACATAAAATCTTGTCGAGGAAGAAAAAAGGCTCACAGAATAGAGTTAAGGTGAAGGTCAAGTTGGCGAGGGCTTATGAAAAGGTGGTAAATCAGCGGGACGATTTTCTTCATAAGCTTTCAAGGTTCTACGTCAACAACTATAGCATCATCGTAGTTGAGGATTTGAACGCAACAAACATGGTTAGAAACCATAATCTTGCTGGAAAGATTCTGGATGCGTCTTGGAGCAAATTCTTTCAGATGTTGTCCTACAAGGCTGCGAGTGCTGGTAGGACGCTCGTGAAGGTGAATCCGAGAGGTACAAGCAGAGAATACAAGCACGGCGACCTTGACCGTGACTATAATGCTTCTCTCAACGTTCTTGAGGGGGGGGTTAGCGGGGTTGGGACGACCCTTTGCGCCTGTGGAGATTAAGCCTCTACTGGTAGCGATACCAGCAAGCATTATCGTTGAAGCAGGAAGCCCTACCTCTTCAGGGTAGTAGTTCACAATCCATACCTCCTGAAAGCATCTATAGTCAGTTTAATGCTTTCGTCAAAGGTTATTTTAGGTTTCCACTCCCATCGAGTGATCTTCATCGTCTCCTCTTGGATTTGAGGAGGAAGATTTCCAGTAACATATGCTGGTTCTAAGCTTGGAAAATGACGGAGGATCTTCATTACTATCTCCTTCTGGTTACAAACCCAACCTGTAGCTATGTTATAAGGTCCATTATAGTCGCCTTTCATGAGTGTTAACAGAGCGTCTACAAGATCCTCTACGTAAACGTACTCACGGACGGATTTATCGTTTGTGAAGATTATAGGAGATTGTCCTCTGAAACAGGACTTAATTGTGTTAGGGAAGATTCTGCTGCTGAAAGGATCATAGCCGAATGCGTTGCATGAGTGAGGTATAGCTATATTCATTCTATAGGTTTCAATGTAAGATCTGGCTATGAATCCTTGGCACATTTTGGATGTTGCGTAAGGCTCGCTGGGGTGATAAGGGTCTGTAACAGTCGCGTTAAGTTTTTCCCCATATACCTTATCGGTTTCCAACAGGAGTACCTTCTCAACGTTTAATTGTCTACAAGCCTCCAACAGAGCAACTGTTCCCATTACATTGATGTCGTAAGTGTTGAGCGGGTCTTTATATGCTTGTTTCACGCTTGCTCTAGCAGCTATATGGTAGCATTGGGAAACATCATATTGGTTGATTATTCGCATGAGAGAATGAAAATCTCTTATGTCCGCTACGACTTTTACGATCCCATCCAACGCTTCTTCAAGCCAAGCATTTGTTTTGCAGTCGTGAACCAGTCCTACAACATGATCTTCTTTCTTAAGTGCATTTGCAAGATGAGAACCGACGAACCCTGTTACACCTGTTATGAATATCGCCATAATCTTTTCTCCTTTTTCCGATAGTCTGTAACCCTATTTTCTTGGAGTAAAGGAAGGGCAACATGCCTTGGGAGTTCGCGGGCTTTAGCACGCTTTGTGAGAATGATGTGATAATGTGATATAAAACTTTTTATCTGGATCTCACATAAGATTTGACAATAATAAGAAGGAGGCACATGAGATTGTTAGAGGACGCGCTAGGCATTAAGCCGATACAAGAGAAATTCTTGGAACCGAACTACCTCTTTTCCATGGAATGGCGTCAAGGATGGCTTTTCGGAAGAGTAGTTCACAGACGCATCTGCCAATATAAGCCTTGGCCCCTAATAGATTCTGACGGATCAGCAGTTTCAATTTCCGCAGACAGTGCACAAGCGGAACTCCGATTCAGAGATCCACAGAATCCGAATAACGTCATTTTATACCTTGATAGTACAACCAACGCTGGATACCCCTGGTTCTTCCACGGAGGCATCGGAATAAAGCCTCAGCAAGTATATATGTACCCAAGATTCCCAGAGACGCAGGAGATTCCAGGCAAATTCCCAGAAATAGACCCGATAAGGCCTTCAGCTGGATGGGATGTAGGCTACATAAACAGCCTCAAAAGCCCGTATGAAAAGCCAACTGATTACGTGGAATATATAATTCCTCCTCTTCTTCATATAGGTGCTGAATACTACAACAAAGACGCAGACAATCCTCATAGGCCAGTGATGAATCTTCTCTTCGGATTATATTGGTTCCAAGTGTTTAAACCCGACACCCACAGACACCTCATAAGAAGAATAGCTCTAAGGGAAGTTCCGGCGGCATTCTTCAAAGTTGGCTTCGCAGACTTTCCACTAGACATGGGATCAACACTTCAGAAAGATTGGGATGTTAAACTAATAGAAACGTTAGATGAGGCCGCAGCACTATAGGAGGAATAAAGAATGGTCTTAACCAAAGAAGAAATCCGAGAACGGCTTATAACAGAAAGTGTGTGGGTTACAACCAGTTGGACTGCGCTCTTTGCCCAGGTTCCAGATAGAAAGATTAGATACGTTGTAGCCATATGGATTTCAGGTAACCGTCAATCCACGGATGATATACAATTCGCTCTTCTGCCAAAAGATGGAACAGTTCCAGGAAGCTTAGTTACAAAGTGGAGTCCTATTCCAGTTGCACCGGCCGACTTTCGACAACTGCCAGAAGGAAGTTTCAACATAGAAGACCCAATCTTAAAATGTACAGGCGAATCAAGGCTCTACGGAAAAGTAGTCGGGATATCTCTGAACACAACCGCCGAATACTGGGACGACGACATCTAGATGCAGAACCTAATCGGGTCGACAACAGCGTGGGTTATAAGTGTTGAAGAAGGTTAAGGAAGAGCCCCTTATAGATGAGCGTCTTCCCCATCCTTATCGAGAAGTGATCAGAGAGCTTAGGGCGATACGAAGCGAACTGGAAGAAATTAAACAAAGACTTGCCGTTGTTCCACCCGCCCCACCCATAGCTAAGCCACCAGCCGTTGCTGTCCCGCCAATCCCAGCCATAGCACTACCTAGGGAGGAGTTCAGAGAAGTCTACGTGGAGGCTTTAAGGGAGTACGGTGCCCTCTCACTGGCTGACGACCTACATGTTGAAACAATAGACCTAGGGAAAGACAGATCCACAGCAACCAAAATTGAGGAGTTTCCCAAATTGATGGGGACTGCGTTAACTATATTCCGCAACACGGGCACCTTCGATCTCTACATAAACAAAAAGGATGACTACCACAAACTAACCTTCGACCCACTCACATACCCTCAAACTTTTCTGCTTGACTGGTTCACAGCTAAAACATTCTATGTAGGCAATGAAGCCCAGAGCGGAGCAGAAGCGATCCTAATAGCTTGGAAACGCACAGGAGGATAATGTATGCCGGGTCTAGTGTCTACTGGAGCAGCCACCACCATACCAACAATAAAAGGGTCAGTCTTCAATGAGGCCGTAGGTGCAGGTGCAGACATATTCGCAACGGCGCTGTCGCCGACACTTTCACTCACGACATTCAGGATCTATGTGTGCTTTGACACGGCAGGTATATTGACTGTGAGAAGAACAAGAGACAGTGTTACTGTCAGCGAGCAACTTAATGGTGGAGCAAACCTTAATGCGAACTGTGCATACATGTTTGATATTGTAGTGCAAAGTGGCGAAACAATTAATCTTCAACACTCAGCAGGCGGAAAAATACTCTGCTTGAAAGTTGAGGAAGTAGGAGGAGCGATAGGTTAGAAATGCCATCGTACCCACCACAAGGAGGAGGATTTCCACCAGCTGACATAGCTGCTTCAGTCTGGGCATATGTAACCAGAAAGATAACGAACCTAGATGACACTAGGGCAGCCAGAATAGACAATCTTGACGCCCTCATTAGCTCTAGGGCTCCCTCAGGAGAATATGATACTGAGATGGCTAGGATAGATGCCACAGTCAGCTCAAGAGCAAGCCCAAGTGACATACTTGTCGATCCGGATACCGACAAAATAGATGGATCGTTAATAGATGCTTCCATAGCAAGCAGACTCTCAAAAGCATGGTTTGACCAGATAATCGGCGACCCAACACCTGAAACAATTGTCAGCATATTGGATATGCTCCATTCTGGAGATGCGGTTTATAGTGATGTCGTAATGGATGGGTCAGAGTTGGATTTGGGTGGATTTTCTGGTGCTCCTGTTTTGAGTTGGGCTGAAGGCTACGTAGACTTAACTCAGATGGAGTCAGGTGATGAGATTGTATTTCGAGAGTATGTTGCTATCAGAGAAGGTGAGTATAAGGTCTATGCTACGCATACCTATTCAGGTGCCCAAACAGAAGAACCTTTAGTTCATTTTACAGCTAAGATTCAATCGTATGGATGGAAGGTTTCAGCTGAGCAGACTGCAACAGGTGCAGGTGGTTACAAAACTCTACCGTTCTATTTTGAATCAAAATACCTAGTGTGATCTGATTGCCTGACTTTCCGCCATTGCCTGCCAAGGTTGATTTTCCATCTGGAAGCATAGTCGATTTTCCAAGAAATAGGAGAATAGATTTCCCTCCTGGGGTCATCAACTGGCTATCAGGATGGAACTATCGTAGGACTCACATTATCAACTCTGCATCTGGAGCTGGAACTGGCTATCAAGTCCCCATAAACGTCTTTTATAAACAATATATGGATTTCAAGGATGAAGCAAATCCCCTATATGATGATAGTAGCCTAGCGGACTGGATATGCATGGTAGAATCTGGGGGCACATATTATATGTTCTACAGTCTGCGTCCTGCTCCTCCTACACAAGTTCGCCTCGCAACGAGCACAGATGGCCGAACTTTCACCTATTATGGCGTAATGATTTCAGCAGGAGGCACGGGGTGGAGACAGAGTGGAATCGAGGCTCATACGATCATTTGGGATCCGGTAACTTCTAAATGGACGATGTATTGCTGTGGATATGCTGCCGATAGTATATGGAGAATCGGCATCTTCACCGCAACTAGCCTCACTGGACCGTGGAGTGAGTATGCTGGTAATCCTGTTTTGTCGCCTAGTGGTAGTGAAGGGCATGTTGCAGATCCTAATGTTATAAGAATTAGTGCGACTGATTGGAGAATGTACTATTGCCCAGCTTATGCAGGGATTTGGCAAGTTTCTTTAGCCACTTCTACTGATGGTTATGCTTGGACTAAGTATAGTGATACTACCCCGCTTATGACTGGTGTTTGCACAGGTGCAAGACTGCAAGATTCCACGATTCAGATAATTTACGATGACGGAGCACATACAGATTATGATCTTCTAGTTTCGACTGACGGCATTAATTTTTCAACACCTTCCTACATCACTAATCCCATAGTTACAGCTGATAAGTCTTGGGAATATGGGTATTTGTGGCACGCTGGCTTTTTAGAGGACAATGAAGGTACATATATCTATTATTCAGCTGGGACAATCAACAGTTTACAGAAAGTGGGCAGGGTTCTCATAAGAGTTGACACTTATGGAGCCTACGTCCTTTTAGACGGAAAATGTAAGACTGACTTCGGAGATATTAGATTGACAGCGTCAGACGGCTTGACACTACTAGATTATTGGATCGAAAGATATACATCATCAAAATACGCCGTGATCTGGATAGAAATTTCAGATAATTTGACTGGTGCGAGTAGCACGATCTATCTTTATTATGGAAAGGCCGACGCAACCACCACCCATAGCTTAGTGAATACCTTCCCCTTCTTTAACGATGACATGGAAACCGACTTCTCAAAATGGGTGATCGTTGGTTCTCCTGAACTCTCAACTGACTACAATCATAGTATTGGAGGGACTAAGGCATGCAAAATTTATGCTGACCAAGCTGAAGAACACCTGACGAAGTCTCTGGACCAACAGTATTCTGGATATTCTGTCATGTTCTTTCTATATGACATAGCCACAGACAACGTTGTTGCGAGAATAAATCAAATGAGAGCTACCGACGGGATCACTGAATTTATGGCAGGCATCCATACCAGCCAAAATGCAAACACGTACACATATAGGGTGGGTGCCTCATGGTACAACTCAGCTAGAACTAGGGTTACCGGCTGGCGTAAATTCGAATTCAGATTCCCCGATGGATTAACTGGGTATCTCTTCATTGATGGTAAACTGGTTGTCTCAGTAGCTGATCCAGATACTTTTGATCGTATCCAGTTCGGATGTATGTGGAGCACTGGCTGGTATGCTCGATTTTATGAGGACGACATCTGCGTTAGAAAATACGTCTCTCCAGAACCAAGTCATGGAGCATGGGGAGAAGAGGAGACATAAGTATTTCGACTGTGAGAGGATGTGAGGGATTGATTAATGCCCGACTTTCCGCCGCTAGCTGAGAAAGTAGACTTTCCACCTGGAAGATTAGTGGATTTTCCCTTTGGAAGACGAGTTGATTTTCCACCCTGGACTCCGCTTTCAATGACGCTTTATCCTACGGCTGATGCACGTGTAGATCGGGCAAATCCAGACCAGAATTTTGGTCTAGACGAGCATTTCGTCGTCAGCACATTTCTTTTAGAGGAACAAGAATTCAACCAGAGATCTTTTCTAAAGTTTGACTTGACTCCTCTTCCATCTGGTGCTCTCATAACATCAGCGAAGCTAAGGTGTTTCGCATATGCCATAAGTGATCCCCTGACGGGTGTAACTGATGTTCAGGCGAGGCGTGTAACCGACGACAGTTGGGTTGAAGACGGAATAACATGGAATAACCAGCCTGCTTATGGTGATGTTGAAGATACGAAGGTTCTACCCCCGCCCGAAGAATGGGGCTGGCTTGAATGGAATGTTACAAGCTGGGTTCAAAATGAGTGGGTTGGGGATAAGACCGTCAGTATTTGCCTGAAATGTGTTCAAGAAAGCTACGACGACATAGATAGAGGGATAAATTGCCATTCAAAGGAATACGACGGCTACGACCCTGAACTCTACATAGAATACACGATAGAAGGCTGGGAAGAACAAACTGTCTATCCCACAGCCGATTCTTACGTTGAGAACATATTCGACCTGAATCATGGTACTGAGATATTTCTTAGGGCGAGATATGATGGTCCCCCTCCAGAGGAAGAAGATAGGACACTTCTCAAATTCGATGTGACCACCTTGCCTCCTTCTGCAACTGGCTTTCAAATTCGACTGCTCACTGCAAATCCAGGAGACATACCAATGACCTTGACGCTATATAGCGTCACTGATGATAGTTGGACAGAGACAGGCGTAAAATGGAGCAATCAGTCCGCGCATGTCGACGCTTTAGTCTCAATCCTTTACCCTGGCACAGGCGGATGGATTCAATTCGAAGGCCCAGCCTTAGATACATTCATTCAGAGCCAGATAGCTGGCGACGGAATAGCCTCATTCAAAATCCTTGTAACAGCCGGCATAGCTGCCGAATGGTTTGATAGCAGAGAGTTTGCAGGAACCGATTCAGACCCAAGATTGTATCTGCCCGCATATCCCTGAGGTGAACTACCTTACCTTAAAAAAGGTAGGGCTAAGCGTATTGAAGCGTCAGAGTAGCGTAAAGACCTATATGGAAGGGTGGGGTCACACTACTCGTTCGGCTAGTTTTCGAGCCATCCTCTTGATGCATGCCTCTTTCTCTTCCTCAACAAGCTCGGGGGAAACTAGACGACACATTCCTGTTGCCCATCCTTGAGCCCAGTCGGTTTCCGCTACAGCCTTGACCCTCTGCTCCCTTGTCAACTCTGGGTTTGAGGTTGCTATCTTGTTCACTTCTTCGGGAACCTCTACTGTAGCACTTACCTCCTCCAACTTGACCATCTTGCCTGCGGTCTCGAAGCTTACCCCACATTTCTCTTTTATCAGCTCTAGAGAAGCTTGAAATGCTCTACGGCATTCTTCGCTCATTTTAACTCTCCAACCAGTCAAATTTGTTTTATGTAATGGAGAAATTTAACTTTTTGGGGTATCGTCGCCAAAAGCCTCTTTTGTCAGCGTTGACCTAGCGATCATGGCGGTGTCGGCTCCCGCAGTTGGCTTGATTCGTGCCTTCCAAATCTTTATTTGCCAGAATCATTTCACCACTTTATACGTATAAAGTGCCTAAGAGAGTAGCAGCATTTTCGACTTTCATGTGACATTTTGAACATAAAATTATGAGGTTGTCTAAAATATCCGATTCCTCGGGTGTATTAAATTCCCTAAGTGATTCATACTACTAAACAAACAAAAAAGAGGGGTATTTAGGGTTTAGGACGCTAGTCTGCCAGTCCGACCGTGGGAAACTAAGCCTTCATGGCGGTTTCCCAAGCATCTGCCCAATCGGACTCATCAAGCTTGACTTTCAATCCTTTCAGGCAGAGTGCTACTTCTATCCCGCCTTTCTCACCGCAGGAGCGGTAAGCGTCGGATCCGCCTAAAGCCTTGATCTTCGCAAGGTACTTGGTCTTTCCCTTACTGATCATAGCCGCAGCCATTTTGGATCACTAAGAAATATTTATTTCGCCCCAACATAATAAATCTTAGCAGAACAATTGTGATACAACCATGTGATAATGATGTATAAGGAGACATTCCACATCCGATTGACAGAGAAACAGATGACCATCCTCTCCAGGTTAGCTAAAAGAGATGGGGTAAGCAGGGCCGATGTAGTTAGAGGCGCCATAGAGATTATCGGGGCGGATGACTACGTAATTATACCCGTCACGGTAAAAGAAAGGCTGTTCATAGAGGGGATCTGCCAGACAGCGGGCGTTCAACCCAGCGACGCCGTTAAAATGGTTCTGTTATCATACCATACATTGATGAGTTCTCCGTTGTGGAAGATTGTTAGGCCAGTGGATGAGATATTAGATGAAATGAAGGTGGAGGGGATTGAGCGAGAAAGAGCTGGAGAGGGCGGTAAACAGAGTTAAGAGGCTGAAAGAGGGAGCAAAGAAACGTTTAATCATTAAAGCTGTGACACGGTACATAGACAGTATGATAGGAGATAGTGAGGCTGATGAGTGAAGAAGAGTTCGTGGTTGAGTTTGAGGATAGACCAGGCAGGTGGGTTCCTGTGTCTGGAGCAGTCTATAGGAGCAGGGAGATGGCTGAGGAGAGAAGCAGGAAAGAAGCAGAGGAGATGGGCGTGAAAACAAGGGTTGTCCCTAGAGCTCCAATATGGAATGAATGGAACTTCATGAAGTTAGCGTCGAGGTTAGGAGGAACCGCCCCAGCAGCAAGGGAGGTGAAGAAGAGAGGAGAATCTGGAGCCGTAGCCGGCTGGGCCATATACAAGCAACACGTAAAAAACTTGATCAGGTTAGCTTGTGGAGCTGGGCCAGAAGGTGAGTGGGCGAGAGAACCTGCATTCCGAACAACCCTGATAAGGGACTTGGAGGCTGTGGGAGAGGATGAGCTTATAGAGCAGATCGAGGGGCTTTGGAGAAAACATCCGAAAGGAATCCCTCGAAGTGAGATGATGGATCTTCAGGATGATTGGGATGCGTCTCTTGAGCGAAGGGTTGGGAGAAGGATTCCTAAAACACCCGAAGATTTGACACATGAGGAGATTCAAGAATCGAAACGGTTGACCAAGGAGATGTATGAGTTAAAGGAGAAGAAGTCATCTGAAGAGAAACTTGGCGACCTAGAAGAGATGAAGAGGGAGCTTGAAAGGAAGATAGAGAAACTGAGAAGCGGGATAAAATGACTTCCCTTGAAGAAATGAGAGAAGAACTTAGGGAGAAATTTGAACGGATCGAAACATGTAACGATATTCTTAAGAAACTAAGGGAGACGGATCAGATCTACATTGTTGACCATGATGTGCCACTGAGTATCTCTAAAGGTTTATTTAATCTTCTTGACGCGAGACGAAGAGTAGAGGCTGAGAAGAGGGGCGTTCCACAAGAACAGTTTGAATTTGAGGATATTATCGCTCTTTTGCTGGGTTTGTAATGAGTCTAGATGAAATGAGATCTGAGCTTCGGGAAAGGTTTGAGAGGTTGAAGGGAGACAATCCTTCGCCACATATCTCGCAAAGTTTGCGGAAGCAGATGACCGAGGAGAATCTGATAAAGCGCATAGACCTGTGGAACTTTATTCAAGATCACAAGGGGAAAACTATGGATGAATTTGGTGGATGGTTAATCGGTCAAGAAGTAAGAAGGACAGATAAGATGATAATGGCTATTGACTTATGGAATGAGATGACAGAGCAAAAGCTAAGAAGGGAAGAAATAGAGATGATACGCAAGCGTAAGTTGATGCTGAAGGAATGAGGGTGAGATGCTGATGGCAGAGAAGGAGAGAATGAAGGCTTTAGAGATCCTGACCCATATGAGAGAGATTGCGGAACTGGGCCAGCGTATAGACCCTGAATATTGGACTGAAAGACTCAAATGGATAGAGGAACAAATCAAGAAAGAAAAGGAGCTCATAAAAGGGAAAAGTGGAAGTAACCATGATGATTGGTGGAAATTAGGCGCTGATGACCTAGAAAAGAGGCGAGAGGTAGATGCAAACACTAGAAAGATTCTGTTCAACATTACGTTGAAGTACCTCAAGGAGGACTTGAGAAGTTATAAGATTATAGACTCAAGTACCTCAACCGATCCGTTCGCGAGAGACTGCAGGATCTGTGTGAGCCCACATATGGCTTGGGCAGTGCCGGGCGCGGAAGAAACCGCTTCTGGAAGAGAGAAAGTAATATACTTGAACCCTGACTGGCTTAACTCCTTAGACGAAAAGTTCAGGGCCTTCCTTCTAGCTCACGAAAAATGCCACATAGAGAAGAGAGAATGTGTTGCAGACCAAGCTTGTGCAACATTATGTGCACTCAAGAACCTAGACGTGAGTGAGAAGGAGAAAACCGACCTAGCAAGGAGATGGTACAGTTTCTGGGCTAAAGACGGATTATACGGGGATGAGAAATACATTACCCCGCTAAGAAAACTGCTAAGCGAATAACCAAGGGAATTTGAATGACTTCTCTTGCAGATATGAGGCGGGAGCTCCACGAGAAGTTTGAGAAGTTAAGGTTTCAGACTTACTTTTTTACGAATCCAGAAGAGGAGGAGATGATAGAGGAGTGGAAGAGCATAATTAGAGACCTTGCTGGAAGACTGCCTCTCGAACTAAAGATTGAAACTAAAAGGGGTGGATGGACAGCGACCTACTTCCCTCCGGACACGATAGGTTTTAGACCGGATGTCTGGAAGAAACTTACATTGGACGAGAAGAGGCTTACTGTTCTTCACGAACTCTTCCATTACTTTGACATACCGAGGAGAGTTGACCTCAGACATTTCGAGTTTGCCCCATTGGTTGATGTTGTCCTCAGAAAATTGGACTACCCGATCCCTGAGGAATATCAGAGAAAAGCGGAGAAGATCATAGGGATTTTGCGAGGAGAAGCGGAATGACTAACCTTGATGAGATAACTCCTTGTGATGTGTGCGGAAATGTGGAGCTTAATTGGGATAGAGATTGGGCAGTTTCAGACGAGGAATGGCAACAGGTTGTTCCAGAGAAATGGCGTGATAAAACACTTTGCCCGTGGTGTTTCGTCAGATTTGCTGAGGAACGTGGTAAACATTACGGAGTTATTTATTACCCTTGGGACCCTAGTATTGCGATTGGTGTGAAAAGGGTTCAATCTTCTTCCTACGGGATGTCTCTTGATGCGATGAGGCGTGAGCTCCGAGGAAGGTATGAGAGACTTTCCAAGAATCTTGAGTTTAGGGTTAAGGAGACTCCAGGGTTGACTAGGTATAAGCCTCATGCTCAGAAACTGGTTTGGATGCCACCGGAGAGGTTTCTTGAGCTTGTTCCAGAGCCAGGTATGTGGTCAGAAGATCACATAAGATACTTGAAACATGCCATGTTGAGGGGGGAAGAGATAGAGCCTCTTTTTGTAGATGTCTTTTCCGATACCTGCAAGGTTTGGAGGCATGAGGGAAGGCACAGGGCGAGAGCCGCGATGGAGCTTGGAATAAAGAAGGTTCCCGTAATAATATACTGCCTCTCGCCTCAGGGAGGCTTTACCGACTATTCTGAATGTGAACCGTGTGATACTGAAAGGTTGAAGAGGTGGGGGATGAACCCAGTTGAAGAGCGTAGGCTTCCCTTGGATGGCGACGTTTGGAGGGCGATAAGAGAGCAAGGTCTTGGGCTCGAGTCTGTCGGAGCCTATTGGGTGTATGAGGATGGTGTGGGATACGTGCTACTCAAATTCAAACCTGGCATAAGGGAAGAGTATGTGCAGCGGGTGGCGTCAGCAGTAAGACAACTGGGCTATAATGTGCGGGTGAGAAGGGGTTAGTTAGGTTATGAGTCTTGATGAGACGAGGGGTGAACTCCGTCAGAAATTTGATCGTCTGAGGAGGAACCCGCTTGGGGAACATGAAGTTAGAGACCCAGAAGCGGTCAAACGTTACACTCTGTGGATTGAGAGGCTGGAGAAAACTGGTCTGAGAGATCCTAAAGACCCGTTTAAGACGATACCTCCCGGCGACCCGAGAACCAAGAAAGAGATTGAAAGGTTAAAGGTTGACCTTGCCTACGCCAAAGGCGAGATAGACCTAGATGAATATCGCAAACGATACGGGAGCTTGAAGACAGGCTCCCCGCCTCAGGGCAGTGAATGGATAAGTGAATCTGAATGTTTTGAGGGCATATGGAAGAAATACAAGGGCGACGAAAGGGTGTGTCAACTACCCCACCCTGAAGGACGGGGCTTGAAACTTGAGGTGGTATGAACGCTGTCTTTCACACCTGTCATCTTTCAAAACGTGCCCGTTGACTGGGCATATCCGAGAGGAGACTGGACTTGGGAGTAGCTGAAAAGCTTATCCGCCCTCTCGGCGATGTTCCTGCTTGCCGTTCTATCCCGGTCAGCTTCGTAGCCGCATTTGACGCATTGGAAGTAGCTGTAGCCTTTCCAGTTTTCTTTGCCGATGTGTCCGCACCGCGGACAGGTCTGGCTGGTGTATGCTGGCTTGACTTCCTTAACTATCACGCCTTCTCTTTCAGCAACGTGTTTCAAGGCGTGTCTGAAGAAGCCGTAGGGAATGCGGTTAACCTTTCTGGCGCCCTTCTTTATCCATTCGCCTTTACGTTTTCTGAGGTGTCCAAGCCTTTCGATTGCTATGTTACCGTCGAATTGCGTAGCAAGGTTAACGACCTCGTTCGCTATCTGCCACATCCTTGTTCTGACATAGTTTCTCTGTGCTCCGCTGAGACGTTTGAGCTTAAGACCAGCTTTGCCCTTAGAACCATTATCCCGATATTCTTGGAGTTTACCTCGACGTTCTTCAAAGCTGAATTGCCTTGTAGAAACGTCCTGTCCAAAATACGTCTGCTTGAGAACCCTGCCTTTACTAGTTACAGATACGGCGATTTTGGAGCTGTTAATGTCTATGCCCATCCAGTTGGATCTAACCGAAGGTTCTGGAGTTTTCTTCTTGAGGACGACAAGAAACTTGAGGTTTCGCTTCATAATGACGCTAGTTGCTGTCCAGCCGTCTTCGATGTGTTCCCGAAGTCTTATGTATGCTCCGTCTTGGCTTATGGGGAGTCCTATTCTTTCGTGGTTGGTTCTAAGGCTGACTGCTGGGTTCTCACGCTTGGTTTTGCTGAAGCCGAAAAGTCTCTTGTCGAAGCGTACACTGCACCTGTACATTTTATCGTCTATGGTTTTGCGGTGGTTCCAAGCGTAAAAGATGGCTTCCAAGACCAGCTGGGATGCAACACCATATTCGCCTCTGACGCACTCATAGTTTTCTTGTTGGAGTTGTCCGCGGGTTCTAGCTCGCCGAGCCAGAGGCAACAACTCCTCAACCATACCGAAGAACGTTCGATAGGTCTCCTTCAACAGCCTACGCTTAGCTCTGGTTGGCTGGAGAAGGTTCAGAGGCAAACACTTCTGCATCCTGCTACTCCCAAAAGAGAGATAGAAACCCGAAATTTAAGGGTTCTCCAATTCCTCCCCTCCCTAAAGGAAGGGGACTCCTTGGAGGTGTTTAGCTGAATGACTTCTCTCGAGGAAGTGATTGAGGAGTACAGGCAGGTGGTGGAAGAGCAGATTGTTGAGGCTGAGGCTGCCAAGAAAAAACTTGACCTGCTCATAGAACTCGAGAAGATGAAGGGTAGACGGTTGAAAGGTGAGAATCTGACAGAGGACGATATCTATCAGGCTATGAAACTCTTGTGCTGGGGGTCCTATGCAGGCTGCTGTTCTCCAGCTAAAGGCTGTCCTTGGAATGTGGCTGTCTCCGACGCTTTAGGAGTAGACTATGAAGAGTTATACGAAGAAAAGAAGAAAGTAGCTGAAAAATACTTAACTCTAGCTGGGAGCTAGAGGAAATGAGAGGGCTGGGGAACCAGAATGACCTTGCTTGACGATATGAGACGGGAGCTGAGCGAAAGATACGAGAGGTTGAAGAGGGGAAGAGTGCACGCTGGAAAAGATAATGGGCAAGGTCCAATCATGGTTATTGATGAGTGGGAAACGGAAGGGAGCAGAATCCCGAGAAGATGCTGTGAGAATTCATGCATTACAAAGAAACCTGCAAGGGAAGGGAATATCTGGACTATGAAGGAAGATGAACGCGGAGTGTTCGGCTACGAAGATGTACTATTCACGAGAAAGGCGACAATAACAGGCTTAGAAGAAAAAGTGCCCACGGCAAAACCGATAGTATGGATGACCGATTCACCAAGGGAATATTACGCCATGTGGGAACTTGTTGCCAGAACGAAGCCCCGAAGAGTTCTGGTTGGTGGACTTGGACTTGGCATACTAGCTAATCTATTGTCTAAGCGTTCCGATATAGACGAAGTAGTTGTGGTTGAGAAGTCTAAATGCGTCATAGACTTGGTCAAGCCATACCTTCATCCAAAAGTAAAGATGATCCACGGTGACTTTTTCAAAACGGCATCTGAACTTAGCAACAAAGGGGAAGAATATGATACAGTGATACTTGACATCTACACAGGCAAAGAGGACGTAGAAGACGTCAAAATTGATGTTGAATCGGTAGAAGACACCTTTCCAGAATCGAGAGTTTTAGCCTGGAAGTTCCAGCCGGAACTTGAAGAAGACATATCAGTAATCTATGCCTTTAGAGAGGCACGTAAAAGGGAGGCCTGAGAGTGGAGTCGATTAAGGCTTGGCGGATCATGAGGGAAGGGATAAGGGCTACGATAAGGAGCAACTTCCCAGATCTCCCTGACGTTGAAGTTCAGAGAATACTTGAAGAGATAGAGAAAGAATGTCAGGGGCTTAGTGTTGAAGATGTAGCGGGCTGTGTCTACAGAAAGATAGGGGAGATGAAAGCAACTGGGAAAACTTGAGGAGTATAGGAAGACTGAGTGTTTCGAGAGAATAGAGAAGACTGTTAGAAACCTAGCCGCCTACGCTAAACGTGACACTGCTAGAAGAGAGTGGTACGAGTATAACAGGCTGTACAGGATCCTCACCGATCCGATAAGTGAGCTGAACCGCTGGGAAGAGCTGGAAGGATACGACCCGGAGAAATCAATGTGGCGAAGGTTCGTCTGTACCTCCAATAGGTATCTCGGATGCATGATTAAGATGGAGTTGAATCCTCCTTGGATACGGAAACCACAAGTGATGATAGAGGTACATGAGCTTTATCCGGACTGTGTTAAGTACTCGGATGCTGCTGTCGGCAACGTTCCAACTGTAACGGGAAAACGTTTAGACGACACTTACGTTAACCAGCAGGACCTGCCCTTGCTCGAGTGCTGGATCGATCGGAAGGTCGGGATAGACGAGATAAAGAAGATCTACCTGAACCGTGAAGCTGAAGAATCAGTGAAGAAACGGGTTAAAGAGTTCTCTAAGAAACATGGCATCCCCTTAGAGGATCGGATTCCGTGTCCTTCGGACGACGACAAGGTTATGCGTGAATGGGATAGACCGAAGGACTGGGGTGTGACGGACGACGGACTAAGGGAACTTGTTGACTTTCTGAAAGATAGGTCAAAATCCTGTTGGAGATATGTGGTAAGACCTCCCTCAGACTCGGTGGCAGCCGCTTTAGCAGAATCTTCAGATGAAGCCTTTCACCGTGAATGGCCTTTGGGAGCCTCTGACGCCATAAGCAAAAGGAATGAGAGGTTGAGGGAGAGGCCGCCGTGGGGTCTTCCGCCTCCGGAGCCTGAATGTGATGCTGTAATTTGTAAAAGGGAATTTGAAGCAACCCTAACCAAATTAAAGGGCAGGTGACTGAGGAGCTAGCCCTTTCTGTTAATACCAATTAACAGCAAAAGTTTTTAGATATACCAGCTTAGGTTATGGGTATGCGCGGAAGCCAACTGATAATTACTGGCGCAGAGTGGAAAGCGTTAACCGACATTATTTCCCGGCTGCTTGCCGAAGATGATGTTTTTAGACGTCTAGGGAAGACTCTGTTTTACAATAGGAAGCAGGTTGAGTTTGCGCAAGAAGAGCTGGAGAAGGCTGCGAAAAGGGCAAAAGATTGGGTATTGTACATTCAACGAGAGGGGTGCAGTCATCCCATAATGATAAAAACTAGGCGACCGGAGAGACACAAAGATTCAATTGCAAAGAACGAGAAACTCCTTCTATGCGCCCCAGAACACGTTAGATTAGAAGCCACTTCAGATGTTTTATTTGGCATAGCAAATGCTTGTTGTAAGGCAATAGGTCTACACGAGGCGATGGAGAAAGCTCTTCTTTCCAATCTCGGTATTGAACTGACAAGGAGTCTGTGGCGGCGGTGTCACCTACACTGGCGTAGAAGCGTGGGAGCACGAAAAGCATCTTGGAGAAGGAAGGGATACATCGCGGAGTACAAGGAGGTTCCTGACTTCAGGGACGCTGAATACCATGAGGGTGCCAAATTTCTATACGATTTGAAAGAGGCAGAATATGAAGGCTAAGAGTATTTGAGATCTACTGAATCAAAAGCCTTAAAGACTCTTCGAGAGATTACGAGAGTTGAAAGGGAAAAGAAAATATAAAAAAACGAGAAGGTCTCTTAAGTATGTCACTGTTCTCCCTGTTCAACCCACTGTTTTACGTCTGCGCGGTCTGTTTTCTGGTCTAGAACCTGGTTCAAGTCACGTAGGGGCACAAAGAATCTTTGATCCAAAACCCTTATGCTCAGACTCTTCCCAGATCTGCTCAGAGAAACCCATCCAACGGTCACAGCATTCCCTTCGGGCAAATCACTATCCCTCAAATCTCAAATCAGAATCTCGGGGACTCGAACATCTTCTTGGCTACTATCTCGATATCTCTAGCTCTAAGTGTCCTCCTTCCAGCGTGCATCATATAGTCTATGGCTTCTTTAGCGATTTCAAGCCCCACTTTCCCGAGAACCCTAGCCAGCTCTTCGGAAGCCGAATCACTGACTCTTTCCGCCCCAGCCTTCTTGCAGATCCGGTGTACAGCGGCAACGGAGAGATCTCCCTCACGAACCATATCTCATCACCTGAACGGTAACATCGCATAGATTGAGCCTTGAATAAAAATGAGCCTGTTGTAACAGGAGGTTGAGTTCTTCGGACATTTTCTTCACCTTCTCCTGTCGTCTTCACCGCAATATTTCATAGGGAACGCTTCTTTCCCGATTAGTGCCTTCGTCCATATGGACATAAGTGATGCGAATTTCTTTGATTTGGTCGTAAAAATCCAGATCATCTAAGGCAGAGATATCAAGTTTGACCGTTATCGATTTCGCCCGCTTGCTCATTTCTTCTCGCCTTCAATAGTCCTACTCTCTACTCTTTCTCTGTAATGCTCATTATGGCGCCCGTAAATATTTTTCTATTAATCGCGCTTAATGGAAAAGCTTTTTAAGCGTTATGTGATAATCTTGTGATTTCACTGTGTTTCAGTGAAACTACGGGGTGGGGAAGTAAGGTCTATCCCACTAGGCTCATAAGTGCTTTCCCTTCCGGGATACCCTGTAGGTAACGAGGCGAAGGCAGTACGATGATGAACCAGGTACTAGAGGCTACAGCAATGAGCCGTTCCTGGTTCCTCTCGTGCTGAGAGACCTGGAGATCGCCGGTTCAAAAGGAGTGAAGGTTGAGGCTAAGAGGGTCTAAGCCATCATGTCATGATTGTCCACACCCTTGTCGCCTTGCCTTTCTCCTGAAAATCCGGCCCCCGTAACCACAACCACGAAGACGAGGAATGGAAAATGCCAGAAGAAGAGGAAGAAGCCTACGAGGAAGAAGAGGAGGAGGAAGTGTCGGAAGAAGAGGAATGAGAGCCGAGGAATAACAGTGCTCTCACCCCTATTTTTTGAAAACTGTGCATTAGAGTGGTAATACGCAATGAGAAAAGATCAGAGGAGAGATAGAGATACGATCCGTAGAGATACGATTGTAGCATATATTTCTGAAGGATATGTTCCAACAGTTCAATACGTTCCAGATGGAAAGTATGATCTTAGCTTCTGTGAACCAATAGATAGCGAGAATACGGGTAACTCTAAGTTTACCTTCAGATTTGAATCCGCTAAAGCCCTCTATTCCCCTCTAAAACGAAGTCTATCGCTTCACGAAGTTTGAGCCGAGCCATTGGCTAGTAGAAACCCAGTAGAGAAGAGCGAGCCGTTCATGGTCAGAAACCCAAAGACTTGGAGCGAGCCAGGTGATAGGAGAAATCCGATAGGCCGTAGCGAGCCAGTGAGAAGTAGTAATCCGTCCTCCAGAAGCGAGCCTGAACGTGGAGAGAAACCCAAGAAACGGAAGCGAGCCAGGGTCCCCCCAGTAGCCCATGATCTTGGAGCGAGCTAGGTGATCTGAGAAGCCCAGCTAGGAAAAGCGAGCCACATAGTATTAGAAACCCACTGCAAGAAAGCGAGCCAATGAACGTGAGAAACCCATGTTAGTAAAGTGACCAGAAGAAACGAGAAACCCAGGGAGTGGGAGTGAGCTGAAATACCTTAGAAACCCATACGGTCTAAGCGAGCCAACCCAGATTAGAAACCCAAGGGGAAGAAAGCGAGCCGAACTGGTCATGAGAAACCCAGAATTGAAGAGCGAGCCAAATCCTATGAGAAACCCATTGGAATAAAGCGAGTTGTTCATTTCACCCTAAGTAACCCAGAATAAAAAGCGAGTTGAAAAGTATTGAGTGAGAGGTTTATTCGGTACCTGTTGGAGAACTACTACGACACTCAAGATCAGCGGAAGGCAACCTTCAACAGGATAGTGGCGTACGTAAAAGACAACAGTGCTAGATTCAGGGAGTTTTTGGGGCCTGAACCTAAAAAATACGCTAAAGCGTACGCCAATGTCGCCAACATGATAGCTAATGGAAAGATAGGTATATCTGAGGAGGACAAGGCGCTCAGAGACACAGTATGGTACTACAGCATGCTCTGCGAGACGGAACGAGGACTTCAGAGACGGCTTGGCAGATGGAGCGGGACACAGAGAATAAGGGCGGAGTACTTGAACAAAATATACGGCATAGGCCCGATCCTTTCCAGCGGAATAATAGCATGGCTGTCCCGGATTATTCTCAGCGAGAGATGTAACACGGTCAGCAAGTTATGGGCCTACTGTGGAATGTCAGCGATCCACTGGGAAAGCGAATGCGGAGAAGGACACAAGATAATAACGACCTCAGCTGTTGCCCTGTGTCCGGTGAAGGTTAAGAAGAAGGGCGGCAGAAAAGAGGAGCGTGTCCCATGTGGTGCTGACATCATTAAAAGTCTCCTAGTCCGTTCCCCTCCCAAACGAAAGTCTGGGTACATATATATGATCAATCTTCGGCTTCAAACTTTCTGTTGGAAAATAGCGTGGTGCTTCGAAAAACAGAATGCCAGAAAATCTCAGTATCGTAGGGAATATTTGAAAGTGAAGGCGAAGTATCTTAACCGCCCAGAACTGCGTGAGCCGATAGAGGCAGAAGTTCTAGGAGCAAAACAAAAGGTTCAACTGATGGCATTACGGCACACGGTAAAGAGGTTCTTAGCCGACTTATGGGTAATCTGGAGAACAATGGAAGGCTTACCACTGACCATGCCATACGCAGTTGAGATACTTGGACACGAGTATGAAGAGCCGAAAACTGATGAAGAAATTAACAAAGGGAACTAAAATGTCGGATAGTATGTCTGAGTTCTTAGATTCCTTCGGTCCTGGAAGCACCCGTGTCTACAAGGCAGGGTTAGAAACATTAAGATCGAGTTAAGGGAATAGGGTTTAGAGAGGTGAAGTGAATGCCGGTTGCTCATAAGCCTGCAAACCAATACACGCATCCTTGGACAAAGGGTGAAGATGAGATAATTAAGAAACATTACCCAGACATATCAGCGAATGATCTTCGTAAACTACTTCCCAGAAGAACAGAATGCGCAATAATTAGAAGAGCCCGCAAGTTGAAGGTTTATAGGACATACTCATACCTTCTTAAAGAAAAAATAAAAACCGAACTAACAGAATGGGAAAAAGGTTATCTAGCGGGTATAATTGACGGAGAAGGCTCTATAAGCATCAGCGATAATGGACCACAAGGAACACATGGACCTAGAATTTCTGTAGGGAGTACCTCACTTAGATTAATTAGATGGCTTAATGACAAGATATGCCCAGTTATGTACCCGGTCCACTCTACTAATCCTCTAGGAAAAAAGTGCATCTACATTTGGGAAACTCATAAGACGGGAATTGTTAGAGATTTTTTGAAGACCCTTCTTCCTTTTCTTATAATCAAGAAAAAACAAGCTGAGGCTATGCTTGAGTTTTGTGAGTGTAGAGCAAAATCTGCTTGGGGGTCTGGTTATTCTAAACAGGAAATTCAATTGATAAATGAACTTAGAAAATTAAATCAGTGAAGTTGTATGATCCCAGAAAATGAGGGCAAAGAAGCTTTGGAGTTTCTTGATGCTTTTGAAGGAGCAACTCGACGTATTTACACCGCAGGGATATCTAAATTCCTTAGTTTCTACAGGTCTAGTGGAGAAGGTAAAAACGTCTCTGATTTCTTAGATACCTTAGAAGCTGACCTCAAGTTACCTAGACGTCAAAGAGAAAGAGTGGGCGAGAAAGTTATCCGAGATTTTATAAAGTACATGAAAGATGAAAATCTATCTCCAAAATCCATCCGAACCTATGTTGCAGCCATACAATCTCTCTGCAAGTACTTTGACTTGACGATATCCACCCGGTACGTCGACATGCCCAGCTCGAGGCCTGTATCAGACAAATTTCCTTGGACCTTGGACAAGGTTGCAGCCTTCATAGGAAAGATTGAAGATCCAGAGATAAAGTCTATAGCCGTAACCATATTCCAATCCGGCCTCAGCATAAGCGATATCCTTGCCCTGAACTGGGGCGACATCAGACTGGAGTATGAACGTGACATCATTCCACTCTGTTTTGACTTAGCCAGGATAAAGACAGATGTTCCATTCATGACCTTCTTGGGAGAGTGGGGGGTAAGCCTCCTGAGCCATCATCTTGAAGGAAAGAGGTTCCGTCTCGAGGATCCTCTATATACAGTTAGCCACCGACTCATCGATCTACACTTTGAGAGGTTGGGTAAGAAATGGATTGGAACCTACAAGGGGCATAATCCGATGCGCCCTCATAGTCTAAGGGCCGCATTCAGAACGATTCTGGGAGAGTCTGACTGCCCGTATGATGTCATAGAGTTTTGGATGGGCCACGAATTACCCGAGCAGGTCCGCGTTTACAACAGCCGAACAAGAGACGGGTGGCGAGCGTTTTATAAAAAATATGAGCCTTACTTGACTCCATCAAGTTTCAAGGGATAATTGTTTTGGAGGAGAACCTGTCCGTTCTGAGTGACGAATCCCACCGGAGAGATGGAAACAATAATCGGGAAAGAAGGGTTCCCTATGAAATATTATGGTGAAGACGACAGGAGATCGATCTTTTAGAAACTGTGATTAGGCATTATACGAAAACCATACGAAAAGATTATATGCGACTTTCGAGAAGTAAGTGTAGATGGGTGAAACAAGTCAACAGCGTTCACTCCAGCGTATAATCAAACAAGTAGGGAGATATATGAAAAAGCTAACGGCAGAGATGCTTCTACTTCTGACTATTCAAGCTCTTGCGATTCTACCGTTTGCGGGACAGGTTCAGGCCGCGACCAAACTTTATGCTGGTTACTACTTCAAGGGATACGAGTGGAATGCAGGCAAGGGCATAGATAGTGTTATCTATACAATAAACCCATATGTAGGTAGTGGCAATGTGTTATACGAATGGCCTTGTGTGATATTGTCATACAACCCTCTATACTGGATACAAGTTGGTTATACAAAAGGCCCTGCGACAGGTTATACTCTAAAATACTATACGGAAAAATGGGATGCAAATGGCCACAGCGGTGTTGAACATCTACCAGATGGACCAGCTGCTGGAACATCGAAAGGTTACATGATAAGATACAACGGTTCCCCTGTAGGAAAGTGGGATCTCTTGATTCAAGGTCAAATAAGGAAATCCTACATTGTAAATCCTTACGTAGCAAAAGATTATCAAGCCTTCGTCGAGTCTACCTTTGCCTGCATTATAGATGGAAGTCACTTCAGCTTACTAAGATATTTTGATGGAAGCTCGTGGTACTATTGGTACACACATGTAAGACGTGCAGATTATCCGTTTTGGGTCTCGGAAATTTCGAACTATGAGTTTACTGCATGGACCACTATTCCTTTAGCTCAGGAGGCGGATAAGCGGTGAAAAGATTGGAACTCTTGGAAATATTGATATTCCTCATTTTTCTTGCGTCGAGCGTTTTTGAGGTTTACTTGGCTATTCAAACTATATCTTCTCAAAGGGATCAAGCAGTCGAAACACCAGATTTTGCGGTACCACCAGATTTTCCGGTTAATAAAGCGGAAAAGCTCTCTGTAGATGAGCTGGGGAAAATGGCAGGGAAGGGACTTCTTCTTCCAACTTGGATGCCAGGTGACATCAAGCTAAAAGAAATATATATCTGGGGAGGACCGATCCTTGTCTATAGCGACCGAGATGTGGAGAACTATAGGGATGGCAACATTACTATACAAGTATCGAGGAGCACGGATTCACCAACCTACGATGAACTCAGGAGTAGCACGGGTACGTCGGGTGAAGTTGTAAAGATCGGAGAGTTTAACGTCGTCATATTAGAAGACGCCGCTCCAGACCCGTGGATGGAGGCGCATGGACAAAAGCCTATCTTGATGTACTTTTGGCATGAAGGATTCTACTACATCGTTACTGGCATCAAGGGTGAGGTCTCAAAAGAGCAGATGATTGAGGTCATGGCAAAAATGGAACCAATTGGACCTAACACGATGAGAAAACAATCGAGCTAGCACAGTATCCCTAATCACACCTTCTTTTCTATCTTTCTTGCATATCTTTTGCGTAAATGTTCGAGTTTAGGACGCGTGCTCCTCGTCCAAAGTGTATTCCATAGGAAATGAAGGGGTCACTTCATTATCACAAAATTTTTTAGTTCCACTGCTATTTTAAACTTGGGACCGCCTATACTGCAACCCTATCCGCTCTTACTGGCTCGGCGAATTGAAGTGGGCAAGACTGTCAAGGACTATCCCCTCGTAATGAGTGAGATATCTACTGGATTATCCAGAAGGGCCTATGAACATATTCTTCGTAGTGGCGAGTACTTTGAAGGGGCTCTTACAAGTCAAGTTCTTCCGCGTAGTGTGCTTGTCGGGTTTCTAAAGAGGAAGGGGCCACGTTGGTGCTACTTTAATGCCCAAATGCTGACGCTACTTAGCCCGATTTGGGGAATAGAATACGCAGACAATGGCGTTTTCATAGGTGCCCACGCTTGGAACCTTTATCAAGGCAGAGTTGTTGACGTAACTTGGGAAGGCCTCCCTGAAGAGTTTGCCGATCTTCCTGAGATGCGGGACCTTAAAAGTTTCCAATATTTTGGGGTTAGAATTCCTTATGATTTTGTGAGAAGGAATAATCCGATTAGAGAAAGATCAATTGAACCCTTGATCTTCAAATACATTGGTCTTTATTGAGAAAGAGGAGATAGAATGGATCGTTTCGTTGAGGGTCCTCTTAGAAGGTGGCTTAGAGGAAGAGAGCCTATCGATGAGAAAGTCGAGGATAAACTAAGGAGGCTTGAGGAGAAAATCAAATCCGACATTTCAGCTTGGAAAAGCATCTTAACTCATACTGAGGCTCCAATAGACATCGCCATGTACAAGTATGCGATCGAATATGCAACAGAAATCCTAGATATTATCAGCAGGATAAGGAGATAATAGGATGTGATACTGTTGAGCCTTCCGCCCTTTCCCAAAGTTTCTGAGGAAAGAACACGATACGGTTTCTGTCTTAGGCAGGCTTTCACTATCGGAGAGTGGCAGGACAAGGCTTATCATAACGCTGAGGATGGACATTGGTATTTGGCAAGAGAAAACATTGAAGGGATCATCAGAATAGAGGAATACCTCAGAGAAAATTGTGGTGTTGATACTAGAAGACCAATCTTTTACGCTCAGAGAATACTTGAAGCTATTGATAAAAAAGATTGGCGTAGTGTTGAAGAAACAATTAGTCAACATGATACTGAAATTCTCGCGTCGCTAGAAACCGCAAAACCACCCATCTTCTTCAGGTTAAGGTAATTCTCACTGGTGAGAAAAATGCTTAGACCTTTCGAGCGGGAGATCGTCAGAGGGATACGGGCCTCGCCAAGAAGGGCAGGGAGAGGCGGGAGATCCGTACCGAGGAAGGGGGCTTGGATTAAGGGGCACCTCCAGGAAGTGGGCAAGGATTATCCGTACAGGATGCATAAGCTCTGGAGCAAGTTCCTTGAGGATGCGGGGCTTAAGATCGAGGCTGGAAGCTATCAGCAGTTCAGAACATACATTTACGTCTTGAAAAGGTTGGGGCTGATCCGCAGAGTGGAGGGGGCGGGAACGAGCGGTGGATTCTCCAAAAACTATTATGCCCTAAACCCCGATAAAGTAGATTCTCCCCTATGGGATAACCCATACAAGCAATATCACCTTATGAACCTTAACCGTTTAACCACTTTATACGTATAAAGTCCTTATCTTAAAAATCATTAAAATTTTTGTTTTTTTAAAAAAAGAAAAGATATTTATCCTCTTTTCTCGAAAAAAGCGTATTTCTCGTTTTTCTATTAATTTATATTAATGGAAATTTGGCTTTAAGTTGAATCTCAAATTTTTTAAACGTTTTTTGACTTTATACGTATAAAGTTGATAAATGCCTAAAGGATTTTTGGAAACTTAAATCCATAGTATTTAAATACTTAAGTAAACATATAGATAGATCGTTATGCTCGACCTCAAAGCAAAAGGTGAAGTGGAGAGAAACAGAGCATAACTGTAAAGATGGAGTTGACCCGAATGGAAAGGAGAAGCTACGAGGAAAATCTAGCCATTTCTGAGGTTAGAGGCTTTATCTATCAGCGTCAGCAGATTAACGAGGAAAAGCTCAGCGAAACTATTGAGAACATTAAGGCTAAAGGCGTTATTGAGCCGATCATAGTCAGAAAATCTAAAGATGGCTATGAATTAGTTGCGGGTTACTTGCGGTTTATCTCAGCTCAGAAGGCTCAGTTTAACACTATTCCAGCGATAGTTTACGACGATCTCGGCGATCTAGAAGCTACAGATATACTTATGATCGAGAACCTTCACCGTCAAGAGCTCAGCGATCTTGATGAGGCTAACATTCTAAACCGCTATGTAGCTCAAGGATTCCAGCAAAAAGAGATAGCGGAAAGGCTGACCGTAAGCCCTTCTTACGTTAGCCTTAAGCTCAAGCTCTTAGAGGACAAAGAGCCTTTACGAGAAGCCATAAGTAAGGGTTCAGTGTCAGAGCAACAGGCAAGGATGCTGAGGGTTTTACCTAACGCTAAGGCATTGAAAGAGGTTATTCCGAAAGTTGAAGGGAAGACCGTTAAGGAAACTAGGGAAATTGTTACAGAGGCACAAGCGAAATACGTTAAGGACAGCATAAAGGAACAGCTTAAGGAGTACGAGGAAAAGATTAAGGCTATCGCAGACTTTGAGAAGGAAAGGGATAAGCTACAGAACGACATAGACAAGCTTGAAGGAGAACTTAAAGCCCTAAAGACCGAAAACAAAGAGATAAACAGAAACATCAAGAACATCATGGAGCTAGAGCAGAGGTATTTCCCAGCTCTTGAGGAAATAACGAGGCTAACAGCTCAGCTTGGCGACCTACGGAAAATAAGACCTAAAGACGTTGAACAGTTCACCAATAGCCTAGAGAAGGAACGGAAAGAGGTTTATGAGCAACAAGCGAAACTTAAGGCTCAGATTGACGATCTGAACGAGAAGCTTCAGGCGTTAAGGAAAGACCATAAGAAGCTTGGAGAACAAGCTTCAGCACTAACGCAACAGATAACCAAGCTGAAGGCTGAGGACAAACAGTTTACAGAAGGTAATCAGAAGATTGAAAGCCTTAAGGATTTAGTGGCAAAATACGATAAAAGCCACAAGTCAGCGATAAGCGATTTTGAGAATCTGAAGGCTAAGGTAGAAGCTGAGGATAAGGACATTTTAGCCAAGCGTACAGAAATCGCCGAGAAAATAGCCTTATTTTCCAAGCAGAAACAAGCCTTAAACGGTAAAATCGCCAACAAGAAGAACTATCAAGAAGCCTTAGAGGTCTTAAAGAAGAAACTGCAAAGCCTTTAAGAGCTTAAAGGTCAAGCGGTAAGCTCAAAACTCCCTTTTTATATCATCCTAATTTTCTCAGATCATTTATTGACTTTATACGTATAAAGTGGTTAAGCCTTCTTTTTCCATCCAAGCCTTCCAGCCCTTTCCAGAAGGCGGGGAGATCAAAAGTTTAGCATAGCCCACCCATTATAAATTCTCATATCACTATGTTATATTAGGAATTTCAAATCAGAAATTCCGTCAAATATTGAGGAGTGAATGGAAGATGGATGTGAGCATAAGCCTTGACGGAGTGCCTTCCGCCAACCTGTACTCTAAGCCTAAAACCTTCAGGAGTGGAAGCAAGGGCTATTATGTTTGGGGTAAGGCGGTAGATCAGGAAGGTCGAAGGTATCAAGTGATCTGCAACCTTGTGGAGATCGGAAGCAAACCATGACATTAGAAACAAGACTGAGACACCCTGACTGTCCAGAGTGCAAACTGCTCGACAAGCTGGGAGTGGAAAGGGAACTAATCAACGCCTACCACGATGACGAGATAAATGTAACTCGGCTACCGAAGGTAGTTCAGAAAATCCTTAAGGGATACAGGAAAAGAAGAGGTTACGGTTCAGATGTTTGAGTGGCTTAAACGCCTTTTGGGAAAGAGGCAGGTCGAGAAGCCAAGACCTATCTCCATAGGTCAGCAGGTTGAGAAACATGAGCAAAGGGTAAGGGAACTAGATAAGGAGATTGAGGAGTTTAGGAAGCGACAGAGAGAAGAATTGGCTCGCAGGGTTCGACCTAGAACCCCGTTAGAGGCGTTGAAAGAGGCGAACATACGAAACAGGGGAGGAAGGCAACCAGCAAGCCAAACCTACACAGGAAGAAAGGTTAGAGGTATGCCACCACGTTCAGCACGGAACAAGCGGATGTGGAAATTACAGGTGAGCAAAGAGGAACTAGACGAACTCTAAAGCCCCTGAAGAGCCCTTGAGATAGGGCGAAACCACTTTTGTGGTCGGGCTACTTTTCGGCGTGTGAACTATCCGATTAGCACAGGCTCAGGCTCTTAGCAGTTCACTCCAGAGAGTAGCCCACACCATAAAAAAGGAGTGATAGAGAGATGCCGATACAGTTCATAAACAAGGAAAGCGGTTTGAACTTGGAAGTGATGCGGAGACCGATAAGACCAGAGAACATAGTCAGAAGACCTAAGATAGTGATGAAGGACAGCGAAGGCGACGAGGTCAAGAGCATGATGAGGGCAAAGGGTTTCGTTGGAATAGACGAGAAAACGGGGAAGCCGATCTACCGACGTTTACAGTTTCTATGTCCAATATGTGAAGTCGGTAAGGCAGACAAGGGATGTACTATATGTAAGGGCAGAGGCGTCGCAGAATTGTTCACCAACTACGAGAAAGCGATGACCGTGAACGGAGACGAGATCGGCGAAGAGGAAGAGGTATCCTATTGGGCTCAAAAGGAAGACGGGACAGAAGAAGAGTTTCCTAAGTTCGAGCCAGACAGCGAGTTGATAGTCCAATTGGAGCTCCCCAAGTCGAAACTCAACGACTTCTACGTAGAGAGCTGGGATGAACTTGAAGCCACATGGAAGAAGAAGAAAGGCGAGAAGGTTCAGGACAAGTACGCTGTCACCAAACTTTACGAGGAAGCGGAACGCTACGTGGTCGACGGCATAATGGGAGCTGGGAAGTTCGTCAAGGCGAGAGGACACCAAGAATGGTACTTCGTCTGCTTCCCAACAATAAGGGATGACGGAACATTCGGCTGGCTCGTAGGGTACTGGCAATCCAAGATAGAGATGAAACATTTGATGCCCGTTCCGAAAGCTGTCGAGGTCGCAGAGGAAAAGAAGACGCCAGCCAAGAGCTACCTTCCAGAACTACAGGCAATCGTGGGTTAGAGTGCTACACCCTGACCCTTCTTTTTCTGAGGGATGAAAGATGAAGCTTAGAGTACACCTTGCTGGAAAGGGAGTCAACGAGGTTCACCACTTCACTACCAAAGACATGAAGACTGCGGAGAAGTGGGGGAAAGCCTTCGAGAAGTTGTTTGAAGATGCAATCAAAGACCAAGCCGACTTAGACATCATCGTGATACGAGGCGTGCCAATCGAGAAGGATCACGGTTTGAAAGCTCCCATATACATTTAGAGGCGTTCAGAATGAGTTACGAAGAATACCTTGAGAAACGACACAGAGAAGCCTTGATGCAGAAGACCAAAGAGAAGCTGGTCGAGATCATAACCCAGCTAGAGAAGAAAGTTGAGGAGCTCGGTGGAGATACAGACCAGATCGACTACGATTAAAGCCCTTGATGAGCTGGTGAAACTCCAGCGAAACCACTTTTTTGGGTTGGGCTATCAGCCCTTTTTTCGAGGTGAAAAATATGGGAAAGAGATTTGTAGAGGACACCATAGCCGAGAAAGTCTGCAACCTTCTCTGTCGCTTCAACCTGCCGTGCTTGATAGCAATCGCATTCCGCTACGACGGGCTATGCACATACGATTTTCCCTGTCTGATCTACACTCTCAGCCATGTGAACATGACGATTTTCATACGCAAAAACCCTGTGAGGCTTAGAAAATGAGTAGCCGATTCATGTTAGCTTATAGAGGCGACTTGGGAGTTCTTGACGCTGAAAACATGGTTGGAGAACCAAAGCTAGATGGAACCCGATGCCACATAATCAAGACATCGACAGGTCTTGAGATGTGGAGTAGAAACAGCAAGGACAACACCTACAGGGTAAACTACGCTGAATTTCATAACCTTCCAGAAGTTGAACACGATGCCGAAGGTCTCGACTGCCATTCCGCATGGCTTGACGTGGAGCTCGTATGGTTCAACAAGTACGGGCGTTCAATAATGCTGGGAAGCCAAGTCAGATGCGGAACAAAGAAGAGAAGTGCTGTTCTGGAGAAGATGCGGATTTACCCGATAAACGCTATGGCTTTCGACCTTCTTGAACTGAACGGGGAAGACCTCACCAAAGAGCCTTTCATAGTCAGAAAGGCGATGCTGAAAGGCTTTCTCTCACGGCACAAACAACTTGACAGCCTCAGATACCTCGACTACACCTTCAACAAGTGTGATCTCTGGGAACACATGATGGGCATGGGCGGAGAAGGGATAATGGCTAAAACCCTTATGGGCAGATATGAGTTTCGCAGAAGCAGGGCTTGGCTGAAACTCAAGAACGAGAGAATAGCGGTCAAGCAGGTCGCAGGCTACACTCTGGGCGAAGGTGCGAGAGCCCCCTACTTCGGAAGCCTTGTCTTGATGAGCGAAGACGGAACCTACTGCGGAAACGTCGGAGGAGGCTTCAGCACTGAAGAGCTTGAATGGTGGACAGAGAAGCTCTCAAACGCTCTCAGCACAGAGAAGCCCATCCCATACGGCGTCGTTGGAGAGGAGTACATCGCCGTCAAGATGCCTTTCAGGGTCAAGGTCAGATACTACGAGCAGACAGCCAACGGTGTTCTACGCTTCCCTGTCTACATGGGAATCGCTGAATGACCCCATTTTTTCATTATTTAAAGCCCCTGAAGAGTTGGTGAAACTCTGACGAAACTCTCTTTTCAGAGAGTCGGGCTTCCTTAGCGGAAGCACTAAAAATGTAAGGAGTGAGATCTCATGTTCGATGTGAACGAAGCTAGGGTTCCATCCCAATGTGGAAACTGCAGGGGCACGATACCGCCGAATACAAAGAAGTTGAGGTTCCAGAAACTTCTCGGAACTGCATCGGTAAGCCAGAGTCTATGCCGAAACTGTTTCATCAAGGCCGCCCAAGAGATGCTGGGACACGCCACTACCCTTGGCAACCGGATTCTTCACGTTATCGTCGAAGACGACGCTCAGGAGTTAGCGAAGAAAATTGTCGGCAGGGAACTCACCGCAGACGAGCTCTACTCGGTCAAGAAAGGACTAGAACACGGATTGAGCGACTATTGGATTTCCCTTGAAACAGCGATACGGGATGCGGTGGAGGAGAATGTCTGAGTTTCTTATGAATGAGAAATACTGCGACTTTCTATTGCTCGCTGAGCTTCATACCAGCTCCAGAAGCACAGCCTACGCTTTCAAACTTGGAAACCGAATAATCTACCTTGAAGATATACCTGAGAACTATCCGAGTGTAACAGTGCTGGAAGTTAAATCCATAGAGGAACTAAAGAAAGTCAAGAAAAGTCTTGTGGATAACGGATGGGAAATAATTGGGGAACACCTCGAAGAGGGTGAAGATTAGATGAGTGGTAGATGCACACTTGAAGGAGAATGTGAAAGCCGAACGGAAGAAGGCAACTGTTCATTCGAAGGGTTCTGTGAGAGCAGAGAAGTACCTCCTCCATTATGCCCAAAATGTGGCGAACCGCTTGACACCATACATATCGAAGAACACAACATTTACTCTTGGGACAGCTACAATCCTGAAGGTCATTACGATATCGACGACCATAGTTCAGGCACTATCCTATGTTCTCACTGTGGGGAGGCGATAGGAGGCTACGGTCAGCACGCTTGGGGATTCAATCCGAATTTCGGATAAGCAAAACAATGGGGAGTAAAAGATTTGAAAGGATAGGAGAAACGTAACCTGTATTAGGTGAGAACATGAAGTATCCTGATTGTCGCTACTGCAAGGAAATAAAAAAAGGTTTTCCAGAGATTAAAGACGAAATGATAGACGCCTACCATGAATCAAGAATAGGGTGGGAAGACTTCCCCCGACAATATCAAGATACAATTATAGAAATAATGCTCAAAAACTAGCAAACTTCCCCTTTTTAATCCGTCAGAATAAAAAGCCCCTGACGAGTCTGTGAAGACAGATGAAACAGCCCAATTTTTTTGGGTTGTCGGGCTACTTCTGTGCAGTCCAGACGCATAGCGGTAGCACCAAAACAGGAAAGGTGAGGCAATTGAAGAAGTCAGACACATTAGAGTTTGTCTTCGGTTGCATGAAGTGTGGCGGACAAGTCCACATCCAAGCTCAATGCAGGGAACAAGCTGAGAACTGGCTCAGGGCACAGTCAGGGTTCTGTCCAGCAGGCGGCAACCATGTGGAGCTCAGCTTTTCAGGATACTTTGAGTACGTGGGCGTAAGCCCCGAACTCCACGAGATCCCCACGAAAGAGGAGAGGTTCAAGGCTACAATCACAAAGATGCTTGAAGAAGTGAAGAATGGAAGAGCCGTCTTAACGGCTGGAAACATCGGAATTCCAACGATCCACAACATCAAAGATGCTCGACACTGTGGTTTCGGCTTCTTCGAGGCTACGCTTCCAAATGGAAACACGATCAACTTCGATGCTGGTGGAGCTATGCATCAAGCCCCTGAGCCGATATACGGCTGGACATATCTGAGGGGAGACGCTGAGGGCTGGGGCTATCCATACGAACAGGTGATAAAACGGCTCACACAAATCTTGAACGGAGGATAGGCAGTTGGAAACCGTGCAGATGGATGAACTACCTAAATGTCAGTTCTGCGACGAAGAAGCAGAGTACGACAGCAAAACCGTCTTTGGACCCTTGGGCATACTTATGCAAGAAACATCAATGTCAGTATGGGTGTCCACCAACAACAAAACTTGAGAAAAGGGTGAAAATCGCCTACAAGACGGATAAAGTGCCAATTGTCAATGTTCCCCTAACCCTTGACAGCGTAGCAACCGTTCGATGTCCACACTGTAACGAGCCGAGAAGGGTGGAGCCAGACGCCAGCTACATAGCGGTGTGCGAAAGCTGTGGAAACCCCTTCAGGCTAATTCCACAAATCTAACCCCTACACTCTTTCTCTTTTGAGTTGAGTGTAGACAGGGTTCAAAACCCTAGAAAGAAACGGAGTGATGACTATGGAAAAACCTGTTCTTGAAATAGAAGGTCAGGATTGGGTTGAGGAATGGAAGAAGAGAGATCCGTACTTCTTGGACATGGATGGGTTCCTTAGATTCGTAGAGCAGAAGGAGACTGAAGTAAGGGTTAAGGTCGAGGTTTGGTTGGACAAGGGATACAATGGAGGCTATGATATCTATCTCTCGGTTCCCTTTGACGCGGTTCCAGAGGAGTACAAGAACACGGATGTTCTCAAGAAGGCTCAAGAGATAGAGAGAACGGTGGACAAGATACGGGAGTTCTTCTCTCCCAACATGGACAGGTGTGCACCGAACAAGCTCGGCTTGAGGCCCGGCGCCACCAAAGTCTTCAGGAAGGAAGACGGAAAATGGTACTACTACGGTGATTACAGCCATGTTCCTGAAGAAGACATAGACAACAATGCCAAGATACTCTGGAAGATATGGAAGACGGTTGGCAGCCACTTCCCAAGCGTCTGGGGAGTGAGCAAGGACTATCAGTGCGACAGTAGAAGCGTCTACCTAAGATACAAAGCTAAAGCCCACAAGGAACCTGTCTTTCCAGCTTTGGGAAGGTACGAAATGAGTTTGGAGAGGACGATGGAAGAAGCTGAGAGATTGAATGAGCCAGTCAAGCCTTTGGAGATAGAGGAGCCCGAGGGACCCATATGGGAAGAACTTCATCTTCTCACACAGTCGTTGTTGCTTGAGGAGATTCCGAACTTGGATGACCCGTTTGAAGACGACTATACTTGGGTTACACAGGACGACCTGCCTATTTGCTCAATCCATAGACCGTCAATTCCAGAAGTTATGAACTATCTTGCAGAGGGAAAAGAAACATGGGAACCTGAGAATGACGTTGAACTGATGAGGCAAGGAGGACTTCAGATAATCCATCCATTCCTGCGTGAACAGAAAACCTTTGTTTGGGCAGAAGAAGACGTGGAATGGGATACTGAATCCTCGGACATGAGGGATCTCTACTATAGACGGTTCGACCGGGAAGAACTTGAAACCAAGAAGGTTGACGAGTTGAAGAATATCTGCAAGGCGAAGAACCTTCAGGTCAAGCATGGAAAACACGAGATGATCAACGCCATTCTGGAAGCGAACTACAGCGTTATCGAAGAAACAGCAACGGTAGTCGCTTAAACTCCCTATTTTTTGTTTTTCTTGGAGCATTTTGCCGCTTTATACGTATAAAGTCTTGAAGACTCATTTTCAAGCCAGAATTTATTCCACCTTCTACAGAGGGCAGAAGATTAAGAGTTTGACGCCACTCTTCCACTATATTAACCCGTATCACCATGTTATAACTAGTTTTGCTCACCAGAAACTTCGCACAGACGGGAGAGTCCGCATCTGGCGAAGCTGGGAGAAACCAGAAATTGGAGGCAAGCGAGGATAATCGAAAGACCGAAGAATTGCTAGTTGACGAATGGAGAAAGACAGATCCCTATCTGCTCGACGCTGAGGGGTTCACCAAGTTCATATCTGACATAACCGTGAAAATCCAGAAACTCGAAGATCTTAAGCAGGAAACTTCAATTCTCGACTGGGCAAACAACAACATCCAAAGGAAAAAATACGCCTGCATCAGTGCGGTTTTCACCTATCCCTGCAAGGATGATCCTACAAGATACAGCGGGCTGTTCAGTAGCCCATTAACTGACTATCTGCAATTCTTAGAACTCAAAGAAAAAACGGAGAAGAAAGGAAGCATATTCCTATGCATAGACGTTATGCATGAAGAAACGTTAGACCACGACCCAGAAAGACCGCACGTTAAGGGAACTTTTTCGCTTCACACCTTCTATGATGCCGACTGGAACCAAATAGAGAAACCTAAAATGATGAGGAAGATCGAGAAACACCTCAGCAGAGTTTCAAGGTGGTACAGTAGCACAACCATAATGGAAACAGAACCGTATCCGACACCGCCCGTATGGGAGAATTGAATGGAGGAAGAGACATGAGAATAGAAGTTTTTCCTTGGGTGTCAACAGAAGAGAACCTTAAAGACATAAGGGAAAGGCAGAAGATAAGTAAGAAAGATCTTAAGAAAACAGTTGAGATTCTGCAGGCGTGCCTCGAACACTATTAGAATGCAGCCTGCGGGATCGAATCCCACCCTTTTTTGTAGCAAACGATGAAGCTCCTTAGAGCTGAGGCTAAACAAAACAAAGGGAGGTAGAAAACCTATGCATTTCAGCATTTTGGGTTTCAGGAACGATAGCAAGTGCGAGGTGGAGGTCATAAAGGCTGAGACGATAGAGATCAAGCGGAATCTTTCGAAGATCTTTACCTTCAAGGATGCCGAGAGGTTCATAGAAACCTTAACGGGGCACAGCCATGTCGCGACGTACGTGGGCAAGGAAGCCAACGCCGAAGGAGAGAAGTGGAGAGCATACTTCATTGAACCCTCTGATCCGAGGAAGGAAGACTATGGCTCTGGCATGAACATCCTGCCGGCTGGAACACTCGCCATCCTTGAGATGGAGACGGAGTATGACCTAGAATGGGCTCTTAAAGAGAAGGCTCAAGAGGCAGCCAGATACGTTGGGCTCTTTCGGAAGATAGATAGTGTGGCCAAGAAGATATATCGAATCGACAGCGACCACCGGTATGCCGACACCGACCAGTTCCGCTACATGAGTCCTGAAGAACTTGAAAAGGCGCTTGAGGAAGTCCAGGAAGCCTACAAAGAACTGACTGAGAAGGGTGATGTTGAGCTTTGAAACTGTACATCGTAGTGGAAGTTTTTCAGTTGGTCGTCGGCGGGACATATGCAACCTTTGACCTGCTTGATGCGAAAGCCAAGTTCAAAGAGTACACAGGCGTAGACCACGACATCTTGGAGAAACACCTTGAAGCAGACGAAGACGCTAAAGCAGAAGAGTTGCTAGGCGACTTTGACCAAACAAAAATCTTCGAGTTTGAACTCGGAGGCTTACACATCAAGGAAGAGGACATCATCGAACACTTCAAGACAGGCTTGGAAAGAGAACCTTCAGAAGAGGAACTAGCGAAGTTCAAAGGCTATTTGGCAACAGATGTGCCTCAATGGTTAGCTGACAACATGAAAAGCTTCCTGTGGCAATTCCGAGAAGAAGAACAGACGTACCACGATATTCCAGACGAAGGGGAAGAGACTTGATGAACGCAGTGATTATGCGAACCAGAGGTTTCCTCGGGCTGCCTCAAGACATCCAAGCGAAGATAATGGCTTATGCTTTAGGACGGATCAAACCTGACAAACCTAACTGGGTTGTCTTCCGCCTCGGCAACGGCGTAGAAGAACATCTGGAGGATGAGGGTCGCACCCTCATCACAGGCATGACTGGTTTGAAAGAGAAGGTGTATGTGATCCTTGATGACTTCGGCAGCGTTGAAGCCCTCAAAGAGAACATGGGAAAGTATGCGCCGCCTGGACTTAGCACCTGCTACGTAGTTACCTTTCTACTTGCGGAGGAATACTGATGTCGACAGCAACCCAGCTTGTTCAGGAATGGAAAAAGACGGACCCCTACCTGCTCGACGCCGACGGATTCCAACAGTTCCTCGAACAACGGATACCGCAGGTTCTGAAGGAGGAGGAGAAACTTGCTGAACGCAAGTGGAACCTCCTCTTCTCAGCATTTGAGAGGCCTGTTGTCTACGACACTATGGGACGCGCTTGGGTAGACACTTTGCCAGCTTGGATCAGAGGCGAGATCCTCCTTGAAAGGCTCGTACAGGTGATGAAGGGTGAAGAGGGCAAGGCTACGGACGCGGAGATAGTTGCTCACCTTTACACGGCGTCTATGTCCAGACCGTTAGGAGGCGACTGGACTAGAATCTACTGCTCTCTGGTATGCCAACTCATGAGGCGGTGTAAGAAGGCGTCGAACATCGACCAGATCGAGAAAGAACTCGATGTAAGGCCCTTACACGATTACGAGCAGCAACTCCTCAACGATTTGAAGAGAGACTTATGGAATGCTGGAATGCGAGCGTCAGAACAGAAACGTCGCGAACGTAAACGTAGGCTGAAAAACCTTAGTTAAGGTTCACCATATTTTATATTTCTGCATTTAAATATTATTTTGCAAATGAGGTGAATTCATGGGAACTATGACCGTAAGTATAAGCGACGAAACTGAAGACAGGCTTCGAGAATTCCTCTGGAAAAAATACAGAGGAAAAGGGAAGGGCAGAATAGGACATACGGTAGAAGAGGCGATCAAAGAGTACTTGGATCTCCACGAGTCAGAAGCAGTCTCAGAATAAGGAGATGATCCTCTTGAATAGGCTATCGAGTAGTGAAGTAGTGGAATTGCTGAAAACTAGACCTGAACTCCACGATCTGCTTAGCTCGGCAGTCAGGATGGAGGAGGATAACGAGGTCAGCTATAGATGGAACGGTTTTGAATGGTACGAGTTGCCGGCACATCCTCAGACTTTGAGGATGTTGGTGCTCAAAAAGGTTTTGAAGGTAAACCACAAGACGGGAAGTCGTACATATTATCGTCTATCTGATAGGGAAGCCGTTGAAGAGGCTTTAAGGCTAGTAACGATCTTAATGATGGATTCTAGTGAAACGGAAGAGATCCCTGCGGACCTGTTCGATGACGTGGTAGGCTACGAGGATGTCAAGCAACTATTCTTTAAGACTATCCATGGAGAGAGCGAGGATCGTGTTCATTACATGATGATAGGGGCTCCCGCCTCAGCGAAGTCGCTCTTCCTTCTCTGCCTTGAGAAGTTGCCGAAGTCGAAGTACGTCTTGGGTTCAAGATCTTCTAAGGCTGGACTGGCGGATTATCTAATCAGTACGGAACCCACATACCTCCTCATAGATGAGATAGATAAGATGGCTCTAAAAGACTACGACGTACTGCTCAGCCTTTGTGAGACGGGAAGGGTTACCGAGGTCGTTTATGGAAAAATGCGTGAGGTTCAGCTGGACACGATAGTTTTTGCAAGTGGCAACAGGCTTAACGGAATACCTCCAGAGGTGATGAGCAGGTTTCAAGTTCTTCACTTTCACCCCTACTCGGAAACTGAGTTCACACAGATAGTCAGCCATGTCTTGTCGAGGAGGCAAGTGGCAATCGACCTCGCGCTTTACATTGCCAAGAAAGTGTCCTCAGAGCTGGGATCAAGGGATGTCAGGCAGGCGATCCGAATAGCAAAACTCGCCAAAGACTACAATCAAGTCGACAGCGTAATAAGGACACTGTTGAGGTATAGTGAAGCTGATAAATCTAAATTAGCCCAAAGTGATTATTATGAGGAGAAATCTCTATAGCAAGAATGTAGACACCTTCATAAAGGCGCTACTAAACTTGGGGTGGAAAGAACTAACCCCAAATAAAATATTACATGAACATGACTTCACTAAGGGTCCATTCCATCTCATTGTAAGGAAGAGGAAACTCGGGCATTACTGTCATATCCACAAAAACCGGATTGCATTAGAGCATCACATAAAGCCGATAACTAAAGGCAATGAGTTGCTATCGGTCTACAGCGAGATAATGCAAGAGTACAGAAGGATCATTTCGGTTAAGCACCATTAACAGAAAACTGAAAGCGGTCAACCTCAGATCGATCTATTTTTCAATGTAAAGGAACTCCTTGGTTAAATCCCATTTCAGGTTCCTTATTCGTCAAGAACCTTTCTGTGTCGTCAATATTCATTAAGTGGCAAACCACTTTTGAGTTGCTCTTAGCAGTATGAGCGGGAAACCCCACACGCTTCAGCGGTGGGACGAAAGCGAACATTTATGTGGGAACGAACAGAAAGGGATGTAGATGCAATTAACCTATAAATTCAGGCTATATCCGAGGGAGGAGCAAGAACAGAAATTATTGTGGACGCTTGATAAATGTAGGTTCGTTTATAATCGGATGCTTGCTGGGTTGAATGGGCAGAGGAAGCCGAACAAGTATGAATTAAAGCGTCAGCTTCCCTTTTTGAAGGAAAGGTATCCTGAGCTTAATGGCGTTTATTCTCAAGTCTTACAAAGTGAGGTTTATAGACTGTTCTGGAACTTGAAGTCGCTAGCTCAACTCCGAAAGAACGGTAAGAAGGTCGGTAGACTGAGATTCAAGGGAAGGGGATGGTTCAAAACCTTCACCTACCCCCAGTCTGGCTTTAAAATCGTTGAAACAGGTAAAAGGCTAAACATCCTCAACCTATCCAAAATCGGAAATATACCGATAAGAATGCACCGAAAGATTGATGGCAGAATTCAAACATTAACTATAAAGCGAGAGGCATCTGGAAAATGGTTTGTTTGCATCTCCGTTGAAAGGAGAGATGAGGCAGAAAGAAAACCTGCAAAGAAGGTTGTTGGCTTAGATGTTGGATTAAAGTATTTCCTGACAGATAGCGATGGGAGACGGATAGAGAATCCGAAGTTCTACGAGAAATCCCTGCGAAGAATAAAGGTTGAACATCAAAGGCTGTCGAGGAAGAAGAAAGACTCAAGGAACAGAGAGAGACAGAGGGTAAGACTTGCAAGAGTCTATGAGAATCTGGTGAATCAAAGGGACGATTTTCTCCATAAACTCTCAAGTTTCTATGCAGAGAATTATGACCTTGTTGCTGTTGAAAACTTGAACATTAAAGGCATGATCAAAAACCATAGGCTTGCTGGCAAGATACTTGACGCTTCTTGGGGTAAATTCTTTCAACTGCTGGAGTTCAAGGCTGAAAGAGCTGGAGCTCTGGTGGTGGAAGTGAACCCAAGGGGCACATCAAAAGAGCATAAGCACGGTGAAATTGACCGTGACTATAACGCCTCACTCAACATACTTGAGAGAGGTTTATCAGGGCTGGGACAGTCCTTTGAGCCTGTGGAGATAGAACCTCTACTGAAGGAGAGCAAGTTCTGTCGTTGAAGCAGGAAGCCCGCATCCATTTTATGGGTGGGTAGTTCACAGTATCTCCCAAGTGTAAGTCCCTATGTTCTTGATGTAGCCATTTTTCTCCAAGAGACTCATCCATTTCCTAATTGTCCGCTCGTCAGCCCCTCTTGTCTCCCCGATCACCTGAGCTAGGAGCCGGCTGCTCACTTGATTCACCATTCCTAGCACCTTCAGTTTATGGATAATGTCCCGGCAGATGAGGTGGATCATGGGGGTCTTAGGGTTTAAAAACTTTGTGCGTATTTGTGCGTGTTTGACCCTGAGGTATTCGGCTATGGCGTTCTGAACTTCTATGCTCAAAGCACCGTAAGTGCTCCCTTCATAAGTTCTCTTTATATACTCTTGAAGCTCATCCAATACTCTTTCATCAATACAAACGAATAAACCCTTTTTCCCCTCTGGAATTTTAGGCATTAAAAGAATTCCTCCGAAGTTTATGCAAAAGATCATAGAATTCAAGAATGTATTCTAGAATTCTAGAATTCCATGTAGAATTATCATTCTTATATGCACAAGAGATACTAGTATTGTATGTAAAGAAGAAAGAAACGGGCTTCTTTCCCCGTTTCAAGGAATCAATTATCGGACATTTGGAAGGCGTGTGCACACGCAAATGCACGCAAAACATTCTAGAATTCCATGCTATCAGACTTCTTCCCTCCTTGAAGGATTCCGAGAATCTCGCCATCTAAAGGTTCTAAAGATATACCGAAGAAGAGTTTGACAGCCAAAAAAGTGCCTCCTATTGGCTCTCTCCCCCCTTTCTTTCTCTATTTTCTCCTTAAACTCTTGGTCTAATCTTCTGGCCCAAAGGATTAGTTCGACAGATAAGTCCTTCATTGTGGACCCCCATTTTACTAATTGAAATCTCTTTAAAAGATTTGTGATAATGTTGTGTTAGAGCTCGGAGAGGGGTCCATAGATCTCCGAGCCTCGCAGTCCTCCAAGCGGTGGTCCTTAAGCCGCCCGTCATCCTGCCACTTTGAGATTTGGGTAAACCTATTTATAAACAGTTCTACATCCCTCAGCGCGCCTCATCTTTCGGATATCCATGTTGAAATCTTCCTCCAGAACGGGTCAATGGCATACTCTCATCAGCTCAGCCTGCCGATAGCCCAAGTTTTTTGACGACCGCATCTCTGATCCATGTTGAAACTGTCTCACCCTCGTCCTCTGCGGCCTTTTCGACCATCTCTTTCAACTTTAACTCAACCTTAGTCGCTAAGATCTCGGTCCTTTTCTGGACAGGTAAACCTTGACTACGGGTTTTTTCACTCAGAAGTCTAGGTCTTTTGCTAATTTTTTGAAAAGCCACTTTTCAACCTCAATTTAACCTTCTTTTGATAAAACTCCTTTATTTTCGGCATACTTCAACCACCATCAACATCAAGGGGTTCACACTACATATTTGACGTGCAAAGTTGACCTTAGGTTTAGATATGAGGCTTGGAGTAAGCCTTCAGGCAACTGAAGAACCATCCTCCACACGCCTTCTGCCCCTTCGCACCAGACCTCACCGTCTCTTGTAACCCAGAAGTCTATCCAATAGATGACTAACGTGCCTTCAGGCTTCACATCCTGGAAACTTCCACGGGTGGCATGAATCTTGGTTTGGACGTGTTCCTGGAGAATCTCTCTTGCTGAAGGATCCTTCAGAGGTACCAGAGGTCTAAGCGGCATCAGGACTTTATAGCATGCGTAGAAGTCTCTCTTAATGAACGGTCCTTCTATCGATTGGATGGGCCTTGTTGAGATCTGTAGGCCAATGGTAGCTTCTCCTAAAGGCTCAACCGTACCGGGCTTATACATGTTTATCATTTCGAGGCGAGCTCTGTCGACTAGAATAGGAGCCATGTGGTCTCTGACAGCCTTAAACTTCTCCTTCTGGCTCATTCCGTTTTAACCCCCATAATCCGAAAGATTTTCTTAGAGTGCTTCCGTCTCACCACTCTATTTTACCATTTGACTTTAACTTTTCCCAAGCTTGTTTAGCCTTACGCTTCGACAGCGCCTTTTTGCATGCAACGCAGTTGTCAGGGCTATCATCATTTCCCTGCTCTAATTCTCCTAATCCTAACCCCATCCATTTTCCACATAGGCTACGTCCATCAACAAAGTAATGCCACTTTCGAGTATCCCTTATCCAACCCCAACCTTCTCTCGGCATCTTCATCCTCTCCCAGATTCCTCCCAAGGTAATGGCAATATTATGAGAAGGTGTCTTAGTCCACATTTGGGGCATTCAACTGGAAAATAGGGAAGGTCTTTGATGCCGGAGACAACTTCCAAGTATTTTTCGCTCCAACCTTGATTCCATCCTTCAGGATCACTAACAAACCCTTGAGTTAATGGATAACGATGTCCGCACCTACAACACTTGAAGAAAAGCTTCAATCTCCTTCTTTTAGTCGTTTTAGTTATCCTCCAAAACCGCATTTAGGACAGGTAAGAGGTTTCTGTTTAACCATTCTAACTCCTACCCCTAGGTTAACCTCTGATCCCAGGTTTTTGAAGGCTCTAAATTCATAGCCGCAACGTTGGCACTTGTATTGCCCCCATATGTAAATGCCGGCGCTATAGAATGGATTTCCAAGTAGGATGCAGCATTCACAGTCCCATTCACGATGAATGCAAGGGCTACACCAGTAACCGCCCCAATCTTGGCTACCACAGACTTTACACTTGACGGTCTTTCCGCTGTGGGCGTAATTCTTGATGATGTCCCACTTGATTCCTGCCCGGTATATGAACTTCTTGGCGATGTCTGGATCTGCGTCTAGGATCTCGACTGCAAACTTGAAGGCAGCCTCTCGCTTGTCATCGTAGATCTGATCTCGGCTTTTATCCCATTCGTCAACACGCTTTAGGAACTCTAAGTACCAATCGACCTCTTGCCTAACCTCTTCTTCCACACTCAATCCCCCCATTCCGGAAATTTCGTGAGATCGTCGTGTGTGATACCTTTTTCAATGATCGTTCTGGTAGGGACTCGATAGCATTTCCCCGTCACTATACTACATACCTTCTTGTACTCTCCGAACCTCTCAATCAAGATCCCAACTAGTTTTTCATGGCATTCATCAGAACAAGTAAAGGTTCTACCGGCGGCACATTCGTAGTGTCTGCCACAGATTACGCAGACAGCGTCAGCATACTCAACCTCTTCCATTCTTATGTTCTCTCCTTTTGGAGTTTCCATATTTGGTCGTTTCTATTTGGTCTTAACTGGCTCGTTAAGATCAAGGCGAGCTCGCCAGAATTGGGAAAGACGTGGAACCACCAGTCTGTGTAAGTCACTTGCTTCGCTACTTCGAGGAGAATCTTGTGGATCGAAGTTCCTCTGTAATATTTTATGCTTTGGGCTCTCATTCTTTTATCATCTCCTTTTCCAGTCTGAGCAGTTCCTCAAGAACAGTCAAGACTTTTCGGCCATCCTCACGTAATATGCTCCTCAGCCCAATTCCTAACTTGGGCTATGGTCGGAAGTTTCTTCGTGGCACCGCATGAAGGACAGATGAAGACCCAACCGAAAGGCGGCTTTCTGACGAGGATAATGGCGCCATCTTCATCGTAGTAACAAACTTCACTCATCTATGTTGTTTCCTTCTTCGGCTCGTATTTCTGGCAATATTCAGCGAAACCTTGAGCCCATTTGATCAGCTCCTCGTAGTTCTGCATACACAGGTATTGAGAAGGAACGTTGTGGTAAAAGTCTCTGATGTTTTTCGCCATATAACAGATCTCGTAATGGACACAATCTCTGCAAGACCTACTCATCTATGCCTGCCATCCTACCTCTATACAGCTTGCCAACGCCGGCTAGCCTTAAACCATTCCCGGTCCACACTTCTTACATTTCCAGACAGGATCCTTGGGATCTCGATTTTTCTTCTTCAACCTGCCTTGATCTACAGGACACCTATTAGCGGTCAAAGTATCACACCTACGTAAATCACAATGCCCTCCCACTCATCCATCCGCAGATGACGCAATACCATCTTCCGCCAGACCTTTCATACTCCCGCTGGTAGACTTCCTCTGTGATGCTTCTTCCTTTGTCGTTCAACGTTGGTATGAAGATGTTGTCGAGTTCTCCGATGTCGTCTGATCCGCAGCGAGGACACTTGTCAGGTTTCACGGTGCCATCTCCTATTCTTCAAACTTTCCGCTTTTCCCTATGAAGAAGCAGCCCAGACACATGTACCTCCTCTTCTTCTTCGACTTTCTCGATCCGTGTCGAACTACTTGGGTTCCGCCACACTTTGGGCACTTCACCGTATCAAGTTCTCCTCAGTTACCTGATTCTGGATATTTATCCTCAGTTGCCTTCGGAGTCCGGGCGATTATTGTCCACTTAAACTCGTCTTTGCCTATTGCTTGAAAAATCTCCTTTGTTACCTCCAATCCCCTGCTCGCCCACAACTCTTGAATCTGCTGCTCCAATGTTCTGTACGCAACGGAATGGCTCAATAAGGCGATGACCTCTTTCAGATGGGCTTCGCAAAGGCGAAGATCCGGGTCGTATCGTCTAACAGCGTCCTCTAAGTCATCTCCGAAGAGGTAGACGTCTATAGTAGCGTCTTTCTCACAACACATACAAAATGTTCCTTTAGGAGATTCCCGCCTAAACATTATCTACTCCTCCTTAATTTTAGCCAAGTCCGTAGCAATCTGATTTCCGATATCTTGTGGGTCAACGCAGCCAAGGCAGACAACAGGCAAGTTATGTTCGGCTATAGCGTCCATAACCCAAGGTCTAACAAGGACAGGAACACCGCACTTTGAACATTCTGTGACTTTACTGTCTCCAATGTAATCTACGAATCCAGCGACTATGACGGGTCGCTCCCCCTTCTCTAGGATATCCTTTAAACGTTTCTTGCCGTATTCCTCGAAAACTTGATAACCCCACATCTATGTTCTCTCCTTCTGTGATCGCCAGTACCAATACCAATATCGGAGCAACCCTAGAAACAGAGGAAGGTAAATAGTCAGTTCATGAGGTTCCAAGATCCCGTTTCTGTTTCCAACCAAGTATCCGATAGCAATTCCGCCGACTATGCTGATAATGAACCATTCCATGAATCCTCTTGCAATTGGGGTCCTCAGCAACCTCAACAGTGATTGAACATGCGATCGTTTGAGAACTTCTTCTCTCACAAACCGCCTAAACGACAGATCTTCTTGCTTCAACTCTATTTCTCCTTCATTTTAGTTTCGTCAATCAAGTCGGCTGTCTGATATTTCAGGTCGACATGGATCTCTACTTCTCCGGTATCCAGATGTGAATGGGTCCAGATGTCGACTTGAGCGTCAACATCTCCATACTGTTTCAGGAACTCAACGAACATCTTCTTTGAGGGGTAGTAATGTTGTCCGCATTTGCATCTCACTAGGTTTCTTTCGTCATACTCGTTTTCTTCCGCTAGCCCTTGAACATTAATCCTCAATATTTCAGCCTCCTGCCACGGGCGGGATGAAGTATAGTTCCTGACCGTCTTCGACTTTGACCTCTCTGAGGGGTTGCTTGGTCCTAGCGTCGACGATTACGTAGCGGCCCTCGTAGGCTTCTCGGAGACGTTCCGCCTCTTCAGGGGTCACTTCAACCACCTCGTGTCCACTCCTATTTAGGAACGAAATTTTCACCGGCAAGTTCTCACCTCCTCCTCTGTTCTTCTCCGCATTGATCTAGCGAGAAAAGACGGGTCTGTTCTGGCCGCCGTGAACACCGCGGCTATGAAGTCTGGCAGTGGCAACTCTTTCCTTATGACGCAGCAGTGATACCAGTAGTTGCCTTGTGCCTGCTGCAACTCTCCGTTCTTCTTGATTCTGTATTGGTTCCCGTCGAGGCCGGTGAACTGGAAGTAGCCTTCCTTCTGAAGCGATTCATAAGCGTCTTCGCCAACATACTCCTTTAGGAACTCGGTTGCTTTCAGCTCGGCTTCTTCCTGACGTTTCTTCTCTATTTCCACCAAATATTGAATCTTTTTATCTGTCAGTTTACTCAGCATATCCTCCTTCTCTTGTAGCTTGCTTCTCAACTGGTCTATCTGCTCGTAGTGTTGCCCGATTTCTCGTCTCAGCTTGAACATCTCGTTTTGCAAGCGGCTTCGTCTGTTTCTTAACGCTTTAAGGCTTAGCCTATGGTATTTTACAAGGAAGATTCCGTTTGGTAGCTCCAGAATCTCTCGCCAATCATCCTTCTCTTCACTCGGCATTACTCTTCCACCTTCTCAATCTCGATCACTCTATCTCTACTACGGGCATCCTAGCGAAGCCTCTTTTCTTCATCTCAGCGGTCAGTATCTGACTCGACTCTACAGCCATTAACTCGCAGACTTCGGCTAGACCGATAGCTATGGCGCCGTTAAGCTTTTCGCGGAAGGTCACCCCATGCACACAGAGAATATTGCCAAAAGCCCTAAACTCTCGTGCCATGCGTAGAAACTCTTCCTTCTCACTCACTCTTGCACCTCCTTTGTCCTTCTCTTCTTGTTCAATGATTTCAACTAACATTCCAGACACGTCAACCATGCCCTCTGCAACCCTGGCAAGGTAAGTTTTTCCGGAGTCCCTCAGGGTCTCCGCTAGTTTCTCAAATTGTTTTGCTTGACTTAGGAGTTGCTCAGACATCTTATGATTGGTCACCTTCCCCCTTCCTCCTCAAGATAGAGTGAGATCCTCATTGTGGCAATCTTTTTGTCGTGGACAGTGAATGCAGTTACAACCCCGGTTCCGTAATTGGCTATTATGTAACCCTTTACTGGACTACCTTCCAAGACTAGTACTCGAATGCGATAAGATTTGGTCTTGTATGAGTCGAGACTACATTCCAACCATGCTCTGCTAGTTTCCTCTGTTCCTTCATAAGCCCTTATAACTTTCTTCTTCGCCGACTCTATCAACTCTTCCAAGAGATCTTCACTCATTTCTTATTACTCCTCCACCTTCAGAAGACCTTTAGCCTTAGCCTCTTCAGGTTTCAGTTTGACCCTGTAATCCCAACGGCTGCCGGCTTGAATTTTCTCAAAGAAATTCCAAGCCACAAAATCCGTTAAGACCCTCTCAAAGTTCGCATAAGCCTCTTTATGACCAAATCGTCGCTCCATAACCTTATTCAACTGCCTTGTGGAGAACGCCTTTTCTGGTAACAATCCCTCAGCATAGACGATAGCAATTCTTCCCTGCAGATCATCTTGGCTCAGAGTTAACGGTGGACGCTCTCGCTTCACATGCAGTACAGGCTGCTCCATCGATACAGAGATCTCAGATGGACCTTCTGGTTCGGGCGGGATTTGAACCCGGGTCGTAGGCAAGATCTTTCCCAGTGCACTTTTAAGCTCTCTAAAGCCCTCGAGTTCCTTTGTGAGTTGCGCTATCTCGTCATCCTTACTAAACTTCAACTCGTCAGCAGTCTTAAGGTCCTCTTGGAGCCTCTTGTTCTCCTCCTCAAACCTACGGATCGTCTCAGTCAACGATTTTATTGTATCTTGATAGTTCCGGAACTCTTCCTCAAGCTCCTGCCTACCAAGTTTCTTAAGAGACTCAGCCTGCTTGTCAAATTCTGTCCTGAGTTCCTCATAGATTTTTTTGCGGATATCCGCAAACTCTTTCTCAAGTTGCTCATACTTTTCCTTCCACACTTTCTCATCATCCATTATCTTGACTTTGAGAAACTCGTCACGAATAGATTCAGGGGTTCTGACCCCTCGGGCAACCTCAACCCCAACTGCCTCCGGCACGCCCGCAGGCAACACGTAAACTTTCCTAACCTCGTTTCCAATCGCGGCATAGAAGTGGCCAAGCGGCAACGTTTGGATTTCTTCGGCAGCAACCTTCACGCCCAGAAGCTGCTTGAGGATCCTCTCAACCTCATGAGCTTCTTTCATTCGGCCCATGATCCAATTGTCGCATTGCCTGAGAGGTGTCTTGTCTATGCCGCCGATGTCCTGGCTATCCAGCCAGAGGTAGTTACCGATTGCCGCGCCTTTCCTAATGAACTGGGCTGCTACCCATTTAACCGGCGTCATCTTGCCTTGTGGGAGCATTTCCCAAGCTTCAGGAACTATTGCGACGATGTGGTCTAGCTTTGTCAAAGCGTATTCGATTGTGCTGGCTATGACAAGCTGTTGCGTCTCAAGCCGCATACCTGACAAATCCATAACGTTGACTCCTTCCTGAAGGCTTAGAATTTCAGTGAAAACATGCCGTCTAAGCTCAGGAATAACGATTTCGAGGTAGACCGCCAGCTTCTCCCAGACACTTCGCATAAACTCTCCTCGAGATTCGACTGCTTGAGAGACGGCGTAGTCGTGGATCTCCTCAAGTGTTTTCCTAGTCTTGCAGGCTTTGATTATGGCGTATCGTATGCCCGGCTCGTACTTGACTCTCTCGCCCAATGCCACATTGACAAGACCTTCAACGTACTGCCAGTCGGATCGCGGCTTATAGTAGGGCGTGACTATGTTGACTTTACTAAAGCCGCTTTCACCTCTCTTTGTGATAAAGGCTATGGCTTTTAACCCGCTACGGCTTATCAAAGCTTCAAGTGTAGTCGTCTTACCGCTTAGTTGCGTCATACCAAAGATTGCCAAATGATGAAGAGGTAGAGTGACTGGTTCGCCGCTTGGAACCTCAAACCCCAATAATATCTTTGTTTCACTCAACGCTTCCATCTCCCAGTCTTCTTCCCTGCTACAACCTTGGCTAGAAATCGATCGACTAGCCGAGGTTGTGTTCTTTCCACTTCTTCCCTATGTTTCAAGAGAAACTCTCTAACCCCGGCTATAACGAAGTCGTTCTTGTGATCGAAGCCCATATGCTTGGCCATGTCAGTCTTAAGAAATTCCTCGACCGCTTCCAAGAGCCCTGCAGGGATCCTTACTGAGACCGTCGGTGTATCCCTGTAAAGTGCCCGTATATTCTCGAAATTCTTGGGAGATCTTGGCGCCTTCATGCTTCTTCTGGTTCTAGAGTTTTTTCTAACAATCCAAAGGCATAATCTAAGATGTTCCTTTATGTAGTCCCTCAGGTCTTCAAATCTTTCTGTCCCCATTTCACCTTCTCCTTAGGGATCGTGTCTGAGCCTTAGAATTCGTTGAAGTTTCTCTATGATTCCTTCGCCTTGGGTATTCATCCATTGTTCGAGTTCGAGAACTTCTTTATGTAATACTTGAAGTCTTTTCTTTCTCTCTTCGAGCCGCTGAATTTGGAAGTCATACTGTCTGATCTCCTTGTCTGCCATTGATTTGGCGTGAAGCTCTTCGACCTTTGCCTTTAACTGCTCAAAGCCTTCGTCAACATCCTCAAAGTCTTCGGAGAGCTCAATAGCCTCATGCTCATACATCCCGAAGCTCCAAAGCCTGCGATAAGAAACCCGGACCATTAGTCAACCTTCCTCCCAGTCATATTTTTGGCGAATTATGACCTTCCCATCCCTATCTCTAAGCTGGACAACATCGTTTCCAAGCCCGGTTACTGTAACTCCCGATTCTTCTCTAAACTTCTTTCCTAGGTTCAATAATTGGTCAAAGACCTGCTTGAGTGGGCCTTTTTTGTCAGGTTCTAACTGGCCAATTATGCCTGTAAGAAGCCCGGCTTCAAAGCTGTTCACGTAAATAGGATACTTCTTCATCTTTCTGTCGACTGCCTTCATCAAGTCCGGCACTGGGCTCAATCTTTAACTCGCCTCACACTTAGGAAGTCGCTCCTTGCCAAAGCGGTATACACCGCCTCCCCTAATTCTAACAATTCCTGAGGCGGGATTCGAGATCGGAGAAAGTCAATTATTTCGATTGTTCTGTTGTATGTTGGTCTAGGCTCGCCTACTTTGAACCCTACGATCTTAGCCTTCATCCTTCTCAGACCTCCTCCCCTTCATAGGGGTCTATCGACTCGTCGAGAATTTCCTCTTCTGTCGGAATCCCTATCTCACTTAAGCAATCTTCGCAGTAATCTTGGCTCGGCTTTCCTTGGAACCAGCATCCGCAAATCTTACATTTAATCCACATTTGCCTTCTCAACCCCCGACTCTTCGATCTTCCTGAGCTCCTCCCTGACGAAGCAAACCCCTAAGCTCCCCCAAGACTTGCTAATGTACGCTGTCCTGAAACCCATCTCCTTACATACTTGGAGGAGAAGGCCTCTGAATCTTTCTAAGTCGGCCCGACTGAGAAGTTTCGCAGCCGGCCTGCTAAAGATTATGTGGATCTCTTCCTCTTTGGCTTCCTCGTGCCTCTTACTCATCCTTCTCAGCCTCACCTGTGAAGACTTCTTGTTTTAAGCCGAACTCTTTAACCGCCCAAATCTTAACTGGGTTCTCTCCTGTCCAGCGTTGTGGACCCGTGAGGACTTTATCAACAGCATAATGGATGAGGAGTTTTTTGCATTCTTCCTCGTTAAGAGTCTGAACTTTCTCTAAGACAGCCTTTTCCATGCTGTCTCGTCCAGGGATCCATTCTTTACCAGACATGTGTAGAAGATTCTTGAGGTCCCAATTGCCTATTAAGCCGAAGAGTGCAAGGCGCCAGTGCCGTATATCGGGTTCCGTTTCACAGACCTTGGCCTTCTCTTCCCTCCACTCTCGAGTAGTCTCTTCCTGTTCCCTCTTTTCCCGCGCCACTTTCTCTTTATACTTCTTCTCATAACATCCAGGGCTGGTACAGACGGGTTCCTGGTGAAAATTCCTTTCAAGCTCAATTCCCAGTTTTGGACAATCCTTGCATTCCCCCGGCATAGGAGTCAAAGTGAACTGGAAGCTTCTAAGCTTCTTTTGTTTATCCTCCCAGCTTAGTTCATCGGCCACGTAGACAATCTTTCCTTCAGACCTGAGCTCCTCAGCCTTCTTCCTCAGTTTCTCATCCTGCCTCTCCCTTCTCTCGTCCACTGTGACGCTCTCGACATACTCCTTAACAGCCTCTACATTCCTAATCTGCCAGACCCCTTGGTAGTCGGGTTTACTCCGCTCGCTGACCTCCTTGGCTACCTCAACCTGCTTCTCGGGTGTCTTAATCTTTAGGATCTCGAGACCATATCTCAGGGGCATTTTCTCACCGGTGAGAATCTCCTGCGTCTTCGGCTCAAGTTTCGTCAGACTTAAATAGTGCTGAATTGTTTTGACGCTCTCCTTGTTACCGGTTATGTCTTCGATGGTTGCGGCTAGTGTTTGAATCGTAGCGTCTTCGCCCGTTTCCTTTCTGAGGATATCGTGGAGGTTCTTGAGTTGTCGGGCCCGTTGCATAGCCGAGATCTCACGTCGATGTAGGTTCTCGGCTAACTGCCACATCTTAACCTCTATCTCACTCTCAAACTTTCGGATCCTCGCTTGGATTGCTTTGCCTTCAGGCTGGTTTCTCCAACGGTACTTCATCCCATCATACCGGAGGCGCCCGATAACCCCTCGATAACCCTTCTCGTCTCGAGAACAGACTACAATGGGCTCAATCTGTCCATGTACCGTGAGGCTTAGGGCCATGTTTTTTATCTGATCCTCTGTTATGTCGGTTGGATCCGGCCAGTAGATCAACTCGAGAGGGAGATCCTTAACCTCTTCAGCTTCTACATTTTCCAATCTATCTTCACCCCTACATTGTCTATCGTGAACCTGGCAACCTCTACGCCCTTAGCAAAGCCTCTAAGTTTGAAAGACAGAACCTTGAAGACACTTCGATTCTCCGTCTGCTCGTCCAGCTCGATCCTGAGAATCACTTTAGGAACCCTATGGATCTGCCCGCCGAAGGGATTGAGGGGCTCCTCCGGAGGTAGGTCCTTCGCAACCCTAGCGAACTCGGACACCGGATGGTTCGCAGCAATCGCAAGGGCTTTCCTCTCGCCTAGGTCTACTTTCCGCTCGCCTCGGGCGAACCTAACCATATCCCGGAAGATTATCGCCAGCCTCTGATACGCCCGAAGCTTCTCAGCCATGCCCTCAAGCTCAACGTAGTTAACGTAGACGGGATGGCCCACACTGTCGACAATTAAAAGGTCATAGTCCTTCCTATGGTGCTTAGCTGATGCCACAGCATCCTCCAATGCCTCGATCGAGTCCCCGACATACCAGTAGTTCTTCAACTCTTCTACGTGCTCATCCAAGAGACCGCCCTCAGTGTCTATGAAGAGAACCTTCTTTCCCAGTATGTCCTGAGCCTCAACAGCGATCGAATGAAGAAGCCTGCTCTTGCCGCAGCCGTAAGGGCCATAGATCTCAGCTAGGTGTCCCTCCGCCAAATTCATCAGCTTGTTGTAGGACGGCTCGTATGTCACTTTCTTGTTCAGAACAGCAACGTTTGCCGAGCCCACTTCTTCGGCGACATTCTTATCCACCATCCACTTTCCTAGACCCTCGTCAACCTCGTACTCTTTTCCCTCTTCGTATCCCTGCCCGCGAATGTTGGCCATCTTCTTAACTCTAACCTTCATTTTTCATCACCTGGTCACCACTCATTTGTCGTGAGCTCAATAATCCACCACTTCTGTGAGGCAAGTATGTTCGCCACTTTGCTTGACTTTTTGTGCCTTCCCAAGCGCACCGTTCTTTAGCTGAGAATGTTTGGACTCCTTGCTCTGAAAACCAAACGTTAACAGGTTTGCCGACGCGTCTCAATGCGGTTTTATCGAAGGCTAGGAATGGGTCGGCACTACCTTTCTCGGGATCCGACACTTCCGCGCTTGGCAAGTCTGGGTAGAGACTATGAAACATTTTACGCGTTTTTTCTCTTAAATCGTGGTCCCATATTTTCCTAAATGTTTCAGTCTCACAAATCTCTTCAATAGGTAGGTGTTCAACTGGACAGACTATACCGGATCCATCTATCTCCATGAAGACGTAGAGTGTTTGCATCCCCGTGAGTCGGTAAATGTGATGGAGTAAGCAGGCTTGGAAGGCTTCTATCCTCACTCTTGGACGACCTTTGAATGTGGGTGAGACATGCGCGGGGCCCTTGGCTTCAATGAACCAGAAGCGCGTGTTTCCCCTTAGGTAGTAGTCTGGCCATGATCGCGTGAATAATGTCTCAGGTGTAAAGGTTTTAGATATTATATCGGCGGCTCCTTTCCTCTTCTGAAACAAGTGTTCAAACCCGCTACCTTTGACGCACCAACCCCACGTATCCCTTGCTGTGCGGTTAAATTCGTGGGCCAATCTGCGATGCAGTCTTTCCAGTTCTTCTAGACTGGTCATCGCGTCCCCTTTCTCCCAATCAGAATCTCCAGCTCGTCCCGACGCGTCCACCAGTTGGCACTTTCTAAGCGAGTGATCGTGAGAGCGTTCGTGCCCTCTGCGCGCCCAATTTGGTTTATAATCCTGTCCCAGAACGACCATCCCGCTTTCTTCATTGCGAGATACATCTTCGCGGGCAGATGGACGTAGTTGCCGAGACCCTCCTTGGTGTACACGGTCATTAGGCAGACAAGCCATCCGCGATCCCAGTAGCCGAAGATTCCTTCCATCTCTTCACAGAACTTATCCACCGGTAGGTTGGCTAGGTCGTTCTCTTTGTCCGAGTATTGTCCCTGCTTCTGCGATCCGTAGGGGGGATCGAGGAAAATTAGGTCGGGTGGGCGGGATGTTGGGGGTGGCCCCTTGAGAATGTCATGCTTCATTATTCCTTCTCTGGTCGGGGTGAGGTCGAAGGCCTCGCATTCACGGTTCACCATGTCCTCGCAGACATCGATGACCACTCCGCCGCCCGCGAATGGGTCGAGTATTAGATCACCAGGCTTGGTTAGCCTGCAAAGGATATTCCTGACGAGTTCTGCTGGTATGTTTCCGGGGTGCCGCTTGCCAAATCTCTCATCTATGCCGAATGTAGGCCAGACCGTAGTCTCTTGTGGGGTGAAGTTGAGAGGGTCCCCGAAGGTACTCAGGATAGCGTCGATCTCGGATGCTTCGAGGCCGACTCGTTCCGCGACCTCTCTCTTAAGTAGATGTTCGTCGCGGTAGGCCTTCAGGGCGCCATCGAAATACTTCGACTTGATCTGCGAGACATAGCCGTCACTAATATCGAATCTCTTTGCGATATCGGTCTGTTTTTCGCCTTTTAAGATCAGTCTTATTATAGCAATTTGCTTCTCACGGGTAAGCTCAAGTTTAGTATTATTAGCTCTAATATTTTGTAAAATTTGGGCAATACGCCCTTGTGACAGTCCTATTATCTCTGCTATCTGCTCCTGCGTCTTCCCATCCTTGATGTGTAGCGCCTCGATCGTCCTGTTACGCTCCTCAAGTGAGATCGGGACACCATGCTTCCGGTTGAACTGGTAGGAGAGGGCTCGCAACTCGCTATCTGGGACATCGAGGACCTCACATCCAAGCTCCTTTATCCCCTCCTCCTTCGCGGCCCGCAGACGATGCCAACCATCGATCACCCGCAAACTACCCTTCTGCACCTTCAAAGCCGGACAGGACGAGTTCTCACGCAACAAATCACGATACCGGAGAATCGCGTCTTGATCCAACCCACGACGAATAATAAACGAATCATCGGTAACCAATCTGTCAACCCGAATCTTTTGGTAGCCAACACCACCTACACCCTTAACCAGGGTCCGAGGCGTATCGCCAGATGTAGTTACCTCGCCAGTTGCCATCACAGGTACCTTAAGACTCCTTGTGTGATTTTTCTTCGGTGATAACCCTAGTCATTAGTTTCCTCTTCCTGCTTCGATCTTTTTGACTCTAACCTTCACCTTTGAATTCTAACCTCCTCATTATGTGGTAGATTGTGACGTCTACAACGGCGTTAGGGTTATGGAGCTTGGCGGACTCTAGAATCTTCAAAGCCTCGTCGATGGTGACCTCATGGGCCTCTGAGGTTACTTTAACATGTACAATATTACAGCTCAACTTCCCATGCCCTCGGAGACCTCTACGTGTTTCATCTGTCCGTGCTCTTTGACCAGACATCCAACCGCTATCCTTATGGCTTCGGCTCTGTTCGGGTAGTAACGGTTCTCCACCAGCAGGTCTAAAGCCTCAAGAAGGCCTTCCGGAATGTTCACTACTATCTGTTTCATCTGTTACTATTACCTGCCCTCTTGTTTCTCCTTCCTCTTACGCAACTCGCGTTTCTCTCTGAGCTCCCTGCGGAGATCCTCCTTGAGCTCCTCGATCAGCTTCCACTTGGCGTCGTCTAGATGGCTCAATAATGTTCCTCCTGCCTGTGCTTCTTCAAGAACTCCTTGAGCGCCTTCGTGACGGCGTCCGACTTGTTCTTGAAGAGTGGCATACCGAACTCGTCCCGAGCATTTTCTATCATCTCTTCAAGCGGAGGGATCATCTCAATTTCTATTCTCACAGTTGTCCACACAGTTGTTAGCCTATGGCTTTGCGACATCACCATTGGAGCCCTCCTTCCTGACAGAGTTTGTACCAAGCTTCGTCTTAGTTTAGCGATCATCTCCCTGCTCATCGATCCCTCTTAGCCTCCTGCTTGAGCTGTAGGCCCTTGATGTTGAGCTCTACGCGCCTGATCGCCTCCTCTATATCCATGTCTATAGGGTAGACGATCCCCACGCCGTTGTCCAAGTTGAAGTTCCACTCGTACCCCAAGCTTTCGCGTATCTCTTCCCGGACGTATGCCGTGTTCGCCTTCGCGTTAATCTTGAACTTGACCTCCATCTGCCTCGCCATAAGACGTTCATAGGAAAAACATATTTAATTCAGTAAGACCTATCGAAGCCTCGGAATACATCTAATTCCTTTTCTCTCTTATTCAAAGGATTTAATAGAAAGAGATATCTTGACTTAATAGAAAGGGATATGTTGACTTGTGCAACAATACGACATAGGCTTCCATGGTACAGATCAGGCCCTTCAAAGGAAAGGCTAGAGAACTCACCATTTTGATATTTGAGATCCTAGATGCGGAGAGCCCCCTAAACCCTTACAAGATCTGGAAGGGTGTACTACTTTTATGCAAGAAGCGAGGTCTGACTGCTCCATACCTCCACATGGTTACTAGAAGAGTGCGCTACCTGGCGTCAAAGGGTTATCTCAAAATCGCTCGTCTTGAGAGGAAAGAAGGCGGACAAGAAGTCAAGTTTTACGAGCTGAGCGCGAAGGTTCGCCTAGCCAAGTGGCTCGACGAGACCGACATCGAGAAGTTCGTCGAGAGCGTTACTGAGGCCCACGCTACTTCCATCGTACGTGCAATAAAAAAAGAGGAGGGTGCGCCATAGGTGCACATTGTGCAATTTTCTTTAGAGGGCGCCAGCAACCAAGGAACCTTGGATCAAGAAGTGTATGAGGATAAGCTTTTTGACCGTTCGCTTGTTGCAACTGGGGTCGTTCCAGTGGTTAATCAAGGGCCAAACTGTTCGTGTTGCCAGTAATGATAGAGTCCCCACTAGGATCGGGCACGCCAAGTTAAAGCCTAATCTTGAATATACCAACGCTGTCACCGTAGCAAATAAGAGCATTATCGTCGCGCCCATCTTCACTGTGAAACCAGGACCCATTACTACCGCGACTGTTCTTTTTCCGGCTGCGCGGTCGCCATCTATGTCTCCGATATCGGCTACTGGTGAGAAAGCCATTCCATAGGCGAAGAAGAGAATGGCCGCGTACAAGGTCGTTCCTGTAATCTGACCTGAAGCGGCAATCCCTCCTCCGAGGCTGGCAATAGCGGCCCAAAGAGAAGCAGTGGTCTGCTTGAGGAGGAAGCGATTCTTGAGCGATAGTGGCGGTGTCGAGTAGATGTATCCCAGCGCAAGCCCGAAACAAGCCAGCGCAAAAACCCTTTGATCCAATAATAGGGCAATGATCAGTGCCGATGCTGCCATTGCGATCACAAATTTCTTAGCTTGTCTTTTGGAAACCCTTCCAGAGGGAAGGGGTCTATCGCGTGAGTTTATTCTGTCAATTTCCATATCCTGAACGTCGTTGTAGACATATGCATAGAGCGCTACAAGGTACATCGCTATAGTCGCGGCGACTGTTGGAAGTAATGGCGGGATGCCACCACAGGCCACCAAGGCACCTATGAAAGTACCCCAAGGGAAGATTATTGCTCGTCCACGATACTTGACTAGCTCCAAGCATGGTAGAATTGGCGCAAGAATACTTAGATTTTTGTTCATCCTTTTCCCATCTCCTAAAATTTGGTTTTTTGTTCAGGCGGAGATTATTCGGGCGATCAGCCCAATCCATACTCCGCTACAGAATAAAAAATGGGCTTGAGTGTCGTCGAGGACCTTCGTCCTCTTGATCACTTTCTGAGCCCGTTCATCATATCCTTTGAGAGATCCTTCAACGGATCTGGCCCTGCTCCCTCCCATAACTCGTGGAAGGTTCTCACCAGACTATCGCAGACCTCTTTGCTCTCCAGCCGGATCGCAGCAAAGAATCCTTCAAGCACTGGATTGAGAACCTCAAAGCAAGCCACCTTGTTATCGACGACCATGAACGAGAACGGCAACTCTCGATGTCGAATGTGGCTCATGTTAGAATGCATTAGTTCATAGAATGCCTTGATCGATGTTGGATGGCTAATTACCATCCGCAACATCTTCATACGTCCGCTGAGTAGTGCAACATCGCCGTCTAAGATCCATATCTCGACGCCTCGGCTTAAGGCTCTCCAACCCGCCTCCACGCACCTTGCATCCGTATACCGAGTGGCCAGATAGAGTGTGTCTTTACAGTCCTGGATAAGACTGTACGTGGTCTCTACGAGTTCTTCGTAGGTTCTAATTAGGTCCATTCCTATTCCAAAGCCCCCCAGATCGGTGCCTAAAATTGCGCTTGCCACATGTTTGAGAGTTCCGTCATCAATTGTCTTCGAGGTCTTCAAGGCTTCTACGACCCTGAGCTGATCGATATTTTGGATAGCCCAGAGGATCCTTTTCTCTAGGGAGTCGGATACTATCGTTCCTAATGGTGTCAGTTCATACCTGTCATTCTTTTTTATGAGTAGACCGGCGTCCATAAGTTTCTCAAGCCTGTAGTAGTATCGTTTGACGCTCAAGCCCAACTTCTTATGCGAGTCGCTCGCAGCTTCGAATCCGCTCTTTGCGAAGCGGAGGATCTTGATAGAATCTTTGTTGCCCAGCGTCCTCAGGATCTTTGATAGTTGAGATTCTGTACCACTCTTCAACTGTTTCACCTATGATTTTCGTATGAAAACCGCAAGATAAATATTTCCAAAAATGGAAAAAAATAGTTGATTGTTTCCAGTTTATTGGAAACGTTCCGTCTTTTCGCTAGGAATAATATAAATCAAGGAACTTACATGAGGAAGATGAATCCGTATGAAAGATAAGCCAGATCTTCGCAAGCTGGATAAGGAAAAACTCATCAGATTGATGGAGTTACCCAACCACTTGAGGGAGACCATGCTCGCCGTCATAGCGTTGGAGGAGGGGACCGCGACCGACGTCTCCGGGCAAACTGGAAAGTCAAGGTCAAGTGAGAGCGACTACCTGAACCAACTGGAGAGGATGGGCTACCTCAAGAGGAGATATTCCACTAGGAAAATCTACTTCTCCCCGACATAGAGACCAAATTCCAAGTGGGAAAATAATAAATATCCTTCAGTTACACATATGTCACATCTGTCCCTGAGGAAGTAGACAAGTGGGGGAAGAGTGAGATGAAGGTCAGGCTGGAATGCACTGTAAGTTTTGGTGAAGCAAACTTGACCGCTGACAAGGCGGAGGTAGAGGTTATTGACCGGGATGAAGGAGAAAGGTTTCTCAACATCTCTTTGAAGGACAGCGAGGACATGTCGAGGAAGGCAAACATCATCATATCCGCCGACGACTTGAAGAGAATAGTTGAGGCTGCCGAAGTAGGTCATGACCCACAGGAAGATTTGGACGAACTCGTGAAAAGGCTTCGCGAGCACGGGAAAAGCGAGGAGACTATTCGAGCCATCCTGAGATGGTACGGGCTACGGGAAACCTGAAAAACTGTGGAGAGGCTCTGTCCCCGAATCACATTTTTCTACAAAATTCTAATAATTGGCGCAGATTATAATAATTGGAACAAATTCCAATAATTTGCGCTCATGCGAATAATTGGAAACAAATCCAATTATTGGAAACAAATCTAATTATTGGAACAAAGGCAAATCATGACCTACCAGTTTTGGAATAGAGAATTCAGTAAATTGTTCTAGAACATCTTTTCATATTATATTAAATATCTTGATGCTCATTCACATGGTCAAAGGGGCTTGGAAGAGGTCCGCCACAGCGTTTATACCGTTGTGGAATTCGAAAAGGGCGGCCAATGGTCGTCCGAAGATCTGCCGTGTCACGCGGGGATTCCTGAGATGTGACCTTTTTTGCTATCTTTTATTCACTGGTAAGGTGCTGGTTTTTGGCCGTGCGTAAACTCGATAGATCAAACCAAGATATGAGAAAAACTCGTAGAAGGTGTAAACATCGGGTTAGAAAGATAGCCTGGTGTATGAAGCATACTAAGTTTTGCAATGCCCCATACGAGTACGAAACCTGTCCAGACTACGAACCAAGAGACAGCGCCTAGACTAACGTCGAAAGTGAAGGAACCTATCAATCACTATTTCTCCAGAGCGGATTTGATGAGTTACTTGTACCTAATTGGGAGATCCAGATGACTAAGCGAGCACCCTATAGGAGTCATTTCCAGATTGTAGCTGACATTCTCTCTGTGGTCAGTAAGGGTGCTAGAAAGACCCACATCATGTACGGGGCTAACTTAAGCTATAAGCTTTTAAAGCAATATTTGGGCAATGTTTTGGATGCCGGCTTGGTCCGTCAGGGTAACGATGGCTGGTATGAGATCACTGACGAGGGCCAGGTCTTTCTGGACAGGTGCAATGGTTACATTAAGAATAACGAGCGCATCGCAAAGAGGATCAGACATGTTGAAGGCAAGAGAGAAAACCTTGAGAGTCTGCTTTCCGCTTAGACCCGGTGAACTTTTTGGGCAGGTATCGCAGCAGGCTTGAAATATTGAGGGACATTCTGCTCGCCGTCTCAGTTAAAGAAGCAGCCAAGAAGACCCACATATTACACCGTGCTAACTTAGGGGGGAAGACCTTAACACGGCATTTGGTGGAAATCTTGAAGGTCGGTCTACTCAAGTGTGATGGTGAATCTCATTATTGGCTAACGGACAAAGGTGAACGTTTTCTCAAGTTATATGAAGATTACGATAGAAGCCGCAGAGATCTAAAAGAACAGATCGATGATTCAGAGAAAGAGAAGAAAGCTTTGATGAAGATGCTTTCCTCGGGTGACGAGGTTTAATGGCTACTCCTCATAGATGGCGATTCCTCATAGCCTTTCTATTATTCTTCATTCCTCTTCCCATGGTCTCGGCGACCAGCTACGAAGCTCAAATACTCGAGCAGGCTGAGCAATCCATCTCCTCATCTTTCCAAATGGTCCTCGAGGCTGAAAACGCTGGCGCTAACGTTTCAGGATTAACCGCGAAGCTGAACGAGGCTGCCGGTCTCTTGGTCGAGGCTAAGATCCTAGTCCAAAATGGAGATTCCCGTCAGGCCGCTGATCTTGCTGGCTATTTAGTGGAAGTAGCTGAAGACGTCAAGGATGAGGCTTTAAGCCTTAAGGCATCAGCTCTTTCCCATCGTGACTTTCTCTTTAAGGTCTCTCTTGTAGGCACTCTGGTTGGGGTTCCAGCCTTCCTAGCTTTCATGTTCCTTCTCTGGCGTTGGTTCAAGGGTCACTACGTCAGGAGGATCCTCGGATGGAAACCAACGCTGTCAGGAAACTCCTCGCTTTCTAGACGTGGCTCATTTGAATGTGAAGGCCGTGGTGTTGGATACTCCTACGCTGGTGGCGGTCAGCACGTAGGAGCCGCCGACGGCGTCGGCAGGGATCTGCCAAGGGGCAGAGAAGTTGCCTTCCGGATCAGTAGTTACTGAGGGGAGGCTGTAGGCGTCTCCGGTAGGCGGCTGGACAGCTAGGCCTACGGTTTGGTTTGGCAGAGGGTTACCGTTGCTTTTCAGCGATCCAGAGATCTGGACGGTTTCCTCTCTGAAATACGAGGCTTTGTCTGTCGCCACCGATATGCTTGGCACCACGACTAACTTCCTCAAGAGCCACCAAACGAGGAGGATCAACAACACACAGAGAACCGCTAGGAGAATCACGACTTCGCACATGATGATGGTCCAAAGCAGTTCAGCCGTGTCAATTATCACTTCATTATCACTCCCTTATCACTAAAGTTATTAGACGGAGCCCATAACTTAACCTTAATGATCGGGATTGTCTGCCACCCTTGAAATTGAAAACGAAGCACGAATGATAACCATAGGAGTCGGCGCTTACTGGGACATCACGACTACCAAAGTATGTGACATCATCGACTGGGGATCTTTAAGTCCAGGACAGAGCAAGACAATAACGGTCTACCTGAAGAATACGGGAAAGGCCCCCATCACCGGCTCATTCAACCTGAGGGGTTGGAATCCTCCCGAAGCAGCAAACTATCTTTCACTCGAATGGGATTTCGGTGGAGGTCCGCTTTTACCTTCGAGAATCCGCAAAATCTCTTTCACATTAACAGTTTCGCCGGACATCCACGACATAACAGACTTCCGCTTCACAATTGTAGTAACCGGAACACAATATGCAGCATAGAACACTAGGGCTAGCTACTAGCCTGAGGTTTCTTCCCATGCTCAGACAAGAAGATTTCGGGACGATATTCTTGATTATGAGCCTTCTTGGGTCTCTGATAATCGCGTCACCAGCGTTAGCTTTCGTCCTTCCTCCTCGGGTTGGTGAAAGGTTCTCCGAGCTCTACATTCTAGGTCCCAACCACATGGCTGAAGACTACCCGTTCAACATCAAAGCTGATGAAACTTACAAGATCTACTTGGGCGTTGCGAACCACATGGCTTCCTCAACCTATTACGCTCTATACGTGAAGTTCAGGAATCAGACCGAGCCCCTGCCAAATTCTACGAATGGCACTCCCAGTCCTCTGCCAGCTCTCTACGAGTATCGTCTATTACTCAGCGACGGTGGAGTTTGGGAGGCTCCCTTAACCTTATCATTTGAAAACTTCACGATTTCCGGGAACAACTGTGTCTTGGAAAGTCTGACGATAAATGACATCGTCCTCCATGTCGATAAGATGGTTTCTTGGGACTCCGAGAATGAAGGCTTCTTCCTTCAGATCTTCTTTGAGCTCTGGACTTATGACACTGAAGGATTCCGTTTCCACGACCGATTTGTCGGAATCTGGCTCAACATGACAGCCTGATTTTGCTGTGATAGTTATGAACGAATTTTCGAAGGTTCTCGTGACTGGCGGAGCCGGTTTCATCGGTTCCAGCCTAGTGGACAGGCTCATCTCAAAGGGATATTCCGTAGTTGTTCTAGACAACTTTCTAACGGGGAGGACTGAGAATTTGCAAGCACATTTGGGCTACGGCGGTTTTAAGCTGGTTAAAGGGGACGTAAGGGACAGGGAAATTGTTAGGGATGCTATGGATGGCGTCGATGCTGTTGTGCATTTGGCAGCTTTGATTGATGTTGAGGGGTCTGTCAATAATCCTCTGGGGACCCACGATGTTAATGTGAATGGGACTTTGAATCTGTTATGTGAGGCTGTTAAGCAAGATATCAGGAGGTTTCTTTTCGCTTCGTCGGCCGCGGTCTATGGTGAGAGCGATTCTCTGCCACTCAGAGAAGACTCAGCCTTGAGGCCCCTTTCGCCTTATGCCGCGTCAAAGGCGACGGCTGAGCTTTACTGTGGTGCTTTTCACAGGAGCTACGGGCTTGGAACCGTGATATTGAGGTATTTCAATGTCTACGGACCTCGACAGGAGCATAATCCATATTCGGGCGTTATATTGAAGTTCCTGAGGAATGCCTTAGGTGGGCAGCCGTTAGTCGTTTTTGGGGATGGGGAACAGTCCAGAGACTTCATACACATTGATGATGTAGTCGAAGGAACGATCTTTGCTCTCAGAAGTGATAGTTCGGTAGGGGAGGCGTTCAACATTTGCACTGGGAAACCAACAACAGTGAATGAATTAGTTGCAGTTGTGAGACAGATTACGGAAAGAGACGTAGAGGCTAGGTATTCAGAGAAGAGAAGTGGTGATGTGAAGCATAATTATGGAGATCCTGCAAAAGCGGGGGAAGTTTGGGGGTTCAAGGCTAAGATTGACCTAAGAACTGGTCTCGAACTGACTAAGGAAAGTTTAGATCTAAAGAGTATACTGTCTTGATAGTGGTTTCTATCCCTACCTCATCAGAAGATTTAATGTAGTTTACTGGCTAAAAGACGAATATTCACGGAGATGGTTTCTTGAAGTTCAGAATCGGAATTGTTGGCGGGTCAGGTTTCATAGGGGCTTCATTGAGTCATCACCTGATAAGGGATTTTCAGATCCGTGTTCTTGACAAAAATCCAGTCGCCTGGAACTTAACGGGTAAGGTTGACTATGCAAATTGTGACATCACTAACTATGAAGAAGTGGCAAATCACTTAGATAATTTGGATCTAGTCGTGCATACAGCAATAATACAGATGCCTCTCATAAACGAGCGTAAAAGGCTCAGCTACGAAGTCAATGTTGTCGGAACACAGAATGTCTGTAGGGTCGTTGATGAAAATCCGGGGATTAAGGGGATGATACTAACGAGTTCTTGGCACACCATGGGAGAAAATGGGTTAAGGGGTTTGATTGACGAGGAATTTGGTTTTCGACCAGACAAGGTTGAAGAGAGGGCTAGGCTGTATGCCATATCTAAGATTGCTCAGGAGACGATTGTACGTTTTTATGATGAAATGTCAGACAAGATCTTTGGGATCATAAGGATGGGTACTGTTCTTGGTGAAGGTATGCCTGAGAAAACAGTCGCGAACATTTTCATTAATAATGGCCTCGAAGGCAAGCCTCTGACGCCTTATCTACATAGCATGTATAGACCAATGCTATACGTTGATCTGGAAGACATTTGCCGAGCCTTTCAGATATATACGAAAAAGATACTGTTTGATAGAGTTAAGAATGAGGGAAATAGTCTGGCTCATATCATAAATGTCTACTACCCAAAACCAATAACAGTCCTTGAACTGGCTAAGATGGTGAAGGAAAATATCGCAAAGTGTACTAATGGAAAATTCAACCCTGAAATAGAAATCGTAGATAAGGGAATCCCATCTCCATTTACAGAAGATGATGCAAAGCGGATAAAAGTCGATATAAGTAGGGCAAAGGAATTCTTGGGTCTAACGGAGTTAAAGAGCACGGATCAATCCATAGAAAGAATAATCAAACAGAGAATAAACTGCAGAGATTAACATTAGGTTTCAACTGGGATTTCCTTTCCGATAGCCCGTTTTGGGCTATCTAGTTTTACTTGGGGCTCTGAAGTATGAAGAGGATAAACAACTCAGACGTTATAGTGGTCCTTGCCACTCTTAACGAAGAGGAAGGTGTTGGTCCTACTTTGAGGGAGCTTAGGGATGTTTTAGGGAATCCCCTCCTTCTCGTTGTTGACGGTAATAGTGTTGATGGTACTGTTAAGATCGCTAAGGAGCTGGGAGCCGGGGTTATACTCCAAAAGGGGAAGGGCAAAGGTTCTGCGGTTGCTCAGGCTTTAGAATTCATTCATTCTGATCCGCGCTACTTGACGTTTGTCGATGCTGATTACACTTATCCTGCTTGGTATATTCCTGAGATGATTAAGGTTTTGGAAGAGAATTCGCATGTAGGCATGGTTATTGGGAATCGGTTCAATAATGAGTTTGATTTTGGGAGGGCAATCAGCGATCTGTTTTATCTTGGGAATAGATTTCTTGCTTTTGCGCAACATACGCTGAACGGTGTTAAGCTTTGTGATCCTTTGTCTGGCTTAAGAGTAGTGAGATGGGACATAATGAAGCATTGGAAGCCGAAATCCAAATGTTTCGACATAGAGGCAGAAATGAACTACTATGTCGAGAAAAGCGGATACGTTATCAAAGAAACCCCCATACAATATAGACAAAGACTAGGAGAGAAAAAACTAAAACTGAAACACGGATTCACAATACTAAAGAGGATCTTGTCTGAGAGGTTAAGTTGATCTATCATTTTTGGTTTCTGTGAATGTTTTGAGAGATGTTGTTGTCAAGGGTACGATCTAGGAAAATTTAAGAAGGTTAAGAATTGGAAAGAATATTAGTTTCTGGCGGTGGTGGTTTCATCGGAAGCCATCTGGCTAGATATCTATACCAGAAGGGGAATTTCGTCAGAGTGGCTGATGTCAAATACGACAACTACATCCAAGAAAAATATTACAGCGAAAGATTTGAACTCGACCTAAGAATATGGGAAAACTGCCTCAAAGTAACTAGAGACATACATAAGATCTACAATTTAGCAGCAAACATGGGGGGAATAGGATTTATTACAGCTGTAGGCGCGGAGGTTATGCATAACAACGTTATCATAAATGCGAATATGCTTGAGGCTGCGAGGTTAAACAATGTGGCGAGGTTCCTCTTCTCGTCATCCGCTTGCGTATATCCAACATATAGACAGACAGACCCCGATGTGACTGGGTTGAGGGAAGAAGACGCGTACCCAGCTGACCCGGACAACTTCTACGGATGGGAGAAATTGTACACGGAAAAGATGTGCGAGGCCTATCAGCGCGACTACGGCATGAACTTACGTATAGTGCGGTACCACAACATATACGGGCCAGAAGGAACTTACAAAGGTGGAAGAGAAAAGGCGCCAGCAGCTTTGTGCAGGAAAGTAGCAGAAGCCACAGACCCAGGGAAAATATTGATATGGGGAGACGGGAAACAGACGAGGTCCTTCTGCTACATCGACGACGCCGTGAGAGGAACAGTAATGCTTATGGAATCAGACTACGACAAACCGATGAACATAGGCTCAGAACGACTCGTCACAATAGATGAGCTAGCCGATATGATAAGCAAAATCTCTGAAAAAAGAATAACAAAAAGATACGACCTCTCCGCGCCACAGGGAGTAAGGGGAAGAAATGCAGACATAACCTTGGCAAGAAAGATACTGGGCTGGGAACCAACAGTGAGCCTAGAAGAGGGACTGGAAAAAACATATAAATGGATAGAAAGCAAAGTAAAAGAAACAAAAAAAGTCACCACGGCATAACGAACCATCGTGGAAGTGGTATTTTTGGTTTTTTCCATCCCTCTGTTTTTTTCCATTGCAGTTATTGTTAGTTTATTCCCTTATTTACTTCAACTTATTCTCGTTTTATGTTTTTATAGAAAAGATATTGTTCGTCTAAAAAAGACATATCTTCCCAATATCTCTATTGTTTTACCAGTTTATAATGAGGAGAAAATTATAGAGAATACGCTTGAAAATCTGCTTGAATTGAACTACCCTAAAAACCTTCTGGAAATAATTGTTGTGGATGGTTGTTCGACGGATATGACTGTTAAACTTGTAGATAAATTTAGAGACAAGGGAATAGAGTTAATTAGAGAAAAAGAGAGGAGGGGAGTAACAGAAGCTGTAAAAAAGGGTGTTCTATCAAGTAGAGGAGAGATTATTCTAATGACTGACGCAGAGGCTCTAATTGAGCAGAATGCTCTTAATTTTCTTGTGGAAGATTTATCTGATCCATCTGTAGGCGCCGTCTCTGGTATTCAAGTTCTTGCAAATCGCTCGGAAAATGCAGTGACTAGGATGGAGTCAGAATACAGAAAGTGGTATGATATGTTAAGGATTGCCGAAAGTAATGCTAATTCAACTTTCAATTTCAGAGGGGAGTTTGTAGCTGTTAGAAGAGAACTGTTTCCTTTTGAATTGAAGGGAAGTGTTTTAGATGCGGCTATCGCTTTTAATGCAATTAGAGCTGGATACAAAAGTATATGTGATGAAAGAATCAAATTCCTGGAACTTGCTCCAGATACTTTAGAGGATAGGAATAAACAAAAAATACAGCGAGCAACTCTTCTTCAAGAAACCATTTTACAAAACTTAGGTTTAGTATTTAGACTAAAAAATAAAGGTTTTGGTTCATTGTTTTTTATCTGCGATTTCTTCATCTTTTTTGTATCACCGATAATGTTCGCCATGGCTTTCCTTCTTTTCCCCTTTGTTATAATTCATTTCTTATCATTTCAAGAGTTTGTTCCAATTTTAGGGTTGACCGTCGCAATATTATTTACTAAAAGAATAACCTTTTTTTCATTTGTGCACAGTCAAATCTGTCTAATTATTAGCTTACTACGAAATATGTGCTCAGCTCAACCGAGATTGCTAAGTCAAGTTAAAGGAACTCGAAAGAATTTTTCGCCAATTGAGTGAATGAAGCTTATTTTATAAAAGAGGATAACTTATATGAATTGGAATGGCGTTCCGTGCGCTGTAACGGGCGGTGCCGGTTTTATCGGCAGTCACTTGGTGGATAAATTAATCGAAGAAAAAGCAGAGGTTCGAGTGATTGATGATCTAAGCAGAGGAAAAATGGATAATTTAAATAAGAATCTAAATCAAGTGGAATTTACACATGGAGATCTTACGGATAGGTCGATCGCGTTAACGTGCGTAAAAGATGTTGACTTTTGTTTTCATCTAGCGGCCGTAGTTGGAGGAGTAGAATTTATGAATCTTCATCCAGCCAAGATGTGCAAAAATATTCCAATAAACCATAATGTTATCGAAGCGTGCAGACAAACTGATGTCGAAAGGTTATTATATGTATCATCTGCATGCGTCTACCCTATTTCTCTTCAAAGGAATAATCTAAATGAACCTCTTAAAGAGGAAGAGGCTTTAAAATTTGGTGCAGATCCCGATGGCTACTACGGATGGTCTAAACTTCTCGGCGAGATTGAGTGTAAAGCCTACCATGAGGAACATGATATGAAAATCGCTATTGTCCGTCCTTTTAACCCCTATGGACCAAGAGAATCTTTTGATCCTAAAGACAGTCATGTCATTCCCGCATTTATTAGAAGAGCAGTTTGTAGGGAGAACCCCTTTGTTATCTGGGGTAGTGGTAAACAGGAGAGAGCGTTTACATATATTACAGATCTTGTCGAAGGTATGATTTTGGCTATTGAAAAATCAGTTGATGCTGACCCAATAAATCTAGGAACAGACGAAGTCATTTCTATCAGAGACTTAGCTAAATTGATCTTGAAAGTTACAAGTCATGATGTTCCAATTGTCTGTGATAGGTCTAAACCTGAAGGTGTTACGTCTAGAAAAACAGATACCTACAAAGCAAAAAAGATTCTTGGATGGGAACAGAAAGTCGACCTAGAAATTGGATTAAAGAAAACGATTAACTGGTATCTTACACAGAATAGGCCCTCAATATAAGTATTGTTCAGTAGCGAAACACTACTAAAAGACTGATGATGAATAAAATCCATACATTAATAATATGAAGTTTCATTCCCTAAAGTGATGTGTCTAAATGGTGAGGGGTGTGAGGTTTTAATAACTGGCTCCTAGATAACTTCAGTAGTGGTGGTAGAGGCGGTAATTTCCACAACCATTCTGAAAAGATTATCAGAATGGTGAAAGGCATGAAGATTTGTATGGTTTCTTTGGTAGGAATTTATCCAGAGCGGTCTATTGGACCGACTGTAAATGCATACAACTTGGCTAAAAACTTTAGGGATTTAGGTGAAGAATGCCATGTTATCGTAGGCAGTAAGTCTCCGCAAACAATAAAGAAAGCGTTGGATAATGAATGCCTTGACGTGTATCCATTAATGAAGGATTGGGCGGTTGATTGGGGAAGATACAAAAGTCATAATGTTGCTCGCAGGTATCTATCAAATCCACTAACACCTCTTGAACTCGCTTTGCGTATTCCCGTAATTTCTCAGAAAGTGCACACTATTATTACAAGCCTGAATCCGGATATTCTGTTTTATAACTTAGTTCCGATAGATCCTTTAATGCCTTTGCCCTTTTTTTACCACCTACGAAAAAAGGTTCAAGTAGTGAGAATGCCGGCTTGGTTCCCAATAGAGCTGAAAGAGTTCTCGAAAAATAGAGTGAACACGTTTGCTGGGACACGCATCTATAAGAAAATACTAAAACAGTTTAAGGTCATCGTGACACATTCCACCGCTATGCAACAGATCATAACAAAGGAAATTGGAAATAGTCCTTCATGTGTGGTAATACCAAACGGAGTTGATCTGGAGAAATTTACTAGAAAGGTAAACCATGGATCTAACAGGAATCGGATATTATTTGTCGGTAAATTGTCGCGGGAAAAGGGAGTAGAAGATCTCATACGTGCATTATCATTACTGCCATTGAATATCCTTTCAAAAATTGGAGTTTGGATTGTAGGAGGGGGTTCGCCTGAATACATATCTTATCTTTATGATCTTGCAGGGAGAACGAAGGTTAAAGATCGGATAACTTTTCTCGGTGAAATCGATTGGGACGAAATCCCGTTAGTTTATAAAAGTTCGGATGTTTTTGTATTACCCTCATATAGGGAGGGATTCCCACACGTTCTTTTAGAAGCAATGGCATCAGGTGTCGCAATCATTGCTACTAATGTAAGTGGGGTCCAAGATATCATAAAGTCTGATAATGGGTTATTATTTGAATGTGGAGATGTTAAAAAACTAGCTCAGTATATCGCAGCACTGGTAAATGATGACGATATCAGGAGAAAAATGTCTGAAAAAGCTTATTGTACGGCGTTGGACTTTAGCTGGCGAAATATCGCAAGAAGGTACTTGAATTTATTTAGCGATCTTTTGGATAACGAGTAGGTGTATGGAAAAATGGCGAAAACTGTTTTCACGCCTTATCTAAATTTTTTGGGGGCACAAAGATTGCAAATACTTAGCTGTCTTTTCACAAAGTCGATTGGCCCAAGTAGTCATTAAGTTGCTGGAAGAAAGTTGAACGCACTTATTATCACAGAATATTCAGAAAGCTGGGATTGCGCTCTGGAGACTTTAAAAAATCTAAAATAGAATCTATTTTAGTGATTTGATCTGTACATCTTGTACTCATAATGTTTGTGTCAACTTTTTTGATGTAAATAGCCAGTAGTTGTGAGGTTTACTAAATGACGCATTTGAATAGCAAAACAAGTGTCGTTGGGATATTCTTTGTAGCTACGGCCTTGCTTGTCGTCTATCTCCTGTCAATACGCTGGCATCTCTATTTTCCGGTTGCTATCTTTTGGGTGTCAGTAACCTTAATGCTCGGCACCATAATATATCAATCTTTCAAAACTGAATTATCTCCATCTTATGCCAATATAGTGCTATTGGAGATCGCGGTTACTTGCCTTGTATTTCACCTGATTTATCAGATTCCTTATTACGGTTTGCGTGGATACGACGCCTATGTAGATATGGCTTCGGCGAAAGGCATTCTGTCTAGCGGCTTCGTGATTGGTGACCCCCAATATATCACCGCCGTTTCATACTTTCCAATAATCCACATCTTTGGTACCATATCATCGTTGATTACAGGTATTGACCTCTTGTCTATCGCTAAGTGGTTTCCTTCGTTGCTCGATGTAGCCCTCATTCCGCTGCTATACTTGCTAGTGCTGAGCATTTTCAAGGGGAAAACAGTTGCCTTGCTTTCGGTGTTACTGTTTGCTTGCCTGCAACACCACATATTATTTAGCTCATTGTTTATCCGAGAGACCATTGCCCTGGTCTTAGCGACATGTTGCGTCTATCTTTACTTCTTGGCCAAACATTCCCCATATCCTTCTACCAATTATGCATTGTCGGTCATGTGTCTACTAGAAACGGTTTTTGCCCATCATCTAACGAGCTTCATGTTGTTGACCTTCCTCTTAATTCACCTGTTAGTGACTAAGGCGTTTGAAGTTCCCTTTCTGAGAGTTCATTTTGAGGATGAGATCACGGGGCAAAAGGTAGCTTCTACTTTCCTATCAATTATTTTTGTAGCACTCTTCGCCTACTGGATACATTTAGTTATATTCCCGCTTCAAACTTTAGTTACTTTTTTTAGGAACGTCTTTAACCCTAGTCAATGGGGAATCAGAGCTTACGCTGAGATAGCTGGTATAAGCGTTGCCTCCCTCCAGACAATTAGACACCATCTTATATTTTATGGCTTTTTCTTCTTTCACCTGATTTTCGGTTCGATCCTGTTATACGGTTTGTTACCGAAGGCCAAAAACCGATATGTAGAAACATATTCCTCTACTTTGTTCTTTTTCCTGTGTGGGCTGACGGGGTTTTTGTGTCTATACCTAGTAGCGGCTGCAGCATTTCCAGACCGTTTTCTTATGTTCGGTTGGCTTTTCGGGTCTGCACCCCTAGTAGCAACTATCCTGAAAGGCGAATGGAGATGGCCCAAAAAGGTCAGTGTGTTCTTACTTGTTACTTTTATGCTCTTTAATATTTACATGATTGACCCCACAGCCTGGGACACGAGGGCAGAGGGGATCCCTATAGCCACCTCAGAGGAGGATTACGCCTTAGCCAACACATTCAGCTTCAGTAATGGGAAGATATTTGGTCATCAGAATCCTTTAATGGCAATTTATGATACGCACAATAACTTAGGTACCGTTTTTGCTTTATATGATGAGGTTGATCCGACAAGGTTTGAATGGGTTGTTATTCAAAAGAAAGAACTGGAATCAGAAAGAAGGTACTATCCTGAGCCAAGGACTGAAACAATTGCGGCACTTGAAAACCTTGCAACCAAATGCTATACTGACTACGACAAAATCTACGAATCAAACAGTCTTTTGGCGTTCAAACGAAGATAAAGTAGACAATTGGTGCGCATATATGAAGGCAATCTGAGCGGAGTGGACACAGCAGAAATTATAGTTAGATTCTTTGAGGAGATTCTTTGAGGAAATGCTTGGACAAAAGGACATCTGTGCCTTTGGAAGACGGGGAAATGGTGATGGAGGATAAGGGATTTTGTACTCTAGGCTTTCAAAATATATGATATACCCAATGTCTCAGATTTATATGAGGAGGGATACGTTGAGGCATTTTAAACAATTGGAGAAGACACAGTGGCTTTCCGTCGATGAGGTCAAAAAAACCCAGTGGAGAAAACTAAAAAATCTTTTAGAATATGCCTATGCCAATGTGACATTTTATCACAGCGTATTTAGAAAGCTCAACATGACTCCAAAAGACATAGCCAGTTCTGACGATTATAGAAAACTACCTCTTCTTGACAAAGAAGACATAAGAAACAATATTAACTATATTGTCTCATCAAACTACAAAATAGGAGACCTAATTCCTAATTCTACAGGAGGATCAACAGGCGTGAACCTCAACTTCTTTAATGACAGAAAACATTCCGGATATGTAAGCGCTATAGTTCTCAGAAATGATCGTTGGGCGGGTTTGGAGACAGGTGAAAAAAATGCTAGACTATGGGGGTCTCCCTTCGACATGTCCCTTCAAGATAATTTAAAAAACAGGATTTACAATAAACTATTTCGAACGCGATTTCTGTCTTCTTATAATCTGTCAGAAGAAAATATGTTTGTTTATGTAAAAAAACTTCTTCAATACAAACCTAAGGTAATTATTGGATACTCATCGTCGTTATACCATTTTGCAAAGTTTCTCGAAAAGAATGGGATCAAAGGGATCAATCCAAAATCCATAATTAGTTCTGCGGAGGTTTTGTATGATTACCAGCGAGAATTGATCGAGTCCGTTTTCCAATGCAGGGTTTTTAACAGATACGGATGCAGAGAATTTAGCACCATTGCACAGGAATGCTCTCAGCATTCAGGAATGCACATAAATGCTGAACATGTTTACGTGGAATGCTTAAAAAGAGATGAAGAGCCCGCAGCACTTGGAGAAAGAGGCGAATTAGTGATTACCGATCTGGACAATTATGGCATGCCCTTCATAAGATATAGAATAGGTGACATTGGTGTACTCTCCGATAGAAAATGTAATTGTGGTAGAGGGCTCCCAATACTGGAAAAGATCGACGGAAGGGTATTTGATATCGTTGTTGGTACAAACGGTAGAGCGGTAGGTGGGACCTTTTGGACGCTTCTTCTTAGAACAGCAATTGAAGGAATAAAACAGTTTCAGGTTGTGCAGGAATCTGAAAACGAGATAAATATCAAGATAGTTGTAGATGAACTATTCAAAGCAGGATACATTGATATGCTAACGAGCAAAATACGTGAGTCTTGCGGAGAGGACATGCAAGTAAATTTCAAAGTAGTGGATGAAATACTACCAACGGAATCTGGAAAGTTCAGGTTCGTTATTTCAAAGGTTGCTCATTCTCTGTCTTGATCAAAAGAATTAGAGGCTAAGGGATGAATATTCTAATCATCTCGCCAGCGATATACCCTTGTGCAATAGGTGGAGTGGAGATTTTCAATTACTATTTCACCAAAGAACTGGCCAGAAGAGGTCATGAAGTCTGGGTTCTTACGAGTTGTGGGCACGATTGGAATAGCAGAAACATCCGCCTCGTAAGATTGAATGAAAGATTTCTGCCAAATCGCACGTTGTCTACAGGATTCCACCTATCTCTCAAATTGATGAAACTGAAGAGAGAGGTAGATGTTGTTCATGTTCCATATACTAGCAACTCTCCGTTAGTTTATCCCATCGTCTTAGCTAAGATAATTGCTGACATTCACTATATTATCTACATTATGGGTGGGGGAATGTATCCATGGAAGCCAAAGACTCTGCAAAGATCACTTTTCAGACATGCTGATGCTATTGTTGCAGTCTCCGAAACGCTCAGCAAAGAATATGAAAAACGTAGTGGTAGAAGGATCAAAGTGATTCCACCTCTGATCCCCTTTGGTAAATCAAAGATTTCAAAGGAGCAGTTGAGAAGGAAATATGGATTAAGCAAAGATGATAAAGTTGTGCTTTCTCTCGGTTCAATAAAGAGGATCAAAGGAAGCGATACTCTACTATACGCTTTCTTGGGGTTGGGGAGATCGTACGTTGAAAAGTACAATCTAAAGCTTTTGTACGCCGGGGGAGGCCCTATGAAGCCTATGCTGGCAAGAAAGGTCAAGGAAAGTAATTTTGATAGACATGTGAGATTTCTTGGAGTCGTTCCACACAAAGAAGTACGTCATATCTATAGGCTGGCTGACATTTATGTTATTCCATCTCTATTTGAGGGGGCTCCGTTATCATTGCTGGAAGCTATGTTTAATGGTTTGCCAATCATCGGAGCAGATGTTGATGGGATCAATAGTCTAGTGAAACATGAGAAAAACGGATTACTATTTCAGAGAAAGAATACAGAAGACCTGATAGGCAAAATCAGACAACTTGTGGAAAACAATGGTCTAGTTGCGAGATTGGCTGATGCAGCGAAGGAAGATTATCTCAGAAACTACAGATTTGAACATGCATTCTCTCAGTATACTCAATTATGTATAGAGTGTGCAAAAAAGAATGATTAAGAATCCAGCAGTTCCGGTTATTATGTACCATTCCATTGGAATCCCAAACAAGAAATGGCAATGGCATTATCTAACCTGTCACTATAAGATTTTTGAGGAGCATCTAAAGTGTATGAAAAAAATGGGATTTCATTCAGTATCTTTACGACAATTGTATGTTCATAGAGTTGAGGGGAGAAAGTTGCCTAAGAATCCTGTTGCGCTAACGTTCGATGATGGTTATGTCGATAATTGGGTGTTCGCTTATCCTTTACTGAAGAAATACGGCTTTAAAGCTACGATCTTTGTAAGTCCAGAGTTTGTTGATCCACGAAATGTGATCAGAAAGAATCTCGAAAATGTGCACAATTCTGAGTTAGAAGTGAAAGATTTGGAAACTGTTGGGTACTTGTCTTGGAGGGAAATGAAAGTAATGGAGGAAGAAGAAGATATTGTGGATATTCAGTCTCACACGATGTCACATACTTGGTACCCTAGCAATAACATTATTATTGACTTCCGCTATCCTAGAGATTCCTATATTTGGATGACGTGGAACGATAACCCCGAGAAGAAACCGTATTTACAAATGGACGATGAGAAACTTGTGAACTGGGGAGAACCTGTATATCAACACCACAAGGCTATAGAAAGAGCACGATTCTTTCCTGATGAGAAATTAAAAACGTATCTGATGGATTATGTAGAAGAAAAAGGCGTAGACTTCTTTCGACTCAAGAACTGGAGAGAGAAACTATCTAGAGTCGCAGAAAAATATCAGCGTGAACATCGACTAGATGAAAGATTTGAAACGGAAGAAGAATATGAAAAACGAATTTACTACGAGTTACAGAAGTCAAAGGAGATAATTGAGGATAAACAAAGCAAGGAGGTTAAGTTCCTCTCTTGGCCGGGAGGCGCTGTGACTGATAGAGCATTAAAAATGGCTTCAGAAGTAGGCTATATTTTGTCGACGTATTCACACAGGGAAATAAGAACACATCATAGAAACTTAAAAAATAAAGGTAAAGACCTATTGAGGATAAGAAGAATGGGATCGACACTTTATTGGAATAAAAAAATGGCCATATATCTCCCTCCTCTTCTTTTACTTCTAAAATTAAAATTACATCACTCTAGGAGCTCGCTATCGGTCGATCGAAGCTAGTGACTAAAATATTGAAATTCGTTGGCTGGTTTAACTTTCCTAGTTCTTCTTTCCTCTTTATTTGTCTCTAATCCAAGGAGCTTCTTTGCCTTGCTAATATCTACTATTTTGGTCATGCATGACCAAAATCACTTGCCCACATGAAAAAAACGTATCTGGGTTATGGATTAAAGAGTTCAAAGGATTCCATACGAGAGATGGTTGAGTTGCGAGCGCACTGCAAAACGAAGAAGATGGCTTAGCGTAGCATACAACTATCCGAATGTTGCGACTACTGGAGCTACTTTTTTGACTCGAAGCCACATTCGTCAATAACCTTAAGGTCAAACATCTAGAGAACGTTATCTATGAAGGACAGAGGGCTTGCTCACTTTCCTATAATAATTGCTGAATGTGGCTCTAGAGTGTAGGATTCTCCCTCGATAACCGTTGACCTTGTATCAGCTGAGAAGTTTACGAGGACCCGGGCACGCTCAAAGTTGCGTATGTATAAGCCATCTTTAACATAATAGTTTCCTGAAGGCGAGCTAGTGTTATAGTCCATTTCTGGATAGTATCCTCGACTTCCATCTTTAGAATCAAAGAAACCCCAGCTAAAAGACGCTAATGCTCCATTTACGACAAGAAGGTAGGAGCAAAGACAGTAAAGCATTACTTTGTGTGCTTTGTCGAGGTCCCTTTGTGTTGGGTTGTCGGGAATTTTGGCTCCAGAAAGTGCAAGGTAATATTTCTCCTTAGCGCTCAAGTCTACGAAGTATTGAAGGTACAATAACGGGTCTTGCGTGAACTCGTCAACTCCCTCCCAAGGGCCGTGTATAAAACCTTCATGCATCATTCCATCAGCATAACTTAAGTAGTCTCCTGTGAAATCATTTGTGTTCAGAATAAGAAGCTTGCTTCCGATGATACTTTTTACGTGCTGAATCATGCCGACCATGTCGTTATGCCATCTCTCTTGGATTTCAGGAGGAACCAGTGAAGGGTCGCAGGTCCACCACGTATTGTGATAGTCTCGCCAGTCCAACACACTGTCGGCAAATACACCGTCAACAATGGGATATATGTCAAGTTTGGCTTTCACAAAGTTTGCGTAGTGTTCTCTCCATCCTTGAACGCCTACGTCCATAGCGTACGCCCCAGTATCTTTTCTTCTCATCCTGTTTCCGTCAAGGTCATGGAGGAACCAGTCCTCGTGGGCATTCACCTCAGACCAGTCTTCGTACGTTGTGTGCATTCCCATAATAGTTCTGTAACCGATCATTACTACGTTGGGGTTGAAAGCCTTGATTTTTTCCCACCCTTTTGTGTAGACAAAATCAAAGACCACTAAGTCAAAATGAGAAGCTATCCAGTCGGCGGTCTTATCCTCTATAGGAGAATAGACTACTAAGTGTTTGCGTATTCTTGTTGGCTCGACGGGATATCTAACCGTTCCTTCAGATGATATGTTTACAGAAGAACTTTGTAGACCTAGATTTGTCATAACCGAGCAAGTAAGAAAGAGAAGGGATATACCTAGATAAGTTTTTCTTCTCAACTGCCTCTCTGAGATCCGCCCCTTATAACCAAGGGTCTGGCTTCAACCATAGCTGATTCTGGTACTTCGAAGAGTATGATGTGTACTCCGCATTTGGCTGAGTACAGTATGTCCTTAACATTCACGTTCTCACAGGTCTTAAGAATACGTTTAGCCTCAGCCCTCCCTATAGCCAACAGATCACCGAAATCCCCAATTTTATCATTGGGAAAGATGACCAAAGCCTTCAAACGAGCCAAAAACCGCAACCAAAACAAGAATAAGGAACAAAGATAAAAAAAACAGTTATGAAGCCTATGTAAGGATTCAGAAAATAGATTTTAACACCTAAAAAATAGGGTAGGAGGAAATATCGTCAAGAAAAATACCAATCTGCAAAACACAGTTGGTCTGCAAAATCTTGACAAGAGGGATGCTCACCGCCCTCAGGATAATGATGATAATACCATGCTCAAGAGAAGGTAGAGCCAAATGAAACGCCTCCGTTCTTTCTCTTTACGCAGCAAGACGGTACTAGGCATCAAGGTGGCTACTATAGCACTTGCAACTCTGGTCATCTTCCACCAAGACCTAACCATAATAGCGAATGAGGCTTTGAGAAGCGAGCTGATGAGCCACATCCTCGCAATACCATTCCTGTTCGTATACCTGATCTATAGAAAAAGGAAGATGCTGAGGGCAACTATATCATTCGAATCGCAAACAACAAAAAGAAAGTCAGTTCATGCTCATGAGATGATAGGCGCCCTACTATGCCTGACAGCCTTCCTCCTTTATTGGCACGGATCATACACATTCAACCCCGTAGAATACCACATAGTCTCCCTACCCATCTTCACAGCTGGAATTGTCCTCACCGTATTCAACCCGGAAACGCTCAATGTTCTAGCCTTCCCATTAGCACTCCTCCTCTTCCTGGTGCCGCCACCCCTCGAAATGCTCTACACCGCAGGCACAACCCTATCAACAATAAGCTCAGAGGCCGCATACACGGTCCTGAAAACTATAGGCTTGCCAGTAACCCTGACCTCAGAATATGGGACCCCTGTCATAACCTTAACGAAGCCCGGAAGCTCTTCAATCTCCTTCGCGCTCGACATAGCCTGCGCCGGCCTCTACTCGCTCATCGGCTTCACAATCTTTGCGGTCTTCGTCGCCTACATAGCGAGAGAGCCCCCTTGGAGAAAGATAACCATATTCCTTGTGGGCTTACCGTTAATCTACGCCCTCAACATCACGCGCATAATAATAATTGTCTGCATTGGCTTCTTATCCAGCGTAGAGGCAGCCATGCAAGCCTTCCACCTTGTGGGAGGCTGGATCCTAATCTTCACGGGAACCCTTATCCTCTTAACCATATCCGAAAAAGTCCTCAAGATCCGACTCTTCACCGCGAAACTAGGATTAATGCCCTGCAAATACTGCAACCAGAACCTGAAAAGTAAAGAGCATTTTTGTAGCGTTTGCGGGAGAATCCTAAACCCTATGAAGATTAACCTATCTGGAAGGGACCTAAGTAAAATAGCTATCCTGACAATAGCCTCCATTCTCGTTATCAATATTCAAGTACCCGTCTTCGCCTTAACCGAGGGTCCCGCAGAAGTCACGATCCAAACCTTAGGTGGTGAACAGACGACTACACAGATCCTGCCAGAGATCCCAGAATACACAACGAGATTCATCTACAGAGATAGAAGGTTTGAGGAGATAGCTAAGCAGGACGCTTCGCTTACTTATGCTTACGTTCCAACCGACAAATCGGGAAAGACTATCTGGGTGACTATAGAAGTCGCTAAAAAAAGATCCTCACTCCACCCTTGGGAGGCCTGCTTAATCGAATATGGTAGAGCTACACAACTAGATCTGCGAGATGTACAGATCCTGCAAAACCCGCCGATAACTGCCCGCTACTTCGCATTCCAAGATATCAGATCCAACCTACCGCAAGTTGTCTTATACTGGTATGGAAATGCCTACTTCAATACTGGCGAAAGACTAGAGCAAGAAAATGTGAAGATCAGCCTCATCGCCTTCGCAAACAGGCAAGAAGAAGTTCCCAACGTTGAGGAAGAGCTCCTACCCTTTGCGGAAGCGATCGTCAGCTACTGGGAACCCATCGGAACGTGGTCCCAAATCACGTGGCTCATCTCTCGAAATGGAATCACTCTGATGGTGATGACAATCCTCTCCCTGGCAATCCTCTTAGTATATCAAATCATAAACCAAATCCAGCGTAAAAGATTGAACAGAAAAATCTATAGGAGCCTCGCCTTGGAAGAGAAGCTTATGCTCCAAGCCGTTTATCAAGCGAAGAAAGAGAAACTGACGGCGAATGCGATAGCCTTACACTATGAAAAGATTGCGGGAAAACCAATCGAACTGAAGACTCTGATACAAAGGCTTCAGGAAGCCGGAGAAGCTGGTCTCGTCGAACCGGTGATAACTAGCGAAGAAGACGAGCCGATCCTGACCTGGAGAGGTCAAGTGGCGATCTAATCTTCCAAATGGAGGAAAAGGCATGGAAAACCCAACGGCTCTTGTGGAGTTGGGCAAGAGAGTTAAGAAAAGAGGGGTTAGGCCACTCTCTAGCATAGTTATATGCGTTAGAAATGTTGAGAAGTACATCGGGAAATGTATTAGATCACTTTTGAATCAGACATGCGGGGACTTTGAGATTATTCTAGTCGACGATATGTGTCTCGACAAGACCAGTCGCATTATCGAGAACTTCGATGACAAGCGAATATTGTGTGTTAAGAATAAAGTAAACCTCGGAATTGCGAAAAGCAGGAACGTAGGCCTGAAACTCTCTAAGGGGGAATACGTCTTCTTTACTGATGGTGATTGCATAGTTTCCAAAGACTGGATTGAGCAAGGCATTATATATTTAGAAGATCCAGAATGTGTTGCTGTTGAGGGTAAGATCTATTATGTTTCTGGCAAGTATAAACCAACTTTTTCCGATTATGTTTGTGAGAATAAGTATGGGGGCCAATTTATGACAGGCAATGTGGCTTACAAGAAGAGCGTTATTGAAAGGGTTGGTGGCTTTGACGAAGGTTATAGTTATTATGAAGATAGGGATCTTGCTCTTAGAGTTGCGAGGTATGGCAAAATACGCTTTAATCCAAATATGGTCGCATATGTACAACAGCAAACGCGAAGTCCTAAAGAACTCATCAAAAGCGCAACTCACATCATAAACAGGATTTTTTTGTTTAAAAAGTTCAGGGAAAGAAAAATAATGTTTTGGCGTATTGTCTATCCGCTAAATCTGGCAATAGCTTTTTTTCCACCGCTAGTCATCTTGTTCCTTTTCTTTAGCAAGCGCCAGTTCAGGAAGTCGGAAGATTTCAGATTGTTGCCGTATTACTATGTCTTTGCTGTTTGTGAGCGCCTACAATTGTGGAAGAAGTGTGCAAAAGAAAAGGTTTTCTTGATCTAGTTACAATGGTGTCGTTCTCAGTCATTCTCCTAGTGACCAAGAATGCCAGCTGATAACTTGATGATTCTGAACCTGCCGAGTCCCCCATACATGGACATCTGCAGAGATTGGGCAGGGGGATTCGGGACTGCTATGCCAGTGAAACGACGACACTACGGACACAGCGGGAAACCGACTTTACATCCGTTTCTAGGCTACGCGTCTGCGATCCTATCAAATGAAGATTACTCCTACAGTGTATTGGATTGCCAAAGGTTAAAGCTAAATGAGTTCGAAGTTATAACAGAGGTCAAGAAGAGAGTCCCTGAGGTCATTTTCTCCCTAATTGGGCTGCCATCGCTTAAGAAAGACCTCAAATTACTAGATATGATAAAAGAATCTCTTCCGGATACTACAATAGTCGGAGTCGGGACATCATGTCGATTTCTCCAAAACGACATTCTACTAAATAGTAAAATCGATGCTGTATCAAGAACGACTTACCCATACGTTTCCAATCTTACACAGTTCCTCCAGGCTTTGCAGCAAAAACAAAGCCTCAAAAAAGTTCCAGGGATGTCATATGTTAAGAGTGGAAAGATAATTAACACAGTTGAGCCTCCAAATGCGGACCTAGATAAGTTGGTTCCCCCTGATTATGATGCCCTCGAACTCAACGGATACGAGAGTTTTAGGGATTTGGACGGCAATCAATACTGCTACGTTCCAATTATGGGAAGCAAGGGATGCCCGTATCCTTGCATCTACTGTCCATATCCGCCGGGATTCGGCAAGAAGTGGATGTTCCGATCCCCAAACGACATTCTTCATGAGATAGAAGAGGCATACGCCCGCGGTGTTAAAGGTTTCTTATTCAGAGATCAATCATTCCCAATGAATGAAAAGCACGCAACAGAAATCTGTCAGGAGATCATAGATAAAAAACTCGACATAGCGTGGGTCTGCGAAGCAAGAGTGGACCATGTGTCGAAAAGAGTCCTTGAAGTGATGAAAAAAGCAGGGTGTAAGCAAATTCACCTCGGAGTTGAAACTGGTGACCCAGAACTAATCGAATTGGCAAAGCCGCCAACAAATCTAGATACGGTCAGGAAAGCGTTTCGCTTGATGAAGGAAATGAGATTATGGGCTACAGCTCATATTATATTGGGTTGGCCAGATGAAACCTTGGAGACTTTAGCAAAGACATCTAAGTTCATTGCCGAAATAGATCCTGACGGCGTAAATTGGAATATGCTGACACCATACCCTGGGACAAAACTACGTGAAATCGCCAAACATAACAATCTAATTCTGACATATGACTGGTCGAAGTACACATCATACACAATCGTGATGAAAACGAAATCGTTGAATGCCAGCCAGCTTCAAAAGGCTACGAATAAAATTATCCGACATCACGCACAACGCAGAATAATGAAGCTTCTTCTATATGGTTCAAAGAGTCCCCGATTTGCTCTCAATCAGCTAAATGACACGATTAGGGCTCTTCTTATGAAGTAGGCAAGAGATTCTTATTCCGCAAAACAAGTCATCACTGACAAGCCCCAAAACTGATCGATTATTAGAAGCGATTGGGATAAGGATTATGCCACAGAAAATCATGGTTGCCGGGGCTGATGGGTACATAGGATTCTGTCTTTCTATGTACCTTGCGAGGAAGGGATTTGAGGTTGTCGGTGTTGACAATTTCGCGAGGAGAAGGTGGGTCGCTGAGGTAGGATCCCATAGTGCAACTCCAATAAGGTCAATGCCAGAAAGGCTGATAGCCTTCCAGAAGGCTTTTGGAAAGAAGATGGATTTCGAATATGGAGACCTGACGGATTATTGCTTTGCTGACTATGTTCTAACCAAGTATAGACCAGACGCCATCGTCCATCTAGCTGAACAGTCGTCTGCGCCCTACTCGATGATAGATGTTGACCACGCCGTGTTCACCCAGACAAACAATATTGTCGGAACACTGAACCTTCTATTCGCGATCCACAAGATGGCCCCTAACTGTCATCTGGTCAAAATGGGATCTATGGGCGAATACGGCTCACCGAACATCGACATACCGGAAGGCTTCTTTGACATCGAATACAGGGGCCGGAAGGACACTCTGCCATTTCCAAAACAAGCATTTACAGACTGGTATCATTGGAGCAAAGTTCACGACTCAGGCAACGTTATGTTAGCCTGCGAGATTTGGAATCTAAGGGCGACCGATATTATGCAAGGCATCGTTTATGGAACTAGGACTGACGAGATGTTAGATGAATCCCTATTGACGAGATCTGACTTCGACGCAGTGTTCGGAACAGTGTTCAATAGATTCTGTGCACAAGCAGTTCTAGGACAGAAACTAACCATCTATGGAGCAGGTGGACAAAGAAGACCTGTTATCTCGCTCAGAGACGCGATAGATTGCCTAAACCTAGCTACTGAAAACCCCCCAGAGAAAGGAGAATACAGAGTGTTCAATCAGTTCGATGAAGCCTATAAAATCAGTGAAATCGCTGAAAAAGTGTGCAATGTCTCGAATAAGATGGGCCTTAACGTGAATATTCAGCATGTAGAAAATCCCAGAGTCGAAGATGAGGACATACGTTACTATAATCCAGTTCACGAAAAATTGTACAGGCTAGGTTTCAAGCCTAAGCATACCTTGGAAGAAGAACTCGAGACTATGCTGGATGATTTGAGCAAGTATAAACATCGGCTCATCGAAAAAAAGGAAAAAATCTTTCCAAAAGTAAGATGGATTTAATCGTCAGATTCTATCTACAACCAAGACGACCGATCGGCTCAGTAATCGACGATTTGGAGTAAATGTTCTATACACATTTTTCATACGTATTTAAATACTGAAAAACTGAAAGCTGTCAGGAGAGATGAAATGAGAAAGGCTCACATCCTAGCTTTTTCAATTTTGGCAGCGATCTTACTGGTAAGTTACGTGGCATTCCTTCTGGCCAACCAAGGTGAGGAAGAGGAATGGGTCAACCCCTTCCCGACAAACCCAGGGGTTGCAACCTACAAGGCAGACGGTACACAGAGCGACATTTTCAACGTAGGCGAACAGGTCAACATAACCGCATACTCTGCATCCACACCCTATAATATAGAAGTTACCCTTGACGGCACACCCACATACACCGACACATCAAACACCCGAAGATACAGCAAACTAATAACCGGCATAACCACGACCCTAGGAGAATATCAAGTAACTGCCGGATCCTCCTCAACTCATTATGCCGTCGCATGGTACACCGTAATACCTGAGACACCCCTTGGCGTAGCCGCAGTCCTAACCGCCTGTCTAGCTGGCTTGGGAATCCATCGAATCAGAAAAAAGTAGAGGTAGTCCAAGATAATCTCCCCCTAAACTCGTTTTCGTAGTTATTATTTCAGATCTCATACCCGATCAATGGTTAACGGGGCCATCTTGGATCACCCATTCTGTTGGAGATGATTGACTGTGACTGAGAACTTGGATCAGCTAAGGGAAAGGATCCGGCTTCTCGAACGGGAGAAAGGGAAATTAAGGGGTGAAATGTGGAGGCATAACCGCAAACCGTCAAGAAAAGCAGGGTATTTGCTCTTTTCTTTCGGCGTCCTCTCCCTTACCTCATCAATCTTTTATTCCTCGTTTATCCTCGCCTTCATTGGCTTGGGATTAACTTTCTGGGGAGCCCTCTTGCTATACATAGCACCTACAAAATTCGTGAAGGGTGTACTTCTGGACTCCACAGCTATCTCGTCGCTGATAAGCATCAGCAGAATAATAACGGATCTAAGATACGAGGGAAATGGTGTATACTTGCCACCGAGGTACCTGAGGGAGGTCAAAGGCGGAACAGTCTTCATCCCGGTGAGGAAGGAAATCGTAATACCGCCCGTACAAGTAGCGGAAGGAAGGCTCTTTCATCCGAACGGGATCTACCTAACCCCTCCTGGGCTAAGCCTAACAAACCTGTACGAAGACGAGCTGGGAACAGACTTCGCGAGAGTGGACCTACGCTACCTGCAGAACAACCTGCCAAAACTATTCATAGAAGGCCTAGAGATAGCCGAGGACCTAAAGTTAACTACGGAAAGCGACATAATCCATCTTAAGATTACAGGTTCCATCTACGCAGACCTCTGCAGAGAGCTCAGAAAGACAGCTTCAAATCTATGCAGCCAAATCGGCTGCCCACTATGCAGCTCCATAGCACTGGCAGTTGCAAGATCCACGGGAAACCCAGTCACAATCGAGGACAGTAAAGTCTCAGCAGACGGCAGGACAGTCGAAGTCAGGTTCAGGCTTCTAAGAAAAGGCGAACCCGAAAAAAGAGCTGTAGAGCCACGTCTCCGCCCTCCTCTGCCTAGCCTAGCAGGCTTAATCCTTTCAGTGGTCGGTTCAGCTGTTCTCATCTTGATGGGCTGGGTGGTATGGCAGGACATTACAGTCCTGGGCAAGGACATCAGCCTCATACTATTCGGCTCAAGAATGGGAGAAGCTATAGGTCTGGGAATAGATATGAAAGTTATCTATTATCTTCTGATAGGATCACTGCTCCTTGTGTCGGGATTGTTGACATTTCTCCGTAGAAAAGGTAGGTCATAAGAGTGCAGTTCCCCCTGACATTCTGGGACATAAGCCTGTGGCTGGCCATAGCCGCCATAATCCTGTTGGCTACGGCTGAACTCATCTCGCCTTACTATGGACGGACAAATCTGGTTATCGAGAAGGGAAGGCTGAGACGAACGGCGCTTCTGTTGGGCATACTCTTTATGATAACTGTTGTGATACGGATCTATGGGATAATTATGTCGACTTAAACAAACTGGAGAGGTCTCATTGGGAAACAAGAAATCTACAACTATCGACGAATACATAAAAAACGTCATAGAGAAGGATAAACCTGAAACAGTTGAACAACTTGTCAACTTGGTGAAACTTGAGTATTCGAGATATGGACGGAAAGAGATCTTAGAACGGATTCTAGAGCTACATAGGGCAGGGAAGATTGTTCTTGAAGAGAAACCGAAGCCACCATCCTCTAGGACCGGAAGGTACGTTTTCTCTCGTGATGCTTGGTGGTATTGGACTGTCGTGGTTTTAGTTGCAATCACAGCACTCTTTGTCTTCACAGTTCCAGAAGACGCCTTCCCCATCGTGTATGCAAGATACCTGCTCGGATCAATCTTCGTCATAGTACTACCAGGATACAGCTTCATCAAAGCCCTCTTCCCCAAAGAAGTCCCGTTCAAGACAAGATCAGAAGGGCTTGACAACATCGAACGCATAGCCCTAAGCATAGGAATGAGCTTGGCACTCGTGCCTTTAGCCGGTCTCTTCCTCAACTACACGCCCTGGGGCATAAGATTGACGCCCGTGACCTTAAGCCTGCTCGCGTTGACTATAACTTTCTCGACAGTTGGGGTGATACGGGAACATCAAGCCAGACAGCGAGCTAGCTAGCCATGTACGCGGTTGGACACCTAGCCCTAGGATACTTATCTGGAAAAGTAGCATCCAAAATTCTCAAGGTCAATGCAAACGTTCCCTTACTATTCGTAGCCTCGGTCATATCCGACATAGATATATTGATACCCAGCCTAGAACATCGCGGTCCAACCCATTCATTAGTTATATTCCTTCTTCTCTTCCTCCCAGCATTCATACTTTATGGGAGAAGAGTTGCACCATACTTCATTGCCTTAGCCCAGCACGCCACCATAGGCGACTACTTAACCGGAGGAGCACAGCTGTTCTGGCCCTTAACCCCAAACTGGTATGGGTCGGGAACCGCCATAACGAGCCTAAGCAACATCCTTACCGAGTGGATTCTATTTCTGTTCTCCATTACAATCTTGTTCCAAACGAGAGACGCGAGGATCCTGCTCCAAAAACACCGATCTAACCTGCTCCTATCTATACCAGTCTTCACGGTTCTACTCCCAACCCTCCTAGGTTTCCCCTTATCTGTCCCCTTAGAACTCGTGATTCCCCACCTGGTATATCTAATGCTCTTCAATCTTTCGATCCTTACTGATTTTAGACGATCCCGAGAAGAAACACAACGATTGAAGAAGGAGAGCTCAAATTGTCAAGAAAATTATTCTACAGGATTTTCACGTGGTCCTTGATAGCAACTCTCATCGGAACGGTAGCCTTCATTCTTTTTTATCCTAAGCCCACGATTCCAAGAGAACCCTTCAGAACAAGGGTCACTCTAAACTGCAGCCCACGGGAGATAATTCCAAATGAAACCGTGACGATAAACGGAACCCTTGAATACCACGAAGACCCTTGGGAGCCTCTTCCAGATCAAAGTGTAAACCTGTACTACGCTGAGGTTGAAACCGAAGAATGGAACCCCATCGGAACCGCTACGACAGACACAGAAGGCCAGTACAAATATGTATGGACGGTGAACCTACCTCTAGGAGAGTACATACTTAAGGTCATTTACGCGGGAGACGAAAGATACAGACCATGTGAAGCCACAACTATGCCTAGGGGACTCTTGGTAATTCCAGAAACCCAAGCTGGATCCATAGCAACGTTGACGTGTATGCTGATCGCTTTGATCGTTATTAGGAAACGAACCTCCTAGAATTATACTAAACCAAGCGATAGCAATCCAGTTTCGAGTGAAAATCAGATGTCTAACGATTTAGTGAAGGTTTCTGAGGATTCCACTCGTGGAGGTTTCTTCTTGACTCTAGGCAACACGACATCAATACTGGTTTCAGCAGCCTCAGTCTTCATAATAGCCAGAATTTTAGGGCCAGAACAATACGGCTTATATTCAATCTCAACAGTTATCCCGTCTCTTCTACTCCTATTTGTAGATCCCGGAATAAACCAAGGCTTAATGAAGTATGCGGCAAGCCTAAGAGTTAAAGGTGAAGAAAAACGGATATCCCAATTACTACTTCACGGGTTATCATTTAAGATTGTTCTGGGCCTGATTGCCACTTTCACATGCTTCGTCCTTTCAGACCAGTTTGCAAGGATCCTGAACAGACCAGAGATCAGCCCATACATCCAACTTGCTTCAACCTTGATAATTCTCCAAACAGTCTACACCACGATAAACTCAACCCTTGTGGGTTTAGACAAGACGGAGCATAATGCCCTAGTAACGAACGTCCAAGCGGTAATTAAGGCGTTGATCTCTTCGTTCCTCGTCATCCTGGGCCTAGGCATATTCGGAGCGCTCTCCGGATACGTAATGGGCTCTTTAGTCGCCACCCTTGTCGGAACCTTCATCCTGTACAGGATTTACAGATCTTTGAACCACAAATACGGTGGTTCTCATGAGGATTTTTCAAGTAACTTGAGGTTACTTGTCAGGTACGGGTTTCCTCTCTATGTCTCAGCGCTTCTCGCGGGATTCGTCCTAGAATATCAAAACATCTTGCTCGCAGTCTTCACTTCAAACGATGACATCGGGAACTTCAGAGCCGCAATAAACTTCACGGTCCTGATCAGCACAATATCGATGTCGATGGGAACAACCCTTCTGCCGGCATTTTCAAAGTTGGAGCAGAAGAACGATGAAGCTGGGAAACTCTTTAAGCTATCGATCAAATATGGATCCATGATAGTTCTCCCAATAGCCACTGCCATCATGTTGTACTCGAATGAGATAGTGGAAATAATATATGGCGGAGACTACACGACAGCGTCCCTCTTTCTCTCGCTGGCAATAATCCAATTCTACCTCGTCGGCCTTGGAAGCCTGATCCTAGGCAGCTTATTCAACGGATTAGGAGACACGAAGACCACTCTCAAAATATCCCTGATAAGCGGATCCACGTTCCTCGTCTTGGCTCCCTTGATGACGTGGATACTCAAAGTGCCTGGAATGATCATGGCAACCCTTATATCTTCACTCTTTGCAACCGTATATGGACTGTCGGCAGCCAAGTCGAAACTCAAGGTTAAGATTGAAGCTGGAAAGATGCTTCGGATATACCTTGCCGCCTTCCTGCCAGTGATTCCAATGCTGGTTCTGCAAAGAATTTTACCGTTAACGGGTCTGTCTCAAGTGATCCTAGGAGCATCCTTATACTTCACAGGATACCTTATTCTGACGCCGCTGACAAGGGTGATAAGCCAAGCTGAAATACAGGAAGTGAAGACGATTCTGGAGAAGACAAAGCCCTTGAAGATAATGGCCAAACCACTCCTCTTTTTTGAAGAGATGATCCTCTCAAAAATATAGATGAGATCGCAGTTCTCAAGCCTTTATTCAGCGCTCGTTTGCTGCCGAAGTGTCCGTTATGCTTGATGATGCTTTAGTGGTCTTAGAAGATGGAAGGTGGCACCCTCTTGCCGAGATTGCTAATCAGACCGGAATATCTGAAGAAATAGTCTCACGGATCGCTAGATTTTTGAGCAAGTACGGCCTCGCCGAGATCAATGATGACGGGAAAAAGGTGAAACTCGACCCGCGTTTCCTCGAACTGCCCACATAGTCACATCCCGTTTTCGAGATCCTAACGCTGAATCGATCGCCTAGTTGTGCAGTCGGTTTTCCAGATCAACCGACGGCTAGGCGATTCCCAGTATGTATTGTAAACTGCCCCATGTTCTACTTCGAGGAAATATTCTTTCAACAATGCTATTGTTCTAGAAAGGACTTTCATATACTCTATATAGTGCATCAACACACAGATGGATGAAAAGTAAATGTTCAACAGAAAGAAAAGATTGGGAGTGATGTTGTCACTATTGGCTCTAACACTGACAATAGCTGTAAGCGTCAACGCAGACCCAGGAGCCACCATAAGAATAGACCCATACTGGCCAACGCCAGGTGGGGAATTCGAGATATACGTCACCGAACACACAACATACGAACCGCACATCCTGATAGTTATGACTGAAGAGACATATCTTGGGCTCACAGGTGATGTCACCGTGACTTGGGAACCATGGCTAGGAGATGACAAAATAATATTCTCGCCAGGTCTGTACCCATCAGGAGATTTCTATGAAGCCACCAGCGGAAAGATCCCTCCGGCTAGCACAACAGAGGAGGGCTGTAGGTACACTGTAGCCTCACTAAGAGATCATCTCGGAGTGCCAGAAGACGAACCGGTATACTGGGCAATGGGTCCTTTCCTAGAGAACGAGATCTCCGAAACTGCACAGACATTCAGAGCTACATTACCGTCCTCAGCGGACGAACCTAGGATTCTCGTCTACGCTCTAGGCAAAGTACCGGAATCTTTGCTTCCTGAACTATTCAACAATTGCGTGCCACCTACGATTCCAGGATTCGTCATCCCAGAGCTCTCATCAATCCTTCTAGTCCTAGCGTCATTCGGAGCCCTCGCACTGTACAAACTCAAACGCAGAACTTAGCAACGTACTACCTCACCTACTATCCTTTTTTCCAGAGCCAGCAAGAGGATTCCTCAGTCTATTGACTGTCCATCCTGTCGCCTAAACGAGCCGACGGACAGTCATAGATAATACGTATTGTCGATTGTCCTAACTCCTACACGAAGAATGAGGAAGGATTATTCATGAAATTAGATTATGGCTTATCAGAGTAGGGAAAGATTAATGCGCAAGGATATTAGAGGCTGCAGGATAGAAGTTCTCTGCGAAGCCCTGGACAAACTTGGGTATGAAGGAGCCCAACTCCACACCGGTTTCCCATCAGAGTACTGGGAGTATAAGAAAGACTCTTTTCACCTCAAGATAAGGGAGAGAAGAGGATCATCTGCCATCAACATCCACAAAGATCCCGAGTTCCATTACATAGGTCGATCTAGGGGTAAAGGCGAAGACATAGAGCTTGAGCTCAAGACAATAATCCAAACCTACAAGAGGCTTCTGAAGCTTCCTTTACAGCCGGTGAAAAGAGGCTACAGATAGAGTCTATTCTTCAGGTAGAGTTCTCTGTTTTACGCGTTCCCTCTCTTGGAGATCCTTCCTGATTATCTCCCTCAAGTAGTCATTCACATCCATATAATAGCCTTCTTTAACGATCTTCTCGATCTCCTCCAGAATTGTTTTGGGAACGCGGGCTGCGACAGAAACACTCTCAACCCCGATTTTCCTTTTAGGCATCTCCAAGCCCCCTAGATACTTATGTATGATAAGGATTTAACATATATATATCTAGCGATGTTATGTATACAAGCTGTTACATTTTGCTGACACAAGTCTTAAATAATCCGAAAGCAACCGTTTTACCACGAATCTAAGGAGAAGAAAAAATGCAGAAGAAAGTATCAATACTTCTAGCAGCGCTGATAACACTTTCAATACTAGCAGGCCTAGCAGGCTACGTTCCAGTAAAGGCATCACTGGGAAACATTCTCGTTTTCCCCTACGGCTACCTCGACCCTATCCCCCCACCGCCACCCGCGCCTCCGAGCCCTGACGTAACAATTAGGCTTGGAGACAACATAAGTCTATATTTCGGCTTGGTAACATGGTCAGGTGGAACAATAAACCTCTATCTGAGCACTAACGGTTACGCAGCCCTGAACTACACTACTGACATAGCTTACGGTCCCACTTTCAAGGTATCAGACCTAAAAGCCAGTGCAAAGAAGGAAATAACATCTGGAGATCTGAAATACACCATCGGCTATAACTGGATTAATGGTACAGTGGCGAAGGCTTTAGCGGTTCCCGGGGGAGAGTACTATATTAAAGCTTTCGACGGAATTACAAGCGCGGTTGCTGTGACAGACAACTACGTGACAATCCAGGCTTCCTTCGAGGTTGTTCCCACCAGTGGGCCAGGACAAGCATCGATAGCACTGAAAGGATACGCTTTGCCAGCAAGAGATTATGCAAACTTGAGCTACAGGACTGATGGCACTTGGACCGTAATCAAGAACCTCCACCAAGCTGATGCAAAGGGCTCTTTCACATACTCTATGCTTGCTCCCGACGTGAAACAGGCGTTACCCGTAGGAGAGGGGCCTGAGACAAACACCACAATCACTTTCAGGATGATAGTGAACAGCACAGCACAAACAGAGGACGCTGAGTTCGACGAGTTCTGGAGAGGCTTGAAGCAGGTTAAAGGTGTAAATAGTAAGGTAGCAGCAGCCGGTAATCTATACGGTAACTTGACAGACTTCTCTACTGGCGTTTTCAAGGTGGATGTTGAGGTTCTTGGTAAGGTGATCATCGCTGGAAACCACTTCCATCCCGGCACAGTAACGATCCTGTGGGACAAGGCAACAGCCGTAGGCTCTGCAACAGTTAATGGAACAGGATGGTTCAACACGACAATTAGCGTTCCAATCACTTCTAAAGGGAAACACAACATAACCATAGATGAAGGAAAAACCATCTTCATATTCTATGTCAATGTAGTCCCGACATTGGTTCTAGTGCCAGACGAGGGACCTGTTGGAACAACTGTCACAGCCCACGGATACGGATTCGTAGCCAGCACAACCGCGAAAACCTACAATGTGACTTTGTGGTGGGATTTCGTAAACGCTTGCACTCCTGCAGTGGTCAACATGACCAAAACTAAGGTCAATACTGTCGGGCAATTCACAACCACATTCGTTGTCCCACACGCGGCAGGTGGAGCACACATCGTTAATGCGACTGAAGATGACGGACCAATCACGACACAAACATTCGACGAGGCTACGTTCACAGTCAAAGCAACACTGATACTATCGCCATCAACGTTCTATAACAACGGGACCGTGGTAACAGTGAATGGAACCGGCTTAGCTTACAAAAAAGTCTATGACCTTAATCTAGACAACCACAAAGACTTCCTAGTTACGGGTGACTGCTTTGGAGACTATACAATGAAGTTCGTCGCTGCAGCCGGCTTCCAGCCAGGAGTGCACGTCATGACAGTCTATGCTGTGACAAATTCGAGCGGCTTAAACCCAGTATATGAAACACATGTGTTGTTCACTGTCAATTCATTGGAACGAGACGTGCTCGTTGACAAGTTAGACGAAGCCCTAGATAACCTAGATGAGGTCAAAGGGTCATTAGGCGATCTGACAGACCTAGTCACAGATGAAAGCGCTCACCTAGACAGCGTCAGGGCCGCCATCTTGGCCGCCATAGAGACAACAAGGGGCGACGTGAGCGCCCTAATCCAACAGTTGGCAGACATTGAAACCCTCGCATCAACCGCAGCCCAGCAGGCCTCATCTGCTGCGGCATCGTCAGCAACCGCCGCCACAAACGCCTCAGACGCAAAGGTAGCTTCCCAAGGAGCTCAAGCAACAGCCTCAGGCATCTCAATAGCCGTATACGGAGCCGTCATACTGTCACTGATAGCCGCACTAGCATCCATCGTCGCCGTCATCACGCTGCAGAGAAAGGTAGCAGGATAAAAAAAACAAAAACCCATCCCAACCCCCTTTTTTTATTTATTCTAAGAACGACTGAGATCGATCCCTACAGGAAAAAAAATATTAATCTAATATAAAAAAAGAGTGCTGAGCGGGATAGGTCGGAAAAGTTTTGACCTTTCCTTCATTAAGTCAGGGCGGCCCTTCTCGCTCAGCAACCGAATAATCAGGAGCCTAATGGAAGATCTGTCCTTCAAGTATCAACTATTCTAATGTTATCATGTCGCTTGAAGGCTCAGCGCCATGCTATTGTTTTGAGATAGGGATGTCCCCGAATTGTAATGACCTACAAGTTTGATGGTCCACTCTTCGCCTCGAGCTATATTAACCAAGATGTTCTGTGTGACGATATTACCAGCGTCATTAAGCCCCACGACTAATGTCTCTGTTCCAGACGGCGAGACGAGATATATTTTCAGTGAGCTGAGCTCGTTTCCGAAGTTTTCAGAACTGACAGAAAACTGTACGCTATGGTCCGAATCATCTGTGTTTGTTATGTTGACGAGCTGTGTGATTATGATGTCTGATTCAACTGCCAACGGTATGCTAGTGAACGTCACCTGGGTCGTGTTAGCAGATATCGTTCCCCCGCATTTTTCGGTGTCCTCACCGCTCGTAAATACCATTGGGCTAACTTGAAACATCAAATCGGCTGATTTTTGATAATAAACCGTTGCGCTTGCACCAGTGGCCAATAAGGATGACAGTGTTAGAAGCAGAAAGACGAGGCTTATTTTCTTATGTGATATTGTAGAACAAATCAACGATTTTTCGCCATTAGGGATATTTCACTTCACTTTCTTAAATCCCTTGTGAGAAGGAAGTCCATATTCGGTATACACATTATAAAATCACCCTTCGCAAAATTTATAAGTAGAAGTGACAACATTGACACAAGAAGGGATACTTGATGGGTAAGAAGAAGTACCCAGAGGACAAGCCTGCAAAACATGCCACTATAAGGATCCCCAAGGAGATGTCTGACGCCGTAGAAGAGTTTCTGAAGACCGACTACGCAAAGAGGATGGGCTACCTATACAAGGTCGATGTAATAACATGCGCGACACGGGAGCTCTTAGAGAAGTACGGCTTCTACAGAAAAGAGGGAGAAGCATAGATGGAGAAAAGATCGAGGCAGCGGAGAATTAGAGAGATTCAGAAGAGGCTGGAAGAGGGGGAGTTGAGTGAACGATACTCTACTGGCTGGGGTCCCTCCTCTTCATGACCAAGTGAAGGTTATGGAAGACAAGATGCCAGAGAGGAAGGGAAATCGAGAGAAGCAAAACTATTTCATAGAGGCCTAGTTCAGATGATGGCGGGGAAACCATCCAGAGCACAGTTAATCAGATACTGGACTTTGAAACGGTACCTAGAATACTGCCCTAAGTATTGTAAAAAAGAGTTAGGCTGTTGGGAAGAATCTTATTACGTACCAGAAATAATGCTGAAGGTTTGTCCCCACGAGAACATCAAGAAGGTAATAGTTCTGCTAAATAACATATCCAAAAACTATGGCCCTTTAGCCTTTGCTCTAACAGCAAAAGAGTACGATGAGGTGATGAGAATCGTAGAAGAGAAGATGAAGGAAAAGGTATCAGAATATGAAGAACCATATAAACTCGATTGATTATAAGGTTACTGTCGTTTTTCTGTGGAAAATCTTCAATATTCATGGCTAATGTAAAGGTGGTTTAGATGAAGTCGTGTTTAAAGGAACATTTCGGTTCCATTCGTTCTTGGGTATGGTGGCAGATTGAGGGGAATTCAGGGGCTCCGCCTTACTGTAGCCATATAAAGAGGAGGATGGTTTGCCATTTCTGTCCCAATCGGATGGTTGAAAAGAGTCCGGCTGCAATAGCAATTTACTGTAAGGTTGCTTGTTGGAGGGATTAGAGGATTAGATGAAGAAGTTGAAACTTTTAATCTTAACTCCAGCACACAACGAGGAAAAAGTGATATCACGGTGTCTATATTCTGTCAAGAGACTTCAAATGCCTCAAAACATCGAAGCCACGCATATTGTTATTTTAGATAGATGCTCTGACCGAACCGAACAGATCTGCAAAGACCTAGGAGTTCAGACTCTGAAAAAGGAAAAGAGAGGAGACTTTGTCGACGCGAGAGGAGAGGTAGTTGACTTCGCTTTGAAGCGTTTACAAGCTGATTTGATTTTAAATGTGGACGCAGATATCCAACTAAAAGAGGATACTCTGCTTGAACTGCTGCCACATATTAAGAATAATGTTGTCTGCGTTTCTTCGATGGTCAGGTCTCGGACGGATAATGCTTGGCTGAACCTTTTGATGTGGTTGAGAGACCTGAGCTACCTGATAGCGCCACTTGGACGCAAGATTTACGGAGCCTGCCTTCTTTTCCGTTATGATGTCGTGGAGAAAATCGGTGGTTTCGGTCCTACAGTTCCGAGATGGGAGACAGGCTTTGAAATGAAACTGAACGAGCATAAATATGAAACGAAGGTGGTCAATGTCACTGTGATAGAACAACGACCAACAAGCGTCAAAGCAATAGTCGCAAGACAGATTAGTGACGGTCAAGCGAGGAGGAAGATGAAGACAGGCTTTTTAAGAACAGTCGGTCACGCTTTGTTTAGGGGTCGTCCTTTTGTTATCTGGGGTTATATACTCGAGAGGAAAGGTGTTGAATAAAGAGGTTACTGCGGTGGTAATTGCGCCTCCTGGATATGAGATACCGCGAGAAGTAAGGGATGCGATAGCGAAACAGTGCGGAAAGCTGATAGTTGTGAGGGGAAGACAGAGGGCAATGCAGAGAAACCTCGGGCTAAAACTTGCAAAAACTAGGTACGTGTTGATGGTTGACACCGACGAAATAATCGCTCCGAACTATGTAGAGACCCTCTTGTCGAGGATGCAAAATAATGTTGCTGTCAGCTTTGGTATAAATGTGCCGCATCACAGCCTACCGAAACTCGCAAAATTGGAGGAGTATTTTAAGTGCGTGGTCAACTTTCAAACAAGAATGCAAGGAGGAAGGCTCTACGTCAGGAAAGTGGCAATTGATGCTGGAGGATTCATGGTTGTCGCTGGACAGTTAGGAGATTTCCCAAGCGAACTCTTAGAAAGAATAAGACGCAAGGGGTATAAGCTGGCTTTCGAACCGAAGGCGGTCATTTACCACCTGAACATTTATACGGCACGAAAACTTGTTGAGGCTGGACTGTCAGCACCTGACACGATATACAACTCGCTTTACAGGTTATACGCAAGAATCTTTACAGCGCCTATTAGAGTTTTCCAGCACTATGGGAAAGTCTATGAGGCATGCCCAGAACGTCTCACATTTCTTCTTCCAATCTATGCCCCTCTCAGGCAGTTGTTATTTCTTATTTGTGCGTTGGTGAGAAGGGTTGCTTGAACTGAAGAGGTTCTACGAGCAGATCAAGAAGGAAGAACTCCCAGAGATTACTGTTAAGCATTATAATGATAGGCTCAGAATTGCGGGGGGATTAGCAAAGAAAGGTTTGACTCTGGATGTTGGGTGTAGGTATGGAGATCTCAGAAGCCGTATTGCCTCCGAATACATTGGCTTTGATATAAGCTCAAAACATTTCAGAGGAGACTTCCAAAAGGTTGTCGGTGATGCGTGTCATTTACCTTTTAGAAATGAAACGTTTCATAACGTTTTCTGCCTAGAGCTTCTCGAACATTTGATTTTCCCTGCTAAATGTGTACAGGAAGCAAATAGAGTTTTAAAAAAAGATGGGCACCTAATTGTAAGCGTTCCTAACATTGCATGCTTGCTTGATAGAGTTAAAATACTGTTCGGCATGGAACCAAGCTTATATGGGACAGACTCTGGACACCTTCATTGCTTCACATACAGCGCTCTCAAACGACTTCTAGAGGGTGAGGGGTTTGAACTAACAAGACGAGCACCTTTCTATGTCAGCATTCCTCCAAGGAGAATTTTCCACCACAGTAAGTTGCTGAGGTTCACCTATAGATTGGGCAAACTGTTAGGACATTTATTTCCCAACCTTGACAACAACATAATTGTGAGTGCGAGAAGACGATGAAAATCGATGCTGTCTTATTGACCAAGAACAGCGAGAAACCGTGCTTACAAGAGTGCTTAGAGGCCTTAATGAAAAATGTACCCGTTAATAGACTAATTGTGGTGGATGCCAACTCAACTGACAGAACCTTAGAAATTATACGCACATACTATCCTGATGCTTTGATTCTGATTGATACTGGTACAAGAGCCACGGCAAGACAACTAGCCATCCAGCAAATTGAGACAGACTTTTTTTTGTTCCTAGACTCGGATGTCATTCTATGTTCCAGATGGTTCCAAAAAGCCCAAGAGCATCTTGACGACCATTTGATTGGTGCAGTTCAAGGCATGGATTATCCAGAACACACCAAAGTCGTTGCAGATTTTGACGAGGCAATGTGGAAGTTGAGAAGAATCTTCAGGAAAACGACGAGAGTGGGTTTGATACCGCCCTACGAGCGAGGCTTCACAGGCGACGTTTTGATTCGCACATCTTTAGTCAAGGAGATTAAAATTCCCGAGGTTCTTCACGTCTTTGAGGATTACTACATCAAGAAATTTGTCGAAGCTCAAGGCTACAAATGGTTGATAACCAAGTCTCCGAGTTGCCGTCACCTCATAAGAAAAGTTCCTAAAGACGCTTATTATGATGGCTATGTCGGATTCAAAATGGACTTCATCTCTCTAAAACACGCTCTATTAGCGTCGGCCACGATATTCCCTAAAGTAGCTTTCGCGAGCATGCTAAAGGGGAACCCGAAACTAATTCGTTGGCATATAGCTTTTCAGCTTTATACACTAATTGGAGTATTGAAAGCATTTCTAATGCCGAGTGGAGATAAGTCCTCACTTGATAAATGACTGGTGAAGAAGAAATGAAGATTCTTCACTTTAGTATCTGTAATAATGCTGGAGCGGTAAGGCTACAGAGGTATCTTTTAAGTAATACAAAGCTGGGAATAGAAAACGTAGCTCTAGTCCCGTCTTATGCTTTAAAAGATGATCAATTCAGTGGGAATAAGGCTCTCTACTATCCTAAGAGTAGAACCTTGGGCTATATGCTTCCTCTCCTAAAAGACTTTGGTCTAAAGAAGCTTTTTAAGAGGTACCGGTTTGACCTTGTGCACGCCCACGATTTACCTAGTGCTTACTACGCCCATCAGCTTAAGTTGCCTCTTGTCTACGATGACTGGGAGTATTATCTGGAGTACTGGAACTATAGCAAGCCAAGGTTGCAGGGCTCTCTGCCATCTCTACTTGTTGTTAAGAAGTTTCTTCTGAGGCGAAGAGATTCTAAGGTAAAAGGTACACTAGAAAAGCTCCTCACAGAAACTCCTACAATAGTAACAAATGAAGCCGTTGCTGAGCGATATACGGAACTGGGAGGACAACTTCTATGGGTTGTGCCTAACGTCCCCTTAAAGGCTGAAGTAGACTATGCGATGTCCTTTAAAGTAGATAAAAACCAAACTCTAACAACATGCTACATAGGAAGCCTTTCCAAAGATGAGGCGAGCATTCTCCGCTGCACGCAAGGAGTACGTTCGCTCTGGAAACGCTCTTCCATGGGGAACCTTTATATCTTCGAAGGTCCGAATAAAGTCCCTCATTTAGAGGTAATGCCAAAAGTAAGGGAGTGCCACTTCAACCTACTTTACTGGAAACCTTTGCCTATCCATAAGTTCTACCTTCAGAATAAAGCTTTCTTAGCTTCAGCTATTAGGGTACCGACTGTCATCTCCTCTTCTCTAACTTCCACTATCGCCCTTCTAAAGGACTATGCACTGGTAGTTGAAAGGTTAGAAGAGATCCCAGACATTTTAAGAACACACGATCCCTTAAGCCACCAGAAAGTGTACGAGGAGCACCTCTGGGACTACTACGAAAGCAGAATCTTAGAGGCATATGAGAAGTGTCTAGACCCTTAGTCTTGATAGTTACCTGAACGATATAGAGGATTTATGATGCTTCTTTGAGGGCTTTCGTAAGAAGTAGTGTAAGCAGAATGAAGATCATCCTGTTAGATGTGACACGTGCGCTTCCTAATTCAAAGACACTCTTCTACACTATATTGAATTCTGTTCCGAGAAGTATTAGAAAATGTAGTCTCTTCTGGAAAACATAATCCCCGATCTGATCAATAATGAGAGAGAACGGATTTCTCTGAAGCGTAGCATAAAGGTCAATGAGATGAGTTAAGATAGCGCGTTTGATCTGCTCCTTAGGAAGGGGAAAGAAGGTTCACTAGGTCAAGAGACGATCTGACTATAGATTAAAAACGGTTTTGATGTATAGACCTCATCTTCATAACTAATTTATCAAGCCTTCACGACAAAATGATGCAAAAGGAGGTAAAATATGAAAAACTTGCATAGAAACAAGAAGGCACTGAGCCCAGTGATCGCCACCGTCATACTAGTGTCCGTCACGATAGTCGTAGCCGTCGCCGTTTCCTATTGGATGGGAGGCATCGCAGGCCTCTACACAAGATTCGAAAAAGTAGAGATAACTAGTTGCTACGCAGTAAAAGGCACCATGAACTATACTGTGACCGTCGAATTGAAGAACTCTGGATCAGCAGACGCGACGATAAACTACGTTCTGATAAACGGGAAACCTGTAAGCGAATGGGGAAATAGAACCGATTACCCAACGCTTAAAAACATAGTAGTCAGAGATCTTCCGTTGACACTCGTGCTAGGCAGATCAGAAAAAATATACATTGACATCAATGTAACCCTGTTTGAATCCGGCACTACTCTCGACCTGAAATTCCACAGCGCCGCGGGCAAGGACTATCCACAGATGCTGGCGTTACCGTAAAACCTCGTCCCTTTTTATTTTTTCTCCGATTATAGAGGCGAAATGCCTCTGACGAGAGAGGTTCATGGATCGGATCTCTCCTCGTGGCTTTCAACTCCATATCGAAGATTCACAAGACATTTATCTTTTAACACATACGCTAAGAACTGGTGAGGAGGACGAGCGCAAAGGAGGGAAGGCAAGAGAAAGGGGATGCCAGACCCCTGGGTCACCATTGATTCACCTTTCCCTCCTCACACCAGTTAAGGAAGTCACAATAGTCCGTTCTCGCGTTTTATCTGTGCCTTGAGGTCTGCCAGCTCAGCTAGGGCTGTCTCAAGCCTGTCAAGCCTTTCCTTCAACTCTATGTTCTCTTGGGTGAGCTTGGCTATTACCTCCGTGTCAACCTGCCTGTACACGCGTAGGCTATCATAGCCCTTGGCGTAGAGTTGCCTGTGGTACTCTGGGTCGCTGCTGACGTAGTGGGTGGCCGTGCCCGTGTGTCCCATCCAGAACTCGACGTAGCTGTCTGGAACCGCCGCCTTCATCAGCTTGTCGAACGCCTTTCTGAGGCAGTAGAGCCTCAGCTCCTTAGGCTTCCTTCCCTCTGGGCCTCTCGGCTCTGCCAAGCCCAGCCTTTTCACGAGTTTGTTGAAGGCTTGGCTGAGCGCGCCTGACTTCAGCCTCCTTCCAGCAGGCTTCTCCGTGACGAAGACGTAGTCTTCCTCCTTCAACGGCATCCTTGTCGCCAGGTACCGTTTCAAGGCTTCGAAGCCGTCCTGGCCTATGAAGGTCCAGCGCTCGGCGACGCGGCACTTCAGAATGTCTGAAGTCAGGTTTATCTTCATAGGCACCTTGTGGCCTAGGAACTCGTCTTTAATGTGCCGCCAGGTCAGGTGAACAAGAGTCTCAGGCCTGATTCCAGACTCGTAGAACATCAGGTACGTGGCTCGGTTCCTGACGTCCGAATGGTCTAGGATGAGCCTTATCTCCTCCTTCGTTATGTCCCTGTTGTGGTATGCAACGTACGGGTGCTTCAACCTCAACGGCTTGATAGGGATCTCGTAGCTATGCAAATAGCTCATCACTGTTGACATGAGCCTGTTCACCGCCAGCGGACTCTGCCCAGCCTTGAGGTGGGCGAAGAAATCTCTCATTATGTCCCTCAACTCGTCCAGGAAGCGTTCTCTAGCCCCCACGCTCCGGTACTTCGCCTTCCTCCACATTGCAGGGATCTCCCTAGCCTCCCAGCCGTAGTTCTCCCTGAGCCAAGCCTCGAAGTGGTGGACTATGTCGTAGAGGTACCTTGCCTTCGTGACCTCGCTCTCACTCACCTCTTCAACCCAAAGCCTATACGGATCCTTCAAGACGGTTCGCCTGAGACCATTTTTGTGGCTTCAAGTATTTAAATCTTCACCATATAGTGAAGATACCTCGATAACATCACGTTATGGTCAACTTTGCGAAATCCATATATAGACCTGTGGCACAAAACGACATAATAGGAGGAAGTTAAATGAAAATTAGTAATAGAAAGGTAAGTGCCATTATCTCCATGATTATGTCAAGAAGAAAATTCTTCATAGCGTTAGATTTGGTCTGCCTCATGACCTTATCACTTTCGTTATCTTCCACCTTAGCATCTCCAGAATCAGTTACGGCGACATAGGAATTAGACTTACCCCTTAATTTCAAAATTAAAGTATCTTACAGCTGGGAGACAACCCTATCACTTGCGGAGCGTACAGTCCAGCCGTTAGGGGCTCACAGTATATTAGGTTGACATTATGCTGAAGATATTCTTTCAGTGTTGAGATCTATCGTGACTATGAACCTTTTGTAGTCGTCCAAGAATATAGGTCAAAGGGAAGCCCAAACCTAAGAACAGAACGATGTACCCTATGTTTAAGAATGGTCTGAAGTAGCTGATTCGGGTGAATTGGAAGGTTCCTTTCATCTTTAAAGGTTCAGTGGGACTAAGATTTGTTATCACAATACGATAGGTGCCAGATTTCTCAATCGGCCAGCCCAAGCCAACACCACTGTCACCATCACTATGTAACCCTTCATTGAGAATCATGTTAGACGGGGAGTAGACCCTTACCTCATATGTTGCATTCTCAGCAATAACATCAGTGTAATAATGTGCTTGATCCAATTCACTTCTTTCGAAGGTTTCTGCGGGCTGTAAGAAATCAAGATGAGCGAAAGTGCCATTGTCCGCATACTCTTTGTCTCCAATTCCATTGTAAGTTATGGTGTAGTTGACTGTCAATGACTTGCCAGCTTCTATTCGGAAGGGATATTCCCCCGGATAGAAGTCCTGGATGGGCCACTCGCGGCCCATGTACGATATGCAATATATTCCCAAGGCTAACAAGGCGAAACATACTATAGCCGAGTAGGTGTTACACTTCATCCATTTTCACAACCTATACGTATTTCATTTATGACATAAAACATTTGTCACATAAAAAAAGAGGGATTGAAGAGACGAGCCCGCCGGTTCGTTCTAACTTTCCACCTGCCACTTGGAGTAGGACTGCCTCCATGTACCGTCTGGAGCGACAGCATGCACTTTCCAGCCTGCCGTCCATGTCCCTGCTTTTATTTTAAGTACGGCTTGGGGAGCAGCTACTTTGGTGACGCCCAGTCCAACTGACACAGCCCAATCCCAGGGAGGTCCAATGCTGAAGCCAACACTGACTGACCAAACGTAATTGTCACCACCAGTCACAGGGATATCTCTGGCTACTCCTTGAGAGATCCATCGATGGTCTTGGTAGCTCGGGGGCATGCTTCCGCCCCACGAAGAAGAAGTGAACTGGTCTCCATTCGGGTCACCGCTTGGTCTGTCGACTGCGTAGACTAATTCTACTCCTATCTCGGGAGCGTAATTCCGCGTTTCATATCTGTACAGGAATTTGAACTCAAGTTTGTACGTCTTCTGACCTGCTACCAGTGGGTCTTTGTACACTCTATCATCTATTGTGACAGTCGTATACCCAATGGTCTGCCAAGGACCTAGGAGCTGGCCAGTTACATAGTTCCAGTACCTACACTGTGACTCAACTCGTATCTTGCATCCAATGGGGTAGTCAAACCCACCCCATATCTGATCCCAAGTTGAGAATTGTAGGACCGTAGTGTACTTCCAAGTGTCCTGAGAATAAGGCGGATACGGCGGACTACTCACAGACAGCTTTTGCTGACTAGCAAGTTGTTTGATGTCTCCTTCGTTAGCGGTCGGGAGTTTATCCATCTCTATGGTCACAGAATATGGGCTTTCTGGCCAGTCGAGCCAAGACGGGTCAACGGAAAACATCTTGTTGCCCACTTTCATCCCCATGAATGCTATGACCCAGAAGTTGACCGATGCGTAGATGTCTTTGGTTCTACCTGAGTCTGGAACGGTAGATTTGTATGTCCTTGAAATCTTGACTTCCACAGAAAATGTTCCATTAATGACAGTTCCTTCGGCTAGACTTACTAGACCCTTATCAGATACTAGATAGAGCGTTAGCGAACAGGAGTCTACTGGCTTCTGAGAGTCAATGACATGGAAAGTGAAATCTACGGTTTGTTGGTCACGGGTGGTGCCCAATGCTGTCCATGCTACAACTGATCCATATTGCGCCACAACGGGTGTTACGAAAGCAGAAAGCAGAATTGCCAAAGCCGTAAATAAGACAACCTTTCTCATTTTAGTCTCCATTAATAGTCACCTAGAATGTGTTGATCTGTTTTACTACTCAACATATTTAATTATCGAACGGTACATATATGTTTTTCGTATGGTTCTCGTATGATACGTTTTTAAAGATCACTTTGTGTATTAGTATGGAGAGGACATGAGGATGGCTAAGGGTCGGTTGAAGAAGAAGGTGTTTGTGACCCCCGAGAAGCCTGGTGTTGTCGAGAAGACCTGCTGGGTTGAGGATGAGAAACAGAAGAAACCAAAGTCAGTTAAAGCAAAGAGAAGGAAAGCTTAATTCTGAATCATTCTTGCACAAGGCTAATATAGTTCGATATAATAACACACGACTGGGATGGAAAATATGAGAAAGCTTTCTGTGTTTCTGATGTTTTTCATCTTGGTCGGAGTTCTCGCCACAGTTCCAACGGCGGCATCGGCTGAAGAGCACCCAATAAAGGAAAAGGTCTTCATTACTTATGGAACGGGATCGGGAGCGGGCACAGATCAATACGATGTGTTCAGCTATGATGGATTACATTGGTGGGATGGGCCTCGTACGAGTGGCATACCTGTAACCGGAATAAAATACTATGTCAACACAGCTTCAGCGGCAGTTAAGGAGGCTGTTAAGGCATCCTTCGAGACATGGGACGCCCAAGTAACGGTTGAACTCTTCGATGACAATGTGGAGCAGATCAGCAGATTGGCTGGGAATAGATACGATGGCAAGAACGCGGTTTCATGGGGAGCGTTAAGACGCGGGATCGTTGCTGTGACCTACGTCTGGTACTACTCGGACTCTCTGGAGATTGTTGAGTTTGGGATAGTCTTCAACAAGCTCTATGCGTGGGGCATAGATCCGGACGGTGAAGGGGACATAACAATAAACGCCTTTGACGTCCAGAACGTGGCAACCCATGAGGCTGGACACACCCTATCATTAAACGATCTGTACATGAAAGAGGCCTCCGAGCTTACAATGTACGGTTACACTAGCGTAGGAGAGACCAAAAAGCAGAGTCTGGGGCTCGGAGACATAAACGGAGTACAACACATCTACGGAGCACAAGCCTAAACTAAAAGACCTTTCCTTTTTTCTTTCCTTTTTTAGCTGGCTCTAAGAATATATCTTGTGGGACAGACTATTCCTCCTTCAATGGACAGTTTCGTCCCTGAGACTATATGGGAATGAAAAGTTATAAAAAACTGCTGAGCGAGATTCTGTAAGAAAGTTTATTTATCAGATTAATGTTTTCTCTGATGGGTGAAAAGTTATGGTTGAGAAGGTGAAGGTCGGCCTGCGCGGACAGGTAGTTATCCCCAAGAAACTTCGAAAAAAGCTAAACATTGAAAATGGGGTCGTCTTGGAGATCGAAGAAACCGAAAAGGGTCTTCTCCTAAAGCCCTATAATCCAGTAGCGGAGATGAAGGGGCTGGGGAAGGGCATCTTCGGAGAACCCGTTGAATACCAGAGGAAACTCCGCAAGGAGTGGGAGACCTAGAACCTTGAAGATCGCGTTGGACACCAACATACTCATCTACTTTCTCGCAGGCACCGAACCCTACGCCAGCAAAGTGGAGAAACTCTTAAACTCATTCATGAAGAGAGAGAATCAGGGAATAATCTCAACCATAAACATCGCAGAGGTTCTAACCGGATTCTACGCTGGAGGGGACGAGAAGAAGGCAGCCAAGACGAAAAGGCTCCTTAGTGACCTCACTCTCAACGGTTTCAAAATAGTTCCAGTCACTTATGAAATCGCTGACTTGGCCGCCAACCTAAGAGCGAAGAGGGGAGGAAAACTGCCCGACGCCCTAATTGTAGCCACAGCAATCAACCAGGAGGCTGACCTCATCTATTCCCAAGACGAAGAACTCCAAAGATTCAATAAAGACATTAAAATCTGTAAATTAGAATAAGCGTCGGTGAAGAGTTTGGGGATGGTGAACTGTTAATGGAGAAACAGTTGCCCATGAGTAGGTTGTTTTATCTCGGTCTTGTTCTGCTCGTGGTCTCCGGCGTATTTGGTGTAGTTACTCACTACTACTCGGTAGAGGTTCCTTTGGACCCTCAGAAATTGCTCATCTTTGAGGAAGAAGGATCTGTGTCGGAAAGCAGAGCTGATGTTATGACCTACAGAATAGTTCAAGTCGACAAGGAGACTGTTTACCCGTTGAGTGCCTACCACTTCCTGACCTACGTACTCTTGGGATTGGGCCTGCTCATAATGTTTCAGAATCGCCCAAAACTGGGGTTGAGCTTCCATGTAGACCGAATAGGGGTGCTAATGCGGAGCAAGATAACTAGGAAACTTCTGATCTACCTTCTCATAGGCATGGTCATTGGTCTCGGAATAGGCTACTCAGTTATTCCGAAAGGTTGAAAAACAATCACAATAAAGATAGGGTCGCATTTATGGTCAAGATATTTTCTATACATGGACTCAGAAGCGGGAAAACAGGTCACACTCTCTAACGGAGTCGTTGTACCTCGATCACATCATTGTCCAGAGAAGGTTAGGGCGTTCATAGTATATTAGGTTGACGTTATGATAAAGAAATCGAAAAGCTTATAGAAATCCAATTGCCATAATTATGTTTCCGGGGAACCCAACCTGTCAAGTCACATCCTCTTCTGATCTCACTTGCGGGCAGGTTTGGGTTTCCCGGTCTCTGCAACCGTGGAGCGATGAGGAATGGGGAGGAAAGTGTTGACTGGAGCCCTTTGTCCGCTCATTTCATATAAGGGTGACGTTAAGGGTGACGTTATGGTGAAGAAATCATAAGGGGCTACCTCATCGGGACCAAGATGAGTGGACAAGTTGGCGTCGAGATCAGAGAGAACGAATGTGGAATGGCGAGAAGACCTACACGTCAACTTGTCCTGGTTACAGTCTGCTCATATCCATAAATGCATTATGAACTCCAGATCTGTGTTTGTGGACTTGAGGTTCAGATCGTCCCTTCACTACTTTTTAATATTCTAGGCATGTTTCTCTCACTTGAGGAAGCGGGGATGACGTCGAAAAGGTTCAGGCTGGAGATATATCTCGATGTCTTGAAGACCATCAAAAAGGGTACCTGCAAACCCACAAGGATAATGTACAGAACTAACCTTTCTTGGAACCCATTAATGAAGATTCTCGATTCTCTGGAACGTCAAGGCCTAGTCACGGTGGAGAAAGACGGCAAACACAAAATTTATGATATAACAGAGAAAGGCAAAAATGTTCTCCATTACTTCTCAGAAGCCATGGAGTATATCGAAGTAACCTGACCATGTGGGGCTTCAAGCTAGTTTGCTGCCAGCGTCATTGAACCTTAGGTATTACTGTCTAAACCCATTCGGCATCGCTCGTCTTCACATTCAAGGTAGCGTTGTAGACATATCCCCTCTTAACGACGTTATCGACGGTGAAGGTAAACAACTTCCTTCCCCATGCACGTTCCGACAGGAAGGCCACTTTCCCGTCTGCACTGGTGTATCCTCTCCTGTCTCCTCGAGGTCCATCCCAGTGCCCGTAAACCATTGCCCTATCTACTAGGCGTCCGTGAATATCGATAATCGTAACCACGACTTCTGCTTGGTGAAGTCTCCAGCCTATGAAGCGGGGTGCGGGGTATGGGTTCACATCCACATCTAGGACGTACATTTCCGTCAAACTCGTCACTTGCACCGTTATCGAACTGTTCTCCCCCCAGAATCCAGCTTGATCCTTTCCGTGTACGTAAATTATATGGTTGCCCAACGCCCAACCTGAAACGTTTATTACTTTCTTTACTTCCTCGAGTGGTGAGTCGAAAACCCCATCTGAAGCTGCTAATTCTGTGCCTTCTCCGGTCTGACCAATTGTATCGACAAAGTATTCTGCTTTAGCAATATTGGACATGCCTGTGCTCAAATCGTCGATCCATGCTGTCAATGTCACTGCAGGAGCGCCACCAGTTGGGTTTGGAGAAGCAGCTACATTCCGCGTCAACGGTCCTTCAGTGTCCTGGGGCATGACGGTGAAGTCGCGGGTAGCGCCGACAACGATGCCTCTGGAATCTTGGAGCGCCATTCTCACAGTTGGGAGGATTTGGCTTCTAACCTGGTCGATCAGCGCCAGAATATAGTTTGTCTCTTCCTCCTCCCCATCAACGACAATCCACGATCTAGCTTCTGTAAGATTTCCGTAAGCTTCTATGAACCGAGAAGCATTATATTCAGCGCTTACGAAATCTATTCTTGCACATAACACGGCGGCGTTGTACCCATTTTTGAAGTCACTTGCGCTCATGTTTGTAGTGGCGAATTCCTTGATCTCGTTGAGGCCTTCTTGGACAGTGGTCGAATACATGGAAAACTCGGCGATATAGTGTCCGCCGCCTAGATAGGTCAGGTTTGCACTTTTGGATGATGAGAACTCGTCGCCTCCCACGTATTGATAAAGCACAGAAACCGCGTCCTCCGCAAGATCCGTCACTGGAACATCATTCTCTTTGAGAAGACTGAAGTAAAAGGCAACGGTCTTGCCGTCGGTCTTGTTCGCGTATAGATCCATAATCGTCGCCTTCAGCCGGACAGTCGCCTCGCTTGTCCATCCGTAGAAGCCGTAGGTCAATATGTCTAAGCTCATATCGGATGAAGCCTCAGAGTAGCCAGAACTGGAGTCCCACTCGCACCTAAAGATAGGTCGCGCGTATGAAAAGTTCAGTCCAAGCCCGGAATACGTCTGCATTATGTCTTTCTGCCAGTTTGAGACAGACTGATATCCTCTTCCCAGAATGTCTCTTTGCCACTCTAGAAGAGACTCTTCCCCAACGGAGCCGTCTAAGCTTGTATAGTTCGTGTACCGGGTTACGCTTGCCTTGAAGTCTAGAGTTCTGGAAACATCAGCCATAGCCGCAGCGATGGCGGCACGGAAGTTCAATGTCACTTCCTTAGTGACCTCCCTAAAGTCTGTTCTATTCAGGGATATTCTTGAGACGGAAGTACGGGCGAGGAGTGAAGCAAAAGAAATCATCACAATAATAATCGTCAAAGCCGCCAATATGAGGAACTGCCCACGCTTGTTTCTCCGATGTTCATTCCCGGACTTAAATTTTGGGTTTCTCATCTAGTCACCTCGGCTGTATCAAGGTGAGTTCTATGACTATCACGTCGAACTTGACGTCGAACATCAGGTCTTTGGCTATGGTCAGGTAGATATCCGACAGCTCATCCGCTGAAGGCGCATAGTAATATTGGCCTTCAATATCAGACTGGGGAACTCCCTGCAAAGGTCCCTCCGCAATCTGTTCTAGAAGGACTTCGTTTATGTCGCTCTTTGCTCCAAGACCAATAGTGTAAATCCGAAGACTCTGGGCGGAACCTATAACATATGCGTCCCTAGCTCTGTCTAGGGCGTACTGTGTGGCATTGCCTGAGGAACTGGGCTCATTCGCCTTTCCATCTGACAAAAGAACCATTGCCCAAACAGTCTCCCCGTCTCCGCCCCTTGTTTGGAACTCTATGGCTGAGCGATTTATTCCACCTCCGATGTTTGTCCGGTCACGTGTGACCAGAGCGTTGATTGAGTTCTCAACTATCGTGAAGTTACTAGTCAACGGTTCTTCTAGGATTGCCTGTGTTGCAAATGAGACAAGACCCACTCTGTCCCTTGAGGAGTTGAGCTGATCGATGAAAAGATTAGCTGCTTCTTTTGCACCCTGAATCTTCGTTTTTATGTCTCCGGGTAGCCTATCTTTCATACTACCGGAGACATCAATTACTAGTATTACGTCCAGCGGAATGAACACGGTTCTGCTAACAGGCAGCGATATTGTCACCACACGCTTGGCAGTAACGGAATCAACCTCCGAATAATTGTATGACCCGGCTAGGTTGGTGATCTCCCCTATCAGGTCTCCTGTCAATACGCTGTGGATCGAAAGATGATAGAAAATGTCAGGTGGAAGAAGATTCTCCAGAAGCCCCATCAACTCAGGTTGCCAGAAGCCTTCGTTGTTGATAATATTCTCAACAACCTCCGGGTCTTCTAGTATACTCATAATGTTTGTAGCTGTCTTCCCTATGCTACCGCGTTCCGTCACTGTGTAAACGTTCGACATGCGAATGCAGACTGCAAGTCCCACTACTAGGATCGTGCAAGCAAGCATAGCTTCAACGATTCTCATCTGTCCCTTATTGTTGCCAGTCACTAGTCAGGTCAGCCCCATAGGTTAAACTCGACAAGATACGTTAAGCGCTCAATCTTCAAGTAGTGAGAGTCTGGAAGGAGTTCGGAAGGCTTTCTAACCCTGCCATAAGGAAGCAACACCGCGACCGAAATGAGGAGAAGAAGTAATGTGAAAATGGTAAGAGGATCCATACCTTAACTTGGTTTTTCAATATCCGATAAATGCGTTATGAAGTGTGAATCTATATTTGCAGACTTTCGATGAGAAATGAGCAGAATTCTTTTTGGTTTGGTCTTCAGTTTGAATGTTCTGATAGGAAAAATATATGTTATAAATATGTAGTTGTCCTTCGGACTCCTTTAATACCCTTTCTCGGAAAAATCCGTAAATGGCGTGAATTAGAGGCGCTGTCGTGATAATCGAGAGAATTGATGGAGAGAAGAGGGCGCAAGGAAGGAGCAGAAGCTAGAAGCCTCTGAAAAGACTAACCTGATGTGCGTGCTAGATGAAAAGAGTGATCGGTAAAAGGGTTTCGGCCATGGCACCGATTACGCTTGTGCAAAGCGGGAGGGAAGATTCTCAATTTGCAGATATGGAGAAGGTCTTTTCTGTCGCTTCCCACGCTGACGCCTTGAAAATCTTCTATGCAGCCAAGGAGGGCATAGCCAGCTCCACAAAAGCCATAAAAGAATTGAATTTGACCTCAAAGAGATACTACACATATCTCAAAGCCCTCATTGATGCCGGGTTAATTGAAAGAGATGGAAGCACTTATAAACATACAGCTATGGGAAAGATATGCTTCAAACTTATGGAGGCGGTTAGAAGGACCATTGGTCAACGGGATCGCCTAGATCTGGTAGATAGAGTAAGTAAGGCAAAAGGTCTTTCTATAGAAGAGACTGAAGAAATCATGCGCGCCATCCTGAAAGATGCAAACATTGCCCCGGGTGAGCGAATAGCGGATTTTCTTGGACCCGTTCGTATGGCTGACACCTGGGAAAAAGTTGTAGACGACGTAATTGAATACATAGATAACGCAAAAGAGAGCGTCTATTTTGCGACACAGTATTTTGACATCAGGGTTGCAGAGGCCGTCGTTAGGGCATGTAGACGAGGGGTTAGAATGTATCTTTTGACGACCGAAAAGGATAGCATCGCGGACAGGCTCCTTATCGTGCTACGGTCGCTTTTTTTGAGCCCGAAGGCCCTCAAATCACTCTTTTCTCTTCTCAATTCGCCCGATGTGAACGTTAGGTATGTAGATCTGCCATACACATTTGCTGTAGTAGATGCCAAGACTGCGATGGTTGAGGTACAGCAACCTTACACGAAGGCCTTCTCAATTGGCTTCGTCTTCCATAATGAAAGGCTGTGCAAACGGCTCATAGAATCGTTCAAGATACTGTGGGAGAAAGGCACAGACGTTAAAACGATGATATCTAGGTCCATGAAAGGGATCGGGATCGAATAGACAATACTACAGATTAGAGTGGAAGAGGAATCGACCCCACAACCATGGACATCGACACGACAATCACATATGCAAAGCCTGCCCGTATCACTTTTGCGAGCTTTAAGTTATCCAAGCCGCTCAGGAGAGGGAACATATACTTTAAAATCACCAGTCCCATGGCAACCATTACTATCGGGAATATCACATTAAAGCCGAGTTGAACATATGTCAGCGGAGTCAGAGTCATTGTGACGAGGAAGAAAAATATAGTCAGCTCCAGCCTACGTTTCCAACTCATTATGCTTGCCAAAGACTTTACCCCGAATTTTCTGTCCTCCTCCAAATCTGCCGTGTCTCTGAATGCTGGAACTGAGACGAATATGAGACTCCCCCAGAAGACCGCACCGAACATAACATTAGGAGAGATAGGCCCCGTAGAGTTAGCACCAATAAGAACCGCCAAGAAATAGCCGATTGCGGGAGTGCCTTCCTTCAAAATCGTCTTCCTCTTTAAGTAGATATGTGGATTAGAGTATAGGAGGGACAACGCAAGCCAAGTGGCGCAAAGAAGAGCAGTCTGCAAACTTACGAGTAAGGATAATGTGATCGCAATCAGTCCAGTCACATAGACAAAACCCATTGCGCATTTCTTGGTTACTTTCCCCGAGGCATACGGACGGTTCTTCTTCTCTGGGCTAAGCCTGTCCATTTCGACATCGACAACGTCATTGTATATGTACCCTGAAAGTGACAATATAAAAACGGATAACACGGCCAAAAGAAATTGTGGGATCGGGGGTGAACCACGGCTTGCCATCAGCGCGCCAGTAGCCGATGTCCAAGCGTAAGGAAAGATGTTGAAGACACGAGACTTAACTAGGAGAAGACACGATCGTGACACGGTTAATGATTCCATTTAACCTCTCACCCATACACATTGAACACGACCCGCGGGTCTATGTACCTGTAATCAGTTTTTTTAATTTATATTCCCAACATGTGATAGTGATACTATCTATTATAAATCTCTTATGAAACTCTTATGAATTTCCTATGGAGAAAGTTCAATTAAATGCCTTCTTTTAGATACAATGTCCCTAAAGGTTAAATGCTGATCCGTCATATTGTGATAATGTTGTATTGGTGATGGGGATGCGCGGCCTTTCAGACCGGGAGCAGGCACTTCTCTTAATGTTGACGTTCATACTACCGCCGCTGATAACGTGGGCTGCCTTGGGTATGCCGACTGACAAGGTGTCGTTGGGAATCCTTCTATCGGCCGTACTAAGCGGCATCTTGGCATTTGTCAAAGAGTTGTTAGGGGGCGCACCACCAAAAGAAACATGAGGTTAATTGATGCTTTACAAGGGCGGGAAACCCGAGGAGATCCAGAAATGAAGCCAGAAGAGATTATTATCCGGGCAATCAAAGCCGAGGCTAAGTTGAAGCCGAAGGAGAAGATCTTTGCGGGCTACATATCGATGACCTACGAAGAGTTTGCCTCGAAACTGAACACGAAGAAACTCTCGAAGGATGAGAAGAGGTTAGTTCAAGGCCGCCTCAAGACTATGCTCAAGATGTTCAATGACAACCCAGAATATAGACAGCAAATGATGAAACTGGCGGGCGAGGGTTGATGCCAGAGTATATCCCTATACGGCCACGTTTCGACGAAGCCACGGTTTTCAGCCACAAATTTGCAGAACGCATAATCGACTGGTTGAAGGAAAAGGGAAAAAGTTTCATTGACCTCTCGGACGTGGATGCCGTGAGGGACAAGGTTGAGACAGCCTTAAAACAGAATCCAAGCGCCAAGGTCATTTTTTTCAACCACGGCGATGAAACTTCTCTAATGGGCAATAATGGGATTCCAGTAATAGACATGGAGAACGTCGATCTGCTGACTGGAAGAGAATACATTTTTACGTTGGCGTGCTTATGGGCTAAGGAGGGTGGAGGCCAGGCTTGGCGTGAGAACTGCAGGGCCGTGTACTGCTACAATGATGTGGTCTCCTTCACGAGCGACGCTCAGGAGGAGTTTACACTCGCCTTTACCGAGGGCTTCTTCCTGAGAGAGGAGCAGGGACTAGACTGGAAAGAGATCCTCCAAAAGATGAAAGAACTCATGACAGAGCTTACAGGTAAGCTCATAGGCCAAGGAAAGCTCATAGCCGCAAGTTGCATGGAACACGACAGAGACATCCTCGTTATCTATAATGGAGGAAGTGAACCTCCTACACCATGCCCCTTTAGAATGGGTGCCGTCAGAGTCTTCGGCCCAAGAATTGGATACAAGATTCCGAGGCGGGTTGGCTGGGGAATCCTCCTCTTTCTGGCAGGCTGGGGCCTAGCACTACACAACTTCGCCCATGGAGTTTGGGAGCTGAAAGGAACCGCAGTTAGCTTAGAAGGAGGATACATAGGGTTCACCCTAGTCCTCATCGGCTTCTTCCTTCTTACTTGGCAATATGTGGACTGGTTGAAGAAGGGTTAACCTCTCCCTTAGTCCAGATTAACTCGAACCTTTTCCCGAACACCTTTCTCCACGATCTCTTGTGGACTTGTGCTGTCACCCGCCATCTAGACCACTCTCTTAGAGAGTTCACTATTCAATTTGCCTTTCAACCATGTCCATACTTCTGTCTTGCTTGGTCTAATATTTTTCTGAACTCCTCTTGATCTTTCACGTTCTTGGCTGCTTTCTCTACGAACTCTACGCATTCAACGTTTGCCCCACAAAGATTCTCAACCTTGCAGCCTATACACTCCTCACTCATCCTGACCGCGTATGTGGCATCAACCAGCTTATCCACCATATCCTTAATCTCCCTTAGATCCTCTAAACTGGCGACACCTATCTCCGCTTTATTGGCGTAGATAAACTTCCGAAGTGTCCGTGATAAACTGTTAAGGGTTGAAACTTTTTCGTTCTTCACGGTATCCGTATCATCTTCCATGCCCACCAGTTCCTCAACAACCCCCCGAATCTTCTCTTGGACTCCTAAACTGGAGGGCGAAGTTGCCTCTGCTCTCTGAAGCGCCTCTCTCATCAAAACCTTAGCCGTCTGACTATGTTTGACCGAGCACTCGAGACAGTAGTCTACCTCCGATTGACCACCATAAGATAAGTGGCTACCCTCCTTTAGTTTCGGACGGTCTACCGATTCGATCTTGAGTACAGGCTCCATACTTGGGGGGCGTGGGGGTTCTTTCTCTTCAGAGGCTTCACGGTATCCGAGTAGCGGTTTCTCAAGGATTAGAGTGGTTCGTTCACTCAGGAAACTTCTGATCGGCCTCTCCTTGAGGATTTTTGTTCTATCCTTTCTCAAGTCTCAACGCCCTTATTGCGGTTTCAATAATGTACGCCTTGAACCATCCAACTCTACACATAACGGTGTTTTTACGTCTTACCGCGGAACCGAAAAACCATACTTTCATCGTTATTTCCGGAGATATTTCAACGTTGTCCCATCGAAAAACGCGATCAGGGACTACCCAGTATACTTCTCCGCCCTTGGTTCCACTCAGAAACTTAGCCGCTTGATACGATTCATCGATCGGCCCATGGTAACTGATAAATGATAGGATCCTGTAGTACGCTTGCCAGAGAAGTCTATCAATAACAGGGACCCATCGACCCCACGGTTCTTCTATTTCTGACATTTCATTCACACTCTTAGACACATGGATATTTTAATTTATACCCGAGGAAAGGGTTTTTTCCATAGCCAAAGGTTTATCCCGAAGAAGTATAAAACCCCTGCCACCATCAATATTGAACCCTCTAAAAATCCCAACATTATCAGAATTGGAGCATAGATTGTACAGATCTCCTCGAGCGACATATTAAGTAGTTCGTTTCCGCGCTCGTAGATTCGTGGCCTTATTAGTTTGTAGAGATAAAAGAGAGCGAGCCCAGCAAAGAAACCGTAGAAAACCCACCGTGATATAAGATCAACCAACATCACCAAACCCATTGAAGACCATAGCAGTAGCCCACCTAAAAAAAGGTTTAAGCCCTTGATAGAGAGCCCATAAAAAATCGCATAACCCGGCTTAAACAATTTCTCACCCTTCCAGGTGACATCTAAGAAGGCTCCCATCCGAGTTAGAATATTGCTTCTCTCACCTATCTCTAATTCCTTAATGAAACCACTGTAGGAGATCTGAAACAGGATAGTAAAAAACACGTAGGCGAGATAGATCCAGCCGATTTCTCCAATGGTTTCGTGGCTCAGAAACCATCCCCAAGCACTCGAGGCCGTGCAGCATATCGAGATCGACATAAATCCGAACAAACTCTCCTTACTAAGCCCGTCATTGTAGGCGTGGCCGAAGGCTACCCAGAGGATTAAGGCAGCCATCGCTGACGCTGGATTGGGAGAGATCCATAAGGTCAAAGCCGTAGCCCAGGCGGTGAGAAGAGCTAAGCCCCAATGGATCACGTTATGCGCTTTATGCAACTCTATCGCACCGGAGATCAGGGGGTGGTGCTGCTTACTAGGGTCCTTCTGGTCATAGCCCATAGCTGTATCCATCAGAGAGTTAGCTCCGAACGAGAAGTAATGGAACAGAATAGTGCTGACTGCTAGGAGAAGGGTTCTTAAATCAAGAAAAGAGGCGTTATGGAGATAGGGCACCAGTATGCAGAGGAGGGTTGCCGGAGCGGTCTGAGCTCTGCACAGTTGCAGCCAAGATCTCATATTTACAAAGCCCCAAAACTCTTCAATAGTGTAACCACACCCAGCCCAGTCATAGCCACCCCCACTAGCCTACCGTGAAAGGGAGGGTTCAACTTTATTTTGAGTGTGTTGTTCACCCACGCTGAAAAAGGGTCAGCAATGAAGGCGCCAATTGTGATGGGTATGGCCAGTGATAGGACGATAGAAGTTATTTGAACATATAGCACCACTCCTAAAGCACATGCTATACCTTCCGCCACGGTTGTTGTCCCTACCGCCGAAGCCGCTGAAAGCCCTAAAACCATGTAACCAGATACGCTAACTGGGCCGTATCCCCCGCCGGTTCCGCCTTTGTTGAACCCTACCGCAAACCCAAGTACCGAGAATTTAGCTGGGCTGAGTTTTTCGGCTGGTTTAAAGAGTTTGCTTATGAAATTGAAAGAACGCAGGATAACGAAAATACCCATCATCATCGCTATGATGCTTATGTACTGTTTTGCAACAGTGTTGGGCAGGACGGATCCAATCAAGTACGTGGCGCCAGTCATCCCGAAGAGGCTCCCGAGTAAGGTGAAGCCGACCGCCTTGAAATTTACGTTCTTGAATTTAATGTGCCATCCTCCACCCCAGAGTCCGCTTACCATTTCACTCAACAAGATTGAGGGAACAATAGCCCTAGGGTCGTACCCAAAAAGCACCAGTAAAGGCGAGAGGATAGTTCCGAAGCCGCCGCCAAGTCCATTGTCAACCATCTCCATAAAGAAGGCTAACAATAAAAGGGAAATAAATTCCAGCATTTCATCACCCTCATGAGGAAAGATTTATCCTGTAGTACGCTTGCCAAAGAAGTCTATCAACAGGGAACCAGAAGGTCATTCCTTTAGTTCTTCCATCGCCTTTTCCATAAAAGCGATCCAGCGATCTATTGG